>Ga0209571_1000141_pt1 | contig 158107 bp, 155 predicted proteins | sample EBPBio102011_DNA_FD_185866 | JGI IMG/M metagenome (GOLD analysis project Ga0209571, IMG submission 185866) | Wastewater treatment Type I Accumulibacter community from EBPR Bioreactor in Madison, WI, USA - Reactor 1_1/10/2011_ DNA (SPAdes)... | ecosystem: Engineered > Bioreactor > EBPR >...
GCTCAATAATGCCATGTCGATCACTCCATGTTCCCCCGACCCAAAGCCAGGGAGAAGGTCAGAACATGGGTCAAATCTCAGTGGAAATTTACGAGCCCGCCGGGTCAGTTCTCAGCGGTAATCAACAGGCGTTCCTTATTGAGGCGCTGGCGGAAGACAGGCCCGACGACCTGCGCAGAGCCTATGTCACCGCCATGGCGGTCGGCCCGCGTTGGCGCGAACACATAGCTAACTCGCTGAAGCGCATGGATAATACGAAGAGCATCCTGCACGGTATCTCGTAGCACTCGGTCTACCGGAATCTACTGCAATGAAATAGAGCGAAGCGCGTGTTTCAGCTTGGCGGCGAACTTACGCGCATAGGGCGACAACCGCTGCCCTTACCGCCGATCGGGCGGAACAAATCCAGTCTATTTTCGATGTTCACTATGATCAGTTCGAACGGCGGCTTTCAAGACGACGAATCGCGCAGATCAACGACCGGTTTGCGGGCGCAAATTGAACAGAAAACGGGACGGTTGATCTTTGTAGCCGCGTCTGCGCCAGGCCAATGCTAACCAGTCTCGATTATTTTGCATCCGATCGAGAGGCGCATAATCCCTCCAGCTCTCAGCGGATCGTTCGCTCCGAGCAATCCAGGGAGTACCGTAACGGGCTCGAGGCAGAGGTATCGACCGTTTGCCGGTCGATGCACGACAAGGTTTGTCGTCCCTTCGCATTCCACGGCCACTTGGGATAAAGTGGCGCGACCGTTCCACCCAGAAAATGCTACAGTTTGCCCACGATGCACGGTCGCAGACACAATTGCTGCACAGGGATCGACGACGGTGCCCGACTGGTCTAGTTCAAACCGATGACTGGCCCCGATCCGCAAATCGGCATCCTCTTCGTCAACGAGAAAATACGGATGCCAGCCGAGGGAGGCTGGCATATCTTCGGTCCCGGTGTTGAATAGTTCCAACGTTAGGCGAAGTCCCGTTGGGCTCAGCTCCATGCGCTGACATGCCGACCAATTCCAAGGCCATTGGATCGGGTCCGCCGGACACTCGACACGCATGACCACACTTTCAGGTGTCTTGGCGGTCACCGTCCACGGTATGCGATGGCCGAATCCGTGTAGGGCAAAACCGTCGACGCCATTTTCGGGGTTGGCTGAATGCCCGCCAAAACGAAGCCCGTGAGCCGGAAACCGGTTAGTGAAGGGTAGCATCGGGAAGGCACCGGCCTTGAGCCATTGGTGGGCGTGAAAGCCGGCCCGGCCGAGCGGCACCAGCAGGTCCTGACGAGAGTTGCGACTCCAGAATCGGGCAATGCGCCCGCCGGCATTGGGTGCAACGTTTACTACGTAGTCCCCAGCCGAAAGGGTCAAAAGTTCGGTACACGACAGGAAGGGGCCCCGGTCGCAAACCAGGGTCATTCGACCTGCGCACCGGAGAGCACGACCGCATCTTTCCAGTTCGCGATCTGCTGTAGCACGAAGTCCGCGAACTCCTGCTGTGACCCGCGCCTGACGTCAAAACCCAGCGTCATCAACTGATCCCGGACCTCGGGCATTGCGAGAATGGCGTTGATCTCTCCATGCAGCCGATCAACGATTGCAGTAGGAGTTCCAACCGGGACGTGGATCCCGTTCCAGCCTCCTGAACTTGTGTCCGCCAGACCTGCCTCGATCAACGTGGGCACGTCCGGAAGCAGGTTGGTGCGGGCCGTAGTGGTTACCGCGAGCGCGCGCAGCTTGCCGGCGCGCACATGCGGCAACGCTTCGGTGATCCCAGCCATCATCGCCGGTATGGAGCCTCCTAGAAGATCCTGCATGGCCGGCGTTCCGCCCTTGTAAGGTACGTGTAACAGGTGAATACCGGCCTTCTTTTTCAGCAGTTCCATTGCCAGATGCTGCGCCGAGCCATTGCCGGGAGAGCCGATGGTGATCGGTTTGTCGGCACTGCCACCCAGCGCAACGAACTCTTTGATCGCTTTGGCCGGCATCTCCGGGTGAACAAGCAAAACGCTTGGTGATGTCGTCAATTGCGCGACGGGCAGGAAGTCCTTGAGCGTATCGAAGGGGAGCTTTTTGTAGAGGCTTGGATTGATAGAGAAAGGTCCGCTCGACAGCAACAATGTATATCCGTCGGGCGTTGACCGAGCCACGGCTTCTGTCCCGATGTTGCCGGATGCGCCAGCCTTGTTTTCGACAATGACCGGCTGGTTGAGGCGATCCTGGAGATGACGTGCAAGGATGCGGGCAGCGCTATCGGAGGCGCCACCGGGCGGCCATGGCACGATCAGTCGAATGGGCTTTTCGGGATAGGCCGCGAAGACCGGAAGGCTACATATTGTGATGAGCGCGGCAGCGCCAGAAAGGACCATACGACGGATCACGGCTTTCTCTCCCATCCTGCTATTCGTGGTTCAGCGGGGTAATCCCAGGCGATCGAAATACTCGGGCGGCGCTCCATTGCGTCGCATCAGTTCGGTCATGGTGCCGAGAAGCCGAGCTTTAGCCGCAGCATCCTCGATCGGATGCTCCTGACCCGGATCGACCTTCAGGTCGAACATTACAGTCCGGGTGTCTTGCTGGGCAGCGGGCCCGTGCAGCTTGTAGTTCGGCGATTTCGGCGTGGCAGGAACCTTGAGAACCGGCGCGCCTTTGGTATGCGGCAGCGGCGGCGCCAATTGCGCCTCCTGTAGCTCGGGAATCGCGAATAACTCCCTCATATGCATAGGCATGAGCGTGTACTGGAACAGTTCGCCGCGATGCATGTCTTCGGGATAAAGGAACAGCGTGTAACGACCGTCCGTGACGTTCACGGCACTGCCGAAGACACCGTAGATTGCGCCTTCGTGCAGCACGGTCTCCTCTTTGATCAGCGGCATCAGACTGTGGCCAGTGACGTCGGCTGGTATCGGGGCACCATGAAACTCCATGAGCGTGGGCATCAGATCGGTGGTCTGGGTCAGGCCCGTTCTGCGCTCGCCCGCCCGCGACTTATAATCCGGGTGGTGGATGAACAGCGGAATATGCGCGACCTCGTCGTAGCAAGGCATGACGTTCTTCGACCACCACGAATGTTCGCCCAGCAGGAAGCCGTGATCGGTGGTGACCACAAGAGCGGTATCGTCCCACATTCGGTGCAGATCCATGTAATCCAGCAGCCGACCGACCTCGTGGTCGCACAGCGCAACAATCGCAGCGTAGTTGGCGCGCAGTTCCTCGCATTCTTCGAGCGTTTCAGTCACGCGCCGGTAAGGCGGCCAATCGAAAATGGGGCCCTGATAGCCCGTCGGATAGTCGTTCCGAAATTCGGCCGGCGCATGGAAGGGCTCGTGCGGATCGAACGTTTCGAGATGCAGAAGCCAGTTGTCTGCCGAACGGTTGGCTTCCAGAAATGCAAGGCCTGCTGCGAAGCACTGCACCGAAGGAAAGTCGCCGTAGTCCCTGATGAATTCGCGATTGATCATGTGTGCGGAAAACTTGTGACGCCGCTCGTCGCTGAACTGCGAGGGATGATACATTTCCCGAAATCGTTCCAGCGGCGGCTGGACCATCGCCTTCCACGGATCGCGTTCCTGTCCCCGGATGAATTCATACGTGTCGTAGCGGTTGTGGTAGGTCGCGCCACCATCGCCCCAGTAATGGTAATGATCCGATACGAGATGCGAATATGTGCCATGGCGGTGCAACAGGGCTGCGAAGGAATCGTCGAATGGCTCCAGTGGACCCCAACCGCGGTGGAGGAAGTTGAGGCGTCCGGTCTGCATGTCGCGTCGTGCCGGCATGCACGGCAAGCTGCCGACGTAGTGATTTTCGAACGTGACGCAACGGCGCGCCAGCCGGTTGAAATTGGGTGTCTTGATCGCTGCGCCGCCGTAGGGCTCAAGCGTCCGGCGATTGAGCGAGTCGAGGAGAAGAAAGATTGTCCGCATGGCGATCCGACCGAATTTGCATACATGCTATAAGTTCGATATTCGTTGATCCAATCAAATCACTTTACCCAAGTATCGAAAAAAGTGATCCTTCCAAATCTCCGCCACCTGCGCGCGTTCGTCGCTGTCGTGGATACCGGGTCGTTCATCGCGGCGGCGGAAGAAGTGCACATCGGCCAACCGGCACTCAGCCAGGCCGTCGCTAAGCTCGAACAGCAGGTCGGCGTGCGCCTGATCGAGCGTACGTCCCGCTCTGTACGACTGACACCGGCGGGCGTCGAGTTTCTCGCCGAGGCCCGCCGCGTGCTGGCCGCGGTTGAGCAAATGATGGCGCGAGGTTCTGATTGGGCTGGCGCGCGTCGCGGCAAGCTCGAACTTCTCGCCCTGCCTTCGGTTGCACACCGGCTCCTGCCGGCACTTGTCCTCGAGTTCCAACGGCTGCACCCGGAGATCGAGGTTAGTCTGCACGACCATCGCGACCCCGTCTTGCGCCAGCGTCTGTTACGAGGCGAAGGTGACCTGGCGATCATTGCGCACAGCGGAGACGCACTTCCGGGACCGGCGCTGCCGTTCTTGCTGGATCGCATGCGCGTACTCGTTCCAGCAGGCCATCCCCTGGCGTTGCAGTCGAGTGTCCAGGCCGCACAGCTTGCAGATCAACGGATGATCCTCATGCGGCGGGGCGCGGTGTTCCGCTCCTATGCCGACGCTGCGCTCAACGCTGTTGTTTTCGAGCAGGCGCCGGTAGAGGTTGATCAGGCCTCGACCATGATCGGAATGGTTGAGGCTGGGATGGGTATCGCCGTACTTCCGGCACTTAGCTGTCCGACAAATTCCTTGACCTCGGTCGTTAGCCTGCCGTTGCTCAAACCCCACGTTCACCGCACGCTTGCGTTTGTGCGACCAGCTGCCCGAGAACCGATGCCGGCAGTCCTCAAGTTCGCTCAACTCGCGCTGTCCCTGCTCGGGACGGCTGCGGTCCAACTACCGGTCGGATGCGATCTGCTTCATGTTGCCGAGCGGCGGATGCGCAAATTCTTTTCTCCAACCTGTCAACATAGCGCAAGCTGAGTGAAAATCGACTGCGCGCCGTCGCTTCCGTCCCTAAAATGCTCGACGCCTGTGGTTGCCGTTGGAGTTGCGATTAGGAGCCGCCGCCTGTGGCGCTCAGCCGCATTTTCGCATCGATCTTGAGCGGCTGCAGTGTTGCGGCGTCTGCTTCCTGGTCTCTCCCCACCAAACTCATACACCCGCAATGGGGGGCGACTCAGTCTGGGGTAAATGTGGCTCGGCTACCGTTACAGATGGCCGAGCTTATGGTGATCAAACATCCGTGCCCTCGGCGAGCATCAGCGCGTCTTAGACATCAACACCGAGATACTTGACCGTGGTTTCGATCTTGGTGTGGCCGAGCAGGATTTGCACGGCACGCAGGTTGCCGGTCTTCTTGTAGATCAACGCAGCCTTCGTTCGGCGCAATGGGTGCGTGCCGAAATCCTCCTTCGGCAATCCGGCGGCAACCGTCCATTCATCAACGAGACGCGCATATTGCCGGGTGCTGAGATGGGCGGATTTGTTGCACCGACTGGGAAAGACAAAATCATCCAATGTGCCTCCGCGTCGGTTCAACCAAGCGAGCAAACTCGATTTTGCCGGTTCCATGATCTCGAACTGGACCGGCTTGCCGGTCTTTTGCTGGACCACGACGGCGCGCTGTTTAACCTGGCCGCCGCTGATCAGATCACCAATCCGAAGCTTGATCACATCGCAGCCGCGCAACTTGCTGTCGATGGCCAGATCGAGCAGCGCCGGTCCCGTACCCGGTGTTCGTAATCGAGGAAGAAGCGCATCGCCCAGATCTGCTTCTGCTTGAAGGGCTTCTTCGCGCCGACCAGCTTTCCGGCATTCCAGGGGCGTTGATCGTCATATCGAGGGTCATATAGAGCGCGTCCCATGATCGTTCTCCTTTATCGCCGAGACATTCGGCAAAGAGAACCAAGGACTCACCCTTGCACATCCGTCCAGGGATTGATCACGGTCAGACCGGCAGCGTGAAATGCGCTCGTGTCGCGTGAAGCAACGGCGAACCCATGCGCGGCAGCGATGGCGGCAATGTAGCCGTCAGGCGTGGGGAAACCCTTGCCAGCCATGCGCGCCTTGACTGCGAGATCGGCATAACGCCGTGCCGCACCGGCATCGAAAGGCAGGATGCGCGACCCGAACAGGTCCATGACGCCGTCGAGCGCGACTGCCAGATTGTCCTTGCGCTTGCCTCTCGGCAACACGCCGATCCCGAACAACAATTCGGCTACAGTGACAGAAGAAATAAAAAGCGTCTCAGCCACCTGCGCATCGAGCCAATCACGAACGGACGAGTGCGGCTCAGGTTTCATCGCCTCGGAGACGACATTAGTGTCGAGCAGGATCATCAGAATTGCATCGGTTCGGCAGGGTTGGCGTTGCGAGTCTGTTCGAGTGCCTCGACATCAGCATTGGTGAGGCCGATCTTCCGGCTCATCTGCGACAAAGCAGTGCCTAGGCGAACTCGGCCTTCCGGGCGAACGGTGGCCTCCAGAATGGCACGCATCTCGGCCTCCGCGCTGCGATTGTGTTGCGCAGCACGAACCTTCAGAGCGCGATGTGCCTCGTCTGAGAGATTGCGGATGGTGACAGCGGCCATGATAGCGATCTCCATAAAACGATTGCGACGCCATCATTATATTAAAACGCTATCAATTTTTCAAGCGCGGCGTCGAACGCGCTTCCCCAATGGCCGCTCTCAGGCCAGGCAAATTGGCTTTCGAACGACCGACATCGGGCGCCTGACGCTCGCCGGCAAGCTCCAGGCCACCGTGCCGGGCGATGACATCGTGACCAAGGAAATCGCCCTTGCCGGCATCCAGCGCCCGCTCGCCATCACCGAACTGGGCGACGGCGCAATCGAGATGTTTCGCTACGGAGACTTTGCAGGATGGATCGTGCCGGCTGGATAGCGCCCGCAAACCGGTCACTAGCGCTGGCAGTGAGGTACAGCGAAACCGGACGTTCAGAATGCCCAGGAAACCCGGCCTTTTCAGACATCCTTAGCCAATGTGCGTTGGGCGGCCCCCAAGTTCCTTGTTGCGCCGCAATAAAGCTTGATCTAGCTTGCATTCAATAAACGATGGACCCGGTGAAATTCCGGGTGGCTATTCCGGCCGCCGATCCGCCGGACCAATTCGCCCAGCGACAATCTGATATGCCTTGGCCGTCCAGACGGCTCCTGGCTGATTGTTTGCCTTGACGGCAAGAGTGGGCGCCTCCCGATTATCGAGTTTCACCTATGGATATGGTTCACCTGCGGAGCGAGTGGGCTCCGAACATCACGCGCGAAATCCTCGCGGGCACGGTCGTCGCATTGGCGCTCATCCCCGAGGCCATAGCCTTTTCGATCATCGCCGGGGTTGACCCGAAAGTAGGGCTTTATGCTTCCTTCTTCATTGCGGTGATCACGGCCTTTGCCGGCGGTCGCCCGGCGATGATCTCTGCGGCGACCGGCGCGATGGCGCTGGTCATGGTTAGCTTGGTCAAGAACCATGGCGTGCATTATCTCTTCGCCGCCACTGTTCTCACAGGCCTGATCCAGATTGCCGCCAGCGTCGCGCAGGTCGGCACCCTAATGCGCTTCGTATCACGATCCGTGATCACCGGCTTTGTCAACGCGCTCGCGATCCTGATCTTCATGGCGCAGATGCCGGAACTGATCGGCAAGGGCATGAATGTCTACCTGATGACCGCTGCAGGCCTCGCGATCATCTATGGCCTTCCCTATCTCACCAAGGCCGTGCCTTCCCCGCTGGTGACCATCACTCTCATGACCGCGCTCGCGATGGTTTTCGGCCTCGACATGCGCCGCGTCGGCGATATGGGCCAGTTGCCGACAGAGTTGCCCTTTTTCGCCCTACCGCAAGTGCCACTGACACTTGAGACCTTGCAAATCATCCTGCCCTATTCCCTGACGTTGGCGATGGTGGGCCTGCTCGAAAGCCTGATGACGGCGGCCATTCTCGACGAGATGACCGACACCGAATCGAGCAAAAACCGGGAATGCGCGGGCCAGGGCATTGCCAACACCGTCACAGGCTTCTTTGGCGGTATGGCGGGATGCGCCATGATCGGCCAGTCGGTGATCAATGTCTCCTCCGGCGGGCGCGGGCGGCTCTCGACGCTCTGGGCCGGCCTTTTCCTCCTGTTCCTGATCTTCGCGCTCGGCCCCTACGTAGCGCAGATCCCCATGGCGGCCCTGGTGGCCGTAATGATCATGGTCTCGATCAACACCTTCCAGTGGAAATCGCTGACAGATTTGCTGGTCCATCCCAAACAATCGAGCTTGGTTATGCTCGGCACAGTGGCAGTCGTGGTCTTTACCCATGATCTGGCCAAAGGCGTGCTGTTCGGTGTCATCCTCTCCGGCCTGTTCTTCGCCCACAAGGTCACGCGGTACTTCGGGGTGACCTCAAGCAGGGATGAAGCCATGGCGGTTCGTACCTACATCGTCACCGGGCAGATATTCTTTGCCACGGCTGAGGCCTTTCACGGCGCCTTCGATTTCCGCGAGGAAGACCTGAAGGGCGTCGTGATCGATCTTCACGCTGCGCATTTCTGGGACATTACCTCAATCAATGCGCTCGATCGCGTGGTGCTGAAGTTCCGCCACCACGACATCCCCGTCGAGATAATCGGCATGAACCAGGCCACGGCGACCATGGTTGAGCGTCTCGCCACGCATGACAAGGAAGGCACATCATCCGGGGCGTTGGGGCATTAAGTTTGCGATCCCCAATCATCAACCGGGCAGGCCGTTTGGCGCCCGCATAGCGGTCGTTCAATACGCAGGCGCGCGGTGCCGGAAGCGGATGTTCGAAATTGTACTGCCAAAGCGGTGATCGGAATCGTTGTCACCATACCAGGTGCCGGACATCTAAAGATGTTAGCCCTGTGCATTGATCCCCAGTCAGATTGTCATCCAAACAATTCCGCGATGTCCAACAGAAACCGATCTTCATGCCAGCGCCCGACCAGCTGGAGCCCGATCGGCAGGCCATTGGCGGCAAATCCGCAGGGCATGGAGAGAGCCGGGTGCCCCGTCAGGTTGAACGGATAGGTGTAGGGATACCAGGCGCCGCGAATGGTGCCCGCCTCCTGCCCGGCGATCCTGATCTTGCCCAGCGGGTCCAACCCTACTGGCAGCGCCGGCGTGGACAAGGTTGGCGAAGCGATCACATCGAATTGCGTCAGAATCGCCTGGATGCTGCCGAAGCATACCGTGCGGGCAAACTGCGCCTCGCAGAGATTCGAAGCGCTGTAGGCTCGCCCTACATCGATCGTGACAAGCAATGTGGGGTCGAACTTGTGCGGATGGCTCTCTGCCAGCGGCCCCAGGCGCGCCAGAAGTAGCGACCGCAGGAAGGTCAGGAAATGTGGTTCCAGCCCGACAAGATCCAGTTCGACGGGCTCGACAACCATTCCGAGCATTTCTGCGCGGCGCATCGTCGCCACGACTGCCGCTTCCACCTCAGGGTCGAGGATGTTGCCGCACCTTAGCAGCAGGCCGATGCGGGGCAGCTCGCCCTTCCTGATGCGGCGCGCGGACGGCAATCCGGCCTGCCCGTAGGGATCGCGGAAGTCGGTTCCAGCCAGCACATCGAACATCATCCGCACGTCGCTGATCGTCCGGGCGATCGGCCCTACATAGGAATTTGCCCCGAAAAGATCAGGCGCCTGCAAATTTGGTATGGCTCCCAGCGTTGCCTTCAAGCCGAACACACCGCAGCAGGCGGCGGGGATACGGATCGAGCCGCCGCCATCTGTGCCGAGCGCGATCGGTCCCATCCCGGCAGCGACAGCAACGGCGGCACCTCCGCTGGACCCACCGCAGGTGAAGGCCGGATTGACCGGATTGAGTGTGCGTCCGAAGAGCGGCCCCTCGGTGAATGGCTTGTGGCCAAACTCGGGTGTGGTTGTCTTGCCGATCAGGATGGCGCCAGCGGCGCGCATGCGCGCGACGGCGACCGCATCCACTGTCGGCACATGATCGGCAAAGAGTGCGCTGCCCTGGGTGGTGCGCACACCCTCTGTATTGGTCAGATCCTTGACCGAGAACGGAATGCCATGCAGCGGCCCTGAGGCCGCACCATCCCGCAGCGCCGTTTCGGCGGATTTCGCCTCCATGCGCGCGCGCTCGGCGCAGATCGTCATGAAGGCGTTGAGGTCCTTGCGATCCTCGATGCGGGCCAGCGCCGCCTCGACAGCCTCGACCGGCGAAACAGCGCGGGTGCGAATGGCAGCCGCAAGTTCAACTGCGGTCAGATCGGCGATGGCGGTCATGATCGGTCCTTCCCAGGTGGCTCGGTCAGAGCATCCAGCGGCCGCCGTCGATCAGCACGGTTTGTCCGGTGATGTATCGGGCGTCCTCGCTGGCAAGAAAAGCGACCACGCCCGCGACATCCTTGGGTTCCGCTATGAAGCCCGCGGGCGTGCCGACGGTGATGTGGTCGAGGACGGCGGGCGCTAGCGTGTCATGCGCGCGGGTGCGAATGGCGCCGGGCGCGACCGCGTTGACGGTGACCCGGTGCGGCGCAAGCTCGCGCGCAAGCGCCCGCGTGAAGCCGACGATGCCCATCTTGGCCGCCGCATAGTCGGCCAGCCCGGCGTCGCCGACCATCGCCGCATCGCTCGACATGTTGATGATCCGCCCGCCGCGTTCGCGCATTTCGGGCACCACGAGGCGAGCCAACCGCATGGCCGTAAAAAGAGACACCTCCAGCACGAAACGCCAAACCTCCTCTTGGGACTCGTGAAAGGGCGCGGCGCGCTCGCGGCCGCTCTGGCCGACATTGTTGAAGAGGATGTCGATGTGCCCGAAAGTCGCGCGCGTCCGGGCATGAAATCCCTGCAGAACGCCGGCGTCGGTACAATCCCCAGCGACGATCAGGCACCGGTCGGGCGCAAGCTGCCCAAAGCCCGCGGCTAGCGCCTCGCCCTCACGGTCGATGAGTGCGACGCGCGCGCCTTCGGCCAGAAAACGCTGCGCCGTCGCAGCGCCGATGCCATTGCCGGCGCCGGTGATCACAATCGTCTTGCCTTCAAACCGCCGAGCCTGACAGACCATCGGGCACCTCTCGCTCCAGATTCCTGCTCAATGGAACGTCCTGCCACCGTCTACGGCGAGCAGCGTGCCGGTGACATAGGACGACTCCGAACTCGTCAGCCAGAGGATCGCAGCGGCGATTTCCTCCGGCGCGGCGATCCGCTTCAGAACATAGCGCGCGCGGACGGCCTCGTAGGCTGCGGCGGGATCGGGCGCAGCATCTATGCCGGCGCGCAGCAGCCCGGTTTCGACTGCGCCGGGACAGACAGTATTGACCCGGATGCCGAAGGCCGCCGCTTCGATCGCGAGCGCCTTGCCCGCCATCTGAAGCCCGGCCTTTGAGGCGCAATAGGCCATTCTGTTGCCGAGCGGCGCCAGCCCGGCGGCGGAGGAAACATTGACGATCGTGCTCCCGCCGGCCGCCTTGAGATGGGGATAGGCCGCCTGCATCATCAACATTGGCCCGGTCAGATTGACCGCCAAGATGCGGTTCCAATCGGCAAACGCCATTGCCTCGATATCCGCGACAAGATCAATCCCGGCGGCGTTGACAAGGCCATCGATCCCGCCGAGCGCACGGGATGCATCGTTGACCGCCTGCGCAACACCATCCGCATCGGTCACATCGGCCTGAAAAACCGTCAGCGTCCTGCCCGGGACCGCTGCCTTGAGACGTCCGAGCGCCGCAGCGTCCCGGTCGAGGGCGGCGACAGCCGCGCCTTCGGTCAGGAATCGATGCGCGGTCGCAAGGCCGATGCCGGCCGCAGCGCCGGTGATCAGGATGCGGCGTCCTCTGAGAGCAGCGCTCATCGTCCGGTGACCCTGCTTGCGTTCCGGGCCCTTTCGAGACCCGGGCGCATGTCGTCGACGATTTCGTCGCAGCGACCGATCCAGACACGGGGATGATTCAGCGCGTGCTCGATCAGCCCTTCCAGCGCCTTGATCCGTGAGGGCTGGCCGATCATTTCGGGATGCATGCCGACCATCATCAGCCGGTTCTTGCCCGCATTGTGCTCGGCGTAGAGCACGTCAAACTCGCCCTTCCATGCCTCCAGCAGCGCGGAGGGGGCCTGCATCGTGCGTCCCGGAAGCACGATCGAATACTGGAAGAACGGTGCGTCATCGAGCACCCAGCGGAATGGCAGTTCGACGATCCTGGTCTGCTTTCCGTCCACATCATGCAGATAGGGCGAATCGTCGTCGAAGAAGTTGGAGGAATAGTCGAAGCCGTATTCGACCAGCATCGGCATGGTGATGGGGCTGATCTCCGCCGCCGGTGACCGCCACCCGCGCGGCGCACTGCCGCTGACGCGCTTGATCGACTGGAACGCGCGCTCCATTTCCTCCCGTTCCTCATCGGGGGAGAGGTTGAGAATCCAGGTGTGGCTGTAGCTGTGATGCGCCAGCTCATGCCCGCGCCGCAGGATCTCCTCGATGAGCGCCTCGCGCTGGTCGATGATCAGGCCCGGCACGAAGAAGGTCGCCTTGATGTCGTAACGATCGAGCAGATCGAGCACCCGACCTGTTCCGACCTTCCAGCCATAGGCGCCCTGCGACATAAGGATGGGGCGATTGGCATAGGCCGCATCGCGTCCGGTCCACATCGTCTCGGCATCGAGATCGAAAGTCAGGAAAAGTGGAAACCCTCTGCTGGTCAGCGACATGGCGACACGCCTCTCTCAGACAAAACGATGGAAGCCGGCGCGGCGCTCGGCCAGCACAAGGATGATGCCGGTCGCCACGATCAGAAGGGTCGAAACCGCTGCGACGCTGGGGTCAATCCCCATCTCAACGGAGGAGAAGATCATCACCGGCAGGGTTGTCTGGTTGGCGCCAACAAGGAAGATCGTCACCGGCACGTTGTCGAGCGAGGTGATGAACGCGAACAGAGCGCCGGCCACGAGGCCTGGCTTGATGAGCGGCAGCGTCACCAGCCGGAAGGCCTCGAAGCCGCTGGCGCCGAGCACGCGCGCAGCCTCTTCCAGTGCGATGTCCACGCCGGCAAGACCAGTGAGCGCGGCGCGGACGGTGTAAGGCACGGTGATGACGACATGCGCCATCATCAATCCGAACAGGCTGCCCCTCAGGCCGGTGAGGCTGTAGAATTGCAGCATCGCGACGCCGATTACGACCGAGGGCAGCACCAGCGGCGCCATCAGGAAGGCCGTGATCGCCTCGGCTCCGGGCACCGTCTTGCGGTGAATCGCATAGGCCGCCGCCGTGCCGAGCAGCAGCGACAGGATCGTCGAGCCGAAGGCGAGGATCAGGCTCATGCGGATGGCCGAGAGATAGCCCGGATCGCTCAGTACCTTGCCGAACCATTGCAGCGTCCAGCCCTGCGGCGGAATGGTCAGATACGACGTCGTGCTGAACGCCGCCAGCATCACCACAAGAACGGGCACCTGAAGGAAGATCACGACAAGCCAGGCGACGATGGTCGTGGTGCGGCCGGGATGGGTTTCCGTTTCGCTCATGCCGCCCTCACGCCATGCCCGCCCAGCGCCGGGTGATGCGGCTCGACAGCCAGATCACGCCAATCGCCATGGCCGAGAGGGTAAACGACAGCGCCGAGCCGCTCGACCAGTCGAGCAATTGCATGAACTCGTCATAGATCAGCGTCGCCATCACCTTGTAGGTCGGCCCGCCAAGCATCCGCGGCGTCACTAGCGCGCTGATCGTCAGCACGAAGACGAGGATCGAGCCGGCGAGGATGCCCGGCGCGGACAGCGGCAGCGTGACGGCGGTGAATACATGCAGCCGGCTTGAGCCGAGCGTTGCGGCGGCGGCTTCCACATCGCGCGGAACGTTGCGGATCGCTCCGACCAGCATCAGCACCATGAAGGGCAGATAGATGTGCGTCAGCCCGATCATCAGGCCGGTCAGGTTGAACATCAGCTTGAGCGGGGTGGAGATTATGCCGAGATCCACCAGAAGGTTGTTGACGAGCCCGCGATTGGCGAGCAGCGCGATCCAGCCGAAGGAGCGCACAACAAGGTTCAAAAGCATCGGAAAGACGACGAGCAGGATCAGTGGCACCTGCCAGCGCACCGGGCCGCGCGCGATCAGATAGGCCAGCGGATAGCCCATCACCAGACAGGCGAGCGTGACGAACAGGCCGAGGCCGAGGGTCCGCCAGATCACCTCGCGGTAGTAGTCATCGGTGATGATGCGCAGGTAGTTCTCGACGGTCCAGACGTTCGGGACGAAGCCTGTACCGGGCGAATATTCGCGCAGGCTTGTTGGCAGCAGCATCAGGGCCGGCACCAGGAAGAATCCGGCCAGAACCAGCCCGAGAGGCGCGATCAGCAGGAGGCCTTGCCGCCGCGAGATCATGGCGTGCCTGCCTCGTCGCGCAGTGTCGCGAATACCTGATCCGGCGCAATGGCAAGACGAACGGCGGCGCCGGGGGCAAGCGCCGCATCCGGTCCGTTCGATGCAGCTTCCGCCACAAACTCGACGCCGCCGGCGAGCCGCACGACATATTGCACCCGCGCACCGCTGAACGAGCGCAGCACGATCTCGCCCGGCAAGCCGAACGAATCCGGTCCATTCGGTCCGAGCAGCCGGATCGCCTCCTGCCGGACGATGATATCGACCGGTGTGCCCGCCGGGTGTTCGAGCCGGGAAGCGCTGAGGTGGATCGTTTCACCGAGGGTTAAGCTACCGCCAGCGCCATCGCGCGATGCGATGATGCCATGCAGCCGGTTCGGCTTGCCGATGAAACCCGCGACAAAGCCGGTTGCCGGCCGGTGATAGATATCTTCCGGCGTCGCCAGCTGCTGCATCACGCCCTTCGCCATCACGCCCACGCGATCAGACATCGACAGCGCCTCGCCCTGATCATGCGTGACGAACAGGGTGGTGATGCCGAGATTGCGCTGGAGGCGCTTGAGCTCGATCTGCATCTCGTCGCGCAGCTGCGCGTCGAGGTTCGAGAGCGGTTCGTCGAACAGCAGAACACGGGGGTGGGGCGCAAGAGCGCGGGCAATGGCGACACGCTGCTGCTGCCCGCCCGAGAGCTGGCGCGGAGAGCGCTGGCCGTAAGTGTCGAGGCGGACGAGCGCCAGCGCCTCCTTCACCCGGCGGTCGAGTTCAGCGCCGGTGACCCCTCGGCGGCGCAAGCCGAACGCGACGTTCTCATACACGGTGAGGTGCGGGAACAGCGCATATGATTGGAAGACCAGCCCGAGGCCGCGCCTGTTCGGCGGCAGGCTGGTCACATCCTCCGTTCCGATCAGGATCCGCCCACGGGTCGGTGCGACAAGACCGGCCACCATGCGTAGGATCGTCGTCTTGCCACAGCCGGACGGGCCGAGCAGCGACACGAACTCGCCCTCCCGGATCGAGAGCGAGACATCGCGCACAACCTCGATATCGCCGTAGGACTTGCCAAGACCCTCGAATGTCAGCGCACTCATGTCCTGGCCTTCCGTCCAGCGGTCGCGGGATTAGCGGGCGACCTCGCGCTGCCAGCGGCGGGTCCAGTTGGCGACGTTCGCGGCGATGATTGCCGGATCGATGAACCAGGCCTTGGACAGCGTAGCGCCGTTCGGGACGAGCTTGGCCACCTTTTCGGAGAGTTTCACCTTGGTGTTGACCGCGCCGATATAGGCCCGCTCGGAAAAGCAGCCCTGCCCCTCGGCGGACAGCACCTGATCAACGAACTTGTGTGCGAGTTCAGCCTGCGCCGTGCCCTTGGGGATCATGATAGCAGGGAGGATGCCGACGGCGCCTTCCTTCGGATAGGCGACGGCAAGAGACAGCCCCTTGTCGATCGCCACGCCGGCACGGTCCGGGTACCACGGCGCGATCGCGATCTCGTTGCGCTCAAACAGCGCCAGCAGCTGATCAGCCTGCGTGTAGAGGGTCTGCGATCCCTTGGCCAAAGGCTTGATCGCCTCGATCCCGGGATCGATGTTTTCCAGCGTGCCGCCCTTGATCTTGTTCAGCGCGAGCAGGAAATGCAGGCCCGAAGTGCCGCTGATGTCGCCGATCGAATACTTGCCGGCATAGGCGGGATCGAACAGATCGAGCCAGGAGGTCGGCGGCGACTTGACCAGCTTCGGGTTGTAGACCAGCGCCGTGGCGCTCACCATGGCCACGACGTAGGCGTTATCCTTGCCCCAGGCGGTGGGGATGACATCCGCTGCCGACTTGAGCTTCTTGGGATCGATCGCCTCGTTCAGCTTCTCGCCATGGGTTTGCGAGGCCAGCGAATTGTCGATGAACACCACATCCATATCCGGCTTGCCGGCCGTGGCGCGGATGGCGGCGGCGAATTGCGAGGAATTGCCAAGCTTCAGGGACACCTTGGCGCCTGTCGCTTTCTCAAATGCCGCAACATGGCAGGCCTTCACATTATCGGCAAATGAGCCGCCGAATGATCCGACAACCAGTTCCTGCGCCATGGCAGGCGCCACGGTGATCAGTGCGGTTGCGATAGTCGTAGAGCAAAGTGAATGACGCATCAGTTCAACTCCCCAATGTTTTACGACGCTCGCAGCCCTCTGGCCCGATGGCGCTCGGATGGCTTCTTGCCGCCAATGACGAGACCATTGCATGACTTGAGATATCTTTCAAGAAAGATAAATTGACCTGCCTTTGCCGCGCCGGAGTATGGCCTTGAAACAGGCCCTGAGCTTCGCGCATAAGACCCGTCGAGAGAGGATTTGATGACCGTCAGCACGCCGAGCAAGATGAAAAAGCCTGCCGCCGGTTTGGCGAACGACCGTGTCGGCAAGGGGATGGAGCGCTGGCGGCGCGAGTTTCCGGATATCGATTGCTCGGGAAAGGCTGTTGTGGGCCGCCTGCTCCACCTCAACGAGCGCCTTCTGAAGGCCATCAACCAGCGGCTGGCAGGTCACGGGCTGACGTATCCGGGCTTTGCGATCCTGGCGACGCTGCGTGTCGAGGGAGCGCCCTACAGGATGTCTCCCAAGGCGCTGCTCGACGCGCTGATCCTGACATCCGGCGGTCTCTCCAACCTGCTGCGCAACCTTGAAACGCGCGGGCTTGTCCGCCGCATGGCTGATGAGACAGACGGGCGTGGCGTCATCGTCGAGCTAACGGACAAGGGGCAGCAGGTCGTCGAGCCGGCGATGCGCGACCATGCCCGCGCCGAGCTTGAGATCGTGGCCGCCCTTTCAGCCAAGGAACTATCCTCCACCGCGGATGCCTTGCGCAAGCTGATGCCGGACTGACAAACTATAACCCCTGGTGAGATCTGCGCCGCACAGGGCGTTCAAAATGGATTTCTTTATTGTTTTATAATCTTCTGACCGAATGAAGCAGTCAGGCGTTTTCGCGCCGGTATAGCGGTCGTTGTGGGAAAACTTTGGTTAATCCGGAAGCGGTCGCTCCTAGAGGTCTGCCCATCACCTGCTACAGCGCTGCCTGCAGAGCTGATATCGTGATCATCAGCGTTCGCGGCTGGGCGGGCGCGGCTGCCAACCCTACCGCTCGATAAAAGCTATGGCCTCGACGGAAATGGCGTGAATGAGAAATTTCGAATGCCGATCTTATCCGTCCCGGTCCTGAGTTGTGGTGTGGTAGCTTGATCACGGGGCCACCACATCATTCCTTGCATGCCCTTACCCACAGCAAGCCTTGGCAGATGAGGCCGGACCGCAACAGGGTTTGGACTCATTCGAGGTTTCAAGCCAGCGGTCGCGCGGCTTGCAACTCGCCGGGCGGGCGGATAGTTCTACCTGCACCGTGTCATTGATGAGGGCGGGCGTGATGGCCCGAAAGAGCTGCATGGGACGGACGCTGTCGCTGACTTCAAAGGTCAGCTTTGCTGCCTGATCGAGAGCGACACGTTCGGAGACTTTTCGCACGATCGCGGCGAACTTGCCCGAAGGCATGTGCTGGCGATCATCGCCGTTGACATCCCAGAGCTGCACGAAAATCTCAGTCCAGGCCTCGGCGTTCGCACCGCAATCAAGAGCTGAGAACTGCCCAGCCTTCACTTCGGTCACATGATAGCCTGCTCGGATCAGGTTTCCACCGTAGACGAACACGAGAGGCTTCTCGCGATGATTGTCCAAATAGGTCAGCAGGTCTGCGAGGGTGAGTTCTGTGGCGATCCCTGCTTGGGGTGCATTTTGGGTGTTGTTCTGTTCGAGCATATGGGCTACCTTTCATTTCAATGATTCAAGGAATATTGAAATATGGAAGAGCGTCAAGCCCTCACCGCATTCGGTGCGCTCTCGCAAGAAACACGCCTGCGGTTGCTCAAACTGCTCGTCGTGGCGGGGCGAGGCGGCGTAGCAGCCGGAACTCTGGCCGAAAGACTTGAGGTATCGCCCTCCAATATCAGCTTTCACCTCAAGGAACTCGAACGTGCCGGCCTGATCGCCTCGCGCCGGGATTCACGCTCGATCATCTACTGTGCCTCTTTTGAAGCACTTGGTGCGCTGGTTCGCTTCCTGATGGAGGATTGTTGCGCGGGTCACCCTGAAATTTGCGGGGTGACAACCGGCGCTGATCCCTGCTGCCCGTCACCGTCTAAAGCATCCTAGGCAAGCAGCCATGACCAACCGCATCGCCTGGCGAAAGAACCTCCATGTCGACATTTGAGCGTTATCTGACCTTGTGGGTAGCCCTGTGCATCGTCGTGGGCATCACACTGGGCCATTTCCTGCCGGGGCCTGTTCAGGCCATCGGCGCGATGGAAATCGCGCAGGTGAACCTTCCGGTTGCCCTGCTCGTCTGGTTGATGATCATCCCCATGCTGGTGAAGATCGACTTCTCGGCGCTTTCGGGCGTCAAAGAGCATTGGCGCGGCATCGGCGTCACGTTGTTCATCAACTGGGCTGTGAAGCCATTCTCGATGGCCCTGCTCGGATGGATTTTCATCTCATGGCTGTTCCGTCCCTATATGCCGGCAGACCAAATCAATTCCTATATCGCTGGGCTGATTCTGCTGGCGGCTGCGCCCTGCACGGCGATGGTGTTCGTCTGGTCAAACCTGTGCAAAGGCGAGCCGCACTTCACGCTCAGTCAGGTTGCCGTGAACGACGTCATCATGGTGCTGGCCTTCGCGCCACTGGTCGGGCTGCTGCTTGGGCTTTCGGCGATCACCGTGCCGTGGAACACGCTGGTTCTTTCGGTCGTGCTCTACATTGTCGTGCCGGTCATCATTGCGCAGGTCCTGCGCAAGCGGTTGCTGGCAACTGGCGGCGAGCCTGCACTTGCACGCTTCCTCGCCGTTCTCCAGCCCTTGTCACTTGTTGCGCTTCTGGCGACACTGGTGCTGCTTTTCGCATTTCAAGGTGGGCAGATTATTGCGCAGCCGCTGGTTATCGCGATGCTGGCTGTGCCCATCACCATTCAGGTCTATTTCAATTCAGGCCTTGCCTATCTGCTCAACCGCTGGACCGGCGAGGCGCATTGCGTGGCCGGTCCTTCGGCACTGATCGGCGCGAGCAACTTCTTCGAACTCGCGGTAGCTGCGGCGATCAGCCTCTTCGGCTTCCAGTCCGGCGCGGCATTGGCAACTGTGGTCGGCGTGCTGATCGAAGTGCCGGTCATGCTCTCGGTCGTCGCCATCGTGAATAGGTCAAAGGGCTGGTACGAGGCCGGAAGCGCGGTCAGATCCCGCATGGTTGAAGGAAAGCCCTGATGTTCCCGGTGGTCATCCATCACAATCCCGAATGCGGAACTTCCCGCAATGTTCTCGCCATCATCAAGGCGGCGGGGTACGAGCCGGAAGTCATCGAGTATCTCAAGTCGGGCTGGACGCGTCCACAGTTGGTGGCGCTCTTCGCCGCCGCGAACCTCACGCCGCGCGAGGCCTTGCGCGAGACAAAATCGCCAGCCGAAGAGCTTGGCTTGCTCAAGCCGAGCGTCAGCAACGAAGCCATCCTTGCTGCGATGCTTGAGCACCCTGTGCTCGTCAACCGCCCGATCGTCTGCACGCCAAAGGGCGTCAGGCTATGCCGCCCCAGCGAAGCAGTGCTTGACCTGCTCGACTGTCTGCCGTCGGGCCCACTCGCCAAGGAGGATGGCGCGCTCCTTATCGACGAGCATGGGCGGCGCGTGGGATGATCGTGCATTATGGGGCTCTGATGACTCGAGCCGCATGTGAAGGCCCCATATCACCTGAAGCAACTGGCAAATCACTCGTCTGCTTCAGGTCCGCCGCCGTGTACGCTTTGGCGGCAGAGCGCCGCCATTGCGGTCGTTCACGGTTTCATTTCAAAAGCCGGACATCGGACGTTCCGCTCGTTCGTCGAACGCTGTGCAGTTCGATATAATTCAACGGGGGTGGATCACTGAGCGATGAGACCTTAGTGCGAAGTCATTTCTTCGGTTTCATTTGGGCGACTATATACTTCACGAACCACATATCGCCTAAATTTTAGGCCGCGACCAAGTCAATACGATGCCTGCGCGAGAACAGTTGCTTTCATCGAAGAACGTTCAGCAAAACGCTTATACCATTCGGCGATGCCAGGAGCGCGAGCGCGCCAGCCGGCTGTGTCGGCGAACCGCAGGTCGAGGTAGGAGAGCGCGCATGCCAGCGCGATCGAGCCGATGTCGACGCGCGCGCCGGGCGGATTGGCCTCGAAATAGGCGAGCGTTGTGAAAATCTTGTCCCACTGCCCGTTGAGCCAATCCTGCCAGCGCAGGTTTTCCGGGCGCATCACCGTTTCGTACCGAATCAGCAGCGCCGCCCCCAGAATGCCGTCCGCCATCGCCTGATCGACCTCGGCGCGCAGCCGCTCCGACGCGCCCTGCGGCCTGAGCCTGCCGCCGGCCATCTCGTCGAGGTAGGCACAGATGACGCGACTGTCGGCGATCATGACGCCCTCGTCAGTCAGCATCGTCGGCACCTGCCCCAGCGGATTATGCGCGATGATCGTCTGATCGCGCGCGACAGGCCCGGCCGCCGAAGGCAGCCGCTCGATGCGGTCGGCAAGGCCCGTCTCATGGGCGACGACCAGCGCCTTGCGCACATATGGCGAGGTCGGGGAATAGAACAGCTTCATCGAGCGGTCTCCGCGGTTGCCGCGAGCGCCTTGCCCGCGATGTAGCCAAAGGTCAGCGCCGGCCCGAGCGTGATGCCCGCCGAGGGATAGCTCCCGGCCATGATCGAATTCATGTCGTTGCCGGCGGCATAGAGGCCGGGCACCGGCTGGCCGTCAGCGTCCAGCACCCGCGCCTGCGCATCCGTCACCAGCCCGAGCGCGGAGCCGATATCGCCAGGATAGACCCTGACGGCGTAGAACGGCGCCGTCTCGATCGGGCCGAGGCAGGGGTTGGGCGTGCTGGCGGCATCGCCGAGGTAGCGGTTGTAGGCCGTGCCGCCCTTGCCAAAGAGCCTGTCCTGCCCGGTGCGCGCCGCCTCGTTCATCTGTGCGATGCTCAGGCCAAGCGCATCGGCAGGCATGTCGAGCTTGCCGGCAAGCGCCGCAACCGTTGTCGCCTCGATCAGATACCCCGCCTCGATGTAGAACCTGAGCGATCCGACCGGCCGCACGAGGCCGAGGCCATAGCGCCGGATGAAGGCAGCATCGCAGATCAGGTAGGTCGGGATGGCCGCGACCTCGGCGTTGCGGCGATGCATCGCTTCGACAAAGTCATGGTAGGAATTGGCCTCGTTGACGAAGCGCTGGCCGCTTTGGTCGACCGCGATCAGGCCCGGCTTGGCACGATCGAGAATGAGGTGCGGAAAGCGGATCTCCTTGCCGCCCGTGCGCATCACGGAAACCGGCGCCCAGAAGGCGTTGCCGATGTTGTCCTCGCCCATGTGCCCGCCCGCCGCCAGGCCGAGGCGGATGCCGTCGCCGGCGTTCGCGCTTGGCGCCATGGAATAATGCTGGTCGGCATGCGGGATATACGTGGCCCTGAGGGTCGCATCGGCCGGAAACCCGCCCGCCGCCAGCACGACGCCCCGCCGCGCGCCGATCCGTTTCGCTCCCCCCGCCGTCTCGACAGTGACGCCGCGCACAGCGCCGCCTTCGACCACGAGCGTGGCGACCACATGGTTCTCGCGCACATCGATGCCGCGATGCAGCGCCGATTTGAACAGGCGCGCGGCCAGCGCATTGCCCATCAAAAGCCGCGTGCCGCGCGCATGGCGCATGCGGTCGCGCGCGTAACGGGCAATTAGCCGCACCGCGCCGACAGCATCCTTTGCCGATTTGCGGGCGCCGAGCAGCGTATAGATATCCTTGCGGTTGACCATCATGCCGCCGAACACGAGAAATTCATCGAGCGGCGCGCGCAGGCGCCGGAAATCCGCTCCCAGTTCGCGGCCGTCGAATTCAACCGGGTCGAGCGTGCGCCCGCCCGGCGCCGCGCCGGGAAGCTCGGGGTGATAGTCGGGCGAGACGGCGCGCGGCGCGAGACGAAGCGCGGTGTGCGCTTCGAGAAAGCGGATCATCTCCGGCCCGGCGTCGAGAAAGGCCTCGATCAGGTCGGGCTTGAGATGGTTGCCAAGCATCGCGCCGAGATAGGCGAGAACATCCGCGCGCTTTTCGCTCATGCCGACGGCGCGAAGGTGGGGATGGTCGGGCACCCAGACCGCGCCGCCCGATATTGCTGTCGAACCGCCGACGACATCCGCCTTTTCGAGCACGACGACGCTTGCGCCGTGGATGTTCGCCGTCAGCGCCGCTGCAAGTCCTGCGGCGCCTGAGCCGACCACCACCACATCGAAGGTTTCGTCGAACGCCATCGGCTCAGATCCCGAGCCCGCCGCCGAGCGTCTTGCCGCCGTCAACGAATAGAACCTGCCCGGTAATGAAATCCATCTTGGGATCGGCGAGGAAGGAGACGGCGTTCGCGATATCCTGCGGCCGTCCCGCCTTGCCCGTCGGTTGCAGCGCCAGCTGCGCCGCCATCCGCTCCGGCGTTAGCGCCTGCAGCAGCGGCGTATCGATCAGCCCCGGCGCGATGGCGTTGACGAGGATGCCCCTGCCCGCAAGCTCCATGGCCATGGCCCGCGTGAAGCCGACCACGGCGGCCTTCGAGGCGACGTAATGGGCATGGTTGCGCGCGCCGAGAAAGGCCCGCGAGGCAATGTTGACGATCTTGCCGCCGGCAGGCATGCGGCGCGCCACCGCCTGGCTCAGCGCGAACAGCCCCACCATGTTGACGTCGTACATCTGCCGGAAATCCTCGGCCGACAGGTCGAAGAAGGCCCGCTCGTTGAAAATGCCGGCGTTGTTGACGAGCGCCGCCACCGGGCGCTCGCCGTCCACGAAAGCGGCGACCCGCCCGGTATCGAGCAGGTCCAGCGCAGCCGCGCGCGCGGATCCCCCCGCCTGCCGAATGCCCTCCGCCGCCTGTTCCGCTGCTTCGGCGGCGCGGTCGAGAACGATGACCTCGAATTCGTCGCACGCAAGACGCGATGCGATCTCGCGACCGATGCCGCGCGCGGCGCCGGTTACGATGGCGAGGGGAAGCTGCTCGGACATGGTCAATCCAGTTGGTTGCGGATGGCTCTGGAGGCGAAATCGGCGCCATGCCGGTGGGTGAGGAAGCCGGCTGTCAGTCCGCCGTCGACCTCGAGTATGGCGCCGTTGACGTAGGCGGCGTCGTCGGAGAGAAGAAACGCGATCACCGCCGCGATCTCCTCCGGTCGCGCAAGACGGCCCTGCGGCGTCCGGTCGAGCATCACCGTCTCGAGAAAGCCGGCCGGTATGCCGTCGCGGATCATCGGCGTATCGACGCCGTTCGGCGCGACGGCGTTGACGCGCACGCCCCGCCCGCCCCATTCGACGGCCAGCGTCTTGGTCAGCCCGACCAGCCCGAATTTCGATGCGGCGTAATTGGCCCGGCCCGGCTGCCCGCCCTTGGCGGTGATCGAGGCGAGGGTGACGATCGCGCCCTTGCCGCGCTCCAGCAGCACGCGCCCAACCGCCCGGCAGGTGTAGAAGACGCCGGTCAGATTAATGCTCAGCACACGTTCGAACGTCTCGTCGTCCATGTCTTCGGCCCGCCCGGCGCGCGCCACGCCGGCGCAGGGGACCGCCCCGGCGAGCCCGCCGAATGTCGCGTTCGCCTCGGCGACGAACGCATCGGTGGCGGTGCTGTCGCGCGTATCGAAACGCCCGGTCACAACGCTGGCGCCCCGCCCGCGCAGATCGGCCGCGAGCGTCTCGAGCGCGTCGGCCTCGATGTCGGCCAGCGCGAGCCGCGCGCCCTCCGCTGCAAGCCGCCGCGCCACCGCAGCGCCGATGCCGCGCGCGGCGCCGGTGACCACATAGGCCCGGCCGTCAAACCGCGGCTGTGTCTCGCCTGCCATTCGTTTCACCCGATATACGAACGGCGCACCGATTCGTCGGTGCGCAGCGCGTCCGATGCGCCTTCGATGGCGACCTCGCCGTTTTCCAGAATGTAGGCGTAGCTGGAGGCCTGCAGCGCGATCGAGGCATTCTGTTCAACGAGCAGGATCGACAGGCCTTCCCGGTTCAGCCGCCGGATGATCGCGAAGATTTTCTCGACGAGCAGCGGCGAGAGCCCGAGCGATGGCTCGTCCAGCAGCAGCAGGCGCGGCCGCGCCATCAGCGCGCGGGCGATCGCCAGCATCTGCTGTTCGCCGCCCGACAGGGTGCCGGCCTTCTGGCCGAAGCGCTCCTTCAGGATGGGGAAGTAATCGAACATGCGTTCGATGTCGTCGCGAACGCCTTTCGAATCGGAGCGAATGTGCGCCCCCATCTCCAGGTTTTCGGCCACGCTCATCTCGCGGAACACCTCGCGCCCTTCCGGCACCTGCGAAATGCCGGCGCGGACGATCGCATGCGAGGAGGCGCCCTGAATGGGCCGGCCCTCGAAGGCGATCGCGCCATGCGTGGTGGAGACCAGCCGCGAAATCGTATTCAGCGTCGTGGTCTTGCCGGCGCCGTTGGCGCCCAGCAGCGCGATGACGCTGCCTTCCGGCACCTTCAGCGAGATGTCGTTGATCGCCTGGATGCGGCCATAGCTGGCGCTGACGCCGGCGAGGGATAGGATGTCAGCCATGCAGCGCGACCTCCTTGCCGAGATAGGCCTCGATCACGGTGGGATCGGCCTTGACCGCCGCCGGCAGCCCCTCGGCGATCTTGGTGCCGAAGTTGAGCACGGTGACCTGATCGGAAATCGACATCACCAGAGCCATCACATGCTCGACGATCAGGATCGTCAGGCCCTTGGTGCGGACGAGATCGGTCAGCAGCCGGTCGAGCGCGGCGATCTCGCGGTTGCGCAGACCCGCCGCCGGTTCGTCCAGCAGCAGAAGCTTGGGCCGGATGGCGAGCGCCCGCGCCAATTCAAGCAGCTTCTGGTGGCCGAAATCGAGATTGCGCGCCTTGGTGTCGCGATAGCCGATCAGATCGGTGCTTTCGAGAATGACGTGCAGCTCGTCCATCACGGCGGGCGGGCGTGCGGAAAGCTTTTCGCGCAGCGAGCCGCCGCAGTGCACATGCGCCCCGATCAGCATGTTTTCAAGCACCGTCAGCTCGTTGAACAATTCGAGGTTCTGGAAGGTGCGGGCGATGCCCAGCCCCGCCAAGGCCGAAGCCGGCAGATGCGTGATGTCCTGCCCGTCGAAGACGATCCGCCCGGCGTTGGGGCGATAGAGCCGCGAGACGCAGTTGAACGTCGTCGATTTGCCTGCGCCGTTCGGGCCGATCAGCGCATGGATGGCGCCGCGCTCGACATGCAGCGTGAAGTCCTTGACCGCCACCAGCCCGCCGAAGGCGATGGTGAGGTTCTCGACCGAGAGAAGTGGAGCGGTCGTCATGTCAGGCGCTCCCCGCCGGTTTGCGCCGGAAAAGATCGCCGAGGAAGGCGAACAATCCGCGCGGCGCATACATCATGAAAATCACCAGCACCAGACCATAGGCGATCTCCTGCCAGGACGGCGCCTGCCGCAGGAGTTCGGAAATCAGACCGAAGACGATGGCGCCTCCGACCGCGCCGCCGATCGACCCCAGCCCGCCGACGACGACCATCGTCAGAACGAGGATCGTGGTCGAGAACCCGAGGCTGTCGGGGTGGATGTAGGTCGAGAACAGCGTGAACATGCCGCCCGCAACGCCCGCGAAGAAGGCCGACAGGGCGAAAGCCGAAAGCTTGGCGCGCTGCACGGGGATGCCCATCGCCTGCGCCGCGATTTCGGATTCGCGCAAGGCGCGGAACGAGCGGCCGATCCGCGCCCGCGAGATCACGATCGTCAGGCCAAGCATGAGAACGGCGGAAACCAGCACCGTATGGAATGCGTCCTTGTCCGTCACGATCTGCCAGCCGAAGAGCTGCGCGGGCGCGATGCGGAAGCCGTTAGGCCCGCCGGTCACATCCTTCCAGTTCAGGAACACCCATTGCATCGCTTCGCCGAACGCGAAGGTCGCGAGCGCGAGGTAGATGTCGCGCATGCGCAGCGCCAGCATGCCGATCACCACGCCGATGAGCGCGGCGGCGATGCCGGCGATCAGCATCGACAGCGGGAAGGGCAGGCCGAGGGAGGTGGTGCAATAGCCCGCGACGTAGATGCCGATGCCGTAGAACGCCGCATGCGCGAGGCTGAATTGCCCCGCCTCGCCGATGACGATGTGCAGCCCGAGGCAGAGCACCGTGAAGGTGAGCAGCAGGTTGGCGAGATAGACCACATAGCCCGAGGTGAAGCTTGGCAGCAGCGCCAGCAGGCCGACGGCGGCGACGGCGGCAAGGATCCGGACCATCGCGTCAGACCTTCTTGATGGCGAACTTGCCGCCGAACAGGCCCTGTGGCCGCAGGATCAGGACGAGCATGATCACGACGAAGGGCGCGACGACGATGGCGCGGGACGAGATGAACAGGCCGACCAGGTTTTCAACGACGCCGATCACGAAGCCCCCGACCACAGCGCCTGGCAGGCTCGAAAAGCCCCCAACGATCGCCGCCGCGAAGGCCAACGTGACGATGCCGCCCATTTCCGCCGTCATCAGGATTTTCGGCGAGATCAGCAGCGCCGCGATTGCGGAGACGACCGCCGACAGCCCCCAGACGAGCATGTGCGTGCGCTGGATGTCGACGCCCATCAGCTGCGCTGCCTTGGGGTTCATGCCGACGGCGCGCATCGAGCGGCCGATCTTGGTGTAGGCGAAGAGCGCGAACACCGCCGCCATCACGGCGATCGCCGTCAGGAAGATGGCGATGTCCAGCCGGGTGACGCTCGCCTGGCCGATCATCACGGATTCGTTCGAGACAAGCGCGGGAAATGTGCGCGGCGTATCGCCGAAACCGGTGCGCCGTACGAGCCCCTTGAGGATATAGGACAGGCCGAGCGTGGCGATGACCAGGTTGACCGGGCTGCCGCTCGCCCTGGCGACCTGCGTCAGGACGCCCCTGCGGAACAGCGCCGCCGCGACGAACGAGGCGACGAGCGTGATCGGAATCGCGAGATAGACGGGCGTGTCGCGGAAGACGAGCAGATACAACGCGACATATCCGGCCGCCATGAACATTTCGCCGGCCGCGAAGTTCGGCACTTCGGAGGTCTTGAAGATCATCACGATCGACAGCGCCAGCAGCGCATAAACGCTGCCCGACACCAGGCCGGAGGCGATGCCCTGTTGCAGGAAGAGTAAGAACAGATCGAGATCCATCGCGCCCGCGCCACGTTCGATGAGTGTGGGAACGCGGGCCGCATGCGCCCGCCTTCCGCAGATGTAGCGATGACCGCCGGCGAGGCGCCGGCGGCAAAGCTCGGCTCGGTCAGCCCTTGAACGTCCAGCGGCTGGTATAGACGCCGGGCATCAGGGTCTGGGTCTTGCCGTCGAACTTGAGGAAGATCGTCGACTTGTTGGCGGCTCGCTCGCTCGGTCCGAACTTGACCGGACCCGCCATGACGCCTGAGTCAAAGTCGAGCTTCTTCATCTCTTCCAGCACCTTCTCGCGCGTCGGGTTGGGGCCGGCGGCCTGCAGCGCCTTGACGATCGTCATCGCCGACGGGATGCCATAGGGCATGTAGGACTGCGGGTGATCGGGCTTGGCCGCGAGATCGGGGTAGGACGCCTTGTACATATCGTACACCCACTTGATCTTCGGGCCGCCCGGCATGTCGGCCAGCACGTCCTGAACGTAGAAGTTCTTGAGCGCAGCCTCGCCGCCGACGTTGTCCGCAAGCTGCGACAGGTTGGCCGTGCCGGTCACCGACAGGATGATCGGTTTGTTGAAGCCCATCTCGGCCGCTTTCTTGATCAGCAGCGCCGCCGGCCGCGCATAGGTGACAATGACGAGCGCATCGGGATTTGTCGCGCGCAGCTTCAGGAACGGCGCGGTGACGTCGTTGATGGTCGGATTGAGGCTTTCAACCGCCATGTCGATCTTCAGCGCGGCGGCGTCGGCCTTGGCCCCCTCGAGGTTCCAGGCGCCATAGGCGTCGTCGTGGTTGACGTAGGCGACCTTCTTCGCGTTCAGCGTCTTGGCGGCGAAATCGAGGATCGCGCCGCCGACGGCGTACTGCGAGATCGAGAAGGCGCCGAAAATGTAGTCGGTCGGTGGGTAGAGCGCGCCGTCGCCTGATGCGTTCAGCATCACCAGCGGCACCTTCGAGCGAACCACATATTCCTTGGCCGCGACCACCGCCGCCGAGCATGAGCCGCCGTTGAGAAGGAAGACCTGCTCCTGCTCGACCAGCTTCTTGACCGCCGCGACGAGATCGTTGGCGTTGCAGCGGTCGTCCTCGAGCACCACCTCGATCTTGCGGCCGTGAATTCCGCCTTCCTTGTTGATCTTGTCGTAATACATCTTGGCCGCATTCGCGACGTCGAAGCCGTAGGCCATATTGGCGCCCGAGAGCGGGGCGAACATGCCAATCTTGATCGTCGTCGGCGTGATGCCCGGCTCCTGCGCCGCAGCGGGCAGGCTCGCGGCCACCATGGCCATTCCGCCGGCGGCGAACAGTCTCTTGGTCAATCGCATCATAATCCTCCTTGGTCCCTGGTTTTTTATGGCGAGCGAGCGGCGGCTCACTGCATGCGGTATCCGCCGTTCACATCGATCGTGTTACCGGTGATGTACGAGGCATCTTCGGAAACGAGGAAGGCGACCGCCCCGGCCACATCCTCAGGCGTGCCGAGCCGGTTGAGCGGAATGTCAGCGGCGGCCTGCCCGTCGTCGGCAGGCGCCAACGACAGCCGCAGCATCGGCGCGTCGATCAATCCGGGGGCGACCGAGTTGACGGTGACGCCGGAGGGCGCCAGTTCCCGCGCGAGCCCCTTGGTCAGGCCGATGACCGCTGCCTTGGAAGCGATATAGGCGCTGGTGGAGCGGTAGCCCCCGAGCTGCGCCGCCACGGACGAAATGGTCACGACGCGACCACCGCGCCGCGCGCCTGTGATCCGCCGCGCAAATGCGCGCGTGAAGAGAAACGTCCCCTGCGCGTTGACATCCATGGTCCGGCGCCATTCCGCCAGCGGCGTTTCCGCTACGGGATTGCGGCCGCCACCGGGGCGCAGCATCAGGATGCCCGCGGCGGTGACCAGCACATCGATCCGGTCGTGCCGCGCCTCGACCTGTTCGAAAGCGTGCTCGACATCGGCTTCGTCCGAGACATCGGCGCCGAAGCCCATGTGCCCCGAACCGGAAAGCTGATCGGCCAGCGCCTGCGCGTTGGCGGCCTCGCGGTCGACCACGGCGACCGTCAGCCCATCGGCTGCGAGGCGCCTGCAAATCGCAGCGCCGATTCCTCCGCACCCTCCGGTGACCATCGCGATCCGCATGTCCGTCCCCGTAAAAATCTTTTGTGGATACATTTTTTGACGGATGCTTCGATATGTCAACAAGATGTCCCTTGAATGGCAGAAAAATGTATCCACAATCGCCGTATGGAGATCAGGACATCAACGACCGCCGCTGAAATCGCAAGCCGCCTGCGCGAGGGAATCCTGTCCGGCGAATTCGCGCCCGGCTCGCGCATGCACCAGGTGCAACTGTCTGAAATGCTGCGTATTTCGCGCACACCGATCCGGGAGGCGCTGGGCCATCTCGCCAATCAGGGACTGTTGGTTTACGAGCCGAATCGGGGCTATGCCGTGCGTGCCTTCTCGCGCTCCGAGATCGAGGCTGCGTTCGAGGTGCGGGCGCGCCTGGAAGCGTTGGCCTGCGGGCTTTGCGCGCGACGCGGGCTGCCGGCCGACGTGCTCGACCAGCTCAGGCGCTGCGTCGAACGCGGCGACGCCATTCTCGCCAAGGAACAGCTGGACCCCGCGGACCTCGCGCCCTATCGCATGATGAATGTCGAGTTCCACGAAACGATCATCGCCCATTCCGGCAACCCGTTCGTCGGTGAATTCGTGCGCCAGTGCCACAACGTGCCGCTGGCCTCCGACCGGGTCTTCGTCTGGAAGGATTTTCGGGTCATCGCCCGCTCTCACGACGACCATCATCGCATCCTCCACGCGCTTGAAGCGCGCGACAGCGAGCGCGCCGAGGCGCTGATGCGCGAGCACATTTGCTTCGCCGGCATCGTGCTGATGCGGATGCTGCTCGAAAAAGGGGGCGATGTGACAATAACGTTTGGGTAGTCGACTGTCGGCGATATCGACGCCAATCCAGTCGCCCGTACAAGCGCCGCCGTTTCCCACCACAGATCATCGCGCATGCGGTGTGGCTCTATTTCCGATTTCCTCTCAGCCTGCGGCTGGTCGAAGAAATGTTGCTTGAGCGCGGCATCGCCGTTTCATACGAAACAATCCGACGTTGGGCCATGAAGTTCGGCCCGGATTACGCCCGCAGCCGAAGCGCAAGAAGCCTGGGTGCCGCGATGTCTGGCATCTCGACGAGACCGTAATTTCGATCGTCAAGTAGCAACGCTGTCTATGGCGCGCCGTTCATCAGCACGGCTATGTTCTCGACGAGATCGTCCAGATTCACAGAAACACGAAGGCGGCCAAACGCTTGCTCGGTCGTCTGCTGCGCAAACTGGGATGCCAGCCTCGGCTCATGATCACCGACAAGCTCGGCTCTTACGCCGCTGCGCGACGAAAAATCATGCCGGCCTCGAACATCGATCACACAAAAGGCTGGACTATCCGACCGAGAATTCTCATGTCCCCTTACGAAAGCGGGAAGACGTCTTGCAAGGATTTCGATCATGGCGCGGACTATAACGCTTTGTCGAAACATTCTCCGCCGTTCGCTACCGCTTCGTTCCGCCTCGCCTGCCGAACCAATCCGCTAACGCCATCCACCTGCATCGCATGCGTGCAATTGCGGAATGGAAGTCTGTCACCGTCGCAGCCTGAAAACTGCGCCAACACCCTCCCGCGCGAACAATTCGCGTTCACGTGACATCGCCCTAGCCAAGGACTCGTTCATTGAGATTTAGCCGCCCAAAGTCAGCTTCGACTGACCTGCCGCCGGCAGCGCTTCGTCCGCTTTCGGCCCCCGTGCCAGCCATTTTTAGCAGCGCAGCCACGAAAGCAAGTTAGACGCGAGAGAGTGCGGCAACGGACTGCGTTGCTGAACAACTGCCCCGAAAGTTGCTTGTCCAGAAAATCGCGTCGTTTTGTCCAGAAAATCGCGTCGCGCTACAGCGGCTTCAACCTCAATAAAATCAATGCTTTACAAAAAGTCTGGCTGGGGCACCAGGATTCGAACCTGGGAATGGCGGAATCAAAATCCGCTGCCTTACCACTTGGCTATGCCCCAACGGCGCCCCCTCTTAGAGCAGTTTGCCGGCAGACGGCAAGCCATTCTCGCGCCGCTGCACGGCCGGCGTGATTTCCCCCGCTCCCGGGGGAAAAATCGCGTCGGGGGACTTGCGCTGGCAGGGGCGCCTCGTTATGAAGCCCACCTCACGCCGGTTCACCGGCCTGTCGGAGTGTAGCGCAGTCTGGTAGCGCACCACGTTCGGGACGTGGGGGTCGCAGGTTCAAATCCTGCCACTCCGACCAATTTCCCGCCCCTCATTGCTTCAAGCCATTTGACAAAACCGGTTGCGTCCGCGTCCGGCCGGTCGTTACGATCCCGTCATGACACGTCAAACTTCCCGCTCTGCAACCCGGGCAGCCGCGAAAACGCCTGCGCTGCAATGGCGCGCGCGCATTCTGGCCATTCTGGAAGATGAAGCGCCGGGCCCGGGTGACCTCTCCCTGTCCCCTCCCCGGCGCGTGCAGCGCGTCCGGCGCGCCACCAAGGCGGCGCAGGCGCTGTTGCGGCTGGCGCCGAAAGCGTTGCGCCCGCGCGCGCTCGGCACGCGCATGGTGCTTGGCACCGCGCGGCGGCTGTTGTCACAAACACGGGACACGGATGCGCTGATCGAAACGTTCACAGCGCTTGCGCCGCGCGCCAAGCTCAACCGTGCGCAAGGTGCGGCGCTGCGCAAGCTGCTGGAACAGAATCAGGCCAGCCGCCACGCCAGCGTCGAGGAGGACCTTGCCCGCACCGCCAATCTTTTCCGGCAGGCGAGCGATCAGGTGCGGCGCTATCAGTTTTCGGAGACGGCAGGCCGGGCCATCCTCGCCGGCATTTCCCGGGATTATCGCAAGCTCTACCGTGACATGCGGGCAGCGTTTTCCGATGACGACATCGAGGCGCTGCATGAACTGAGGAAGCGCGTGGTGGTGCACCGCCAGCATGCCGCGTTTGTGGGCAGCCTCTGCCACCGTCCGTTCTGGACGCGCCGGGCCGAGCGCGCACGGGAACTGCACGAGGCACTGGGCGACCATCGTGATCTGGCCCTGCTCGATGACTGTCTGCGCCCGCAGCAGAACCCGAAGCTCACGCCAGCCATCGCCAAGGTGCTGCGCGTCATTGAAATCCGGCAGGATGATCTCATCAGCGATGCGCACAAGGCGGCGCGCAAGCTGATGGTACTCAAGCCGCGCCAACTGAAGGACAAGATTCGCGAAAGCGTCAGGCGTTGAGCGCGGCGCGCACCCGTTCGGCGTTTGGAATGGGATCCACAGCACCATAGCCTTCGGTTTGCAGGGCGGCGGCAACGCCGGCGTAGCGGGCAGCGGCCACCATATCGTCGCCCGCGGCCAGACGCGCGAGGAAGGAACCGCCGAAGCAATCGCCCGCGCCGGTGGCATCCACCGGCTTGCAGGGGTGCGGCGGAACGGCAACGCGGCGCGCGCCATCTGCGACGATGGCGCCCTTCGCACCCATTTTGAGCGCGACGATGGATGCGCCATGCTCCAGCATGTCATCGATGATCCGGTCTGGCTCGGCAGGCCCGCCCATGGCGATGATGTCGTCATAACTTGGCAGAGCAATGTCAGAGAGGCGGATCGCCTCGGTCAGAATCGCACGGGCGCGGGTTTTCGGCCAGAGTTTGAGGCGCAGGTTCGTATCGATCGACACGCGCACGCCGGCTGCGCGGGCCGCCTCCATCGCTGCAAATCCGGCATCACAGGCGCTGTCTGAAATCGCGAGCGAAATGCCGGACACATGCAGGATTTTCGCGCCCGCGACGTAGTCGACCGGCACATCCGGCGGGGCATAACGGCTGGCCGCAGAGCCCTTGCGAAAGAAGCTGAAGTGATGGCCATCGGCATCGTGCGTCACGAAATAGACTGCCGTGGGTGCCAAAGGATCGGTTTTCACACGCGAGAAATCAACCTTTTCCGCCGCCCAGAGGTCGCGGAACATGCGGCCATAGGCATCGTCGCCCAGCGCGGTGAGATAGCCCGCCTTCGCGCCCTGCCGCGCCGCCGCGATCATCGCATTCGAGGTATCGCCGCCAAACCCCTGAAGGTAGTTGCGGCTGCCGGCGCCACCGGTCTGGTTGAACTCAACCATCGGCTCACCATAGGCAATGATGTCTGGCTGCATCGCTCGCGCTTTCATTCGTGTGACCATTGCAGTGGTAAACCGGAGCCGAGGGCCGCGTAAAGCCGTTGTGCTTGGCATTGGCGGGCGAAGGCGGTAGGAGGCCGGAGTGTTCCCTTCAGGCTTTCCGCGCGTGATCCGTTCCCCCGCCTATTCCAAAACACCTGCCGCGACCATCGGCTGGCCTGATCTGCCGCAGCGGGCGGGGCTGATGGGCGTGCTCAACATCACGCCCAATTCCTTCTCGGATGGCGGGCATTTCAGCCTGCCGGCGGCAGCGCTCGCGCGCGCAGAAGCCATCGTGGCCGAGGGCGCCGACATTCTCGACATCGGCGGGGAATCAACCAACCCCAAAGCCGACCCGATTGGCGCCGAGGAGGAAATCGCCCGCGTTCTGCCGGTGCTGAAGGCGCTGGAAGGGCGCCTTGCCGTGCCGCTCTCCATCGACACCTACAAGGCGGAAACGGCACGCATCGCCATTCGCCATGGCGCGCGCATCGTCAACGATGTCTGGGGCCTGCAACGTGATCCCGACATGGCCCGCGTGGTCGCGGATCATGGCGTCGGCGTCTGTCTGATGCATAATCGGCATGAGACCGATGGAAACGTCGATATTCTGGCCGATATCGCCCGGTTTTTCGATCGTTCGCTGGAGCTGGCCGACAAAGCAGGCATAGACCGGGCCGCCATCGTGCTCGACCCCGGTCTTGGGTTCGGCAAGACGCCCGAGCAAAATCTCATCATCCTCAATCAACTTACGTCGCTGCATAGGTACGGCTTGCCGCTGCTGATCGGCGGCTCGCGCAAGCGTTTCGTCGGGGCCGTGACAGGGCGCGCCGAGCCGCTCGACCGCATGGCCGGGTCGCTTGCAAGCCACGTCATCGCGGTTGAAAAGGGAGCCGCCTTCGTGCGCGCCCATGATGTCGCCGCCCATCGCGACGCCCTCCTGATGGCTGCTGCCATCCGGCGGGAAGCACTTCCATAACCCCGGGAAAGCCCGATCATGACAGACCGCATCCGCATCACCCGCATCGGCGTCTTCGCCTATCACGGCGTGCACCCCGAAGAGCAGGCACTGGGCCAGCGCTTCAACATCTCGCTCGATCTGTCGCTTGACCTTTCCGAAGCGGGCAAGACAGACGATTTCAACAAGACCGTTTGCTACTCGACACTGTGCGAGCGGGTGCAGGAGGTGGCGGTGGGCCAGAATTTCCGCACCATCGAGGGGCTCGCGGAAGCCGTTGCCGACATGGCGCTTCGCGAGAACCCGCGCCTTGAGACCGTGACCGTGACCGTGGAGAAGCCCAGCGCACCGATCCCCGCCATCATCGAGGGCATCGCCGTCGAGATCACCCGTGCCCGACGGGCCCAGGGCAAGGCATGAGCCGCGCATATCTCAGCCTCGGCGCCAATCTCGCCGACAAGCGCGCCGCCATCGACGAGGCCGTGCGCCGGATCGGCGCGGTGCCGGGCATCCGCATTCTTGCGCGTTCGGAGGATTTTCGCACGCCGCCCTGGGGCAAGACGGATCAGGACTGGTTCGTGAACGCCGCCGTTTCGCTTGAAACGACGCTCCCGCCGGAAGCGCTGATGGCCGCCTGCCTCGGCATCGAGGAAGCGATGGGCCGCCAGCGCGCCGACCGCTGGGGGCCGCGCCGCATCGACATCGACATCATCGCCTATGACAGCCTGCACCGGCAGGGCGAGCGGCTCACCCTGCCCCATCCCCATGCGCTGGAGCGCGCCTTCGTGCTGGCACCGCTCGTTGACATCGCTCCGGACCTTGCCATTGACGGCATTCGCATTGCCGATGCGCTGGCGCGGCTCGACAGAACAGGCATCGAGGTGCTGGAAGCCGCCGCCGAGCCCGATTTCAACCGCACCCTGCCCGAGGCGCCGGGCAAAATGGTTGAGATCGCGCCCCGCGTGCGCCGGCTCATCGCGCCCAATCCGGGGCCGTTCACCTTCACCGGCACCTGCACCTATATCGTCGGTGAAGGCCGGGTGGCGGTGATCGATCCGGGGCCGGACGATCCGGTCCACCTTGCCACCCTTCGCGAGGCGCTGGCGGGCGAGGACATCGCGCAGATCATCGTCACCCACACCCATCGCGACCATTCGCCGGGCGCGGCCCCGCTGAAAGCGTTGACCGGCGCACCGGTGCTCGGCTGCGGGCCGCATCGCGCGGCGCGGCCGCTTCATCCCGGTGAGACGGCGATGGAGGCCGGCGTCGACCGCGCCTATGCGCCGGACCGGATCATCGCCGATGGCGAGACCATCGAAGGTGATGGCTACAGCCTCACCGCGCTGGCGACGCCGGGCCATACCGCCAACCACCTTTGTTTTACCCTCGATGGCGGTGAAATCCTCTTTTCCGGTGACCATGTGATGGCCTGGTCAACCACGGTGGTCGCGCCACCCGATGGTTCGATGCGGGATTTCATGGCCTCGCTCGACCTTTTGAAGCAACGCCCGGAAGGCCTGTTCCTGCCCGGTCATGGCGGGCCGGTGAAAACGCCGGCGCGATTCGTGCGCGCGCTGATCCATCATCGCCGGATGCGCGAGGCGACGATCATCGAGCGCGTGCGGTCGGGCGATGCCACCATCTCCGTGTTGGTTGGAACGGTCTATGAAAAGCTCGACCCGCGCCTGATCGGCGGGGCATCCATGTCCATTCTCGCACATCTGGAAGATCTCGTGGCGCGCGGCATTCTGGCAGCCGATGGCCCGCCTTCGCTCACGGCCGTCTACCGGCCAGCGTAGACATCAGTTGCGGTCGAGCGCACGCAGCGCCTGCGTGAAGCGTCGGATGCGCGCCGCGTTCGTGCCGAGGTCATGCTTGCCGAGCCGCGACGTTGACCGGATATCCACCCGCGTTTCATTCGGTAATGCCCGGAGGCGGATGGTGATGTCATCGGTGAAACCCAGTACGGGCGTCCGGGTTATGGCGTCGATCCGCCCCGACCCGGTGCGGGCGGACGGCGGCACCTGATCAATCACGCGCCATTTCATCTCGCCAATGGCCTCCAGAACCGTTTCATAGGCTTCCTCGGGCATCATCTCGAGCAGAATTGGGCCGATATCAGGATAAGCGTCGCGCTGGCTGCCGCGGATCGTCACCGGCATTTCGTGCGGAACATAGCCGCGCCGCGCATCCAGCGCATTGCGCGAGCGCGCGAAGGTTGGCGGATCGGCCAGATCAGTGGAAATGTCATTGATGGCCGGCAGGCGGAAGGCCGTGACCACCTGCGTTGCCGGCCAGGCCAGCGTCAGCATCGAAACCAGACAAGCTACGTTGGCCGCCATCAAGCCAGTGGCACCGCTCCGCCAGATTTCGACATAGGCGAGGACCGACAGCACAAACCCCAGTCCCGAGCAAACCAGGCCAGCCCCGATCACAACCAGGCCCTGCAAGGGCGGCAGGGCACCCGTGCGCGCCAGAATGGGGCCGGCCAGCACAACCGCCAGGCCGAAAAGGGCGAGACGGCGGCTCCAGAGCGCAAGGGCGGATCGGCGTTCGGGATACTGTCGCATGGTCCGGTGCAGCCAGAGGCAATGGTTCGTCTTGGCGGGCATCCACGCCCGCCGTCAAGTGCCGTCACCAGCATCTATTCGTTGCACAAAGGGTTTTTGCATTCTATCAGACCGAAAGCGAGGATGTGCTTGAAAAATGCCTGAGACCCAACCGCCCAGCACGACCCGTGTCTGGTTTCGCCTGATCCGCCTTCACCAGACGCTCTACAGCGAGGTGGCCACCCGTCTGCGCGTGATTGGCCTTTCCGTCCCGCAATTCGATGTGCTCTCGACCCTGACCGAACGCGAAGGCATGTCCCAGCGGGAACTCGCCGAGCGGTTGTATGTCACAAAGGGCAATGTTTCCGGCCTGATCGACAGGCTGGTGGATGCCGGGCTGGTTGAACGCCGCTCCATTCCCGAGGATCGCCGATCGCACGCGCTTTATCTGACGCCCGAAGGCAATACGCTGGCCCTGCGCGGCATCGAGGTGCATCAGAAGTTCATGGAAGAAACGCTGGGGCGTCTGCCCGGTGTCGACGTCATCACCCTTGACCGCATTCTCGTCTCCTGGCGGGATGTGATGCGCGAACTCGCTTCCCAGACCAACCCGTGACACCGCTGGCGGACCGCGCGATGTGGGACGCATATTCTTGTGGTCGATTTACCGGTTGGTAAGCCTGACAGCGGACACTTCGGCAAGGTTCGGCGCTTGCGTGGAGCCTTCACGACAGTCTGCTCAGGGTCTGCCATGTCAAATCCGCTTTTCAAGCTTCCGATTGCCGGCGCCGCCGCCCTGCCCCATGGGCATCTGGATGCGCGGGCGCAACTGGAGCGACTTTATCGCGAGATCGGCGTTTCCGCCGTTGCATCGGCCCTGCATGTTCCCGGCACAGCATCCTGCGAGGATTTCGACATCGTGCGGAGGGCGGCACGGGAAATCCCGCCGCAGCCGTCCCAGAGTCCAGTTGCGGCCTGATGCGCAATCGCGCATGAGAACGGCATGATTTCGCGACGCGGCATTCTGAAGACTCTTGCCGGCGCCCTTGTGGGCGCCTTCGGTTTTGCAGGCTATGCCTTTTCCATCGAGCCCGGACATCGGCTGGTCACAACGCGCTACCGCATCCGTCCGGAGGGCTGGCCGGATGCGATGAAACTCCGGATCGCCGTCATTTCCGACCTTCACGCTTCCGAACCGCAGATGGGGATGAAGCGCATCGAAGAAGTGGTGCGCCACACCAATGCGCTGAAACCGGATCTGATTCTCCTGCTCGGGGATTACGGCGTCGGGCAGACGATCTACGCCCGCGCCGTGCCGACTGCTGATGTTGCGCGGGCGCTCTCCGGACTGTCCGCCCCGCTTGGCCGGTTCGGCATTCTCGGCAATCACGATTATTGGGGCACCAGCCTGCGTGGCTGGCCCTATACCGAGAAAAAGGTCAACGAAACCGCCCAGAAGTATCGCGACATGCTGGCCACCGCCGGCATCCGCCTGATGGAAAACGATACCGTTCGGCTGACGCATGATGGGCAACCGTTCTGGCTGATCGGGACGGGCTCGATGATCGCGCTTCCGATCAAAGCGCGGAAGTTTCGCTCATTTGCGGATCTGCCGGGCCAGCTCGCCCGCATCACCGACGACGCACCGGCCATTCTGATGGCTCACGAACCGGACCTGTTTCCGACAGTACCAAAGCGGATCGGCCTCACGCTTTCGGGCCACACCCATGGTGGCCAGGTGCGTCTGTTCGGCTATTCGCCGATCACGCCATCCGAGTTCGGCAACCGCTATGCCTACGGTCATATCGTCGAGGACGGGCGCAATCTCGTCGTTTCCGGCGGGCTTGGCACCAGCGCCTTTCCGGTGCGCTTTGGCGTGCCGCCGGAAATTGTGCTGATCGATCTCGGCTGATTGCGTCGCACAAAGACCGCTGTATCCTGAACCTCTCAGGAGTTCGCCATGACGATTGACCGCCGCACCGTCCTCGCCCTCGTCGCCGCCACAGCCGCAACCCCGGCGCGCGCGGCCTTTCCAGATCGCCCCATCCGCATCGTTGTGCCCTTTGCGCCGGCAGGCGGTACGGATATCGCGGCCCGCTATGTCGCGGAAAAAATGGCCGAGCGGCTCGGTCAGCCGGTGGTCGTTGAAAACAAGCCCGGTGCCAATGGCGCGATTGCCGGCGAACTCGTCAAGAATGCCGCGCCGGATGGCTATACGCTGCTGGTGGCCACGGCTGCTGCCTTCGCGGCCGCACCGGCATTGGGGGCCAAATTGCCCTACGACGTTGCAACCGATTTCACACCCGTGGCGATGCTGGGACTGTTTCCGCTGGTTGTTTATGCGGCACCTAACTTGCCGGTGCGCACATTGACCGATTTCCTCGATCTCGCACGGAAGGAGCCGGGCAAGCTCAATTACGCCTCGGCCGGCGTTGGCAGCACCAATCACCTCGTGTTTGAAATGATCGCGCAGAAGGCCGGCATCAAGCTGAACCATGTGCCCTACAAGGGCTCGGCGCTGGCTGCGACCGATGTGATGAGCGGTCAGGTTCAGGTGATGGTCGACAGTCTTGCCGCAAGCCTCAGCAACATCAAGGCCGGCAAGGTGACGCCGCTTGCCATCACCAATGGCGCGCGGCAACCGCAGGCACCGGATATTCCCACATTGCAGGAAAGCGGGCTGGATCTTGCCTATCCGGGCTGGGCGTCGATTGTCGCGCCCGCCAGCACCCCCACCGCCGTGGTGCAGACGCTGAACGCGGCCATTAATGCCGTGCTCTCCAGCTATGAGGGTCGAGCGCGTTTCCACCAGCTCACCATCGAGCCGGCCTCCTTCACGCCGCACGAAACGGCGACCTTCATGGCCAAAGATCGGGCAATGCTCACCGCTCTCATCAAATCCGCCGGGATCAAGCTGGAAGAGTGACGGGTTTCACTGTTCCGGCGTATAGCCCGAAGCGTCGATCACCGGCTTCCAGCGATCGCTGTCCGCTTTCTGCTGCTTGGCGAGCGCTTCGGCGGATGTGCCCTCGGGCATCAGCCCCATCGCGAGGAACTTTTCGCGGACATCGGGCGCCTTGGCCGCCTCAACCACCGCCTTGTTGATTTCCGCGATCACCGCAGGCGGGGTGCCGGCGGGGGCGAACATGCCATACCAGCCGACGCCTTCGAGGTTGATGCCGGCTTCCTTGAACGTCGGCACATCGGGGGTCGCAAACGAGCGCTTCGTGTCACTGGTGCCAAGAATGCGGATCTTGCCCGTCTTTGCGTGGGGCACCAGATCCGACATCGTGGTGAACACGAAAGGCACATGCCCGCCGATCAGGTCGGACATTGCCGCCGCCGAGCCGCGGTAGGTTGCGTGGGTCAGCGGCAACCCCGTCTGCTTTGCCAGCGAAACGCCCATGAAATGCGGCAGCGTGCCGGCGCCGGGCGAGCCGTAGCTGGTCTGCGACGGGTTCTTCTTCAGCCATTCGATGAACTCGCCGGGGGATTTCGCCGGGTTTGACGGATTGACGGCCAGGCCGAAATCGAACGAACCGATCAGCGAAACGGGCACGAAGTCCTTGAACGGATCGTATCCAAGGTCCTTGTAGCTGTGCTGGTAGATCGACATTGCCGCGAACGGCGAATAAAGGAGCGTCAACCCGTCGGGCTTTGCGCCCTTGACCGCCATCACGCCGATGCGCCCTGCCCCGCCGGCCTTGTTGTCGACGATGATGGTCGCCCCCAGCGACTGGCGCAGCTTGTCTGCGATCAGCCGGATCGAGGCATCCCCCGAACCGCCCGCCGCAAAGGGAAAGATGATCGTGATCGTTTTTCCCGCCAGCGATGATTGCGCCATCGCCGCGCTGCCGGTTCCCGCGAATGCTGCCGCCAACGCGACCGCGATAACATCCCTGCGCTTCATCGTTTCCCCTCAGGATCTTGATATCAATCAAGAAGCGTAGCCGCTGCCTGCGCGCCGTGCAATCCACACGGGGCTGGAACGACGAAGCCAGATTGCTGTGTCCTCACGTTTCCGGCGGCGGTGGGAAATAGCCTTCCCACAGGTCCTGCGGAACGTCCTTCTCATCCCAGACGCCGATGAGGATGCCCTTTCGCGGCGCCTTGCCGCGCATTCCCATGATCTCGTGTTCAGAGCGCGTGGTCCGCTGGGATTGCCTGAGCCCCCATTCATGCAGCGCGGCCAAAAGGCGTTGGCGCTCGCTCTCATAGGCGGGGTCGGCGCCGAGGTCGTGCAGTTCGTCAGGGTCGGCGGCAAGATCGAACAGGATCGGACGGAAGCCGGGAGCGTGGATCAGTTTCCAGCGCTTGTCGGCGACCATGAACAGTCGCGCTTCCATCGGCGCCCGCCCGAGGGCTCCGGCCACCGGCAGCACGGAATAATCGTATTCGCTGAAGACATGGCGGCGCCAGTGTTCCGGCTTCTGCCCATGCAGGATCGGCAGCAGCGAGCGCCCTTCCAGCCGATGCGACTGATCTTCCGGCGAGGCGTCGTAATAATCGAGGAAGGACGGCAGGAGGTCGATGGCTTCGACGAGTTCGGAACAGGTGGTGCCGCGCGTCGCATCCGCTTTTGCCGAGGGATCGACGATGATCAGCGGAATTTTCACGGACGGATCGTGGAACAGGTCCTTTTCACCCATCCAGTGATCGCCCAGATAGTCACCGTGATCGGAAGTGAAGACGATCAGCGTGTTTGCGAGTTGGCCGCGCTCTTCCAGAAAGCGCATCAGAATGCCCATCTGGTCGTCGATCTGCTTGATCAGCCCCATGTATACGGGAATGACCTCGCGCCGCACGTCATCGCGAGAAAAGGCCTTCGGCGCTTTCAAGTCCATGAAGGCGCGCAGCACGGGATGATCCGTTAGGCGCTCGGCCTCCGTGCGGACTGCAGGCGGCACATCGTCGGGGCTGTACATGGTGTTGTAGGGCGCGGGCGCGATATAAGGCCAGTGCGGCTTGATGAGCGACAGATGCAGGCACCAGCTGCTGTTGCCGGCTTCGCGGATGAAATCCATGGCGCGGCGAACCATGTAGGGCGTTTCGCTGTCCTCCTCCTTCACGCGGGCCGCCTTGCGGGCATTGCGCATGGCCCAGCCAGAGACGACCTTGCCCTTCTCCTCGCCGGAATTGGCCCAGTCATGCCAGGGGTTGGTGCCGGCATAACCCTTTTCGTTGAGATAGCGGTTATAGCGTGGCTGCACGGGATCATAGACCCCATCCGGGCCTTCGCCGTGCAGACCGTCGTCGCGCTCGAAGGGGTCGAAGCCGCATTCGGAAACGCGCACGCCGATGATCGAGCGCGGGTCTATGCCAAGACGGCGCATTCCCTCCACATCGGCGCGCATGTGGGTCTTGCCCGCAAGCGCCGCCTGTACACCAAGCGGGCGCAGATAGTCGCCGATGGTCATCTCTCCCACCTTCAGGGGAAAACCGTTCCACGAAGCGCCATGCGACTGCACATAACGACCCGTGTAGAAACTCATGCGAGAGGCACCGCAGACCGGCGATTGCACATAGGCCCGCGTGAAGCGCACGCCACGCGCCGCCAACGCATCGATGTTGGGCGTCTTCTGAACCTTGTGACCGGCGCAGGAGAGATAGTCCCACCGCAATTGATCGCACATGATGAACAGGATGTTTTTTGCGGTCTTCGGCACGGTACGCATTCTCCATCGGGCAGACCGGCGCAGTATCAACGATTGGCGCATTGTCTGTCATCCAGAGATTTACAGAGCCGTTTGTGGTGCGGTCAGGGCATGATCGCACCACGGACTCGCGCTTGGCCGGCATTGCCGCTAGATTTGCGTCATGTCCCGCGCCGATGCCGATCCGCCTGATCTGACTGCCGAGCTGCTGCTCCGGGCCTATTCCATCGGGCTTTTTCCCATGGCTGAAAGCGCGGAAGATCCGACACTCCATTGGGTCGAACCAAGGATGCGCGGGATTTTTCCGCTCGACCGCTTTCATGTGCCGAAAAAGCTGGCGCGTCTCGTGCGGTCGGACGTTTTCGAGGTCAGGATCAATCGGGATTTCAACGGTGCGGTCGTTGCCTGTGCCGCGCCCGCAGAGGGCCGCGAAAAGACTTGGATCAATGCGACGATCCGGCGCCTCTATGCCGATCTTCACGCCATGGGTCAGGCCCATTCGGTTGAGGTTTATCGCGACGGGGTGCTCGCCGGCGGGCTCTATGGTGTTTCGCTTGGCGCGGCCTTCTTCGGCGAGAGCATGTTCCACTTTCAGCGCGATGCCTCGAAGGTGGCGCTGGTCCATCTTGTCGCGCGGCTGATTGCGGGTGGCTTCAGTCTCCTTGATGCGCAGTTCATCACGCCGCATCTGGCGCAGTTCGGCGCCATCGAAGCGCCGCGCCGGGCCTATCAGAAGCTGCTGGCCTCGGCGATGGAACGGCGGGGTGACTTCCGCGTCTGGCCGGAAGGCGCTACGGGGGCCGATGCGCTGTCGATGATCGCGCATCATGCCCGCAGCACTTCAGAGTGAGCGGGCGAACCGCCGCGCCGAAGCGTCGCAGGGGCCCATCAAGCCCGGACGATCAGTTGTTGCCGCGTGCGGGGTCGATCCCGACCGGGTTGAGGTTCAGCGGGCGAGGCCCGCCACCCGATGCCGGCGGCGGCTGGTTGGTCGGGAAAAAGCTCTGCGAAGGCGCCGCGCGCGGCGGAGCCGGCGTATTGGCGCGCCGCTCGACGGGCTTCGGCGGCGTGGTCCGCTTGGTTTCCAACGGCATGACCGGCTGGAGTTCTTCCTTCTCCGGCGCGACCTTGATGATCTCGCTGCCGCCCTTGCACTCGGTCAGCCACAGATCGTAAACCGGGTGCTCCACCGCGCTGAGGCCGGGGCTTGAGGCAAACATCCAGCCGGTGAACAGGCGCTTGTACTCGTTGTTCAGCGTCACCTCGTCCACTTCGACGAAGATATTCGTCTGCGGGTTCTCATAGGCCGGCCGGGTGTAGCAGACGCGCGGGGTGAGCTGGAGCGAGCCAAACTGCACCGTCTCGTCAATCGCGACCTCGAAGGAAATGATGCGGCCGGTGATCTTGTCGAGCCCGGCAAAGACCGCGATAGGGTTTTTGATCTTGTCTGCCAGCGCCGGCGTTGCAGCGCAGGCAATGAGGCCGAGAACAGCCAGGAGTGTGCGACCGGTACGGGCCATGGATTTCTTCCGTCAAGAAGGACTTCGGCGACTCTGGCGAGCGGTATTTCACCGTTTGCCGCGCCGGTAAACCGGCAAACTGCGGCAATCCCATGGCTTTGACGGGGATGTGATGCGTTTTTGCCGCGCTTTTGTCAGGCCGAGAGGTAATAGGCCATGCTGGCAACGAACGGCAGCATGATCAGCGCCGGCACATAGAGCATCGTCAGGCGGCGGCGGGCCTGCCAGTCCGCAATGACGGCGGCGTTGTCGCGGTCGCCATCCGCCCAACCGAAAGCCGTGCCGGCAATGTCTGCCGTGCGCAACAGATGCTGTTCCCGAAAGGTTTTGTTCCGCCGCATTGCTCTCACTCCCCGCTACGACGTTTCCCAGTGCCGCAGCCTACGCGTGCCGACGGAGCGCGCGCCCGCCAAATGCACAGATGACACTCAATCACGTTAACGGTTAACGCCCCCTTCCGGTTTCAGACGCTCCCCCGGTCGCGGCAGAAAAAATGTGATGCGCAGCACCAGAGTCCCCTTGTCATACGTCTGTTGTCTGAAACGATACATTCCAAGCGGGACACCCAACGCTCCCTCAGGAGGAATATCATGCAGCCCCCCCCGATCACCGGCGCCGATGACGACGAAGATGTCGCCACCAACCCGAGCCTCAATGCCACCATCGGCGATGTGGTCGCCGAACGCATGAACCGGCGTGACCTGATCCGCGGGGGCCTTGCGGGGGCGGTTCTTGCTGCCGCCCTGCCAGAGGGCTTCATGGCTGCAACGCCAGCCGAGGCGAAAGCGCCCCGCTCATCCTTCAACTTCAAGGAAGTGAAAGCCGGTGTGGACCAGAACCACCATGTGGCGGAAGGCTATGATGCGGATGTGCTGATCCGCTGGGGCGATCCCGTGATTTCGGGCGCGCCTGCGTTTGAGCCAAAAGCGCAGACAGGCGCGGCGCAGACCCGGCAGTTCGGCTACAACAACGATTTCCTCGGTTATTTCCCGATCAACGGCTCCCGTCGCGGACTTTTGGCCGTCAACCATGAGTACACCTCGACGGAGCTGATGTTTCCAGGGGTCAAATCGGTTGCGGATGCCCGTGGCGCTGACCCTGCGAAGCTCTCGCGGATGGTCGCCGAGGTGGAAATGGCAGCTCACGGCGGCTCGGTCATCGAGATCGAAAAGAGCCAGAACGGCAAGTGGTCGGTCGTGCCGAACTCGAAATATGCCCGCCGCATCACCGCCGACACACCGATGGACATCACCGGCCCGGCTGCCGGGGACGACCGGATGAAAACAAGCGCGGACCCGACCGGTCGCCGCGTGCTCGGCATGATCAATAACTGCGCCGGCGGCACCACCCCCTGGGGCACCTGGGTGACGTGCGAGGAAAACATCAACAACTATTTTCTGGGGCCCGTGCCGGAAGGCCATCGCGAGGCGGCGAACTGGAAGCGCATCGGCATTCCGGGGCGGCGCTATGTCTGGGGCAACTATATCGACCGCTTCAAGGTTCAGAAGGAGCCGAACGAGGCCAACCGCTTCGGCTGGATTGTCGAGATCGACCCGTTCGATCCCAGTTCCACCCCGAAGAAGCGGACCGCCCTCGGTCGCTTCAAGCACGAGGGCGCGGCGGGCATCATCAACCCGAAGGGCGGGCAATATGTCCTCTATTCCGGCGATGACCAGATCAACGACTACTGCTACCGCTTTGTCACCTCGGCGAAGGTCAATACCAAGGACAGGGGCGCCAACCGCGACATTCTCGACACCGGCGTTCTCTCCGTGGCGAAGTTCAATGCGGACGGCACGATGAAATGGCTGCCGCTGGTGTTCGGACAGGGGCCGTTGACTGCCGCCAACGGCTTTACCAGCCAGGCCGATGTTCTGATCGAGACACGCCGCGCCGCCGACCTTCTCGGCGCAACGAAACTCGACCGGCCCGAGGATGTCGAGGCGAACCCCGTCACGGGGCGCGTCTATGTGATGCTGACCAAGAACGCGACGCGCAAGCCCGATCAGGTCGATGCCGCCAATCCGCGTGCCGACAACAAACATGGCCATGTGCTGGAACTGATCCCACCGGATGGTGACCAGTCCGCCAGCACCTTCCGCTGGAACATTCTGGTCAAATGCGGCGACCCCTCGGTTGCGGCCATCGGCGCCACTTTCAACCCGGCCACCAGCAAGGACGGCTGGTTCTCGAACCCCGACAACGTGGCCTTCGATTCGCTGGGCCGCATGTGGATTTCGACCGACGGCAATGCCGACGACTTTAACGGACGTTCGGACGGGCTCTGGGCCGTGGATACGGAAGGCGCGGCGCGAGGCACCTCGAAGCATTTCCTGCGCTTGCCGGCGGGCGCCGAGTGCTGCGGCCCCTGCTTCACGCCCGATCTCAGGACGCTGTTCGTGGCTGTGCAGCATCCGGCAGAAGATGGCAAGGAGTGGTTGGCCTGGGGCAAGGATTCCACCTTCGACGACCCTTCCCACCGCTGGCCGGACTTCAAGTCGGATCTGCCGCCGCGACCGGCCATTCTTGCCATCACCCGCAAGGATCGCGGCAAGATCGGCTGACGGGGCAAATTGGGCCAAAGTTGTGGATGGCCGGGGCTTTCCCGGCCATTTCTATGCCTTGAGCGTGGCAGGGTGGCATGACGCCCCTGCCCCCGCTGTGGCATAGTTCGCGGAAAAGCGAATCAATCCGAGGCTCCATGACGTCGAAATCTACTCAAGCGCGCGACCTATTCGGAGAACTGGAACAAGCTGCCCAATCGCTTGTGAAGGACGAGAAGGCGCGCGCCGAGGCGGCGCTGGCCAAGGCTGGCCGCGCTGTGGCCGATGCCGCGCAGAAGGTGGAAAGCGCGACCCTGGCGGCGGCGTCCGGCAGCGGAAAGCCGCCCACGTCCGGTAGCGCCGGCGCGATGCCCCCTCCGCCTCCTCCGCCTCCCGGCGGTGGCAATGGCGGCTCCTATTCCGCTTCCGACATCGAAGTGCTTGAAGGGCTGGAGCCGGTGCGGCGACGGCCGGGCATGTATATCGGCGGCACTGATGAAAAGGCCCTGCATCACCTCTTCGCCGAAGTGATCGACAACTCGATGGACGAGGCCGTGGCGGGCCATGCCACCTTCATCGACGTTGCGCTTGCGGCCGACGGCTCGCTGACCGTGACCGACAACGGGCGCGGCATTCCTGTGGATCCGCACCCCAAGTTCAAAGACAAGTCCGCGCTCGAAGTCATCATGTGTACGCTGCATGCGGGCGGCAAGTTCGATTCCAAGGTCTACGAGACCTCGGGCGGTCTGCATGGCGTCGGCATCTCGGTGGTCAATGCCCTCTCCGAACTCGTCGAGATCGAGGTGGCCAAGGACCAGCAGCTTTACCGCATGACCTTCTCGCGCGGTGTTCCGCAGACAAAACTTGAGCATCTCGGCCCCATTCGCAACCGGCGCGGTACGCGGGTGCGGTTCATTCCCGATCCGCAGATTTTCGGCGCGGATGCCAAATTCGACCCCCGGCGCGTCTTCAAGATGGCGCGCTCGAAGGCCTATCTCTTCGGTGGGGTCGAGGTGCGCTGGTCCTGCGCGCCGGCGCTGATCAAGGACGGCAGCGTACCGGAAGCGGCGACGTTCCGCTTTCCCGCCGGCCTCAAGGATTATCTCGTCCGTGAAATCGAGGGCAAGGACCTTGCCGTCGATGGCGTTTTCGCCGGCAAGCTGGAAAAATCCGGCCATGGCGCCTGCGAGTGGGCCGTCACCTGGTTCACCTACGACGACGGTTTCGTCTCCTCCTACTGCAACACGATCCCCACGCCCGAGGGCGGCACACACGAGGCCGGCCTGCGCGTTGCGCTGATGCGCGGCCTGAAAGACCACGCAGAGCGGATCGGCCAGTCCAAACGCGCCTCCGTTTTGACCACCGACGACATTATGGTGAGTTGCGGGGCGATGCTCTCGGTTTTCATCCGCGAACCGGAGTTCGTAGGCCAGACCAAGGACAAGCTGGCAACGCTCGAAGCGTCTCGCATCGTCGAGAATGCCGTGCGCGACGCCTTCGACCACTGGCTGGCCGGCGCACCCGCCGCCGCGCTGAAACTGCTCGACTTCGTCGTCGAACGCGCGGAGGACCGCCTGCGCCGCCGCGCCGAAAAGGATGTGCAGCGCAAGACCGCCGTGCGCAAGCTGCGTCTGCCGGGCAAGCTTGCCGACTGCACTTCCACCGCCGCCGATGGTTCCGAGCTCTTCATCGTCGAGGGCGATTCGGCGGGCGGCTCCGCCAAGCAGGCGCGCGACCGGGCGACGCAGGCCGTGCTGCCCCTGCGCGGCAAGATCCTCAACGTCGCCAATGCCGGCAAGGACAAGCTGAATGCCAATCAGCAACTGGCTGACCTGATGCTGGCGCTGGGCTGCGGCTCCGGCTCACACTACAAGGAAGGCGATCTGCGTTACGACAAGATCGTCATCATGACGGATGCGGATGTGGACGGGGCGCATATCGCATCGCTGCTCATCACCTTCTTCTTCCGGCAGATGCCGCGGCTGATCGAGGATGGGCACCTCTTCCTCGCCGTGCCACCGCTCTATCGCCTCAGTCATGGCGGAAAATCGGTCTATGCCCGCGACGATGCGGACAAGGAGCGGCACCTCGCCACCACGTTCAAGGGCAAGAAGCCGGAAATCGGCCGCTTCAAAGGCCTCGGCGAGATGATGCCGGCGCAATTGAAGGAAACCACCATGGACCCGAAAAAGCGCACACTGCTGCGCGTCCAGGTGGCGCCTGAGGCAAAGCCCGGCACTGCCGACGCCGTGGAACGGCTGATGGGCAACCGCCCCGAACAGCGCTTCGTGTTCATTCAGGAACGGGCAGCTTTTGCGGGAGATCTGGTGGATATTTGATGGTATGATAGGGGCGGCTTAAGCCGCCCCTATTTATTAGATCTTAAATGCGTCCTTCAGAGCCCTAAGAGCTGAACCGTCAATATACACTTTCGCTTCGGACCAGTCATTTTCAGGCCATTCCTCGTCGTCCCAAAATAACAGGATGTCCGACTTGACACCGGTGATATTCCGGAGGGAACGCGTAATTCCCTTACCGTACCGACTGGAAAAACCGCTCCAATCGTATTCGTCGAGCCCATAGATTTCTTGCATTTCTGCCCAAGATGCCTCGCCATCATTTTCAGCGATGCGCTTGAGCAATAACACGCTTTTCGCATCAAGCCGCCCCAAAAGTTCCTCGACCTGTCTGACAGAAATGTCTGCGCTGCGTTGCGGACCAGTTGATGGCTTGCGAGCTACTGCCGACAAAAGCGCCGCAAATTTTACGAGGTCCACGTTGATGTTGGCGACCATTTCGCCTTCTGCTATAATTCTGATGTTCATTGGTGATCCTTTCGATCAGCGATGGAAACTGGGTGGCAGCATCGGTTTGCAATCTTACCTGCCACCCAGTCACTTGGCTCAAACCCAATGTGACTGACTTATATACAGCTTTGAGTCTCCTGTCAATCTAATAATAGGGGTTGAAGGAAACGCTGCATCTGCTCGCCTCCCGCGCGAATGCCGAGCACATTTTCCAGTTGTTAGCCGAACTGGATGCCGGCAAAGGTGAGATCTGCGACCTGGTCCAACCGTGGGGATCACCTTTTCCGAACGCGCCTGGGCTGACTGTCTTCATTGGCAGAATGTGGATCGAGATATTCTGAAGCGCGTCAACGACCTGATCTGCGATACGTCCCGCTCTTCCTTCAGGGGCATCAGCAAGCCGGAACCGCTGTTGGTCCGCTGAAGGGTGTCTGGTCACGCAGGATTACGCGGGAACACCGCCTTCTCGATCGTGTCTCCGGCGCCGGCGAAGGGTGGGCGCTCGAGATCATCGCCTGCCGCTTTCGTTACGACTGAGACCGCTGCACCCCTTGCAGAATCGGCGCATTGCCCCCACTTTGCGGGCGGTTTTTAACGCATCTGGCAAAGCTCCCATGGCCAATCCGCATCCTGTACCGTCCGACGCTGTCAAGGCCGCCAACGCACCCCTGCGCCCCCTGCCCCGGCTGATCTTCGGCTCGCGCTGGCTCCAGATGCCGCTCTATCTCGGGCTCATCGTGGCGCAGGCGGTCTATGTGTTCCTGTTCATCAAGGAACTTGTTCATCTCGTCCAGCACGCGGTCGATTTCACCGAGCAGCAGATCATGCTGATCGTGCTGGGGTTGATCGACGTGGTGATGATCTCGAACCTTCTGGTGATGGTGATCGTGGGCGGATACGAAACCTTCGTTTCGCGGCTTGACCTCAACGGCCATCCGGACCAGCCTGAATGGCTCGATCACGTCAATGCCTCGGTGCTCAAGATCAAGCTGGCGCTGGCCATTGTCGGCATTTCGTCGATCCACCTTCTCCGCACCTTCATTGAGGCGGGAAACCTCGGCAGGACGGGCGCGAATTACACCACCGAAGGCATCATGTGGCAGACAATCATCCATGTGATCTTCATCTTTTCGGCACTGGGCATTGCAGCAGTGGACAAGCTCACGCAATCAGCCCACGAACATTGAACAAGGCAGTCCCATGACCGGCCCCTCCCCGCGCCTCATCGCCTTTGTCGACCCGATGTGCTCGTGGTGTTATGGGTTTTCGCCGGTGCTCAGGGCCATCACCAAGACCTATGGCGCCACGCTGCCCATCGCTCTGATCATGGGCGGGCTGAGGCCGGGCACGACGCGCGCCATGACCGATGACGACAAGGTGAAAATCCGCGGACATTGGGAGCATGTGGCCGCCGCGAGCGGCCAGCCGTTCGACTACGGCTTTTTCCAGCGCGATGGATTCGTCTACGACACGGACCCAGCCGCGCGCGCGGTCGTGTTGATGCGCGGTGCCATCGAAAACCTGATCTCCGCCAAAGCGGAAGATCCGGTGGATGTGGCGCATGGCGCGGGGTTTCCGCGTCCGCATCTGGCGCTCGACTTTCTCGAAGCGATCCAGCGCGCCTTCTATGCCGAAAACCGTGACGTGACGCAGATCGGTGTGCTGGCAGAGATCGCCTCGCATTTTGGCGTCAACGAGCCGGCGTTCATGAAAGCGATGGCATCGGAAGCCGCGCGCAACGAAACCTGGACGGATTACGGCATTTCCCAGCGCACGGGCGCCACCGGTTTTCCGACCCTGATCGCCGGTTATGGTGACGAGCGCCCGTGGGTTCTGGTGACAAAAGGCTATCAGCCTGCGGAAGCAGTGCTGGCCAATCTCGCCGGGTGGCTGGGCGAACCCATCCCGGATCGTCAACCGCAGGCCGGGGCGGAGGGCGCCGCCTGCCCCGTCGACCGGGGCTGACGCCTCTTGTCATTCGTTCATTTTTTGTTAACTTTTTATTTTTCGAGGCGTTATTCCAGTTGAGGATCGGCGGTATGGCCGATGTTTTTATCAGTTACAGTCATCATGACGCCGAGCGCGTGGCGCCGATTGCAAGTGCGTTGAAGGAACTTGGACTTTCCGTCTGGTACGATCCCAATCTGAAACCCGGCCAGGATTACGAGCGGGTCATTGCCGACCAGTTGTCGGATGCAAAGGCCATCATCGTTTGCTGGAGCCTGAAATCCGTTGAATCGCGATGGGTCAAGGGCGAGGCTTCCTTTGCGGATGATCAGGGCCTTATGGTACCCGTCCGGCTGGATGATTGCCGATTGCCGCTTCCCTTCGGTGTGCTGCACCGCGAGGATCTGATCAACTGGAGCGGTGATGCAACCCAAAAAGCCTGGCGCAGTATTCTTGAACGCATCGGACAGCTTGTCACGCGGCCTGGCCTCGGGCCACTGAACGACGCGCGGGCCAGCGGCGATCCCTTGCGGATGCGGGTCTGGGCGGAGCAATATCCCGACGATCCGATGGCGCGCGGCGCCGCCGACCGCTGGAAGGATGAGGAACGCCAGACCTTTGATGTGCAGGCTGCCGAGGCAAAGCGGCAGTTGGACAGCTATTTCCGGCAGAAGCAGTCCCTGGCGAAATCCGAACTCGCCAGTTGCGAAAAGGCGTTCGATGCCTGGCTGAAGACCGGTTCGACCGCAAATATTGATAAAAGGCCCAACCCGAGTGAACTTGTCACCCGCCTTTTGACCCCGCCCGATGATGGCCGCACGCAAGGGGCGCTCGACCGGGCCGAAAAGGCGGAAGCAGAGGCAAAGCGCCTTTCCGGCATTGTTGCCGAGCTTGAAAACCGCCCCGTGTCTGCTCCGCCTCCCCCGCCCGGTGGCGCCGCCCGGATGGCGATGTTGGCGCTTGTCGGACTGATCGGGATCGGCGGTGGCTACTACGGCGGGTTGAAGCACGCGCCGGGTGACCCTGAACTCAAGGCGCCGATTGGCACCACGAATGGTGTGCTGCAGCAGGCCGTGGTACGCGCCTGCGAAGTTGATGAAAGCGCAAAGGTGCTGCAACAGCAGGTGCAAGCGCTCAACAGTGACGCCGCCGAATCCCGCACCCGGATAGCCTCGCTGGAAAGTGATCTGCGCGTTGCGGAACAGGGCCGGCAAACCGCCGAAGTACGATTGAGGGATACCGAACAGAGGGCCAGCATCGGCGCGACGACGAACTCATTTTCGGGGGGAACAAATACGGTTCCACCAACACCGTCGCTGCCCCAGCCCAACGTGCCGCCCGCCGTCGCTTCACTCACCCTGCCCGCGACGCCGATGGTCGCGAGCGCCATCAACCAACTGGATAATGCGACGGCGCAGCGCTTCTGCACACTCAGCGCCGGGCAAAAGTTTGACCGGGACAACACCTCCCGCGAAGGCGAAGACGATGTGAATGATTTGCCAGAGGCCCGGATCCGCGAAGCCATCGGCACCTGCAACCGGGCGCTCAACGGGGCGTCAGGCACGACTCGTCGGCGAATGCTTGCCCAACTCGGGCGTGTGCAGGCCGGCTTTGCCGTTCTGAAAGCGAAAATGGGCGATTCCAAACTGGCCGGTTCTGCGATGAATGACGCACGGCAATCCTGGCAGCAGGCGGCCAGCAGCGGTTCGGCCTATGCCATGAACCAGCTTGGCGCCTTCTATTACGGCACATTTGGCCGGGAGGTCGACAGATCGACACCCGACTATTTCGGCGACCGCGACGAATCTCTGGCCATCCGCTACTGGCGCGATGCGGCCAACGCGAATTTCCCGCCAGCCCTTGCGAATGTGGCAGCGATGCTGCTCAACCGCAGCGGACCATTGCAGGTCGACCCGGCAACAGCCGTGGCCTATGCCGACCGCGCCATCTCGTTCGGCTATGCCCGCGCCTATATCGTCAAGGCTGACGGCGTGATGGGCGGGCTGATCGAGCCCTCGCTGTCCACCACCGAAAAGCGCCGGCTGGCTGCCAGACTGGCGCATAGCGCGGGGTGCGCGGGCGAAACGCGACTTGCGGACAAGTACTTCGAAGACAACAGACCGCTGAACAATTACCGTCCGAGTTCCTGCTGAGATCGGCGGCCTTGATCAGTGACCCATTGCTGGTTTGTGAAGGCCGCTTGGGCTTGGCTGCCCACCGGCGGCAAGGATTGGACCACGCAAAGAACGAACACTGCACGAATCGGCGAAACTGATTCGTTTGCCGTAGAATCGCAAGGCTCAGGGCTGCATCCGACGGTCTTCGGCAGGAACATGTTGCAGCGGGCGGCGTAACCGCCCGCCACGTATTAACCTGAATGTCCCAGAACGGTGCGTCAGCGCCCGCCGCGCGCAACGCGCTCGATCTCGGCGCGAACGAGACGCTCGACCAGCGAGGGCAGATTTTCATCCAGCCATGATGTCAGCATGGGCCGCAGCATCTCCTTCACGAGATCATCCATCGTCCGGGCGTTCTGCGTGAAGACGGCGTTCGCAAGCGACTGAAACGATGCGCCTGTCATCTGAGCGGTCGTGTCGGAGACCAGCGACGCGGCCGGCACGACGGTTGCCGGAGCAGGTTCCGGCTGGCCAGGTCGCAAAGCGGCAGGCGCCGGGGCCGGCGAAGGGGAAGCAGCAGTCGCAGGCGCGGCGAGATCCAGCACATCGTCATCGGCATCGGCATCATCGTTCATCGCCGGAGCAGCGGCCATTGCCGCTTCCTGCGGCAGATCCTCCGCCGCCAGCGGGCGCTGGTCCTCGGCGATGATCTTGCGGATGGACGCGAGAATTTCCTCCATCGAGGGCTCATTGGCGCGGGCGGCGGCCTGGGCGCTATTGCTCGCAGTCATGGTTCATTCCTCATGCGCAATCACCGAATCTCCTCGCCGGCAACGCAACCCCGGCGACAGGCGCTGACCCTAGTCTGCCCCGAATCGGTTCGACAAGAGCGGCGTCCAATTTGCCAGTGGATGAACCGGAAGCGAAACGGGCTGACGTTACGTCACTGCCCGTCCGGCGTCCGCAGGCCGATCCACTTGTCGCGGACCTGCTCATAATGGATCTTCGGATCATAGGCCGGGGCCTTGATGCCCATGGTGCGTAGCGACAGCCGCCCGATCGCGCCGAGCAGCGTGTAGGACGCAACGACGCGATCGCGCTGCGCGGTGACCAGCGTAACGCGCGCATCCAGCAGGTCCTGCTGCGCGTTCAGCACGTCCAGCGTGGTGCGCTGACCAACCTTGGCCTCCTCGCGCACGCCGGCAAGTGCGATTTCTGCCGCGCGAACCCCGGCTTCAGACGCCGTGATCTGCGCACGGGTCGCTTCAAGCGCGCCCCAGGCACTCACGACAAGCTGGCGGACGCTCTCACGCTGGGTGTCGACTGCAAGTCGTTGCGATGTCAACGTTTCCTTGGCCTGGCGCACCCGCGAATAGACAGCTCCACCCTCGTAGATCGGAACCGACAGGCGCCCCACAAGCGAGGCGGACCAAACCTCGGTGCCGCGCACGTTGCTGTTGTCCATCCGGCGCGCACCCACCGCCTGGAGCGAGATGGTCGGATAAAGCTCGCCCTCGATCACCTTCACCTGCAACTGCTGCTGATCGACGCCATGCAGCGTAGCGATGATCGCCGGATGCTCCTTCTGCGACAGGCTGATGGCCGCATCACGCGTTTTCGGCAGCAGATGGTCGACACCCTTGGCCGGCGAAAGCTTCTTGGGAGGATCGCCCACCACCTGCTGATAAGTGGCAATCGAAGATTTCAGGTTGGCCTCGGCGAGATAGGAATCCGAACGCGATTTTGCGAGGCGCGATTCCGATTGGGCCACGTCCGTACGGGTCAATTCGCCGACGCGGAAGCGATCCGTCGTCTGCTGAAGCTGCGTCGTCAGAACCTCGATGTTGTTGCGGCGCAGGTTCAGAAGCGCCGTGTCGCGCAACACATTCATGTAGGCGGTCGCGGCATTGAGCAGCACCGTCTGCTCGGTGTTGCGCAGTGTTTCACGGGCGCCGAGGATTTGCGATTCCGCGGCGCGCACGGAGTTTCCCGTTCGCCCTCCGTTGTAAATCACCTGATCCAGCGTCACGGACATGCCGCGCGGGCGCGCGTTCGTGTTCTTGGAGCCGGCGGCTCCGGCAGCATCAACATTCTGGTCTGCAATGCCAATATCGGCCGCGCCGGTCAGCTTCGGTCGATATCCCGAGAGCGCCTGCGGCATCGCCTCATCGGTGGCGCGGGCGTTGGCGCGCTGGCTGTTGAGCGTGGGATTGGCGCGGTAGGCGCGCGCCAGCGCACCCTGGATATTTTCCGCAAATGCTGGTGCCACGCTTGAGAGAAGCGTTGCAGACAACATACCTGCGACCAGAACAGCCTGATTGTACCGGACCACTACAGACACCTCACAGCGTGAATCGCTCACGCGTTAACAAACGCTTAACGTTTTAAACGCTCAGGCCGTCGTGTAAACCACTTGAATGCTGTTCGATGAAATTCGCCTGTCATGCGGCGCAAAAATACGACACAAAGTGCGCAGGAATTCGCCGGACCTGATGCCAGCGAATCAGTCGAAAATTGAAATAAAACGCTGTTAGAACGCGAATTCGCTCGCGCGGGCGAGGCTCGAGATCGCCGGCGCGGCAGCATCGATCACGCGGACGCCGCTGGCCGAATTGCCTACCTTGCGGAACAACATCGCCCGACCGCTGCGCCCCCGGCCCATCACGATCATCAGCCGGCCGCGATCAGCCAGCTGGTCAAGCAGCGCTTCAGGTTCGACCTCGGCAGCGCCATGCACCAGAATCACGTTGAAGGGCCCCTTGCCCGGCGCGCCTGCGCCAGCCTCGCCACTGATGACCTCGACACCGGAAACGCCCGCCGCCTTCAGCGCAGCGGAGGCACCGTCGGCGTCCGTCTCCAGCGCCGTTACGCGTGCACCGCAGGCCGCGAGGATTGCCGCGCCATAACCGGAACCGTTCACGTCGAGCGCCGTCTCACCGGGAAGGACCTCAAGCGACTGGACCATGCGGGCCAGCACCATCGGCGTGAGCAGCCGGGTCTTGCCACCGCGCGCCAGAACCTCCCGGTCGAGATAGGCGAGCGCCGCTTCGCTTTCGGCCACGAAGGCTTCCCGCGGCACCATCTCGAAGGCATTGAGCACCTTGAAATCCAGCACGTCGTAGGTGCGGAGCTGGTTGCTGACCATCGTGTTTCGGGCGGCGGTAAGATCAGTCATGGAAGTGCCAGACATCATTAGAACAGATGCTCCGCTTGTGCGGCACCCGGCGTCGAAAAGCAAGGCTTATGCGCCGTTCGCGGGATCATCCTAAGGGGGATGTGGAGGCCTCGCCCAGAATCGAACTGGGATACAAGGATTTGCAGTCCTCTGCGTAACCATTCCGCCACGAGGCCAATCGCAGCACCCGTCCTATATCCATGGAATTCGATGTTCTGCAACCGGGAAGCTGCAACTTTGCAAATAAAATAAACAAAATCCTTCCGGAGAAAAAATTCTCCGGGAATGGGTTGCATCCGGACGCCTCATTGGCTTATACGGGCCGCGCTGATCCCCGATAGCTCAGCGGTAGAGCATTCGACTGTTAATCGAATGGTCGTAGGTTCGAATCCTACTCGGGGAGCCATTTTTCAAAAACGCGCTCGGAAACGCCTCCGGGCGCGTTTTCGTTCCGGGTCTCGATGATCGTTTCCGCAAGCATGTCAAAGGGTTGGCGGAACGTGGCGACCACCTTCCCATCCTCCCAAGTGCAGTTCGATAGTACGAAATTTAGTAGGCGGCGTTTTTCGCGCGGTTCCTGCTTCGCGAACAGCCTTTGGGCATCCCGCGCCCGTTCGAGAAGCGCCACTCCCTCGGAAAGATAGGATTTGTCTGCGTTTTGATGCCGTTCGATCTCGCGCTGGCAGCGGTTCTGCTCCTCGCGCCACTGGTTCGACATTTTTTCGAAGAAGGCGGTATCGACCAGACCGTCGAGCTTATCGACATACATCGCGTGAATGCGGTCATCGAGGCGCTTGTATTCCGCCTGATGCCGCTTGATTGCCTCGTCGTGCTCGCGGCGCTCGGCGGCGTGGCTGGCGTGAAGGGCATCACGCACCCATTCCAGCACGTAGTCATCGAACCGCAACCGCCCGAGCAATTCGGTGAACTGCGCTTCGAGCACTTCCTCGCGGACATATTTGCGGCGGCAGTCGGCGGGCTTGCCCTCGCACTTATCGGCATATCCGGTGCAATGGTAATAGACGTAGCGTTCCTTCTTGATCTCGCCGACCACGGCGCAGCCGCAGGCGTGGCAGGCGATCAGCCCGGAGAAGGCGAAATCCCGCCTGCCCTTCTTTGCGCCGCGTGCATTGCGCCCGTCCATAACGTCTTGCACCCGTTCCCATAGCTCGGTCGGCACGATGGCGTCGTAGCGGCCCTGATAGGTCTTGCCGTCCCAATCGAAGCGCCCGGTATAGATGCGGTTGCGCAGGATCGCGGCGACGGTGCTTTTCGGGATGCGAGCGCCCGTTTTCTTGAACACAAGGCCCGCCGCCCGCGCCTTCTTCGTGACCTCCTGCGTGGAGAGGTCGCCCCACGCATACCATTCGAACATCTTGCGGATGATCGGCGCGGTCACCTCGTCGGGCACGATGATCTTGCGGCCATCCTCGCGCATCATGTTGCGATAGCCGAGCGGCGCGTTGGAGGGCCAGAAGCCCTGCGCAGCCTTTTCGGTCATGCCCTTGCGCGTTTCCTCGGACAGGTTGTCGATGTAGTTCTTCGCCATCAGCACCTTGATGCCGTGCATGAACTTTTCCGAGGATCGCGACTCGCGCGACAGTACCACGCCTTCCTTGGCGAAGTGCATTTCCACCTCGAGTTCATCGACCGTCACCCAATCCTTGAGGTTGCGATATAGCCGGTCGGTCTTCTCGACCAGCATCACGCGAATGGCAGGATGCGCCTTGAGATAGGCCACCATCTCACCGAAGGCGGTGCGGCCCGTCTGCTTGGCGGTTTCAATGTCCACATATTCTTGCGCCACCGCGAAGCCGTTCGCCGCCGCGTATTCCTTCAGCAGCTTCAATTGCGCCGGGATCGAGAAGCCTTCCTTCTCCTGCTCCTTGGAGGAGACGCGGGCATAGATCACCGCTTGGCGGCGGGCGTCATGAGCGGGTTCTGCGACTCTTAGGCGCTTCCTCATGACGTTTAGTATAAACTAAACATTTTAGATCGCAAGCATGTGCAACGACAGGCAGATCAAGACGGCGACTGGCTGGCTTCTACTCCATAAATGCCGACTGCCGCATTGATCGCCAGAGCCGCAAAATTCCAAACCCAATGGGCATCCGGCGCGACAACCTCGTCGTCATAAAAGCAAGTATCCAGAAGGCTGCGCGCGCAATAAGAACCCGCCGTCACGACCACTTCGAGGTCCGTATGGTCGGCGTAGAAATGCGTTGTGGCCGCATGAGCGCACGCCCCATAGGCGCAATGCGCAAGCTTAGGCATCAGAACATACCGCACCACCGTCTCGCCTTCATAGATTGGACCATGTGGGAATAGACGCCCTATTGCATGCTGCGCGTGGCTTGGGCAGACCATGCGGTTCGCAACACCAACCGCCAGTTGCCCGCACCCAGCACGTCGCAAGGCCAATGGAGCCAAATATTCCACAGCTAGTCGCTCGAAAAATGCTGCGCAGCGGCGCTCGGCTTCAACGCCATCTTCTGTGAGTTGGGCGCGCCAGTCGGACTCAATTAAGCGCGCATACTCGGCGGCAATCGACGCACACTCAGCATCAAGAGTCGTCCGCAGCGCCATTGGCATGGCGTCTTCATAGCAAAACAACTCGCAGGCAAAATTGGTGATGGTTTGGCTATGCCGGAACGACTTGATGACGGCGGTCTTATTGAAGGCCGCCGCAGGAGAGAGTCCAATACCGAGGAACGGCGCAAGAGCGAGGGCCAGAAATGACCGGCGATGCAGGGTCATTGGCGGCATGCTTCCCCCTCCCAATCGAGAAGTCGATGATACCATTTTCGGCATCCAAACGCACGCGAAATAGCGCCTTCATGGCGCCTACCACCATGGGATACCTAATTGTAATATCGTTATATTTTTGACCCATAACACAACGCGCTCATGCCAAGGCTTGGCACGCGACGCCCCTCATTCCGCCACCTCCAGTTCGCGGGCGTTCACCGACGCGAGGGCCTCAACGAGGAGAGCGTCGGGCATGCGGCGGCGTTCGCATCGAGGCTTCGTTGCGCGGACTCAACACGCCGATCTCGCCAAGCTGCGACCATCGCCAGTTCGAAGGGATCGGGAACGGTGTTTCGGTAAGCGGGGGGATAGCTTTGGACGTCCTGATCTCCCCCGACTTGACCAGCCGCGCCTTTTCCTTCGCTATCCGTTTCAGCAGGTCCGACGCCGGTTCGTCGTTCGGGTCTTGCGGCACCAATTTCCCGCGCACGGCGAGGTTGAGGATGGTCTGGCGCATCGGGATCAAAGCCGATACCGGAACGCGGCACGCCGAACAGCCGGTGCGTATCGTCGAACTCGACGCCGATCTTCAAGTGCTTCTCGATGATGTCTTCGATCGGGATCGGCGCTTCGATCGGCACCTCGCGTTCACGCGCGTAGTCGGCAAGAAGCGCTTCAGCGTCCCTCTCGATCGCCTCATCGGACATAAAGGCAACTTTCAATCCCATCGCGTTTTCATCCTCATTTGCATCGCTTCGAAACCCACCGCCGTTCGGGCGTTCACTTGTCCTTTGTTTTCTGCGCCTCGCGGGCCAGCCAGGCGAGGTCATCCGCAGACAGGCCTTTGGTCGTCCGCAGCAGCGCCGCGACTTCGACCGGGTTGCGCTTGATGATGTCCGACAGGTCCGAGGCAACCTTGCCCGCCCGCGCCAGAAGCTCGTCAACGTCGCAACCGATCACCCCGGCAATCAGGCGAATCTTGTCTTCGGCAGGCGGCGGGAACTCGTCGCGCTCAACCTTCGAAACATAGGTCGGGCTCACGCCGATCATTTTCGCCATCTCCCGCAAGCCGATCTCCTTCGCCTCACGCCGCGCCCGGATGAACGCGCCGAACTTCTCCCCTGACATGCTGGTTTCTCCCGTCACCTGTTTATGAGGCACTTTACACACGATTCGCGCACGGTCGTCAACTGATATCTAAACACTCTCAAGTGAAGCGCTTATGCCGCAAGGCCAAGCTCGCGAACATTCTCCAAAATGCGCCGGAAATCAGCGCTCGGCGCGGGGCACATGGTTCGATATCGAGTGACGAAGGGGAGCCAATTTTTCCCAAAATCCGACGGTTCTGGCGGTCAGAAGCATTGCTTCGCGTCGAGGTTTCGCGCCGTTGCGATTCCCCCGGTCGTTACGGCTGATTCTGCTGGCTTTCGGCGGCCTTGCGCGCCCGCTCGCGGGGATGACCAATCTTGGTCGTGGCATCCGTACCCAGGGAAATCCGTTCCCAGATGACCATCACAATCAGTATCAAGCTGGTGATGATCGAGATCAGCCACGGCTCCAACGCGCCGCCGAAGGCCCACATCAGCACCAGGGCGGCAATTCCAACCATGTGCGAGAGCGGGAACCAGCCAGCCGTCGCCCGCTTGAACAGGCCGCAGCCCAGAACATAGAGCAGCGGCCCACCCACCGAAGCGGCCAGTGTCTTGGCATCGGCATGGCCGGTTGCGTGGGCGAGGACGAACTCGTCGCCCACCGCCGTCACGATGATGCCCATGACGATCGGAAGATGGAGATAGGTGTAGGCGCGCGCGATTCGCCCCGGATCAGCGGAGCCGCGCATCGCATTGACCCCCCGCTCCTGCCCGATGCTGAAATAGATCGCCCACATCGCCGCTGTGCCGGCCAGCGAGGCGGCAAACGCTGTGCTGATCGGGAAGGTCCACGGCAGCTTTTCAAAGGTCGCACCGGTGACGAGGATTGATTCGCCCAGCGACAGGATGATGAACAGAGCGCAGCGCTCGGCGAAATGGCCGGGCTCGATATCCCACTCCGCTGTGCCCGACTGGCCAAGGCCGGGCGTGTAGAACCGCGCCGCCGGCCCGGAATATTCGATGAGGAGTGCGATCAACCAAAACACGAACACGGTCTTTCCGCCGAACCATGCCCCGGCAATCCAGAAGACGCTCGCCGTTGCAATCCAGCACAGGACGCGCTGGAAATTGCGGTAATGCGCCTCGGAATACTCACGCATGATCGGCAGCATGAAGATGCCCCGCCCCAAATGCATGAACACATAGGCGATGGCGAACGGCATCGCCTTGTCTTCGGCCGCGTGGGGGATGGAAGCGGACATCACGACCCCCGCGCCCATCATCACCATCAGCATGATGCGCACGGGAAAGCGCTCGGGATCGGCCCAGTTCGTGCTCCAGCAGAAGAAGATCCAGACCCACCAGACCGCCATGGTCACCACCGTGACGCCGAACAGACCGTACAACGTCGGATGCCCCATCAGCGCATGGGACAATTGCGTGATGGCAAAGACAAAGACGAGATCGAAGAAGAGCTCGATATAACCGACGCGATGGTGGCCATGGACAGCCGGCCCGCGCGACAGGCGACGATGATGCTCCGGTGCTGCGTGTTCTGTCATGCCCTGCCCTCGATGCAACTTTCGGAGAAGGCTATAAGAGGTAAACCGAAGCGCCGTCAAAGGACAATCAGGCGATCCGGCAGCTCGTTGCGATCCACCGAGGCGGGCGGGCAATGGGTGGCCAGAACACCGCCGCAAATCTCGACCGCCTCGACAAGGCCATCGGCTGCGCGCCCTGCCGTCAACCCGTCGGTGAGTGCCTCGATAGCGCTGCGCCAGACGGCCGGATCAACATGATCGGCAATGCCCTTGTCCGCGAGAACCTCGGCATAGTGCTCAGCATTGGCGACGTAGATCAGGCAGCCGGTGCGGTTCGCCGTGCGGTAGAGTTCCTGCGTGACGAACTGATCGCGCGCGGCCCGCCGCGCCCGGTTGCGCCGGATGAAGCGCGGCACCAGCGCCATCCGGGCTGGCAGCAGCGACAGCAGCACGGCAAGGACGATGAAAGTGGCGAGTTGGACAAGGTGGATCGTCGCCGCATCGAGGCTTGTCAGCCGCAGCAAGGGCCAGGGCAGCGCAAATGCCAGCACCGCCGCCCAAAGCACCGGAATGGCACGATAATCCGAGGCCTGGCGCGCAAACACGCAGACGATCTCGCCTGAAGTCTGGCTTTCTGCCTTGGCGATCGCCGCCGCAACACGGGCGCGATCCTCACGGGTCAGTTGTACCATTACCAATCCCCCGAGGCGCCGCCACCGCCCGACGAGCCGCCCCCGCCGGAAAAGCCGCCGCCGCCACCCCAGTTTCCGCCGCCGCTGCCGCCGCCCCAACCGCTGCTGCTGCTGGAAGGCGTGAAAACGATCCAGCCGCCGTCGCGCGTCCGGTGCATGCCTCCCCTTCCGCCGCCGCGATTGTTCCGCGCAGCCATCATGTTGAAAACAATCATGATAATGACAAAGACAAGGAAGATCACGAGCGGATCGTATGCGTCGGACTCCGGCGCGGGGCGCATCTTGGCGCGGTCCTGCCATTCGCTGTCGCCGAGCAGTGTGGCGGTGATCGCATCGACTCCCGCCTCAAGTCCGCTTCCGAAATCGCCCGCCTTGAACTTCGGCGCGATGGCGGCCTGGATGATCATCTTGGCGACGGCATCGGTCAGCGTGCCTTCAAGGCCGTAGCCAACCTCGATCCGAACCTTGCGCTCGTTGGGCGCGACCAGCAGCAGCACGCCGTTATTGGTTTTCGCCTGCCCCAGCTTCCAGTGACGGAACAACCGGTTGGCGTAATCCTCGATGCTCGTGCCCTGAAGCGACGGTACAGTTGCAACCACCACCTGATCGGAGGTTTTCTGGTCGTAATTCGCCAGTTTCATTTCCAGCCGGCTTTTGGCCGGCGCATCGATGATGCCGGCCTGATCGACCACCCGGCCCGTCAGCTCCGGAAAGGTCAGCCCCTGCGCCAGAACGGTTGCGACCAGCGCCAGCCATAGCGCGCAGGACAGCAGCGCGGCGGCGCAAAACCGCCGCGCATCAGGCCAGACAAGTGCGGCGGTGCGGGCCACGCGCGTCAGAACTTGACCGTGGGTGCCTTCTGCGCGTCAGGCGCGGCGGTGAAGGTTTCCATCGCCTTGGCGCCCCAGAACAGCTTTGCCCAGAGCACGCCGGGGAAGGTGCGGACCTCGGTGTTATAGGCCTGAACCGCCGCCGTATAATCGCGCCGCGCGACCGCTATGCGGTTCTCGGTTCCTTCAAGCTGCGACTGGAGCGCGAGAAAGTTCGTGTTCGATTTCAGGTCCGGATACTGCTCGGTGATGGCGAGCAGGCGGCCAAGAACGCCGGAGAGATTATTCTGCGCCTCCTGAAATTCCTTGAACTTCGCCGGGTCCGTGATGGTCGAGGCGTCGATCTTCACCGAGGTTGCCTTGGCGCGCGCCTCGATAACCGCCGTTAGTGTCTCCTGCTCCTGCTTCGCATAGCCCTTCACCGTCTCGACGAGGTTCGGAATCAGATCGGCGCGGCGCTGATACTGGTTCTGCACATCGGCCCAGCGCGCCTTTGCCGCCTCCTCCAGCGTAGGCGCCGTGTTGATTCCGCACGCGGCCAGCGGTGCGATAATCGCCAGCACGGCGACAAGGCGGGTGAAACTGCGCAACATGGTCCAATCTCCCTGTGGGCGGGGCACCGGCCCAACGCCATCCGGCATCGCAAATCGCGTGGAAGCTAGCATGATCGCATATTCCGCGCATCACGCTCTTTTCCATCGTCTCGGCACGCACTACAGGACACAAGATGAACAGCAGCCCATCCATCGTCTGGTTCCGCAATGACCTGCGTATCGCCGATAATCCGGCGCTGACCGCAGCGATTGCGCGCGGAGCGGGCGTGCTTGGCCTCTTCATCCTCGACACGAGCGCGGAGCGTCGCGGTCCTGGCGAAGCCAGCCTGTGGTGGCGGCGCGAATCGATGACGGGCCTTGCCGATGCGCTCGACCGGCTCGGCGTTCCGCTGCTGATCCTGAGGGGCGATCCCGCTGCGCTTCTGCCCGATCTTGCGGCGCGTCTGGGCGCTGGCGCGGTGTTCTGGAACCGGCGTTATGGCGGGGCCGAGCGGCATTTAGACAGTATGCTGAAGAGCGCATTGCGGGCCGAGGGGCGGATCGTCGAGACCTTCAACGCCTCCCTGCTGCGTGAACCCTGGGACGTGCGGTCGCAGGCAGGTACGCCGATGAAGGTGTTCACGCCCTATTGGCGCGCATCATTGGCACTGGGGCCGTTCGCAGCGCCGCTACCCGTGCCTGCGCCGGCTGAAATGCGCCTCGTGCCGCCGGCGCACGAGGCCATGATTTCTGCTGCTGACATCCTGACAATCGCGACGACGCCGGATTGGTCGGGTGGACTTGCCGCCGCTTGGCAGCCGGGGGAGGCCGCTGCGCGCGACCTCCTCGGTGCCTTCATTGATGGCGGTCTTCGCGGTTATGCCGCCTTGCGCGACCGGCCGGACCGCGACCATACCTCGCGGCTCTCGCCATATCTGGCCGCCGGCGATATTTCACCACGTCAGATCCTCCATGCGTTGCGCTTTGCTGCTGCCGTTGACGATATTCCGCCCGATGATGTCGCCAAATTCGAGGCCGAGGTTGGCTGGCGCGAGTTTTCCTATCATCTGCTCTTCAACAATCCCGACCTGCACCGCACGAATTTCCAGCCAAAGTTCGACGGTTTTGTCTGGCGAGGCGATGCCGCCCACCTCCGGCTCTGGCAGCGTGGGCAGACCGGCTATCCGCTCGTCGATGCCGGGATGCGGCAGTTGTGGCAGACCGGCTTCATGCACAACCGCGTCCGCATGGTCGTCGCTTCGTTCCTGATCAAGCATCTGCAAATCGACTGGCGGGCCGGGGAAGCGTGGTTCTGGGATACGCTGGTTGATGCAGACCCCGCCAGCAATCCGGCAAGTTGGCAGTGGGTGGCGGGCTCCGGCGCCGATGCCGCGCCCTATTACCGCATTTTCAACCCGATGCTCCAGGGCGAAAAATTCGATCCCGCCGGTGATTATGTGCGGCAGTTCGTACCGGAACTGGCCGGGCTTGCCGCTGAGCACATCCACACGCCATGGCGCGCGCCCGCATCAGTTCTGGCTCGCGCCGGTGTGCGCCTTGGCGAGACCTATCCCAAGCCCATCGTGGACCATGATGCCGCCCGCGCCCGCGCCATGGATGCTTATCGCGCGTTGACGTGAGTGCTAGCGAAAGCGCTCCCCAAAGGCGGAGAGGCGGATGTAAAGATCATATGGCAGGAGGTTCAACGCCTTCATGGGCCAGGCCAGCCGACGCGGAAAGGCGATCTCGAAGCGGCTCCGCGCCAGCCCGTCCGCGACGCGGACGGCCGCCGCCTCCGGGGTCATCAGAAAGGGCATCGGAAAGCTGTTCTTGCGCGTCAGCGGCGTATCGACAAAGCCGGGGTTGACGCATTGCACCAGGATGCCAAGGCGCCTGCCCTCGATGGCAAGCGCGGTCGCGGCATTGATCATCGCCGCCTTGGAGGCTGTGTAGGCCGATGCCCGCGCCAGACCACCGTAGCCCGCAATCGAGGCGCAAATGGCAATCTGTCCATGCCCGCGCGCTGCCATCCCTTTCAGCAGCGGCGCAGCCGAATGAAAGACGCCCATCACGTTCGTGTCGATGATCCGCCGTACCGCCGCGACATCGAGATCTGGCGCCTTGCCGTGGATCGAAATGCCCGCATTGAGAAACGCACGGGCGACGGGGCCATGCTCCTGTTCCAGCGCGGCCAGCGTGGTGATAACCCCGCCCGCATCTGTGACATCACAGGGGGCGACAATGATCCTTTCCGGCGCCAGCGCGGCGACGGCCTCCAGCGATTCGCGGCGGCGGGCGCTGATCGCAACGCGCCAACCGCGCCGGACGAGTTCCAGCGCTGTCGCCGCGCCGATGCCGGAACCGGCGCCGGTGATCCAGCAGAGGCCATCGGCAGGCGTTGCGGGGCGCGGGGGCATTGTTGCTGTTCCTTTCAAGACCGGCCTTGGAGCGACCGGCGGTTTCTGCTCTGATGCCGGAAACGTCAGGAGTTGCCCGTGCCGACCGAACTTGTCTTCCGTGCCGATGCTTATGCAACCGCCTGCTCCGCCGTGGTGACTGGCCTCGACGAAAAGGGAATCATCTGCAACCGCACGGTGTTCTATGCCACATCCGGCGGTCAACCGGGGGACAGCGGGCGGCTGATCCGTTCTGATGGTTCGGTGGTGCCGCTGGCAACTGCCGTCTTCGTCGATCCGGCCAAGACAATCATTGCCCATGTGCCGGCTGAGGGTGCCGCCCTGCCCGCCGCCGGCGAGGCTGTTCGACTTGAAATCGACGCCGAACCCCGCCTGAACCGGATGCGGATGCACACGGCGCTGCATCTTTTGTCGGTCGTGCTGCCTTATGCCGTAACCGGCGGATCGGTGGGCGATGTCGAAAGCCGGCTCGATTTCAATATTCCCGATGCCGGGCTCGACAAGGAAGCCGTAACCGAGAAACTCAACGCCCTGATTGCCACCAATGCGGCGGTGACAGAACGGATGATCACGGAGGCGGAACTCGACGCCAATCCCGGCCTTGTCAAAACCATGTCCGTGCAGCCCCCACGCGGCGCCGGCACCATCCGCCTTGTCGAGATCGCCGGGCTCGATCTGCAACCCTGCGGCGGAACGCATGTGCGCACAACGGGGGAAATCGGGCGTGTGGTCGTCACGCAGATCGAAAAGAAGGGCAAGCTGAACCGCCGCGTGCGGATCGCTTTCGCTTGATCCTCAGCCCATTCGCAGCATGACCAGTGCAAAGGTCACGAACCAGACCGCGAACACCGCGAAGGCGAAAATCGGCGACGATTGGCTTTCCATTGTCGACGTCCTGTTGCTTCCTGCTAACCTAACACTGCACTGCGCGATCAGTTCCCACATCATCTGTTCGTGCGAGGATTAGTGACCTGTTAACCATGTTTGCCGATTGCAGATGGCGGACGCATGAATGAAGGATGGCAGCACCATGACAGTCTTCGTTTCCACAGATTGGCTGATGACCCATGGCGGTTCGGCTGATATCGCCATTGTCGATGGCTCATGGCACCTGCCGACCAGCGGACGCAACGCCCGGGCCGAGTATGAGGCCGGTCACATTCCCGGTGCCCTGTTTTTCGATCTCGACGGCATCGTCGATCCTGCCTCCACCCTGCCCCACATGCTGCCGCCGCCGAAGGTTTTTGCCGAGGCCGTGGGCGCGATGGGGATTTCGGAAGAGACGCCGATTGTCGTCTATGATCAGGCCGGCCTGTTCTCCGCCCCGCGTGTGCGCTGGATGTTCAAGGTTTTCGGCGCAAAGAACGTGATGCTTCTGGAAGGCGGCCTGCCGAAGTGGGTCGCGGAAAAGCGCCCGGTGACGACTGACAAAACCGCCCGGCGCGTACGCACCTTCACGCCGACTTTCAATGCCGCGGCCGTCGCTGCGACCAAGGACGTGAAGTCCGCGCTTGCAAGCGGACCGGCGCAGGTGGTGGATGCCCGCCCGGCGGACCGCTTCCGCGGCGATGCCCCCGAACCGCGCCCCGGTGTGCGGGCCGGCCACATGCCCGGCGCACATAATCTGCCGTTCACAAACCTTGTTACGAATGGAATGCTGGTGCCCCCCGATGCGCTTGCCGCCGCCTTCCGCAATGCCGGTGTCGATGTAAACAAGCCGGTGATCACCAGTTGCGGTTCGGGTGTCTCCGCTGCGATTCTCAGCCTCGGGCTGGAGATGATCGGTAAGCCGGCCGAAGCGCTCTATGACGGTTCCTGGGCCGAATGGGGCAGCCGCAAGGACACCGAGGTCGTGACGGGGTGAGGTTCAAGCTCAATCGATCGCGGCGTTGCCGCCCGGGCGGGGCGCCGTCATCGGGCGGCGAGCGATCACCAAATCAATGAGGCCCGGACAGACCTGAAGGCCATCCGGACCCCATATAACGACGGACGATTCTGCCTTGTTCAGTGCAGGATCTGGCTGAGGAACAGCTTTGTCCGCTCATGCTGCGGGTTCTTGAAGAACTCATCTGGCTTGTTCATTTCGACAATCTGGCCGGCATCCATGAAGATCACCCGGTCAGCAACCTGCCGCGCAAAGCCCATCTCGTGCGTCACGCAAAGCATGGTCATGCCTTCCTGCGCGAGACTGACCATGGTTTCGAGCACTTCCTTCACCATTTCAGGGTCCAGCGCCGAGGTCGGCTCGTCAAACAGCATAATCTTCGGGCTCATGCAGAGCGAGCGGGCAATCGCCACGCGCTGCTGCTGGCCACCCGAAAGCTGGCCGGGATACTTCGCCGCCTGCTCGGGAATCTTGACGCGGCGGAGATAATGCATCGCCACTTCCTCGGCGTCCTTTTTCGGCATCTTCTTCACCCAGATCGGGGCGAGCGTGCAGTTTTCGAGGATCGTGAGGTGCGGGAACAGGTTGAAGTGCTGGAACACCATGCCCACTTCGGAGCGGATTTCATCGATCTTCTTCAGGTCGTTGGTCAGTTCCGTGCCGTCAACGATGATCTTGCCCTTCTGGTGTTCCTCCAGCCGGTTGATGCAGCGGATCGTCGTCGATTTGCCAGAGCCGGACGGGCCGCAGATGACGATCTTTTCACCTCGCGTCACGGTCAGATTCACATCCCGCAGGACGTGGAATTCCCCGTACCACTTGTTGACGCCGACCATCTGGATCGCGGTCTCGTTCTTCAATGGCGTCGGCTTGAGATTTGCAGTCGCGGACATGACTTCCCCCTTAACGTTTGTCAGCGACCGCAAGGCGGCGCTCCATGCTGCGGGCATAGCGTGCCATGCCGTAGCACATGATGAAATAAACCATGGCCGCGTAGGCATAGCCCGTGGCGCTCGTGGTCGGCGCCGCCCAGATCGGGTCGATACGGGCGGTCTCGATGGCTTTCAGAAAATCGAAGATGCCGACGATCAGCAACAGCGATGTGTCTTTCAAAAGGCCGATGTAGGTGTTCACGATATTGGGAATCGCGATCTTCAGCGCCTGCGGCAGGATGATGAGGCGCATCATCTGCGAATAGTTCAGGCCCATCGCCATCGCGCCCTCATACTGCCCCTTGGGAAGCGCCTGAAGACCTGAACGCACCACCTCTGCCATATAGGCCGAGGCAAAGAGCGCAATGCCGACCAGCGCCCGCAGCAACTTGTCGGGCGACCAGCTCTCCGGCAGGAACAGCGGCAGCATGGTGTTGGCCATGAACAGCACCGTGATCAGCGGCACGCCGCGCACAAACTCGATGAACATCACCGAGAAGAACTTCACCAGCGGCAGTTTCGACCTGCGCCCCAGCGCCAGCAGGATACCGATCGGCAGTGAGACAACGATGCCCACGGCCGCGACCACCAGCGTCACCAGCAGGCCGCCCCAGCGCGACGTCTCGACGTAAGCCAGACCGAAGATGCCGCCACGCAGCAGGATGAACGACACGATCGGCACGATGATGAAGGCATAGATCATCGCCCAGCCCTTCTGCGGTGCGCGCGGATGCAGCACCCAGAAGATGGCAATCGCTCCCATGAGGAAGAACAGATTTGCCCGCCAGCGATCTTCCACGGGGTAAGAACCGTAGATGGTGTAGGCGAAGCGGTCGCGGATGAAGGCCCAACAGGCCCCCACCGGCGCCTGCCCCGGCTTGTTGAGGCAGGCTTCGCGGTTGTCACCGCTCCACACGGCGTCGATGATGAGGAACTTCAGGATGGGCGGGATGATCCACAGCGCCAGCAGGATGCCGAGCACCGTCAGGACGATGTTCAGCGGGCTGGAGAACAGATTCTCGCGCATCCAGCCCACCACGCCAACCGTGTTGGCCGGCGGCGGGAGCGGAGCAATCGGCTCCTTGCGGACGAAGGCGATCGATGGGGTTGCGGTATTGGTCATGGCGTTTCCTTACCGCTCCACCAGCGACTTGCGCGCGTTGTACCAGTTCATGAGCAACGAGGTTGTCAGCGAGATCGTCAGATAGACCAGCATGGTGATGGCCACGACCTCCACCGCCTGCCCCGTCTGGTTCAGCACGGTGCCGGTGAACACCTGCACGAGATCGGGATAGCCGACCGCAACCGCAAGCGAGGAGTTTTTCGTCAGGTTGAGATACTGGCTGGTCAGCGGCGGGATGATCACACGCATCGCCTGCGGAATGACAACCAGGCGCAGCGTCGGCCCGGGCCGCAGACCCAGCGCATAGGCTGCCTCGGTCTGCCCCTTGTAAACCGACTGGATGCCGGCGCGTACCACTTCGGCGATGAAGGCGCCGGTGTAGATGACGAGGCCGACCAGAAGGGCCACGAACTCGGGATAGATCTGCATGCCGCCGGCGATATTGAAGCGGGTCGCAGCCGGAATGTTGAAACTCAGCGGTTGGCCGGCCAGGAAATAGGCGATGAGAGGCAGGCCAATGATCAGCCCGAGCGTCACCAGCAACACCGGCGACTGCTGACCTGTCTGCTCCTGCTTCTTGCGGGCAAAATGGCGGTATGCAATCGCCCCGCCAATCGCGATCAAGAACGCCCAGTTGACAACAGGCCAAGCCTCGCCAAACACCGGCTGCGGCATGAACAAGCCACGGTTGTTGAGATAGATGTTCTCACCAAGCTTGGCGGAATCGCGCACCTCGGGCAGCGCTTTCAACACGGCGTTGTACCAGAACAGCAACTGGAGCAGCAGCGGCGTGTTGCGGAAGATCTCGACGTAAAGCGTCGCGATGAAATTGATGATCCTGTTTTTCGACAGCCGGCCGATGCCGATCAGGAAGCCGACGATCGTGGCAAAGACAATGCCCAGCGAGGACACGAGCAGCGTGTTCAGCAGGCCGACCCAGAATGCCCGGCCATAGGTTGATTCCGCTGAATAGGCGATCAGCCGCTGGCCGATGTCGAAACCGGCGATGTTGTCCCAGAAGCCGAAACCGGAGGCAATCTTTGCCTTCTGGAGGTTCTCGGCCGCATTGGAAAACGCCTCGTAGATGAAGAAGACGACAAGGCACGTCAGCACGATCTGAAAGACGATCCCGCGGACTTTTGGATCATAAAGCGGCGAGACTTTCGTCTCTTCACTGTGAACTTGTTGAGACACGAATAGTACCCCCGATGGCCATGGCAGACCGGACATGCCGGCCCCGCGCAGCCTCCCCCTTAGTACGCAAAACAGCACCCTGCCCTGACGCTGCCGCCGGGGTGCCGAGAATGAGGCGGCCTTGCGACCGCCTCAATCGTTATAATTTTTATCGACCGATCAGCGGATCGGCGGAGCGTACTGCAAACCGCCCTTGTTCCAGAGCTGGTTCACGCCGCGCGCGATCTTCAGAGGCGACCCCGAGCCCACGGTGCGCTCGAACAGTTCGCCGTAGTTGCCAACGCCCTTGATCACATTGACCATGAAGTCGTTCTGAAGGCCCAGCGCCTTGCCGAAGTCTCCCTCAACGCCAAGCAGACGCTTCACGTCCGGATTGGTTGAGGTCTTCATCTGCTCAACATTGGCCTTGGTCACGCCCAGTTCTTCCGCCGTGATGAGCCCGAAATGGGTCCACTTCACGATGTCGAACCACTGGTCATCGCCATGGCGGACAGCCGGGCCAAGCGGCTCCTTCGAGATGATCTCGGGAAGAACCATGTGGTCGTCCGGGTTGGCAAGACGCAGGCGCTCGGAATAGAGGCCCGAAGCGTCCGTGGTGAACACATCGCAGCGACCGGCGTCATAGGCCTTGATCGTCTCGTCAGAGGTAGCGAACACCACCGCCTCGAACTTCATGTTCTTGGAGCGGAAGTAGTCGGCGAGGTTCAGCTCGGTGGTCGTGCCCTGCTGTGTGCAGACCGAAGCGCCGGACAGTTCGAGCGCCGAGTTCACCTTCAGCTTCTTGCGGACCATGAAGCCCTGGCCGTCGAAGTAGCTGATGCCGGCGAAGTTCAGGCCAAGCGAGGTGTCGCGCGACGAGGTCCAGGTCGTGTTACGGACCAGAACATCCACTTCCTTTGACTGAAGGGCGGTGAAGCGGTCCTTTGCGGACAGCGGCACGAACTTGACCTTGTTCCCATCGCCGAACACAGCGGCAGCCACCGCGCGGCAATAGTCAACGTCGAAGCCGTTCCAGTGGCCCTGAGCGTCCGGCTGGCCGAAGCCGGCAAGACCGGTGTTCGAACCGCAGCTCAGAGTGCCGCGGGCCTTCACGTCGTCGAGCGTTCCGGCAGTTGCCGCACCGGACACAGCCACAGCCGCGCCCAAGACTGCCGACATAAACAGACGTTTCATGATGGTATTGTCTCCCCGTATTAAAATCGATCCGAGGGGTGACCAGACAATCGAATGCCTACAGCCCCCCCGTGGTGCCGCCCATTAATTTCGACTTTTTGCTATGGGTCAAGCCTGATCCATCAGGAATGTGCATCGAAACGATTTGCCGGCTGAATGGGGGAATATTTTTCCCCAGACTTATCTGTATTTCCCTTCCGCTGGCTTCGCACTCGTGCACATTATCCGTATCAAGACATGTCTGGACCTTTTTCGGGACGGGGTTCTGACCAGATATGGCTGCAGGCGCGTGAGCAAAACGACATGAGCAAACTGAGCAAGGACGAAATCGGCAAGTTGGCCCCCGCGACGCGGATCGTCGCCAACGGTCGCAATCCGGATGAGAGTTTCGGCTTCGTTTCGACGCCTCCCTATCGCGGCTCGACAGTACTTTATCCCGATGCCGATGCCTGTCTCTCCCATCGCAACCGCTACACCTATGGCCGGCGTGGAAATCCGACCATGGAGGCGCTGACGAGTCTCTGGAGCGAACTTGAGGGCGCGGCGGGAACGGTTGTCTGCCCCTCTGGCGCCTCGGCCTGCGCGGTGGCACTGCTCTCTGTGCTGGGGGCCGGCGACCATCTGCTTGTCACCGACAGCGTTTACCGCCCCACCCGCGATTTCTGCGACCGGGTGCTCGCGCGCTATGGAGTTACGACGACCTATTTCGACCCGCAGATCGGTGCCGGCATTTCCGCGCTGTTCCAGCCGAACACGAAAGCGGTGTTCACCGAAAGCCCCGGCTCGCTCACCTTCGAGATGCAGGATATTCCCGCCATCGCGGCGGCGGCGAAGGCCCATGGCGCGGTGACGCTGATGGACAATACCTGGGCGACGCCGCTTTGTTTCCGCCCACTCGACCATGGTGTTGATATCTCGATCAATGCCGCGACGAAGTATCCCTCCGGCCATTCGGACCTGCTGGCCGGGCTGGTGGCGGCCAATGCCGATACCTTCCCCAGGGTTCTGAAAACGCACGGCGATTTCGGCATCTACCTTGGGCCGGACGATGTGTTCCTGCTGCTGCGCGGCCTCAGGACCATGCCGCTCCGCCTCAAGGAGCAGGCAGCATCCGCGCTGGCCATAGCCGAGTGGCTGGAAAAGCGCCCGGACGTCGTTTCCGTGGCCCACCCTGCCCTGCCAAGCCATCCTGGCCATGCGCTTTTCAAACGCGATTTTTCCGGCGCCTCAAGCCTGTTCGGCCTGACCGTGAAGCAGATGACGCGCGCGCAAACCGTGGCGTTTCTCGATAACGCCAAGCTCTTCGGCATGGGCTATTCCTGGGGCGGATTCGAGAGCCTGATCATCCCCGTGGATGCAACGGAATTCCGCACCGCAGTGCCGTTTGCGCCGGGCGGCAGCGCTTTCCGGCTCCAGATCGGGCTTGAGGATACCACAGACCTGATCACCAGCCTTGAAGCCGCATTCGCGGCGGCAGCGGCGGCGTGAGGGCAAGCGGAGGCGTCAACCGGCAGGTGGGCATCCGGCCTTGCGGGCGCCCCCGGGATTCGACCGGTTATTCGCCGCTTTTGGCTTTCTTTTCCTTGCCGATCAGCATCAGGTTGCGGATGTAAATGAAAATCGACAGCGCCTGCCCGAGGATGATCACCGGTTCGCGGCGGTGGATGCCGTAGACCAGCGTAATCAGCCCGCCGCCGATCGAAAAGAACCAGAAGGCCAGCGGCATGACCGAGCGTCCGGCGCGCTCCGAAGCAATCCACTGCACGATGAAGCGCGCCGCGAACAGCAATTGTCCGCCAATGCCGACCAGCAGCCACCAGTCGGCCTTGTCAATAAAGACATCGTAGAGATAACCGCCAACATCCTGCGAAAGCTGGATCAGCATGGTATCAAACCTCGTTGGCGACCGGGGTCGGCTTCTTGCGGCGGATCAGCCACCAAACCCCACCGAGATCGAGAATGCCGACCCACAGCCGATTGAAGAAGCCGTAATTCGAAACACCCGTGAGCCGCGGGCGATCCACCACATCAACATGCACGACCCTGTAGCCCTCGCGCACAATCAAGGCCGGCATGAAGCGGTGAATGGCGTCGAAATATGGCAGGCTGAGATAGGCTTCCCGACGAAAGCACTTCAGGCCGCAGCCCGTATCGCGCGTACCGTCCTTGAGGATGGCGCCCCGCACCTTGTTGGCAAAACGCGACTGGAAGCGCTTGAAGGCGGTATCCTTGCGGCCCACGCGCTGGCCCTGCGCAAGGCCCGTGAGCGTTCCCCCCGCCTGAAGCGCCTGATAGAGCGCGGGGATAAAGGCAGGATCGTTCTGGCCGTCGCCATCGAGCGTGCAAACGATATCCGCCCTTGCATGGCGAACGCCCGTGCGGACGGCGGCGGACTGGCCGCCGCTCTCCTGATGGCGGATATGGCGCAGCCATGGCCGGGTCGCCTTCAGTTCGCCCAGAATTTCGCCCGTCCGGTCGGTTGAACCGTCGTTGACATAGATGACCTCGTAAGGCCCCAGTGAAAACACCGCCGCCGTGATCTCGGCAACCAGCGGCGCAATGTTGCCCTGCTCGTTCTTCACGGGCACGACGATGGAGATGACGGGCGTCTGCCCGGCGATGGCATTGGTCATGGTGGTTTCCGTTTCGCCGGGCTTCTAGCGCAAATCAAGGCGAATGTCAGCGCTTGATCCAGACGCCGATATCCAGCGGGCGGCCGCCGTTGATGTTGATGCCCTTCACGCGGCCCGCAAGCCGCATTCCGGTGCTCACCGCCGGCAATTGCGTCAGAAATTCCACCTCATCGCGCGATTCGACAAAGGCCACGCGGCAATCGCCCTCGTTGCCATTGAGGAAGGCCAGCACCTCGCCGCCGCTGATCATCCGCAGATCCGTGCGGGTGAGGAAAACGAGGCTCGGCTCACGGAAGCCGGCAGTGGCAAAGCGCGGGTCCTTGCACTCGGCAACGCGGGCGGTCGCGGCGAGGTTCCGCGACAGGTTGATGGCCTGCAACTCGGGCATTCCGAAGCGGAAACCAGCCGCCGTCAACGGCATGGCGGCCAGAATGCCCCAGATGGTTGCAGCCCGCACATCCGCAGCAAGGCAGGCGCGCGCGGCCAGTGCCGCAAGCAGGGTCGCAATGCCCAGAAGCGGCATCGCCGATATCGGCAGCGTGCCGTCGAACTTCAGGAAGGCGAAGGGCGCGCCGATGAGCAGCGCCAGAGGGATCAGCAGCATCAGTCCCGCGCTGGTCCAGAGCCGCCAGCCGCGTTCGGGCACGGCGCTCCGCTCTGCCGCCAGGAGGGTGAGAATCGCGACAGCCGGATACAGTGGCAGCACATAGTGCGGCAGCTTGGTCGGCATCGCTTCCAGCACCAGCCAGAACGGCACGATCCAGGCGAGCAGGAAGGAAACCGCATCATCCTTGCGCTCGGCCCAGAAGAACCAGCCGACCAGTGCCGCCAGCGGCGCGCCGGGCCAGAATGTCGCCCAGAATGCGACGGCATAGGCGCCGGGCGGGCCCCAGTGCTTTTCCGCCACGCCGCCGACCTTGCCGAGCATGTCCTTCCCAACCGATTCGGTGAAAAAGGCGCCGCCTGATTTCACTGCAATGGCAATGAGCCAGGGCGCGGCAATCGCGACCACGATGGCAAGGCCGAGGCCGAGGCGCATCGGCTTTGCCCAGGCGAGCGAGCGTTCGCGCAGCGCCAGGCAGATGACAACGATCAGCGGAATGAGTGGCGTGATCGGCCCCTTGATCAACACACCGATGCCGATGGCGAGCCAGAAGGCGAGGATTGTGCCTGTTCCGGGCCGGGCGCTGGCCAGCGGCGCGACATGAGCGAACCAGACCCGCGCCAGCGCACCCATCGCCACCACCACCGTAGCGGTCAGGACTGCATCGGTCTTGGCAAGGCGCGCTTCCACCCCGAGCAGAATGGACGCGGCCATCAACGCAGCCGCCAGCACCGCCATTCGGCGCGACAGGAAAGCCAGTCCCGCCCAGTAGGTCGCCAGAACCACGATAATCGCGCCAATCAGGGATGGAATGCGGTAATAACCGATTTGACCGCGCGCATCGGTGATGCCGAGCGCCTCCGCTCCGGCCACTGCCGCGCTCTGCAACCAGTAAATGCCGACCGGCTTCTTGTGGCGTGCCTCGTCCTGAAAGCGGATGTCGACGAAATCCCGTGTCTCGAGCATCTGCTTGGTCGCCTGCGCAAAGCGCGGCTCATCGCGATCCATCGGCTGAAGCGTGAACTGCCCCGGCACGAACAGCGCCAGCGACAAGGCGAACAGCGCAAACGCCGCGCGCAGGTGACTGCGGGAAACAGCCTCAATCAGCCGGTCGAACATGAAACCCCTTTCAGGCTGTGGCGACCCCTGCAGGGTTCGAACCTGCGACCTCATGCTTAGAAGGCACGTGCTCTATCCAGCTGAGCTAAGGGGCCATTTCCATCATGCGTGCCGGCGCAGCGCCTGCGCGAGCATAATCCGCATCGGTGCGCCCTGCCCGCTCCACGTCACCGGTCAAACCGAACGCCGATCAGTGCGTCCACTGGCCAACGCGGTTGAACTTGAAATTGTCGGAGTAGCTGACGGCGCGGCGCTCGACGTCCTTCGGCTCCTCGACACGGTAGGCGATGCCATTCTTCTGCGCGTAGGCGACAGCCGCCTCCTGCGAATCGAAGCTCAGGCGCAGCTGCTGCTTCATGTCCGATGAGGAGGTCCAGCCCATCAGCGGCTCCACCTCGCGGCGGGCCTCCGGCTCGAATTCGAGCAGCCAGCGATGGGTTTTGCCCTGCCCCGACTGCATGGCATTGCGGGCGGGCCTGTAGATGCGAGCGGTCATCAAAATCCCCGTCATTCCTGTCGATCAACCGTTGGTCGGGGCAGCAGGATTCGAACCTGCGACCCTCTGCTCCCAAAGCAGATGCGCTACCAGACTGCGCTATACCCCGAACAGGATGTTTGATCCATCCGACCGGCTACCACGTTCGCCGCTATTGCCACAAGTCATTTGGCAGGGAACATGCCATGCAGCACGGTTTGCCCGGGCTTGATGCCAAGCTTGTCCGCAACGCCGGCGTTCACTTCCAGCACGGCGCGCACGGGAGCGCCGGAGGAAATTGTCCGTTCGGAGTGCGGTTCGGTCTGCCGCTCGATCCGATGAATGCGCCCGTCCTTCAGGATGAAGATCATGTCGAGGGGAATGTAAGTGTTCTTCATCCACATCGTCACGGGCTGGTCGCGCTCGAAATCGAACAGCATCCCGTGGTTTTCAGGCATCGACTGACGGAACATCAGCCCCTTGGCGCGGTCAGCATCCGTGCGCATCACCTCGATCACAAAATCCTGCGCGCCCTTCTCCGTCACGACCTGAAGATGGTTCGCCTCCATCGGCGACCGCACCTGGGCATTGGTGGGCGAGGAATAGATGCGGGACAGGTTCGTCCAGAGCGAAATCCCCGTTACGCCCACGGTGAGCGCGAGGAAGGCGATCATAAACAGACGGGTTCTGGAGCGGTTCTGAGCGGTCATGGCGCCTCGATGCACCGAGTTTCGGCCCGAATCAAGGCACCTCGCGCGTGTTCAGTGCGAAAGCGGTCCGGACGGCGCGTCAGCCAAGCGGATATCGGCCGCCATCTGCCCCTTCGGCCCGTTGCCCCAACGCACCAGCACCCACTGGCCGGGCTTCAGCTCGGCAATGCCGAAACGACGCAGCGTTTCCATGTGGATGAAGATATCCGGCGTCCCGTCACCCCGGGTCAGGAAGCCGAAACCGCGCAGGCGGTTGAACCATTTCACCAATGCCCGCTCGTAGGAGCCTTCCGGCGTCACCGAGACATGGGTGCGCGCCGGCGGCAGGGATGCCGGATGCGCAGCGGTGGAGGTGTCCATCGAGAGGACGCGGAACGTCTGGTAGCCGCGGGCGCGCTGCACCACCTCGCAGACGATTCGCGTCCCTTCCTGCGCGGTCTGGAAGCCATCCCGCCTCAGGCATGTGATGTGCAGGAGGATGTCCGGAAGGCCGTTGTCCGGCACGATGAAACCATACCCCTTGGCAACGTCGAACCACTTGATGACACCAGAAACCTGAATAAGATCAAGGTTTTGATCAAGCCCGAGGTCGACGCGGGCGTTGTCCTGAAGCGAAGGCACCTGTCCGGGAAGAATCCCGGGAGCCTTCTTGTCGCTGTAACCGTCACTGGACATCGAATTCACCCGTCGGCGCGGAACACTTCCGCGAATCTGTTGCGAGGATAGCAGCGTGAGAGCATCTGCAAACAGTATTCCGTAGTGTATTGTACTCTTTTCACACCTAACTGTTCAGATGCAGCCGAGCTGCGCGCAAACCCTGCCGATGTCTTCATTGATGACGAGGTGCGCCAATCCATCGAGCTCGGTCGGCTCGCGGTTTATGATCGCGAGGCGCGCGCCGCTGCGCCGGGCCAGAACGGGCAGCGCCGCCGCCGGGTGCACCACCAGCGAAGAGCCGGCCACCAGAAAGAGATCGCACGTTTCGCTGAGTTCGCGGGCGCGACGCATCGGTTCTGCCGGCATGGCCTGGCCAAAGGAAATCGTCGCCGATTTGATGATGCCATCGCAGACATCGCAGGTGGGCGCTTCGCCGCTCGCATCAAAGCGGGCCCGGATGATCTTCAGTTCATAACGCCGCTGGCAGGCGAGGCAATGGGCATAGGTGCCGTTGCCGTGCAGTTCGATCACCTGGTCGTGCGGCACGCCCGACGCCTGGTGCAGCCCGTCGATGTTCTGCGTGATGATGGCCGGCATCCGCCCTTCGGCGACCAGTTGCGCAAAATAGCGATGGCCCGGCGAAGGCCGGGCATCGGCATAGAGGTCGTCCATGGCAAACTTGCGTCGCCAGGCTTCGCGTCGCATGTCAGCGCTTGCGAGGAAGTCATTGAATGGAATAGGTTTATTTTTCAGCCATGGACTGCCGGGCGAGCGGAAATCCGGCACGCCGCTTTCGGTCGAGATGCCCGCGCCCGTGAAACCGGCGATGCGGCGCGCCTCGCTGATCCAGCGCGCAAGCGTGGCCGTATCGCTCACGCGAGCGCCACGGCCTCGGCAGCAAGGCGGGTCAGCTCGTCCCAGTTCTCCGCATCCATCGCGGCTTTTGGCGTCAGCCATGAGCCACCCACCGCGAAAATATTGGGCAGCGCGAGATAATCGCGCATGTTCTTCGGACCGACACCGCCCGTGGGGCAGAACTTCAGCTGCGGACACGGGCCGGCAACGCTTTTCAAATATTCAAGGCCGCCTGCCGCGCCCGCCGGGAAGAACTTGAGTTCGGAAAAGCCGAGCTCGGCCAGCGTCAGCATTTCGGAAATCGTCACAGCGCCGGGCAGCACCGGCACGGGGCTTTCGGCAATGGCCGAGCGCAGAACGGGCGTGGTGCCCGGCGTGACAATGAACTTCGATCCGGCCTTCAGAGCCTTTTCGAGGTCCGCCGGGGAGACGACCGTTCCCGCGCCCACCAGCACATCCGGGCATTCATCGGCAATGACGCGGATGGCATCAAGGCCCGCCGTCGTGCGCAGCGTGACTTCCGCCACCGTCACACCGCCCCTGGCCAGCGCACGAACGGTTGCCAGCCCCTGCTTTGCACTGTCGAACATCAGTACGGGGATCACGCGGTTCTGGCCAAGCAGCGGCAAAGCGGATGGAACGGTCACGTCGGGCATCTCCAGTTTAACGCCTCCATTTCAACCAGCCGCCGCCCGCGAAGGCAAGCCGGAACGGATCATGCCCCCGGTTCGCGCATCAAGCGGCGTCCGCTGTAGGCAACAGCCAGCAATGCGAGGACGGCAAAGATGATGGATGCCGGTCGCAGCGCCACGAGATCGGCCAAAGCGCCCAGCGCCAACGCTCCCAGCGCCGGGGCGAGCCGATAGACAAGGCTGTAAACGCTCATGACACGTCCGAGGCGGCTGATCGGCGTCCGGGTTTGCACAAAAGAGGTCCCGCCGATGCCGCTCACCGTCATCGAGGCACCGAAGACCGCCAGCACCGGCATTGCGGCATGAACAGTTCCCGACAAGGCAAAGACAACCACGCTGAGCGCGAAAATGGCAGATGCGACCACAATGTAGAGGCGCATCGCACGCCCACCCTGTTCGCCCACCACCAGCCAGGCGCCGAGAATGGCGCCGATGCCGATGGACGCTGTCAGCAGCGCAAACCCCGTCTCGCCGCGCCCGAAAACGAGATCGGCATAGGCCGGCAACATGTCGTTCAGCGGTCGCACCAGCAGCGCCGTCGTCGCCTGCATCGCAAAGACATAACGCAGGGGCTTGTCCGCCAGCATGGATGCCAGCACATCTTTGAAGGCATCGGTTGTGCCACCGCCGCTGCCCGAGACCGAGGCGGGCGCGCTTTCTTCCGGGCGGATCATGCCAAGACAGATGGCATTGGTCGCAAAGCCTGCCGCCGCCAGCGCAAAGGCAAGCGTTTCATAGCCCATCACCAGCAGCGGCGCGGCCATCAGCGGGCCGAGCAGTCGCGTGAGATTGAGCGTGATGGAGCCGACCGCAGAGGCCGTGGCAATCCGCTCACGCCCCACCAGCGAGGGGGCGGCTGCCAGCCTGGCCGGCAGATTGAGCCCGCCGAGGATGGAAAAGCCCAGCATGGTCAGCAACATCCACCACACTGTCAGCCGCCCGGAGAACTGAAGGACAAACAGCAGGATGCCAAGCCCCGCCTGAAGCCCCTGCCCCATGCGCAGGATGCGCAGCCGATCCATCCGATCGGCCAGCGTGCCGGCATAAAGGCTGATGAGAATCGAAGGCCCCAGTTCGGCAAAGGCCATCATGCCCAGCCAGGTCTTGGAATGCGTCGCTTCCCAGGTCAGCCAGCCGACGCAGAAGCGCACCAGCCAGATGGCTGACAGCGAAGCAAAATTGCCGATGCTGAAGAGACGGAAAGCGCGGACGGAAAAGACATCCGCCAGATCCGCGAACCGTCGTCTGAATTCAGCACCGACGTCCGGCATCCGATTTCAACCACCCTGAATCAATATGCATGTCCAAAACGGAAACATTTGTCGGCATGAGCAGGCGTGGCAAGCAAAATCGGTTATCGATTGCCGGCAGTTTGCAGTTGCCCGGTGTTGGGCTATGTCCGCCGGACACAACCCGGACCACAGGTTTCATGTCACGCCCCCTGCTCCATCTTCGCGATATCCATCTTACATTCGGCGGCACCCCACTGCTTGCGGGGGCGGAAATCGCTGTCGCGGCGGGGGACCGGATCTGTCTTGTCGGGAGGAACGGTTCGGGCAAGTCCACGCTCCTGAAAATCGCGGCCGGGCTGGTGGAGCCGGAAAGCGGCGAGGTGTTCATCCATCCCGGCGCGACGGTGCGCTACCTGCCGCAGGAACCTGATTTTTCCGGATTTTCCAGCACACTTGCCTATGTTGAGGCCGGCATGGCGGCGGGCGATGACCACTATCGCGCGCGCTACCTTCTTGAATCGCTCGGGCTCAGCGGTGATGAGGACCCGGCGCGGCTTTCGGGCGGGGAAGCCCGCCGGGCGGCGCTGGCACGCGTTCTGGCGCCGGAGCCGGATATCCTGCTGCTGGACGAGCCCACCAACCACCTCGATCTTCCGGCCATCGAATGGCTGGAGGGCGAATTGCAGCGCAGCAAATCGGCCATCGTGCTTATCAGCCATGACAGGCGCTTTCTTGAAACGCTGTCGCGCACCACCGTGTGGCTTGACCGGGGCACGACGCGGCGGATGGATGATGGTTTCGGTCGCTTTGAAGCCTGGCGCGATGCTGTGCTGGAAGAAGAAGAGCGCGACCAGCACAAACTTGAGCGCAAGATCGCCATGGAAATGGACTGGCTGCGCTATGGTGTCACCGCGCGGCGCAAACGCAACGTGCGTCGCCTCGGTCTGCTCAAGGACATGCGCAAGGAACACCGCGAACATCGGTTTGCACAAGGCAATGTCAAAATGGCAGCGCAGGAGGGGGAGTCCTCGGCGAAGGTCGTAATCGAAGCCAGAAATATCGCGAAATCCTTTGACGAGGCGCGGATCGTCCGCGATTTCTCAACCCGCATCGCGCGTGGCGACCGGATTGGAATCGTGGGCCCGAACGGCGCCGGCAAGACCACTCTGCTCAGCCTGCTCACCGGTACGCTCGCGCCCGATTCCGGCAGTGTGAAGATCGGCCAGAATGTCGCCATGGTCACGCTCGATCAACGCCGTGAAAGCCTCGACCCCACCGCGACCGTCGCAGACACGCTGACCGGCGGACGCAGCGATCTGGTGATGATCGACGGGCAACCCAAACACGTCATCGGCTACATGAAGGACTTTCTGTTCATGCCCGAACAGGCGCGCACCCCCGTCACCGCGCTCTCCGGCGGCGAGCGCGGACGCCTGATGCTGGCCCGGGCGCTGGCCAAGCCCTCGAACCTGCTTGTTCTCGACGAACCGACCAATGATCTTGACCTTGAAACGCTCGATCTGTTGCAGGAACTGCTCGCCGAATACTCGGGTACGCTGATCCTGATCAGCCACGACCGCGACTTTCTCGACCGGGTGGTCACTTCTGTCATCGTCAGCGAACCGGATGGGAAATGGCAGGAATATGCCGGCGGCTATTCCGACATGCTGTTGCAGGGCGGACGTTCAGTTCAGGCGCGCGGCAAAGAGCAGGCCACCGAACGATCCAGGCCAGCCGAACCCGCTGCAAAGACCGAGGCGGCCGCCGCTGCCCAGGCGCCCGCCCGCCGGCGTCTCAGCCCTGCCGAACAGCACGCGCTCAAGACCCTGCCCGCCGAGATTGACAAGCTCACGGCCGAAATCGCCATGCTTCAGGGGGCCGTGAACAATCCCACGCTCTACGCCAAGGATCCCGGCCTTTTCACCCGCGCAACAACGCGTCTTGGCGCGGCACAGCAGGAACTGGCCGCCGCCGAGGATCGCTGGCTGGAACTCGAAATGATCCGGGCCGAAGCGGAAGGATAACCGCGCCTATTTCTCGCGTGTCACGCGGGCGTTGCGCACGGCAATCTTCGGCGCGAAAATGCTGATTTCGGCGGCTGTATCGTGTGTGCGATGCAGGGTTCCCTGCCCGCCGTCCCAACTGAACAGGACAGTTTTCTCATCCGGTGAGACTTCGACTTCAGTAATGGAACGCGGCGCGCCATCGAGCAACATCTGCTCGAATTTGCCGTTCTTCAGCTTGAGTTCGATCGCCGGTTTAACCTCGGTACTGCTGCGCCAATGCCCGTTCCAGCCGTCGACCGGACTGACTTGCGCAAAAACAGGCGCTCCATTGGTAACAGCAGCCATGAAAGCAATTGTTGAAACTGAAAATACCCGCAACATAACCCACCCCTGAATTGCAGGGCAGTTTTAGTGCGGGCTGTACCGTTACGTCAACCAACGGCCCCGCTCACACTTAGGGATTTACGCCCGATTTTGTTCAATTTCTTCGAAAATATGCACACGGATTATCTCATCAAATGAGTTTTCGGCTTTAAATCCAAGTGAAAGCGCCCGTTTCGGGTTGAACTTGCGTGGCCAGCCCGCAACGATCCTTACGATATTCTCATCGGGCACACGGCGAATCAGCGACACCGCCTTTTCACCGGCGACCCTGCGCAGCGCCTCGATCTGCTCACCCACCGTGCAGGCCAGGCCCGGCATGGTGAGGCATCGGCGCGGGCCGATGCTCGCGCCATCAATCGCCGCCGCATGGAGCAAAAAGCCCACCGCAGACCGCGGGCTAGCGTGCCAGTGCATCACATCGTCACTGACGGGCAATACGGCCTCGATGCCGACCAGCGGCTCACGGATGATATTCGAGAAAAAGCCCGAGGCAGCCGCATTCGGCTTGCCGGGGCGCACACAGATCGTGGGCAGGCGGATGCCGACACCATCGAAAAACCCCTTGCGAGTGTAATCGTTCAGCAGCAGTTCGCCGATGGCTTTCTGCGTGCCGTAACTCGTCAGCGGCGTTGAGAAGAACTCGTCCTCGATCGTTTCGTGGAATGGCGCGCCGAATACGGCGATGGACGATGTGAAGACCACGCGCGGACGCCAGGCGCCGCCTGAGGCCATGTGCCCTTGCCGAATTGTCTCGAAAAGGTAGCGCGTCCCGTCGAGGTTAATCGCGTAGCCCTTGTCGAAATTCTGCTCGGCCTCGCCCGAAACAATGGCCGCCAGATGGAACACCACGTCCGGCCTATCCGCCAACAGCCGGGCCGCAACGCTCGGGTCGGCGATATCGACCGCGACCGACGTTGTCTTGAAGGGCGCGTTCGCAGGCGCCTGAGAGGCCACCACATCGGCAAGGGTCACATGGCTGATCGTCTTGCCGTTCAGCGCCCCGTCCTTGGCCAGCCGCTCCGCAAGCTTGCGACCAACCATGCCCGCCGCGCCGATTATCAGGACCCTCATGGTCTCACCCTCGTCTGCCATGTCACCAATTGTCAGACAAGTGATGACCCAGCCGGCGCGGCGGCGCAAGTCCCTTCACTGAAGTTCACAGGCAAAGCGGAAGCGCCTTGCCTGCCGCGGCGGCAGCAGGATCATGCCGGGCTTTTCGGAAAGGTCGCCGGAAAAATCCACCGGATCCCCTTCCCCCGTCCATGGCTCGATGCAGAGATATCCGGCGCCCGGACGGGTCCAGAATACGCGATTGGGAAAGCCCTGCGCCGTCACGACAATCTGCCGCCCCGAAGGCGCCACAAACGCAACGCGCTCCGAGCGCACATTGCGGAAGACGAGCGAATCCTGCCCGGCAAACGCGCGGGAAAGGTCGATGTCCCGCCCGGACAACGGGGCAGGAATCGTTTCGCCGGTGAACAGCCCTCCCGGCGCAGTGCGTACGGCCTCGGCGCGTTCGTCCTGTTCAAACACAAGCCGATAAGCCTCGCGCGCGCCGCCATCGAACGGCCAACGGAAGCCCGGGTGATAGCCAAGCGCGAAGGGTAACACCGTTTCGCCGGGGTTTTCCACGGCGATGTCGCAGGCAAAGCCAGCTTCTCCAACGCTGACATTAACCGTCAGGTGAAAGCGGAAGGGAAAGACAGCGTGCGTTGCCGGCGTATCGTCAAGAACCATGCGGGCCGATGCCGGGCCATGTCGCTCCAGCCGGAACGGGGTCGTGTGGCCGAAGCCATGCACGCCGGACGCATAGCTCTGCCCACCAACGCGGAATGTCCCGTTCCTCAGCCAGCCGCAGAACGGAAAGAGGATCGGCGCGCGGCGCGGCCAGAAGGCGGGATCGCCATTCCAGAGAAGGTCGCGACCACCCACGCGCCAGGCGAAAATCTCCGCCCCCGCCGCCGACAGCTCAACTTCGCTTTGCCCTGATTTTAGAAAAAAATTCTCCTGCATTCCGACCTCAGAGCATCCGGGGCGCGACAAAAATCAAGCGCTCGGGACGACTTGTCGCAGATTTCGTGGTAGAATGCAGCCCGTCCGCCGTTGAATGGAGAGAAAAATCCGCTATTCACTTCCAAAACACGAAGGTTACCAACGTGAACGCTCATTCCAAGTCCAATCCCTCGGCGCCCTATTGCGCGCGGACGGATTTTCGCCAGACGCAGGCCGTGCTGAAACATTGGCGCGAGGATGTTCCCAATGATCGTATCGGTCTTCTGATCAAGGATGCGATGCGCGGTTTTCAGCGCACCATGCAGATGCGCTTGACCGAGCATTCCGTTTCCTACGGCTACTGGAACTTCCTGCGCATTCTCTGGCAGGGTGACGGCATTACCCAGCGCGCGCTCAGCGAAAAGGCCGGCGTGATGGAGCCCACCACCTTTTCCGCACTGAAAGCGATGGAGAAGCTCGGCTATGTCGAGCGCCGGCAGATGCCGGACAATCGCAAGAACGTCTATGTCTTTCTGACCGAGGAGGGTCGCGCGCTGAAGGACAAGACCGTCCCGCTCGCGATCGAGGTCAACGAAATCGCTGTTGCCGGCGTCTCGACCGAAGACCTTGCCGCCACGCGCCGCACCCTGCTCGCCATCATCGAAAATCTGGCCGCCGATGAGATGGGGGCCGACGACATGGGCCGCCGGATGCCCTCGACGCGCGAACTCGCCGGCCTCGTTGCTGAACGCGGCGCCCGCCGCAAGGGCGAGCAGGACCTCTGATGCAACCGGTCTTCGCGCAACCCCCTACTGCTTCGGGATCTTCGCCTTCTCGATCACCGCGCCCCATTTGGCAATGTCCGAGGTGAGGCGCGCGGCGATCTCTGCGGGCGTGCTGGCTCTTGCCTCAATGCCAAGGTCCAGCAGCTTCTTCTTCACCTCAGCGTCGGCGGTTGCGGCCTGAACGGCGGCGTTCAGCTTGCTGATGATTGCGTCCGGCGTTCCGGCGCGCGCAAACAGCGCATTCCATGATGTGACATCGAAATCCTTCAGTCCTGCTTCCATCGCGGTCGGCACGTCCGCCGTCAGTGGCGACCGCTTCGGTCCGGAGGTGGCGATGGCCGTCAGGCGCTTGTCCTGAAGCATGGCACGCACGGCGGTGTAACCGTCGATGACGAAATCGACATCCTTGCGCAACAGCGCGGTCACGGCATCGGGCGAGTTGCGGTAGGGAATGATCGTCATGTTGCCCCCGGTCTGCGAGCGCAACAACTCGGCGGACAGGTTCTGGGTCGAGCCGATGTTTATGGTGCCGATATTGATGCCGCCTGACTTCGTTTTCGCAGCAGCGATGACATCGGCCAGCGACTTGTAGCCACTATCGGTTGCCACCACGATCACGAAATCAAAATAGCCGAGCGAGGAAATCGGCACGAAATCCTTCAAGGGATCAAAGCCGAGATCGGCGACCAGCGGAACGGAAATTGCCGTGCCGTTGGTGAAGAGCGCCAGTGTATAGCCATCCGGCGCCGCGTTCTTGACCGCCATGGCTGCCGCGATGCCGCCCGCGCCGGGCTGGTTCACCACCACGATGGCCTGGCCAAGGTCTGCCGCCATCTTCTCCCCGACCACGCGGGTTGTCACATCCGCAAGGCCGCCTGGGCCGAACGGAACGATGACGCGGATCGGCTTGTCGGGCCAGGCCGTCTGCGCGCGGAGTGGACCGACGAGGGCCGGCAGGGACAGGGCGGCAAGGGCTGTGCGACGCGAAATCATGGACATCCTCCGGTCATTGTCGGCAGTTCAAAATCAGATGGGGCCTTCAGGGAGGCTTTTTCAAGCCGGTTTCAGTCTGTTCAGGCCGGTTTCTTCCTGGCCCCTCGCAATTGCGCTTCCGCCACCGCCGTCGCAAGGCCGGGATTGACGCCGATTTCCTGCAACATCGCAGCGGCCTCGAACATTTCCGCCGAACGCCGAACGCCGTGGGTCGCGACACGCTCGCCCATGTCTTCGGCGAGCTTCCGCCAGTTGATCGAGGGATAGGAGGCATCGAGCGAGCCGAACACCTGATCCTCAACGCCGGCGGCCTTGCAGGCGGCGGCACAATCGACCATCAGCGCTTCAAGCCCCTTGATGACGATGGAGCGGCAGAGCTTCATCGCGGATGCGCGACCGATCTCCTCCGCAACAGGGTCCATGTTGAAACCGAGGGCGTTCAACTGCTCGGAAATTTCGCGGGCGCGGGGACCACCGGCCAGAATCGGCACACGGATTCCGGGCGCAAGCACCGGAGCCATCACCGCAGCTTCCACGTAATCTGCGCCCGCCGCAGTTACATAGCCTGACGCGCGCTGTTTGGTGCCGGGCGATGCGGAATTGACATCGACCAGCACCTGCCCCGGCCTGAGGAACGTCGCCGCCGTCCGGGCGACGTTTTCCGCCTCCGAAGCGGTGACCGCTGAAATCACGATGGTTGCATCCGCGCAGGCCGCCGCCGCACTCGCGAAGGGGGTGGCGCCGGCGGTCCGGGCTTTTGCCTGCCAGTGCGCAGCCGTTGCCGGATCATCGGCCAGAATGTCGTAAGCGGTGATGCTGATATCGGGCCGTTGCAGCAGATCGCGCGTGAAGCGGGTGCCCACTTCCCCATAGCCGATGAACGCCAGTCGAACCGTGTTCGCGCCAGGCATGTTGCGCACTCCCTGCCATTGTCGTAACCCAAATTGTACGAAACGGTGCGCGGCGGCAAGCGGGCATGTGACAAGTGCCGCAACGCAGTTTACGGGTTGGACAACGCGCGGAGAACCGGAAGTCCCGCCGGAGCCGGACGACATAGCGGAGGAACCATGCGCAAGTCGATCGCCACAGTGTCGCTCAGCGGAACCCTGCAGGAAAAGCTGGACGCCATCGCAGCGGCGCGATTCGATGGTGTCGAGATTTTCGAGAACGACCTCCTGTTCTACAACGGCAGCCCGAAGGACGTGCGCCGGCAATGCGCAGACATCGGGCTGGCCGTCGACATGTTCCAGCCGTTCCGCGATTTCGAGGGCGTATCGGACGCGCAGTTCCGCCGCAATCTCGATCGGGCCGAGCGCAAGTTCGACGTGATGCAGGAACTCGGCGCGCCGCTGATGCTGGTCTGCTCCAATGTCAACGCCGATGCGTTCGACGATGTGGAACGCTCTGCCGCGCAGATGTTTGAACTCGCCGAACGGGCCGCCCGGCGCAGCATCAGGATCGCTTTCGAAGCCCTCGCCTGGGGAGCCAAGATCAATACCTATGACAAGGCCTATGCGGTGGTGGAAAAGGCCAACCACCCGCATCTCGGGTTGATGCTCGACAGTTTCCACACACTCGCGCTGCCGTTCGACTGGTCGGGCATCGCCGATCTGCCGGGCGACCGCATCTTCTATGTGCAGATTGCGGATGCGCCGCGCCTTGGCATGAATCCGTTGACGCTGAGCCGCCATTTCCGCAACCTGCCGGGTCAGGGCGACCTCGATGTGCCGGGTTTCCTGCGCGCTGTGCTCAAGACCGGTTACGCCGGCACGATCAGCCTTGAAATCTTCAACGACGACATGCGCGCAGCGCCCCCCCGGCAGACCGCACTCGATGGAATGCGCTCGTTGCTGTTCCTCGAAGAGGAGGTTCGGCAGATCAAGACGCGTGAAGGCAATGCGCCGCGCCGCAGTCGAGTGCCGCTGTTTGATCCGCCGGCAGCACCGAAAATCGCCGGTTTTTCCTTCGTCGAGTTCACCGTGGACCAGGAGGCGGACCGGGCGCTGTCGGTGTTTCTGGAACAGATGGGATTTGCGAAGCTCGGCACGCATCGCACCAAGCAGGTCACGCTTTACGGCCAGGGCGATGTCCGCTTCGTTCTCAACCGCGAACCTGACAGTTTTGCCCATTCCTTCATGCTGGTGCACGGACCCTCGGTCTGCGCATTCGCGCTGAAAGTGGACGATGCGCCCGCCGCCATCGCCCGGGCCGAAAGTTATGGCTGCCAGCGCTTTGAAAGCCGCGTTGGCGCAAACGAGAAGTCGATCCCCGCCATCCGGATGCCCAATGGCGGGCTGATCTATTTCACCGACGAGGAAGCGGGCCGCACCGCCGCCTTTGAAAGCGATTTTGTAGTTGAGCAGACGGCGGAGCCGGTCAGCCATCTCAAGCACATCGACCATATCGCCGAAGCCCTGCCCGAAGGACAGCTCGACGGTTGGGTTCTGTTCTACCGCGCCGTGCTGGGGCTCGCGCCAGAGGAAATTTTCGTGCTGCCGGACCCCTACGGGCTGACCCGCTCGAAGGCCGTTTCCAACGCCGAACGTTCCCTGCGCCTGCCGCTCAACATCTCGGAAAGCCGCAACACGGCCACCGCCCGCTCGGTGACGACCTATGCCGGGGCGGGGGTGCATCACATCGCATTTGCGACCGATGACATCTTCGCGACCGTGCGCGCGCTGGACAAGGCCGGTGTGCCGCTGCTGCGCATTCCGGCCAATTATTACGACGATATCGCTGCACGGTTCGGCATCGACGATCGTTTCCTCGACGAGTTGCGGGCGCACAACGTGCTCTATGATCGCATCGGCGAGGGCGAGTTCTTCCACGTCTTCACGCAAACCTTCGATGACCGCTTCTTCTTCGAGGCGTGCCAGCGGCGTGGCGGCTATGACCAATATGGCGCCGCAAATGCTCCGGTCCGGATGGCGGCGCAGGCGCAGGCGCGCGAGAGGGACGCCTGATGGCCCTGCCCGTCACATACGCCATGGTCCGCGCCGCGGCGGACCTGATCCGTGGTTCGGTTCTGAAGACGGACTTCAATTATTCGCGGACGCTCAGCGAGATCATCGGGGCCGAGATCTGGCTGAAGTTCGAGAACCTGCAATTCACCGCCGCCTTCAAGGAACGGGGGGCGCTGAACCGTCTTGCCGCGCTCAGCCCGGACGAGCGGTCGCGCGGTGTCATCGCGATGTCGGCCGGCAACCATGCGCAGGGTGTTGCCTACCACGCCCGCCGGCTTGGCATTCCCGCCACCATCATCATGCCGAACGGCACGCCGATGGTGAAGGTGGAGAATACGCGCCGGCATGGCGCCGAAGTGATCGTGACCGGCGATACGCTGGAGGATTCAGCGCGCTTTGCCCGCGAGCATGGCGCAAAGAACCGCCTCACCTTCATCCACCCTTATGACGACCCGCTGGTGGCCGCCGGACAGGGGACCATCGCCATCGAAATGCTGGAACAGGTGCCCGATCTCAACGTGCTTGTCGTGCCGATCGGTGGCGGCGGGCTGATTTCCGGCATCGCCGTGGCGGCCAAGGCCATGCGCCCGGATATCCGCATCATCGGTGTGCAATCGGCGCTTTATCCATCGATGTACAACGTCATCAAGGGTGAAAGCCTGCCGATGCGGGGCGATACGCTGGCCGAGGGCATTGCCGTCAAGGCGCCCGGCGCCATCACCACCGAGATCGTGCGGGCGCTGGTGGATGAAATCCTGCTGGTGACGGAACCGGACATCGAACAGGCGGTCAGCCTTCTGATCACCATCGAGAAGACGGTTGTGGAAGGTGCCGGCGCTGCTGGGCTGGCGGCCATGCTTGCGCAGCCCACGCTCTTCAAGGGCAAGACCGTTGGCGTCGTGCTGTGCGGCGGCAACATCGATACGCGGCTGATTGCCAGCGTGCTGACGCGGGAACTGGCGCGCGAGGGGCGCCTGAGCCAACTGTCGATCGATCTTGTCGACCGGCCCGGCCAGCTTGCGCGGGTTTCCACCCTGCTGGGAGAAGCCGGTGCGAATATCGTCGAGGTATCGCATCAGCGGGTGTTTTCAGGCCTGCCCGCAAAGGGGCTGCTGCTCGATGTGGTGATTGAGACGCGAGACCGGGAGCATCGTGATGCCGTCGTAGCGCATCTGAGGCAGGCCGGCTATGTTGTCGAGGTCCATACCAATCCCGGCGGCACACATTGATCAGGCCACCGGACCAGCGTCCGCTGCTCATTTGGTCTGATTCCTGATAATCCCTTTGCGTATTCTACCAAGACCGGCAAAACTGTGCGGGCGGGTGTGGGGAGTATCAGTCAAATGCATTCAGTCATGGTGGTCCTGGGCGGTGTCGTCCTGTTGGCGATCTGTCTGTTGGTCAGTCGCCGCGCATCCGGTTCGGTTTCGTTCGGCTCGCTTTGCTTCATTCCGCTCTGGTTTCTTGTGACGGCGATCAACATGTGGGTTGGTGTTACCCAGGCCGGCTATACCGCTGCACAGGAATTCCCGATTTTTCTGGGCCTCTTCAGCGTTCTTACGGTGCCGGCACTTGTCATCTGGTGGCGAACAGCACAGAGGTAGCGGACAATAGCCTGCCGAATCGATTTTCATGCTGAAATTCTGGTTCTTTCGCACCACACCAAACCGTTAACCGCCATGGGACGACACGCATGACCGCGGCTGCCGCGCCCGTCACGGGCCCCACACCCGCGCCACCGCCCCTGCCCGATCCATCGCTGGCAGCACTGGCACTGGTTGCCTCCTTCTACCGGATTGCCGCAGACCCCTTCCACATGGCACATGAACTGGCGCTGGGCGGGCGACCCGCCGGCACGGATGATCTCGTGCGCGCCGCAAAACGGCTGGGCCTGAAGGCACGACACCGGACCGGAGAGACGGCGGAACGGCTGGGCGCCCTGCCCCTGCCCGCGCTCGTCGGCCTCAAGGATGGCGGCTATGCCTATCTCGCCTCGGGAGGGACATCCGGGCAGTTCCGCCTGTTCAACATGACCACGCGGGCCCGTCTTGAGACCGACGCCGCCGGCATCGCGGAGGTCTGGACGGGCGATGTCGTGCAGGTGGCGCGCCGCCTCGGCGGGCCGGGTATCGACCCCGCGCAATTCAGCATGGCCTGGTTCGTGCCCTCGATCTGGCGCTATCGCAAACCGCTGTCGCAGGTGCTGCTGGCAACCCTGTTCGTGCAGATTCTGGCGCTCGCAACGCCGATTTTCTTCCAGCTCGTGGTGGACAAGGTGCTGGTGCACCACTCCTGGTCGACGCTGGTGGTGCTGGTGGCCGGGCTGCTGGTCATCGCGGTTTTTGATGCGCTGATGCAGTATCTGCGTTCCTATGTGCTGACACATACGACCAACCGCATCGACGTCGAGCTTGGCCGGCGGCTGTTCTACCACCTGTTCCGCTTGCCACTTGCCTATTTCGAAACCCGGCCGGCCGGGCAGACGATGGCCCGTATGCGCGAACTGGAGGCCGTCCGCGGCTTCCTGACCGGGCAGGCCCTCACCTCTGTGCTCGACCTGCTGTTCGCTATCGTCTTCATCGGCATTCTGTTTCTCTATTCGGCCAGGCTCGCGCTGATCGTTGTTTGCACCATCCCGGTCTATGTCATCATTGCCTCGCTGATCCGCCCGATATTGAAGCGGCGGATCGAGGAGCGGTTCGAGCGCGGCGCGCACAGCCAGCAATTCCTGGTGGAATCCGTGATGGGTGCGCATACGCTGAAGGCCGCAGCCGTGGAACCGCTCATGCAGGTGCAGTGGGAGGAAAAGCTCGCAGCCTATGTGCGTGCCTCGTTTTCCGCGACCATGCTGGGAACGCTGGGGCAGACGCTGTTCCAGCATGTCAACAAGATCACAACGGCGCTGATCCTGTTCTTCGGCGCCACCGCCGTGATCGACGGTACGCTGACCGTGGGCGAACTGATCGCCTTCAACATGATCGCGGCGCAGGCCGTGCAGCCAATCCTGAGGCTGTCGCAACTCTGGCAGGATTTCCAGCAGGTGCAGATCTCGATTGCCCGGCTCGGCGATATCCTCAACTATCCGGCCGAGCCCTCGCCGCCCAATCCGCCCACGCTGCGCCCGATTAACGGCCATGTTGAATTTCGGGGTATCATCTTCCGTTACCGCCCCGAGACGCCGCCGGTGTTGCGCAATCTCAGCCTGACGGTCCGCCCCGGTGAGGTGATCGGCATCGTTGGCCCTTCCGGTTCCGGCAAATCGACGCTGACCAAGCTGATCCAGCGCTTCTATACGCCCGAGCAGGGTCAGGTGCTGATCGACGGCACGGATGTAACGCAGATGGACGCGGGCTGGCTGCGGCGGCAGATCGGCGTGGTTCTACAGGATAACCTGCTCTTCAACCGCACGATTCACGAGAACATCGCGCTCTCCGCCCTCACCATGCCGCGGTCCCATGTGATGGCCATGGCCAGGCTGGCGGGAGCGGACGAGTTCATCAACACATTGTCCGCCGGTTATGACACCGTGATCGAGGAACGCGGCGCAAACCTGTCCGGTGGCCAGCGCCAACGCATTGCCATAGCCCGGGCGCTCGCCACCAATCCGCGCATCCTCATTCTCGACGAAGCGACCAGCGCGCTCGATTATGAGAGCGAGCGCATCATCCAGCGCAACATGAAGGCGATCGTGAACGGACGAACGGTGTTCATCGTCGCCCACCGGTTGGCCGCTGTCCGCCATTGCGACCGGATCATCAGCCTTGCCAACGGCCAGATCGTGGAATCCGGTCGCCACGACGAACTCCTGGATCGGCCCAACGGGCTTTATGCCCGACTCTGGGCGCTCCAAAACGACCATGACGGGGCCTGAGAGCGATGTCGGAACCCGAGCGCGACACACAGCCGGAAGCACAGCAGAAGAGCCAGCGGCAGATCAGCAATGAGGATCTCGAATTCCTGCCCTCGGCGCTGGAGATCGTCGAGACGCCCGCCTCCCCCCTGCCGGTCGCGATCCTGCTGACGCTCTGTGCCTTTGTCACCGTTGCGCTCGTCTGGGCCTTTGTCGGCAGGATGGAGATTCATGCGGTCGGTCTCGGCAAGATCGAAACGGCGGGGCGTTCGAAGGTGGTCCAGCCGCTGGAACCGGGCCGTGTGCGCACCGTCGCTGTCGCCAATGGCACCAAGGTGCAGGCCGGTGATCTTCTGGTGCAGATCGAGGATACCGAAGCGCAGGCGGATGCGCGCCTTCAGGCCGAGCAACTCGCAACCGCCGGCGCGGAGGCGGCCCGGCGGCGCGCTGCGTTGCTTGGGGCCGCCACCCTGCCCAACGCGACGCCGCCCGCCATAGCCTTTCCCACCGATACGCCGGAGACGCTGCGCCTCAGGGAGACTGCGGTCCTCATTGCCGATCTCGATACGCTCGGCGATGCCTTGGTCTATAACGACAAGCAGGTGGCGCAAAAACGCGCCTCACGCGAACGGCTGGAAGCCAGCATCAGCCACCAGACGACCCTGCTCTCGACCCTCGAAAGCCGCGTCGATGTGCGCCAGCAATCACTCAACCTGTCGGTGGGAACCAAGATCAACCTGTTCGATGCGCTCGAATCGCTCGAACGCTCGCGGGCCCAGCTTGCGAGCGACCGTGGGCAGCTCGCCGAAGTGGACGCCAGCATCGCGGAACTCGGCGCGCAACGGGCCCGCATGATCTCGCAGTTCACGGCCGAACAGACGCTGAAGCTCGCCGAAGCGGAGAAAAAGCGGGACGAACTGTCCCAGTATGTTGCCAAGGCGACCGCGCGGCTCGACCAGCTCCGCCTTACTGCGCCCATCAATGGCACCGTGCAGCAACTGGCTGTGACGACCGTCGGACAGGTGGTGACGACCGGGCAGCAACTGATGACCATCGTGCCGGACGGCGCACCACTTCAGGTGGAAATCTTCATTTCCAACAAGGACATTGGCTTTATCCGGCTGGGTCAATCGGTAGCAGTGAAGGTGGATGCCTTCAATTTCACCCGCTATGGCACATTGCGCGGCACCGTCACGCGCATCGCCGGCGAAGCCATCGAGGAGGGAGAAGCCCGGCGCAGCCAGGCCAATGCCACAGCTTCGGGCCCTGCGGGCAGCGCTGCTGCGCCGGGCCAGCCGCAAAGCTTCGTTTTTCCCGTCACCGTCGCGCTGTCCGACCCTCGGATGGTGATCGACGGCATCGCTGTGCCGCTGGCTGCCGGCATGACCGTGACCGCCGAGATCATTACCGAGACACGGCGGATCATCGACTATTTCCTGTCGCCGATTTCGCGCACGACATCCGAGGCGCTGAAGGAACGCTGAGATGGCCAGACGCTATCGCCCCTATCCTAACGGCATGGTTCCCATGTGCGCGATCAGGCGCTAAGGAAATGCGACTTTTCGCCCCGGGAGACAGACGTGACCATTATCCGCGAACAGGACCTGATCGAGAGCCTTGCCGACGCCTTGCAGTACATTGCCTGCTACCATCCGGCTGACTATATCGAGAGCCTCGCCGCCGCCTACGGGCGCGAGGAAAGCCCGGCGGCCAAAAACGCAATGGCGCAGATTCTCGTGAACTCACGCATGGCGGCCATCGGCAAGCGGCCGATGTGTCAGGATACCGGCACCGCGCAGGTCTTCATGCAGGTCGGTGTCGGCGCCCGCATCGAAACAAAGCGCTCCTTGCAGGATCTTGTGGACGAAGCCGTCCGTCTCTCCTGGAAGCGCGAGGAAAACCCGCTGCGCGCTTCGGTCGTCGCAGACCCGATCTTTGAGCGCAAGAATACGCGCGACAACACGCCGGCCATGCTGACGGTGGAGATTGTCGCTGGTGACAAGATCGATGTTCATGTCGCAGCCAAGGGCGGCGGCTCCGAAAACAAGGCCAAGTTTGCAGCGCTGGAACCGAGCGACGATATCGTTTCATGGGTGCTGAAATCCGTGGAAGCCATGGGAGCAGGCTGGTGTCCGCCCGGCCTGCTCGGCCTCGGCGTTGGCGGCTCACCGGAAAAGGCGCTGCTGCTGGCCAAAAAATCGCTGCTCGCCCCCATCGACATGCCGGAACTTCTGGCCCGCGGCCCCGCCTCAAAGCTCGAAGAGCTGCGCATCGAACTTTACGAAAAGGTCAATGCGCTGGGCATCGGCGCGCAGGGGCTTGGCGGGCTGTCCACCGTTCTCGATGTGAAAATCCTGACCTATCCGACCCATGCGGCATCCAAACCCGTCGGCCTTGTGCCGCAATGCGCGGCGGATCGTCATGCCCATTTCGTGCTCGACGGCTCCGGCCCGGTGAAGCTGACGCCGCCGTCGATCGACCTCTGGCCAAAAGTGGTGCTGGAAGGTTCCGGCGCCAATGTTCGCCGCGTCAATCTCGACACGATGACGCGTGAGGATGTTGCTTCGTGGAAAGCCGGCGAGACGCTGCTGGTTTCCGGCCATTTGCTGACCGGGCGCGATGCTGCCCATGCCCGCATGGCAAAGATGATCGCAGCGGGGGAAAAGCCGCCGGTCGATTTCAACGGCCGTGCCATCTACTACGTCGGCCCGGTGGATGCTGTGCGCGACGAGGCTGTCGGCCCGGCCGGCCCCACGACCTCGACCCGCATGGACCGTTTCACTGATCTTATGCTGGACAAGACCGGGCTTGCTGTGATGATCGGCAAGGCTGAACGCGGGCCGGAAGCCATTGAGGCCATCAAGAAGCACAAGGCGGCCTACCTCATCGCGGTCGGCGGCGCGGCGTATCTGGTGTCCAAGGCCATCAAGTCCTCAAGGGTTCTGGCCTTTGACGATTTGGGCATGGAAGCGATTCACGAATTCGTGGTCGAGGATATGCCCGTGACCGTGGCGGTGGATGCGACCGGCGCATCCATGCATATCCTCGGCCCGATGATGTGGCGCCGCGCCGGGTAACCCCCTGCCCCTCCATTGATCCTGATCAAGGCAATGTCCGTTCGCGCGTGGTGAACGGACATATTCCATTTTTCGGATTTGTCAGATGAGCACAGTCACCGTCACCGACGCCAAAGGGCAGCGGCATGAGCTGGAGGCCGCCGAGGGTTGGCGGCTGATGGAGATCATCCGCGACTATGGTGTGGAGATCGGGTCGGAGTGCGGCGGTGCCGCCAGTTGTGGCGAGTGCCGCGTTGAAGTGGCTGCCCGCTGGCGTGACGACCTTCATCCGCGCACGGCGGATGAAGAAGACAAGCTCGATGAATTGACAAATGTCACGGATTGCACACGTCTGGCCTGCCAGATCATCTGGAGCGACGATTATGACGGGTTGGAGGTGACGATCCCGCCCGCCAACGATTTCAGTATTTGATTTCCGCCGTCGTGCGCAGCTCTTCTGCCGTGGTCGTCGGGTAGCCGAAGAATTCAAGATAGGCCGGGATCTGCTCGAACAGCATGTCCACGCCCACCTGAACCCGGCAGCCGCGCGCTTTCGCTGCGTCGAGGAACGCAGTCATCTCCTGCTTCATCACCACCTCGCCCACAAAGGTGGTCGGTGCGATGCGGTCCACATCCATCGGCATCGGGTCGCCCTTGTTCATGCCGAGAGGGGTTGCGTTGACGACAAGATCCTGCCCCGCGGGATCCTTGCTGCCGGTGGTGACGCGCAGATTTGGGTAAAACGTCCGCAGGCGCCCCGCCAGCCCTTCCACAGCCGACGTGTTCACATCGTACAGCGCCAGCCCGGTCAGCCCCGCACCGGCAAGCGATGCTGCGATGGCCGAACCGACGCCGCCCGCGCCCACCACAAGCGCCTGCGCATCTTCCAGCACACAGCCCTTGCGGCGCACACCGCGCACAAAGCCCTCACCATCGAAGAGGTCGCCTTCGAGTGCGCCATCCGCCGCGCGGCGGACAGCATTGCACGCACCGGCAATCTTCACCGCCGTTGATACGCGATCGAGTGTTTCCACCACGCTGACCTTGTGCGGCATGGTGATCAGGGCGCCGTGAAAGTTCGTGAAGCCCGTAATCACCGGAAACGCCGCATGGAAGGCATCCGCCGGCACGCCCATCGGCACCACGACCGCATCAATCCCGAACTTCCGGAAGTGCGGGTTATAAATCATCGGCGCCTTGAAGGTGCTGGTCGGGTAGCCGATATGCGCAATCAGCGCCGTGTTGCCGGTAATCGTCGGTGTGCTCATCGTCTTGCCTCGCGGGACGCGCCCCGATTAGACATCTGCCCTCCCCCGTTTCATGCACCAACGAAACGCTGTTGTCAGTCGCAATCTTAACTCTATGGTACAATTTGAGTGACGGGTCGGGGGCACCCGCAAAATTCCGGTGGGGAGAATGCTGACATCCGCCGGTGATTTGCGATACTCAGAGGTAAAGGGAGCGCGTGAATGGGCGAACGCCGGGTTTCGAGACGCAAGGCGAACACTTGGACACAGGATCCGGAAGGGGTGCGCCGCAATATTCTCGACGTCGCCCGCGACGAATTTGCCCGGAACGGGCTGAGCGGGGGGCGCGTAGACGAGATCGCCGCACGCACTGCCACCAGCAAGCGCATGATCTACTACTATTTTGGCGACAAGGAAGGGCTCTACCTCGCCGTCCTTGAGGAAGCCTATGCCGGAATGCGTTCAGCGGAGCTGGCGCTGGACCTTGCGGCCCTTTCTCCCGTCAATGCGTTGCGGCGTCTGGTCGAAGTCACCTTCGACTATCACGCCCAGAACTCCGATTTCGTCCGCCTCGTGATGGTGGAGAATATCCATCAAGGCCGCCATCTGCGCCGCCTTGAGGCTCTCAACAAGGTCAACCTGTCGGCAATTCAACTGTTGCGGGATCTCTATGACCGAGGAGTCGCAACGGGCGATTTCCGCTCCGGGCTTGATCCGCTGCACATCCATCTCACCATTTCGGCACTCGGTTTCTACAATGTCTCGAACCGGCATTCGATCCGGGAGGTTTTCAAGCACGACATGGCCGACAAGGCTGAACTGGTGTTGCGCCGGGCCGAGGTAGTCGATGTCGTGCTGCGCTATGTCGTGCGGCAACTTCCGGATATGACCGACTGAATCTCGGACGGGATGCACGCAGGCCCGGCATTCCGTGTTACGACAGACCAACATTGGAGGGCATTCATGCGTGGCGCGATTTATCCTGATCTCAAGGGCAAGGTGGTGCTGGTCACCGGCGGTGGCAGCGGCATCGGCGAGGCCATTGTCCGGCGCTTTACCGCGCAGGGTTCGCGCGTCGGGTTCATCGACCTGAAGGAGAGCGAATCGCGCGCGCTGGCGGCGGCGCTCCAGGCTGAAGGCGCGACCGTCCACTACGAGCGCGCGGACCTGACCGATATCGCCGCCCTGCGCAGCGCCATCGGCAATATCCGCGCGGCACTCGGGCCGGTCGGCGTGCTCATCAACAACGCCGCCCATGACGAGCGCCATGCAACGCTCGACGTGACGCCGGAATATTGGGACGAGCGCATTGCCGTCAATCTCAAGCACAAGTTCTTCGCTGCCCAGGCCGTTCTGCCCGACATGATGGCGGGCGGCGGCGGCTCGATCATCAATTTCGGCTCCACGTCCTGGATGATCGGCCAGGGCGGCATGGCAGCCTATACGGCGGCAAAATCGGCCATTCTCGGGCTGACGCGCTCGCTGGCCCGCGATTTCGGCCAATACAACATCCGGGTCAACGCGATTGCGCCGGGCTGGATCATGACGCAGCGGCAGAAGGATCTGTGGCTGACGCCGGATGGTGAAGCCGAACTCATGCGACGCCAGTGCCTCAAGCGGCATCTCGTGCCCGATGACATCGCACGGGCGACGCTGTTCTTTGCTTCGGACGAATCAGGTGCCTGCACGAACCAGCAATACGTGGTGGATGGCGGCTGGGTGTGAGTGTGGCGCGCTCTACGGGAGTCGAACCCGTCTCTGCTGCGTGAAAGGCGGCTGTCCTAACCGATAGACGAAGAGCGCGGCGCGAAGCAGGCTTCGCGGAAGCCCCTCATAGTCGGTGAAGCGCCGGGGAGCAAGCGCCTTCGGTGGAAATTTTTCGGCACCGTACCGATTGCAAATCCCCGGCGGCGTGAATCACCCCCGAGCCGGCGCGGCGTCGCTGATGCGGAGTTCGAGGTTTTCACGCCCGCCCCAGCGATCCACGGCCAGATGCCCGCAGATATGGACCTTTTCCCCTTTCGCCTTCAGCAAGGCCTGGCCCAACGGCTGGCCGACAGCACGAAAGGCGACCCCGCCGAGCCGGGCGCCATCACCGCCCATGAGCCGCAGTTTCAGATGCCCCTGCCCCACCTCAAACGCTTCGACAATGCGCACGGCCGGAAATGCGAAGACCGGTTCGGGATTCCCCTGCCCGAATGGCCCTGCTGATTCGATTTCACTCATGAGATCGAGAGTCGCGGAGGCCGGCGTCATTGCGGCATCGATCTTCAGCGCCGCGCCCGCCCGCGCCGCCGCGACCGCAGCGCCCATGGACTCCTCAAGGTAGGTGCGGAATGCCTCGATTTCGCCGGTGCGCACCGTAATTCCCGCAGCCATGGCGTGGCCGCCGCCCTTGACGAGCAAGCCGTTCTCAACAGCCGTCCGCACCGCCTTGCCAAGATCAACGCCAGGAATGGAGCGACCGGAGCCGGTCGCCAGCCCGTTTTCCTGAATCGCGATGGCGAAGGCCGGGCGCTGGAACCGCTCTTTCAGCCGTGCGGCGACAAGTCCGACGACGCCGGGGTGAAACCCTGCATCAGCCGTGACGAGTACCGCGCCCTGATCTTCCGCCAGCCCGACCAATGCCAGCGCCTGGGCTTCCGCTTCGGCCAGCATACCCTGTTCCACGGCCTGCCGCTCGCGGTTCAATTCATCGAGCCGCTGCGCGAGCGCGCGAGCCTCGGTTTCGTCTTGTGTTTTCAGGAGCCGGGCACCCATGGCAGCATCGCCGATGCGCCCGCCGGCATTGATGCGCGGGCCGACGAGAAAGCCGAGGTGCCAGGCTTCCGGCGGGCGGTCGAGCCGCGCGATATCGAACAGCGCGGCCAATCCCGGCCGCCCACGCTCGCGCATCACCTTCAGCCCCTGCGCCACAAACGCGCGGTTGAGCCCCTGCAACGGCACGACATCGGCCACGGTGGCCAGCGCCACCAGATCGAGCATCGCGACAAGATCGACCTCGCCCCTGCCTTCGCGGCGCAACAGACGATTGGCCGCCACCGCCGCCATGAAGGTGACGCCCGCCGCGCAAAGGCTGCCAAGGCCGGACAGATCATCCTGCCGGTTGGGGTTCACCAGAGCCGTCACTTCGGGCAAGGTTTCGGGCGCCTGATGATGATCAAGCACGATCACATCCATGCCAAGGCGGCGCGCCTCGGCCAGCGGCTCGTGGCTCGCCGTGCCACAATCGACGCAGACCAGCAGGCTCGCCCCGCCTTCGCGCAACGCGCGGATGGCATCGATGTTGGGGCCGTAGCCTTCAAAAATCCGGTCCGGGATATGGATGCGCGTTCTCGCGCCCCCGGCTTCGAGCCATGTCGCGAGCAGCACCGAGGAACAGGCGCCATCCACGTCATAATCGCCAAAAATCGCGACATTCTCGCGGGCACGGACCGCATCGGCCAGCCGCTCGGCGGCACGGGGCATATCTTGCAAGGTATCGGGATCAGGCATGGCATCCCGCAGGCGCGGCGCGAGAAAGCGCGCGGCCTCGCTGGCGGCAATGCCGCGCCCGGCCAGCACACGGGCCAGAACGTCACCGAGGCCGTGGGCCTGAACCATGATCAGCGCCTCGCGCTGGCCAGCCTCATCAAGCCGTGCGGCCCATCGGCGGCCCTGAAACGAATTTGCGACATCGAGAAATGGGCGGAACGATTCGGACATCGGGGTATTATGAGATGAGGACGCGCGTCGTGATAGGCTCGACACTGCGCCCTAACCCGCGTATCCGGCCTATCATCCGCAATGTTCTGATTTCGTCGAGAGGTTTCATGTCCGCTCCCCAGCCGCCGCTCCAGATCGGGATCGTCCCTGTCACGCCCTTTCAGCAGAATTGCGCCATCCTGAAATGCACGGCGACGAACAAGGCTGCGATCATTGACCCGGGCGGCGACGTTCCGGCCATTCTGGAGGCGGTGAAGAAATTCGGCGTGGATGTGGAGAAGATCATCCTGACCCATGGCCATCTCGACCATGCCGGTGGTGTCGCCGAGCTTGTGGCCGCGCTGAAACTGCCGGTCGAGGGGCCGCATATCGCCGACAAGCCGCTGCTGGAGCGGATCGCCCAGCAGGGCAAGATGTATAGTATCGACGGAATGCAGGACGCATGGTCCGACCGCTATCTTGAGGAAGGCGATACGGTCACCGTCGGCGACCTCACTTTCGATGTGCTGTTCATTCCTGGGCATTCGCCTGGGTCCGTGGTGCTGGTTTGCCGTCAGGCGCCAATTGCTTTTGTCGGCGATGTCATCTTTCAGGGCTCGGTGGGCCGCACGGATCTGCCCGGTTGTGACCACGATGCCCTCATGAAGGGTATCAAGGACAAGCTCTATAAACTGCCCGACGAGACGATCTGCCTTCCCGGCCATGGCCCTGCGACCACGGTGGGAGAGGAAAAGGCATCGAACCCCTTCGTCAGGGGCTGATCACGGTTTTGCATACCGTTTCGCCCAATCGCGGGCGAGGCGCACTCGGCAGGCGCGGACGGCGGACCACAGGATGCGCATGTCTTTGGCCTGATAGCGCTCGACGCAAGCCTCATCCCGCAGGATTTCGTAGCGTTCGTAACGCGCGGCGCTGATGCGCGGCTGGAAATCATCCTCGCAGCGACTGACTGCAATCTGCTCCATGTCGGGGTTGTTGTCCCAACGGGCTTCGCAGCGGAAGTAGATCTCCGTCGCCGCGCGACAGGATTTTGTGGCACCGATCGCCTCGACCACCCGGTCCGGGTGGTCGAAATCATCGCAACGGGCCGCAGCCGGAGGGTCCCAGCGCGGAATGGACGGGGAATCGGCCAATGCCGCCCCCGTCAGGGTACAGAGAACCACGAAGGCTCCCCGGGCCCGCATCAGATGTGGAATTTCGACAGTTCGCGATGCTCGCCGTGGATGCGGCGGACCGTGCCGGTCAGCGAACGGTAGATGATCGTTTCCGTCTCGATGATGTCGCCACGGAACTTGACGCCCTGAAGCAGCGCACCATCGGTGACGCCGGTGGCGGCAACCACCGTATCGCCCGAGGCGAGTTCCGACAGGTCATATTTCTTGTTCGGGATTTTCACGCCCATCTTGGCGGCGCGCGCCACCTTCTCGGGCGTATCGAGGATCAGCCGGCCCTGCATCTGGCCGCCGACGCAGCGCAGCGCGCCCGCCGCGAGCACGCCTTCGGGCGCACCGCCGATGCCCAGATAAATGTCCACGCCGGTCTTGTGATATTCCGCGCACTGGATGACACCCACGACGTCGCCGTCCGTGATGAGGCGGATCGAGCAGCCGATCTTGCGCAGCTTGGCGATGAGGTCGGCATGGCGCGGGCGGTCCATCACCAGCGCAGTCACTTCGGCGGGCTTGACCATCTTGGCCTTGGCGATGGCCATGATGTTGTCTTCCGGCGTGGCATCGAGATCGATGATGCCCTTGGAATAACCAGGGCCAATCGCGATCTTGTCCATGTAAACGTCCGGCGCGTAGAGCAAGGTGCCGGCCTGGGCCATGGCCATCACAGCGATGGAGCCCGGCATGTCCTTGGCGCAGAGTGTCGTGCCTTCCAGGGGATCGACGGCGATATCGACCTTCGGGCCCTTCTTGGTGCCCAGCTTTTCGCCGATGAAGAGCATCGGCGCTTCGTCGCGCTCGCCTTCGCCGATCACCACCTCGCCATCGATCGGCAGGCGGTTGAGTTCGCGGCGCATGGCGTCCACCGCCGCCTGATCCGCCGCCTTCTCGTCACCGCGACCGCGCAGCTTGGCCGAAGCGACCGCAGCGCGTTCCGTCACTCGGATCAGTTCCATGGCCAGCACGCGTTCGATGATCTTGTCTTCGGTGACGATGAGTTCTGTCATGGCGAGGGCCTTGCTGGTCTGAGGGAAATTTCGCCCCTCGGGTTATATGGATTCTCGCAAATTTGCTAGGTGACTGCCGCAGTCCTGCGCAGTTTGGGTTGAGAAACCATCAATTTGGCCGGAAGCATTGCCTTGAAGCATTGCGCCATATTCAAGTGCTTCTTGCAGCCTTTACACTCTCTTTCAGCATTTGACGCATAGTGCGCAGGTTAGACATGGTGCACCTGATGAAGCGTCGCTTGTATGCGTTCGCCGCAGTGGCGGTGACTCTCCCTGCATTGACCTCGCTTCCGACGGTTGTGCGCTCCGAAGAGGTGTGCCCCGACAGCCTTTCGCCTCGCCAGTGCCGGGCGGCAGAGCTTGCCGCGCTGGAAGTTCAGGTCTCACAGGCCTTTTCCGGGGCGACTGCCCGGCTCGACAAGATGACCCGCAGCCGGTTGCAGGACGACCATGCAGCGTTTCTGACGGTCCGCCGGGGCAAGGAGGCTGGTGTTGCCTTCGATGTCGGAGCGCAAATGGCCCTGCGCCGCGATTTTCTCAATGCCGTCGTGAAACCGAAGGACAAATGGGTCGGCCACTGGGCCAATGCCACAGGAACGGTGGAAGTGGCGGCAAAGGCGGCCGGAACCTACAATGTCCGCGTTTCCGTGGCGGAACTCTCCGTCGGCACCTGGTTTTGCGAGTTCGACGACGCGGCAATGCCAGCGGGGCCGCTGATCATCGTCGGTGCCAAAAGCGCGGCGCTCGCCCATGGCGGGCCGAACGAAGGGTGGACCCTCGCGCTGCGCCGCTCGGGCGATGCCTTGCTTGTTGATGCCTTGCCGCCGCATGGCAAGGGCGGGCGCGCGCCGTTCTGCCAGGGGGGCGGCGATGTGGCGGGCGCGTTCTTTGCACAGGCGGCGCCAAGCGTTAAATAATAAAATAAATCCTTAATGCTCACCATGAACTCGTGTGTTGTTTTGAGGCACAACGCTTAGCGCGTACACTGACCTTCTATTCAGCTATCGGTGTCGCCATGGGCCATACTTCTCCGAATTCTGCCTCAACTCTTGTTTATCGCCCGCTTGGAACCTTCCGATTTGTTTTGGCCATTCTGGTCGTTGCGCAGCACTATACAAACTTTGCTCCACTCGCCTTTCAGCAGGCCATCGTGCCATTGGGGCTGGGGTCCATCGCCGTTCTGGTCTTTTTCGCAGTATCCGGCTTCGTGATCGCCGAGGCGATCGAAGTTCATTATCGTGGCCGGGCCGGCGCCTTCCTTCTCAATCGCTCCATTCGCATCTTTCCGCCGCTGCTGGCCGCAACAACAGTGACCCTGCTGATTGTCGCCCTTCTGCTGCTTGGCGGGCCGTTCCGACATTTCGAGATGCACAAGCCCGAACTTGTGACCATGGACGTTCTGACGCTGAAGAACATCGCGGCCAATTACATTCAGGCCATTCCCGGCGCCACGAAACTCGGACCGGACATGACCCACCCGCTGATTACCATCGTCTGGTCGATCCGCACGGAGTTGATGTTCTACCTCGTGATGGCGGTGGTTATGTTCGCGCCTGCCTCCTTCTACCATCGGGCCCTTGGTCTTGCGGGCGCTGCCGCGCTTGCGTTCTACTATGTCATGGCGCTGACCGGTGCCGGGCCCGAAACGGTGCGTCTCATTCCGTTCTTCGTGTTCGGCGTTGCGGTTTACTATGCGCTTCGCGGCAGCCTTTTCGGCTTTGGTGTGAGCGTCCTGTCATGGGCCTTTTCGCTCATCGCGTTCGCAGACATCGGGGATCAACTCAATGACGTGGCCCGCGCGGCCTTCGGCCCCTTCAATATGCCGGCACGGGTGGCCATTCTGGCGGTTCTGCTGATCATGATTCCCGCGTTGGCCCATATCCGCCTGACGCGCGCACGGCCGCAGGATCAGGCGCTGGGCGACCTGTCATACCCGCTTTATCTCAATCACTTCGGCATCATGTTCGTGGTTGGCGCCTTCTGGCCGCAACTGGGATGGACCGGGTTCGCGCTGACGCTTGCCGCCGCGCTTGCCCTTTCGGTGGTGATGTTCCGCCTTGTCGAGCCGGGACTGGACAGCCTGCGCAAGCAGGTCCGTCATGGCAGGATTGGCCTGCCGGCGGTGCTCACCGAGAACAAGCTGGCGCGGATTCCGGTCTAGGCTGACAGTTCTATCCCAGGTGGATCTTTCCGACCGGATAGCGCACACGCGGCACTGTCTGGGTGGCGAGCACGAAGCCCAGCGTCAATGGGCCGACACGTCCGATGAACATCACGACCATGATGACCACGCGCCCGAATTCGTTCAGCGAGGTCGTATAGCCGCGTGACAGACCCACCGTGCCGAATGCGCTCGCAACCTCGAAGGTGATATCGAGAAAATGGCCTTCATTAGAGGCGGCAAGCAGAAAAACACTGACAAACACGATCATGAGGCTGAGCACGGTCAGCGCCATGACTTTCAGCACCTCCTCCATGGCGACGGCGCGACCGAAGAGGTTGAACTGCGACTGACGGCGGAAAAAGGCCACCGTGGCAACAAGCATCACCGCGAAGGTCGTTACCTTGATACCGCCGGCCGTGGACGACGGGCCTCCGCCGATCAGCATCAACGAGATGAACATCATCGAGGTGCTGTCGTGCATTGCCGAAATGTTGGTGGTGTTGAAGCCCGCAGTGCGTGGCGTCACGCCCTGGAACCAGCTGACAATCAGCCGGTCGATGCGACTGTCCAGCGCGCCCAGCGTACCGGGGTTGTCCCATTCCAGAAAGGCGAACATCGACACGGACCAGACGATCAGCGCAGCGGTTCCAGTCAGCATCACCTTGGTGTTCAGCGTCCAGCCGTGCCAGACATCCCGCTGGTGCAGATCGTGCAGCACGACATAGCCGATGCCTCCCACGATAAAGAGCGCGGGAATGACGATGTTTATGACGGGGTCGGTGGCGAAGGGAGCGAGCCCTTCGGAAAAGGTCGAAAAGCCGGCGTTGTTGAAGGCTGAAATCGAATGGAACACCGCTTCCCAAAGGCCCTGCCCGAGGCCGGAGCGCGGAACAAATGCGAAGGTGAGCAGCACGGCTCCGGCCACCTCGCAGATGAGCACGATCTTCACGATCAGCCGCACCAGCCTGAGCAACTGGTTCATCGAATTGTGGTTGAGATCGTTGCGGAGATAGATCTGCCCGGTCAGGCCCACCGACATGCCGAGCGCGCCGAGCACCAGCGCCGCGAAAGTCATGAGGCCAATGCCGCCAAGCTGCATCAGCACTGCAATCACCACCTGGCCGAACAGCGTCAAATGCTGACCGACATCAATGACCGACAGCCCTGTCACGGTTACGGCCGAGGTGGAGGTGAACAGCACTTCCGACCAGGAGAGCGGCCTGACATGGGCGACGGGCAATTTGAGTGCAACCGCGCCGACCAGAATGAGCGCTGCATAAAGCGCTGCCAGCATCAGCGGCGGCGGAATACGCGCAGCTTTCCGGGCAAAATTCTGGAGGAGGTCCAACATCGCAAGGCCCACGACGCTTAGGTCGATTCACCGAATCGGCGCAGATCCTGACTCCGGCCCAGCAGCAGCAGCCGATCATCCTTGCGGAATGTGACCGGGGCGCCTTCGCACGACACGAACTCGCCGCCACGCATGAGGCCGAGCGGTCGCAAGTTGAAGTCTTCGTCCCCTACCATCGCCTTCATATCCTTGCCGTCCAGCCGTTCCGGCACGACGATCGTGACCACGCTGTAGCCGTTGCCGAGGCTGACGTAATCCTTGACCATCGGATTGTTGAGCATCTGCGCGATATGCCGGCCCATTTCCTGCTCCGGCTCTATGATGCGGTCCGCCCCGAGCTTCAGCAGAATGCGGTGGTGCGTCTTGTTGGACGCCTTTACCCAGATCGTGTCGATGCCCAGCATTTTCAGATTCATGGTCGTCAGGATGCTGGCCTGAATATCGCTGCCGATAGCGACCAGCGCCACATCGCAGCAATCGAGCCCGGCCTCACGCATGGCCGCCTCGTCGGTTGTGTCGAAGATGAAGGATGACGTGAGGTTCGAGGCCATCTGCGAGACGCGGCGCTCGTCCGTATCGACGCCCATGACCTTGTGCCCTGCGCGAAACAGCTCACTCGCCACCGTGCTGCCGAAGGCGCCCAGGCCGATGACAGCAAAGGTCTTCACGTTTTTGGCCATGCCGCCCCCCCTCCGGACCGTACGCGAGGCAGTCCCTGCGCCCATCACAGATCCGGAAGAAAAACCTAGAACAGTTTACGGCAAAGCCAAGTACAGTTTTTGATTTCGGCGCTTTACCGCTCGATGCGGATGGCCTGCGGATCGCCTTCCAGAACACCGTCGCCGGCGATGTCGCTCAGTGCCTCGCGAAGCTTGGCCTCGCTGGTGGCATAGGTGATCAGCACCACCGGCACCGTGCCCCCCGTGGACCGGTCGCGGCTGCCCTTTTGCAGGATGCTTTCGAGGCTGATGCCGCGTTCGGCCATGCGCGTCGCAATCCGGGCGGCAGCGCCTGGCACATCCTTCACGTCCATGCGGATGTAATAGCCGCCCTCATGCTGGCGGATCGGCGCGCGCACCGGCTTTTCGAGCGCGCCGGCAGAGCGCCCGAAGGTGGCGACGTTGGCGCCGCGCGCAATATCGAGGATGTCGCCCACGACCGCGCTGCCGGTGGCCCCTGCCCCGGCGCCGGGCCCGACGAAGGTAAGTTCACCGACCGGATCTGCCTGAATGGAGACGGCGTTCAGCACACCCATCACCTGCGCGAGCTGCGAGGTTTTGGGCACCATGGTGGGGTGAACGCGCTGCTCGATGCCCTGCGAAGTGCGCTCGGCAACGCCCAGCAGCTTGATACGGAAACCGAGTTCATCGGCCATCTTCAGATCGAGCGGAGTGACCCCGGAAATGCCCTCGACATAAATCGAATCGGAATCAACCTCGGTGCCGAAGGCGAGCGAGGTCAGCAGCGCCAGCTTGTGCGCGGTATCGAAGCCTTCGACATCGAAGGTCGGGTCCGCCTCGGCATAGCCCAGACGCTGCGCATCCTTGAGGCATTCGGCAAAGCTCAGCCCCTCGGCCTCCATGCGGCTGAGGATGTAGTTGCAAGTGCCGTTCATGATGCCGGAAACGCGGGTGATGCGATTGCCGACGAGGCTTTCCTTCAGCGCCTTGATGACCGGAATGCCGCCCGCCGCCGCCGGTTCGAAGGCGATGGCGACGCCGTTCGTCTCGGCAAGGCGCGCAAGTTCCGCGCCATGTTTGGCCAGCAGCGCCTTGTTGGCGGTCACGACCGGCTTGCCGGCCTTCAGCGCGGCCTTGACCGCATCATGGGCCGGGCCCTCCGCCCCGCCGATGGTCTCGACGAAGATGTCGATCTCGGGCGAGCCGGCCATTTCGACCGGATTTTCAAACCACAGGTATTGAGAAACGTCGATCCCGCGGTCGCGCGTCCGGTCGCGCGAGGCGACCGCGGTGACGCGGATCGGACGGCCGGCAGACAGGGTGAGTTCGTTGGCACGCTGGTTGAGGATTTTCAGCGCGCCGATGCCGACCGTTCCCAGCCCGGCGATTCCAACCCGTAATGCGTTTGCCATTTCACTCGTCCTGCGTTGCAGCAAAGTCTGGACGGTGGCTTAGCGGAGATGGTCGCAAGGGGCAATGGCAGGAGGCACCTCAGTCCGGGGCGCAGCGGCGCCCCCGGACTGACAGCGCCTGCAACAAACTCAACCGGTCTTGAGCGTGACGACGTTATGCAGCGTCGTATCGGCGGATTTGAGGAACTTGCCGACATTACGCGCCGCCTGACGGATGCGGTTCTCGTTCTCGACGATCGCCAGGCGCACATAATCATCGCCATGTTCGCCAAAGCCGATGCCCGGCGCGACGGCGACTTCCGCTTTTTCCACCAACATCTTCGAGAATTCGAGGCTGCCCATGGCGCGGAATTTTTCCGGAATCGGCACCCAGGCGAACATCGACGCCTTCGGCGCGGGGAAATCCCAACCGGCCTTGCTGAAGCTCTCGACCAGCGCATCGCGACGCTTCCTGTAGGTCGCGCGCATCTCGTTGATGCAGTCTTCCGGCCCATTGAGCGCGGCGGTCGCGGCCACCTGGATCGGCGTGTAGGCGCCGTAATCAAGATAGGATTTCACGCGGGCGAGCGCGGCGCAGAGCTTCTCGTTGCCCACGGCAAAGCCCATGCGCCAGCCGGCCATGGAGAAGGTCTTCGACATCGAGGTGAACTCGACCGCAATATCAAAGGCGCCCGGCACCTGAAGGATCGAGGGCGGCGGGTTGTCGTCGAAGTAAAGTTCGGCATAAGCGAGATCGGAGAGAACGATCAACTCGTGCTTTTTGGCGAAAGCTACCAGCTCGCGATAGAAATCGAGATCTGCCACCTCCGCCGTGGGGTTCGACGGGAAGCAGGTGACAACAGCGATCGGCTTGGGGATCGAGTGGATCACGGCCCGTTCGAGCGCACGGAAATACTCTTCGCCCGGGGTCGCCGGCACCGAACGGATCACGCCGCCGGCCATCAGGAAGCCGAAGGCGTGGATGGGATAGGACGGGTTCGGCACCAGCACGACATCGCCCGGGCCGGTGATGGCCTGCGCCATGTTGGCGAAGCCTTCCTTGGAGCCGAGGGTGGCGATGACCTGCGTATCCGGATTCAGCTTCACGCCGAAGCGGCGCTCATAGTAGTTCGCCTGGGCGCGACGCAAGCCGGGGATGCCCTTGGAGGCGGAGTACCGGTCCGTGCGCGGCTTGCCCACGGTTTCCATCATCTTTTCAATGACATGCTTGGGGACCGCGAGATCGGGATTGCCCATGCCGAGATCAATGATATCCGCGCCGTTCGCTCGCGCCTGAGCCTTGATCTTGTTGACCTGCTCGAAGACGTAGGGCGGCAAACGACGGACGCGGTGAAAGTCCTGCATGTCGAAAAAACTCTCGGGTTGACGCTGGCCGAACTCCGGCCGGACAAGATTGATCACGGATCGTACTCCCCCAAAACAGTCGAGGCCGATCCAGAGGCTTCGCTCAATAAGCGAATTTGCCGGAATTTTCCACACACAAGATGGGGAACCCGCCTGAACCGGCTGGAAACCCGTTGTTCATCAGGTTTCCGGCTGTCCTGATCCTGCGCCAGACTTCTTTTCGTTTGGTTTCCGAAGTGTAGACTTTTTCTTCGCCGTGAGCGCCTTTGCCGTCGTCGGGGTGTCCGCTGTCGCGTCCTTTGCCACCGGAACATCGATTTTAGGTCCGGTGTAGGCTGGAAGGGGCTTGGGCGGCGGTGGCTTGAAGCCGGGCTCGACCTTGCCGTCAAAAGGAGACGGTGGACGCTGGGCCGCGACCGCTTGGTCGTTGCGGGCACGCAACGCATTGAGTTCGTTCTCCAGCGCCTGAACGCCCGCGCCCTGACGCGCGCGAATCGCCGGCTCCGCCGGGGTCACGCCCACAGCCGGGTATTCCGTTGAACCCGTGCGGCTGTCTTTCACGAAGGGCTTCGGCTCGGACAGCTTGCCGGTGGTTCCGATGACCGTGCCGGCATTGCGCAGCATGCTGTCCTCGTCGAACGGGGAGAGCGCGCAGCCGCCGAGGACGGGCAGGCATCCTGCCAATGTCGCACAGGCAAGCACGTTGCGTATGAAACTGAAAATCGCCATGTTAGCGGAAACCTATACACGCCCTGTCACGCGCGCGGAAGACAGGCAGATATTATGCTTCAGGGAGGCAACCATGGGTAAATCCGAACCAGGCAAGACAGGCACCGGGCCGACCGGCGCTTCCGGCTCTCCGCCGGAGACAGAGGCGTTTGCCGCCGCCCAGGCCCAGGTGCAGGAGTTTGCTGAAAATTCCGCCCAGATCATGGCGGAAATGACGCGCGCCACCGCCAACGTCATCAAGGGCATCGAGGACGGCGAGACCAAGCCGGCCAAAAGCTCCAACGAGGTCGCCGACCTGATCAAGACCTTCTCCGCCGTGGCTGAACGCTGGCTCGCCGACCCGCAGAAGGCGGTCGAGGTGCAGAAGAACATCTCCGACGATGTGATGGCGCTCTGGGGCGAGACACTCCGGATGATGCAGGGAGAGAAGCCGCGCCCGGTCACGGCCATGCCCGCGCGCGATTCCCGTTTTGCTGATGCGGACTGGGAGAACAACCCCTATTTCAACACGCTGAAGCAGGCCTATTTTGTTGGCACCAACTGGCTGAACAAGCTCGTTGAGAACGCAGAGGGGCTCGACGAGCAGACCAAGCGCAAGGCCGCCTTCTATACCCGGCAGCTTCAGGGCCTGTTCTCGCCCTCGAACTACATCCTCACCAACCCCGAACTCCTCCGCACGACGATTGAGGAAAAGGGTGCCAACCTCGTGCGCGGCATGAAGATGATGGCCGAGGATATCGAGCGGGGACGTGGCAACCTGCGCATCCGGCAGACGGACGATTCGCCCTTCGAGGTAGGCAGGAACATCGCCAACACCCCCGGCAAGGTGGTGTATCGCAACGACCTGATGGAACTGATCCAGTACACGCCCACCACAGAGAGCGTGTACAAGGTGCCGCTGCTCATCGTGCCGCCGTGGATCAACAAGTTCTACGTGCTCGATCTCAACCCCGAGAAGTCTTTCATTCGCTGGTGCGTGGAACAGGGGCTGACCGTTTTCACCATCTCCTGGGTGAACCCGGACGAGCGCCACAAGGCCTGTGGCTTTGCCGAATACATGAAGCAGGGACCGATTGCTGCGCTTGAGGAGATCGAGAAGATCACCGGCGAAAAAAGCGCGCACACCGTGGGCTATTGCGTTGGCGGCACCATGGTTTCGGTCACACTCGCCTATCTCTGGGCCCTCGGCCAGGGCAAGCGCGTGAAATCCGCAACGCTGTTCACGACACAGGTCGACTTCACCTACGCGGGCGACCTACTCGCCTTCGTCGATGAAGAGCAGATTGCCGATGTGGAAGAGCAGATGAAGGAGAAGGGATATCTCGCCGGCTCGCGCATGGCGAATGCCTTCAACATGTTGCGGCCGAACGACCTCATCTGGGGCTATTACGTCAACAACTACCTGAAGGGCAAAGCCCCGACGCCGTTCGATCTTCTCTACTGGAACTCCGATTCCACCCGGATGCCCGAAGCGAACCACAGCTTCTATCTGCGCAACTGCTACCTCGAAAACAATCTCGCCAAGGGCAAGATGGTCGTCGATGGCGTGACGCTCAACCTCAAGAAGGTCAAGACGCCGATCTATAATCTCGCCGCGCGCGAGGATCATATCGCACCGGCAAAGTCTGTATTCCACGGCTCGCAGTTTTTCGGCGGCCCTGTCCGCTATGTGCTGGCGGGTTCAGGCCACATCGCTGGCGTCGTCAATCCGGCCACCAAGCCGAAGTACCAGTACTGGGTTGGCGGGGATGCCGTGGGCGACTTCGACGCCTGGGTTGCCAAGGCCGAAGAACATCCCGGTACGTGGTGGACTGACTGGATCGCCTGGATCACCAAGGGCGACAAGAAGGTGCCCGCGCGTGCGCCCGGCGGCGGGCGCGCGACGCTCGGCGATGCGCCGGGCACCTATGTCAAGATGCAGGCATGAGCCCCCTGCCCCGTTCTTCGATTGATGCGGAGAGCGGGGCGGCCAGCCACGACCAGCGAGTGCCTGAAAGCGGCTCCGGCTTTTTCAGCTCGCGTTGCGGATGCGGGTGTCGAAGAAGGCCAGCCCGTCTTCGACATCGCCGTCGAAAGCGATGTTGCCCGCGTCAAGCACGAGCACGCGGTTGCAGAAACGGCGGATAATCTCGTTATCGTGCGAGGCGACAACGAAGATTTTGGTCTCGTGGATCATCTCCTGCAAGCGCTTTTGCGCCTTGGCAAAGAACGCCTGATCGCCCACGCCGATCACCTCGTCCATGATCAGAATGTCGGGCCGGATGCAGGTGGAAATGGCGAAGGCCAGACGCAGCATCATGCCCGAGGAATAGGTGCGCAGCGGCAGATCGAGAAACTCGCCGAGTTCGGTGAACTCCTCAATGTCCGGCTCGATGGCGCGCGTCTCCGCAAAGGTGAGGCCGAGAAAAACGCCGCGCAGGCGGATGTTCTCGCGGCCCGAGGCATCGGCATCCATGCCCATCATCATGTCGGTCATGGACGCGCAGCTGCCGTTGATGGTGATTTTGCCATCGGTCGGCTCGTAAATGCCCGAAAGTGCCCGCAAAAGCGTCGTCTTGCCCGCGCCGTTGCGTCCGACGAGGCCGATCTTGGCGCCGGGTGTCAACGTCAGCGTCACGGCGTTCAGCGCTTTTACCGAGACGGCATGGCCGGTCTTGTCGGCATTGATGCGTCCGCCAACCGTGCGGCGCATGACATGCGACTTCAGCGAACGACCGCCATCGGAAAAAAGCTGGAAGTCGATGGTGGCACGGTCGAGCGTGATGGAAACGTCGCGGGTGCGGTCGGACATCACAGCCTCACAGCCAATAGCGGATGAAGCGCCGGTAGCGCCCGAACACCGGCAGTGCGACAGCAAAGCCGAGGACCGTGATCAGGCCGACGACGAACCAGTCCGATGCGCGCGGCCAATGCCCCAGCAACGGATCGCGGCCAATTGCCAGAAGCGCAGCAAAGGGGTTGTGGTCGATCACGAATTGCAGACGCTCGGGCATTGAAATCGGGCGGAACATCACGGGCGTGACGAAAAAGGCAAGGCTGGTCACGCTGGAAATGATCTGCGGCACATCGCGGAAACGCGTCCCGATGGTGCCGAAGAGTAGCCCCAGCCACACCCCCGTCAGCACATAGGCGACGAGCGCGGGCACGAAGGCGAGGACCGGCAGGCCCGGCCATTTACGGGCGATGAGGAAAACGGGCACGATCAGCACAATGTTATGCGCAAAAATGAAGAGATTCCGCAGAATCATCTGGAACACGAAGGTCGAGCACGGAAAAGCATAGTGCTTCAACTGCGCTTCGGAGTTGATGAACGACTGCGCGCTGTCATTCATCATGTTCGAGATGAGATACCACAGCGGGAATGTCACCGTGAGGTAGGCGACAAAATCCAAATACGGCTGGTTGAACAGTCCACCATACACAAAGCCGATGCCCAGCACTGTCAGCGCCATCGACAAGGTGTACCAGAACTGGCCGAACACCGAGCGGCGATAGCGCTTGTTGATTTCGGCCGCGGTCAGCATGTACCAGACGCGCCAGCCGACGATGCCTCTCACCACATCGTTCATCGCATTCCGGAAATTCAAATCGCAGACCTCAGCTTCGGGACAAGTGGCTGGTGTTTCCCCTCCCCCGGCGCCAATGTCAAACGATTATGCGCCGTCAGGGGCCGCTGTCTCGCTGCGGATCAGGGCATTCGGGAGGCTGTCAGGGCGTATCGAATTCGCCCTCGCCCGTCGCCTCGCCGGTCAACCGTTCGCGCAGTTCGGCAAATGCGCCCTCGATCGGCTTGAACTCAAAGACGATCTTGTGCTTGCCGGCCGGCACCTGAACAGCGCGGAACAGCACATTGGCCTTGAGAATATCCGCCTCCTCGCCGTCAATGTTTGCGGTCCACCAACGGTGCCAGACATCGTTTAGCAGCACGAAGCCGGGGTCCGGCGTCTCCACCTCGATTTCGACGCGCGTATTTTCGTAGGATCGGATCCGTACCTCAGCAAGGCCGGTCACCTGGACCGGCGCAGCTTCCTCCGGCAACGACTCCAGCAGAACCTCGCGCTGCGGATTGAAATCCGGCCAGCGACCGGTTTCGGTCAGCCGCTCAAAGTCTGCCAGCTTCCAGCCCCGCACGAACATCGCGCGTGGCAGGGCATTTGGATTTTCATAGATGAAGGCGTCCTGCGTGCGGGCGATCAGCCGCAGGTCACCGGGGCGCAAATTCTTGTCCACTGTCTCAATCGGCACGGAGGACGCAATCCAGCGCAGGCCGATCAGATCGGCAAACAGTGAGCCATAGGAGGTCATCAGCGGCGTGAATACGCGCTGGTCCGGACCGGCGATGGTATCGCCCGCGCCCGCAACCTCCACAAACTCCCTCAAGCGCAGCGGGTTATAGCCGAGCACATGATCGAAGCTGTGGACCATGCCAAGGTTAGGCCAAGCAAAGCCGACGCCGAGCAGTTCCACCCGATCCCGCTGGCCGGCATTGTTCGCCTGCCGCAGCTTCTGCTTGAGAATGGCAATTGTCGGGTTTCGCGTGGCCGGATCAAGCACGTCGTAAGAGGCTGGCGGCAGGCCAGTGGATTCATTGGGGCCGTTGTTGACGCCAAGATCATAGACCATGAAGGCCGCAAGGGCCGCCGCAGACAAAACAGGCGCCTGCCGCAAATAGACTTGCGACGATTTCACCAGCAGTAGCCCGGCGCAAAGGATCGCCGCCGAAACCATGATCGGCTTAACCGCATCGGCAAGGTGGCCGTGCCGGTAGGCCAGAAATGCAGCGAGCGCAAACAGGCCAATCAGCACCAGTCCCTTGAACGCCGTGCGCGCAAGGCCCGGACGCCGGAAGTCCTCCGTCAGCCAGCGGTGGATGACATAGCCGCCAATGATGGCGCCCAGCCCGCCAATCATGAAGGTGGCGTCGGCGGGTCGGCGGAAGCCCTTCACACCCGGCATATATTCGTACAGCAGGTGAAAAACAGGCGTGTATTTGCCAAGGGCGTAGAAAATGCAGGCCAAAGCCGCGAGAGTAAAGAACCGGACATCCTTGTTCCAGAGCAGGCCGCGCGTCGCGCCGACGGTCAGGATTGCCAGAACCGGAATGGCGCCGAAATAGATCTCGCCCATGTTCTGGGACAGGGACAGTTCACCCGGGTCCCACGCCGCGCTCGACGGGCCCCAGTAGTCCACCTTCAGATCGCCCGCGCCGAAAAGGTCGGCAATCATCGCCGTCAGCATCGAAGCCGGATGCAGCGAGCCACGAATGGCTTCGGTGTAGCTGATTTCCGCACGCTGGGAGGCTTCAGCGAACAGAAGCGTCAGAAGCAGCGGGCCCGCCGCGAGCACGGCCGCCGCCACCGCGCCGGCGGTCAGCGGCCGCAGGCTCGCCACCAGCGCCGCCTTGCGATGCTCCGCTGTCAGCCAGTGGTTCAGCACGTAAGCGGCCAGCACGTAAACGCCGAGCAGGCCCACCTGATCGGGCTTGACCACCATCAGTGCTGCCGACAGCCCCGAGAGCAAACCATAGCGGATCGAGGACCGGTCCAGTGCCCGCGCCAGTAGCCAGAGCGTGATGCCGAACTGCGCAAAGCTCATCACCTGCCCGACATGCTGGATGCGCCAGGCCGCCGCCCCGCCAAACGCAAAGGCAAGCCCCGCCACCATCGCGCCGGCCGGGTGCCAGTTCCGATCCTTGAAGAACATCAGAATGGCGAAGCCGCCGAGCCCGAGCAGCGTCAGAACAAACGCATCCACCCGCTGGAAGCTCGGCACCGCATCGAACCAGGCGAGCAGGAAGGCCGGGGAAAAGATCAGCGACTGCGGATCGGCAATTTGCGGCGAGCCGCCGAAAACATTCGGCGTCCAGAATGGTGACTGGCCCGTATGCAGCGCGTTTGCAAGAAACTGGATCTGGGCCTGAAAATGCGCCTTGGCATCATAGGGAATGGTCACGCGACCGGACAGCCAGGGAAGGCCGAACGAGGCCCAGGCTGCGGCAAACACCAGTGCTATCAGAACGAGCCGGCGCCGCGACCAGAGATCAGGCGTGGCCTCTGCATCGAATAAACTCGGACGATGCGACATGTTCACTACTCGGGAGGATTGCCTTGTTTGCCGGCGCCTTCCCCCTAAGAGCGCGCAGCTTTCATTCCAGACACTCTAATCGCGGAAATGTGAACAGCGGCTGTATGTCCGTCGTCAACCGATTTGTCGGCCTCACGATCCAGGTTCCGCCGAGCATGGTGAATCCACCGCGGCACCAAAGGAAAAGGGGCCGGAAACCGGCCCCTGTCCCTACGTCTGAATGTTACGATCAGCCCTTCGTGGCCACCGACTTCGACACCGGCGGCGGCGGCGGGTTGAAGCTGTAGCGCATCGAGAAGGAGATGATGTCCACATGCGCCTTGCCCTTGGCAACCAACGGCACACCGGCACGGTAGTCGTGGTGGCCCGGCAGGATCGCCACATCCGGATCCTTCACGAAGATGTGGGTGTAGGAGCCGTCGAAGGTCAAGCGGTCGTTCCACTTGTAGGTGGCACCGAGCGACGCCCAGATGCGGTCGTTGTCCGGAATGCGGACGCTGCGGGTAGCATCCTCGATCGGCGACCACTCGTAGGCGAGACCCGCGCGGAGCAGCAACCGGTCATCCCAGCGGTATTCGCCGCCGAGCGAGGCCAGGTAACCGTCCTTATAGTCGAAAGCGAGCTGGCTGATCGGAGCGCCGGTGCCACGGTTACGGATCGCGGCGCGATGGACGCGGCTCCAGTTGGTCCACTCGAAACCGGCAAGCATCGTGACCTTGTCGTTGATCTGCTGACGCAGGCCGATGGTCAGCATCTCCGGCAGGTTGACCTTGGCCTTGATCGGCAGAACGGCATACGGCAGCTTCACCGTGCCCTTCAGGTCATAGTGGACCATCGAACGGAAGCCGATGCCGATCTCGGTGCCGGCAAACGGGGTGATGGTTGCGCCGAGGGTGTAACCTGCGCTCCAGCCATCGCCATCAAGAATGTTGTTCGGCGAGTTCGGCAGCAGGGCCGTAGCGGCGGCACGCGGGTTCGGCGAGGACGGCGTCGCGCCCTTCAGGTTCACGTCGAAATAGCCGATCTGAAGGCCGGCACCCACAGCGAGCCAGTCGTTGACCTTGAAGCCGATGGTCGGCGTGAACAGCATGTTCAGCGCCTTGGAGGAACGACCGTACAGCTGGCCTGACCAGTTGTAGTTGGACTGGGTCTTCAGACCATACGGGGCATTGATTGAAAGGCCGAGGAACAGCCGGTCGTTGACCTGATAGTTATAGTAGCTGGTGCCGACGAGGGCGGGAATTCCGAGGTTGCCGGTGCCACCAACGGCGGCCGGGGCGCTGACGCCGGAGATCGGGGTGAGCTTGGCAAAGCCGAAGATGCCCGAGACGTGCGATTCAGCGTTCATGCCCGGAACGGTCGTGACGATCGCCGGGTTCCAATACATGCCGGACAGGCCGGCCGCGCTTGTCGCCGCACCGGCGAAGGAGGCGCCCTGCGAAATCGCAGACTGCTCGCGCACACCAAAGCCGCCGGCAGAAGCCTCAAGCGCAATGAGCGAAACCGCCGCCGCGAGGCCGAACTTCATATAGGACTTCATCTGGCACCCCTTGATCGTCTGTCCTGTTGCCTGACCGTCTGTGATCTTGTGTCACCGGATTGATCAGGCTGCGAATTATCCCGATCCGTCCTTTTTTACAGAGGCCCCGCCGCCGCGCAATTGCCGAATTTTCCAGATTTCGGGGCCGAAATGGCCCCTGACATGAAGGGGATTTGCGAAACTTTGAAAAAATGACCCAAATTTGCACAGTTTTTGATTGCGCCCTTTCGTTCACATGCGAACTAAGCAGGTTTTTTGGCGAATTCAGAATCCGACGAATTTGGAGCCCTGCCCCAAAAAGGCCCTTTTGCCGGGGAACCGTTGCCGAAGTGCAACGTTTGTATGGCAGCGCAAAGGCAGAAACGCCTCACTTGCGTGAATAGGCATTGGCTTTTGCTCATAATTAGTAGAAAAATTCCGCTCGTTTTTAGCGTTCAAGACCCGCTGGGGAGGAATCAATGAAACTGGTTCGATACGGAAAGCCCGGGCGGGAAAAGCCAGGGATTGTCGATTCGGATGGCAAGATCCGCGACCTTTCCGGCCATGTTTCCGATATCGACGGTGCCGCACTCAGCCCGAAGTCCCTGGCAAAGCTTGCCAGGATCAAGGTGGACAAGCTGCCGCTGGTGCGCGGACGCCCGCGCCTCGGGCCCTGCGTCGGCAATGTCGGCAATTTCATCGCTGTCGGGCTGAATTATGCTGATCATGCGGCGGAGACCAATTCGCCCATCCCGAAAGAGCCGATCCTATTCAACAAGGCCGTATCCTGCATCGTTGGCCCGAATGACGAGGTGATCCTGCCAAAGACGTCTGAAAAGACCGACTGGGAAGTGGAAATCGCCGTGGTGATCGGCACGCGCGCGAGCTACGTCTCAGAGCGTGAGGCTCTCGACTACGTTGCGGGCTATTGCATCTGCAACGATGTTTCCGAACGTTCCTTTCAGATCGAGCGCGGCGGTCAGTGGATGAAGGGCAAGGGCTGCCCCACCTTCGGCCCTGTCGGGCCATGGCTGGTGACGCGCGACGAAATCCGGGACGTGCAGAAGCTCTCGATGTGGCTCGACGTGAACGGCAAGCGGATGCAGACCGGCAACACGTCCACGATGATCTTTTCGATCAAGACCATCGTCTCCTATATCTCGCAATTCATGACGCTGAACCCCGGCGATGTGATTACCACCGGCACGCCGCCTGGCGTGGGCATGGGCATGAAGCCCCCCTGCTTCCTCAAGGCCGGCGACATCATGCGCCTCGGCATCGAGGGGCTGGGCGAGCAGAAGCAGGTGGTTTCCGCGCACCGGGTCATCTAGACTCGTCAATTGCCGGTCGTTTGCGTCAACTACAGCCCCAGCATCAGCTTGAGGTTCTGAACCGCTGCGCCGGACGCGCCCTTGCCGAGGTTGTCCAGCCGCGCAACGAGAACCGCCTGCCGCCGCGCCTCATTGCCGAATACGCGGAGTTCCATGCGGTTCGTATCGTTGAGGGCTTCTGCTTCCAGCTTGCCGGATTTCAGGCTGACGTCCTCGCCCGTGCGGACGAGAACATCCGCGCAGCCCGCATAACGGGCAAGCAAGGCCGCTTCGAGATCCGCAGCCCTCGGCTTGCCGGGCAGTGTATCGAGATGCAGCGGCACGGAGACGAGCATTCCCTGCCGGAAATTGCCGACTGAGGGCACAAAAATCGGGCGCCGCTGAAGGCGCGAATAGGTTTGCAGTTCGGCAAGGTGCTTGTGCTCAAGGCCGAGGCCATAAAGCTCAAATGCGGGCGCCTTGCCGCTGTCATAGGCCTCGATCATCGACTTGCCGCCACCCGAATAGCCCGAAACCGCATTGACCGTGACCGGATAATCGGGCGGCAGCAATCCGGCATCAACCAGCGGCCGCAGCAGGGCAATGCCGCCGGTGGGGTAGCAACCGGGGTTGGCGACGTTCTTTGCTGCCGCGATCTTCGCTGCCTGATCGGGGGCGAGTTCGGCAAAGCCATAGGCCCAGCCGTCCGCGACGCGATGGGCTGTTGAGGCATCGAGCAGGCGCGGTCCCCCTGCCCCCATGCCGGCAACAATCGCTGCGGTTTCCTTTGCCGCATCGTCAGGCAGGCAGAGGATGACAACCTCGACCTCGCTCATCAGCGCCTTCTTGGCGGCGGGATCCTTACGCTTTTCGGGGTCGATCGAACGCACCCTGATTGCCGGTTCCGATGCCAGCCGCTCGCGGATGCCGAGCCCTGTCGTGCCAGCTTCGCCATCAATGAAAACGGTGTGCCTAGCGGTCATCGGCGGTCCTCGATTTAAAGGCCAAACGACATTCACGGTCAGCGCTCGATATGCGGATGCGGTGCTGCGCTGTCAATGGCGCTGCCCGCTGTGGAGCTTGCCGGGGCTTCATAACGTGCCGGTTCCGGAAGATGAGATTTTGAATCCGCACCTTCAGAAAGTGAGTCCGGTTCCTCATGTGGAGAATCCGGAATTTAAGGCTTTGCGTTGACAAGCTCACACCGTGAATCCGCTACTTCACGCGCTGAATCCGCTGGCTCCTCTTCCTGCGAAACCTCTGCCGGCTGCCGGGGCGCACCGTTCCTGACGCGCAGGCAATGCCTCGTGTCCTGATTCAGCTTTTGCTGAAATCATGAGTCATCAGAATCGCTTGGCGGGCCGGGTTCAAGCGGCCCGCGAAATGCGGACGCACGAATTGCCGGCGTCTATTGCAACGAGAAAGCCGATCCCGCGACGGTTTCGCGCGCCAGCGCTTTTTCATCCCAGTCGATGCCGAGGCCCGGCTGCATCGATGGCAGCGCGTGCCCCTTTTCGATCCGCATCTGCGACGTCGTAACCGTGTCGAGTTGCGGGATGTATTCCACCCAACGCGCGTTCGGCACCGCGCAGCAGAGCGCGACGTGCAACTCCATCAGGAAGTGCGGGCAGACCGGCACGTTGAAGCATTCGGCAAGATGCGCAACCTTCAGCCAGGGCGTGATACCACCGATGCGCGCCACATCCACCTGCACCACCGAGCAGGCCCCTTTCTGGAGATACTCCCGGAAATGGAGGTGGCTGTAGATGCTCTCGCCCACAGCAACAGGCACACTGGTGCTGGCCGAAAGGCGGATGTGCCCATCGAGATCATCGGCGGGCAGCGGCTCCTCGAACCAGGCAATGTCGAGCGGTTCATAATGCCGGGCGCGACGGATTGCCTCATCAACCGCGAAAGCCTGATTGGCATCGGTCATGATGTCGAAGGCCGGACCGACCGCGTTGCGCACGGCAGAGAGCCGGGCCACATCCTCGCTGACATGCGGGCGCCCGATCTTGACCTTGGCGCCGAAGAAGCCGCGCTCCTGCGTCTTGAACGCATCTTCCACGAGTGCCTCGGGCGACAGATGCAGCCAGCCGCCCTCGGTGCTGTAAAGACGGATTTTCTCCTGCGCGCCACCTGCCAGCCGATGCAGCGGCTGCGACAGCCGCCGGGCCTTCAAATCCCACAGCGCCGTATCGATGGCGGCGAGCGCCAACGCCGTGATCGCGCCGACCATGGTGGCATGGCTCATGAACATCAGGTCGCGCCAGATGCGCTCGACCTCATCGGCCTCACGCCCGATCAGCGCGGGGCCGAAGGTGCGCTCGATCAGGCTCATCACCGCTGGACCACCTGTGCCGATGGTGTAGGAATAGCCCAACCCCACTGCGCCATCCGTATCTATGATGCGCACCATCGGCGTTTCCTGGCTGACGAAGGACTGGATCGCATCCGTCCGCTTCACCTTCGGCTTGAGATCGAGCATGAATGCCTCGACCCGCACGATTTTTGCCATGGCCGGCCCTCCTGTTCTGGTGTTGCCGCGACTATACCAAGCGATATCGACTTGTCATACAAATGATGTCCGACAAAAAATGCTTCCCCAATTCTCCCAGTCATGGGAAATTCACTTACCCTGATGAGGAGTGAAGCCGTTGCGTCAGATCCGGCGCGGAGAGCGTGTATGACCGGCGGCCGGGAGAAGCCAAAATCACACGGGATTATCCCGGTTGTGGTGGCGTTTTTTGCCTATGCGGGTGGTTTCTGGATGCGCAGTTCCGGCTGGCGCGCGGTTGTGCTCACCCTGCTGCTCGGTATCGCGTTGCTTGGGCGGCTTGCGGTTGACCTCGGTGTCAACGGCTGGAACCGCTGGTTTTTCGACAGTCTGGAAGCACGGGATGAGGATGATCTCGTTTCGGCCATTCTGGTCATCGGCCCGCTGATCGCTTGCCTTGCCGCTGTAGGCGCGGCGATTGTCTATCTGCGCGAGACGCTTCAGGTCGCCTGGCGCGAATGGCTCACCCGGCGGCTGCTCAACGATTGGCTGACAGGCGATACCGACCGCCAGCATCATCTGCACCACGAGCTTGAACACGCAGAATACCGCATCTCCGACGATGTGCGCATGGCGACCGAACCGATGGTTGATTTCGGCATCGGCTTTTTCTCCGCCACGATTACCGGGCTGTCGTTTCTCGGCGTCTTGTGGAGTGTCGGCGGCAACATCGCGATTGGCGGGGTCACGATCCCGGCCTATTTCGTGCTCGCAGCCCTGATTTACGGCGTCATCATCAATGTTCTGGTGCCGATGGTCGGTCGGCATCTGACGCCGGTCTCCGCTCTCCGCAACGAGGCGGAGGCACGCTTCCGCTCTGCGCTGATCCGCAGCCGCGAGGCTGTGGAACGCAGCGAGGGCGACATGGCCGAGCGGAAGGACCTGCGTGAGGGACTGCTGCAATCCTATCGGGGTGTCGTTGTGTGCTGGACAGAACTCGTGCGCCAGCACGTCCGGCTGACGTGGCTCACCAATTCCAATTCCGCGCTGACGCCGATCCTGCCGCTCATTCTCGGCGCACCAGGCATCCTGACCGATCAGCTTACCATCGGCCAGATCGTTCAACTGGCCCTGGCCTTTACCCAGGTTCAGGTTGCTATTGGCTGGCTGGTGGACAATTACATGCGCATCGCGGAATGGCGCGCTTCGGCCATCCGCATCATCACCATGAGTGAGATCACGGGCGAGGGTGAAGACGAGGCAGGCGAAACAGTGATTGCCGGTGACGCCGCACCGACCGACACGGCCGCTCTAGCCCCTACCCTGCCGCAGGCATAGCGCCGTCGCTCGCCTGATGCTTTCCCTGATCGCGACCGGTGACATCACGTCGCCCGCGCGCTGTCTCCGCGTTGGTTAATCCAAGTTTAATATTTTTGCTGCGAAGCGCTCCGGACGGTTCATTCTGCCTCAACTGCAATCCTAGATTGCATTCGAGGTATCGATCCATCGCCGATATAATCAGATTATTCCACCCCACACAGTTGCACTTGGATGTGACACGTTCTCCTGAACAACAAGAAGATGCGGACAATGCACACGCCCGACGACAAGAAGAATTTGCCTGACAGACTCACGGACGAAGCCGGCCGGCTGCACGAGCTTCACGCCTATCGGATTCTCGATACGCCCCCGGATGGGGCGTTCGACGACATCACGCGGCTTGCGGCGAAGTACTTCGGGGTGCCGATCGCGATTGTCAGTCTGGTGGACAAGGACCGGGTCTGGTTCAAATCGGCCTATGGCCTTGACGATGTAGACGAAATTGCGCGTGGCCCCGGCTTGTGCGCCTCGGCGATCATGCAGGACGATTGCTACATCGCCGAAGAACTCCGTCGTGATCCGAACGCGCTCGCCAATCCGCTGGTGGCAAAGGATAACGGCCTGCGCTTTTATGCCGCGACGCCGCTCCGCAGCCGAAATGGCTTTAATCTGGGGACGTTCTGCATCCTTGATCTTGTGCCGCGCACCTTCAGTGCGGAGAATTCGCGGGACCTTGAAGCTTTTGGCAAACTGGTCATGAACCAGATGGAACAGCGGCTTTCCAACCGGAAAATCGCCAGCATCGCCCAGTCGATCTCGAAGCAGAACCAGTCGCTCTCCCATGCAGCATCGCATGATCCGCTGACCGGATTGCTCAACCGCGCCGCAACGATGCGCGTGATCGAAGACCTGAGCCGGAGCCAGACGGACCAGCATGGCGCAGCGGTCCTGATCCTCGACGTGGACCGCTTCAAGGCAATCAATGATACCCACGGGCACCCGGTCGGCGATGCGGTGCTGGTGGACATCGCCCACCGGATCCGATCAACGGTTCGCGCCGATGACCACGTTGCCCGCTATGGCGGTGAGGAATTTCTGATCATTCTCAGGAACTGCCCGCCGGAAGTGGCACAAGCCATAGCCGGGCGGATCCGGGCGAAAATTGCGCAAACGCCGGTCAGGGTCGGCGCGCTCAGCCTCGACATCACCATCAGTGGCGGGCTTTGCCACAGCCCGTCCGGCGGCAAGCTCGATGACATGATCAAGGCTGCTGACGCCTCGCTCTATGCCGCCAAGAATGCGGGGCGCAACCGCATCGTCGTCTCGACCTGCCAGGCCGCCTGACCGCCGCGAACGGGGGGGAGCGCCGGGCCAACACAGGCGCCGGCCCCATTTCCTTGCGGCCCGGTCCATGTATGATGTCCCGATGAACTCCGGGGGCCATCATGCGTCTCACGCCCGTCGCCCTTGTTGTTGCGCTGCCAACACCCGGCGCCAGCGCCCAGATATTGACGCTCACCGGCACGCCGCTGCCACTCCATCGCGCCGCCATTGAGGCTGCGGGCGCGTCTGACATCAACATCGTGCGGGATATCAGCGATATGCCTGTGGTAATGCCATAATGGCGCGTGCATCTGGCTTGCATTTCCTTCCGGGCGACACGTTCCGTCTCGATGAACTCTGGCGCGAGAACAGCGCACAAATCCGTCTGGATACGCAGAAAGACCGGAGCCAGTTCTACCTCGGGTCCTACTCTTTTATTCTCGCCCACTTCGCCGATTGCACCTTCGACGGTTCGGATGGCGATGCTCAGCGCTTCTGGCAGGGGCTGATCCTGGTCTACTCCTGGATGGGGCGTGGCCTGCTGACCGATTTTTCGGATCCGATCCGCCGGTATCAGGCGCAGTGCACCGCTCTTCAACGCGCACGGGCCGGCATTGAACCGACCTTGGACGGCCTTGAGCCGCTCATCGCGCTGTGCAACCGCAGCACGATTGCAACGTCGAAGGTGCTGCATTTCATCAATCCGGTGCATTTTGCCATCTGGGATTCCCGCGTTGCCCATGCTGCCACCGGTGGCCGCGCCTATCCCCAATGGACCGCAAGAGCCGATAACTTTCTGGATTACCTTGAATGTCTCCGGCGATCGCCGGTTTCTGCCGAGACCATCGCCGAGGTGCGTGCGCTCTTGCAGGAAAGCGCGGAACGCCGCGCGCGCCCGGCTCCCATCAGCGACCTGCGCGTGAAGGAGTTCATTCTGTTCATGGCCGGCGCCAAGGCGCCATCAGACGCGCAATAAAAAACCCGGCATCGCTGCCGGGTTTTGCATTCGTGACAGAAGAACCGCTTAGCGCTTCGAGAACTGGAAGCTGCGGCGGGCCTTCTTGTGACCGTACTTCTTGCGCTCGACCACGCGGCTGTCGCGGCTGAGGAAGCCAGCCTTCTTGAGCGGGGAACGCAGTTCCGGCTCGTAATAGGTCAGCGCCTTGGCAAGGCCGTGGCGCACCGCGCCGGCCTGGCCCGAAAGGCCACCGCCGACCACATTCACCATCACGTCGTACTGGCCAACGCGGTTGGCAACGCCGAGCGGCTGGGTGAGCAGCATCCGCAGAACCGGACGAGCGAAATAGACCTCGACGTCACGGTCATTGATCTTGATCTCGCCCTTGCCGGGCTTGATCCAGACGCGGGCAACCGCGTCCTTGCGCTTGCCGGTCGCATAGGCGCGACCGAGCTTGTCCAGCTTCTGGACGTGGACCGGAGCTTCCGGAGCGGCAGGCGCGGTGGCACCGGCGAGATCACCGAGGGACTGGAGCGTAGCCATTAGCCGAGCCTCGAATTCTTGGAGTTGAGGGAAGCGACGTCAAACGCCACCGGCTGCTGGGCTTCGTGGGGGTGCTTGTCGCCCTTGTAGACGCGCAGGTTCGACAGTTGCTGGCGGCCCAGCGGCCCCCGCGGCAGCATACGCTCGACCGCCTTCTCGACGACGCGTTCCGGGAAGCGACCTTCGAGAATGAACTTCGCCGACCGCTCCTTGATGCCGCCGATGTAGCCGGTGTGATGGTAATACACCTTCTGGTCACGCTTGCGGCCCGTCAGCACCACCTTGTCGGCGTTGATGACGATCACGTTGTCGCCGCAATCGATGTGGGGCGTGAAGGTGGGCTTGTGCTTGCCGCGCAAGCGCATCGCGATGATCGAGGCGAGGCGGCCGACGACGAGACCTTTCGCGTCGATCAGCAGCCACTTCTTCTCGACCTCGGCGGTCTTGGCCGAATAGGTCTTCATGGAACAATCCCGTGTGGGTGTGAAACTTGAACACAAAAGCGGCGGAAAGCCCGCCGCCAAGGTTGCGCTGTCTCTAAGCGATTGATTTTGCGACGTCAAGGGACATGACACCCATCACTAATTGGAAATACCTTTTAATTTCAATATTTTAAAAATAACGGTATTATTTTACCTCATAATCTGCCCACGCAATACCGCCTGTTGACCGACCATGTTGCGCACCGCGCAGCGCGGAATTTTCCGGTCCGGAGCCCCAATCATGATTTCCTGCCCCGAACTTGGACCATCGTGCCCGCAGGCTGCCATCCGCCTGCCTTTGTGCGAAGAAGGCAGAAGTTGCAAGGCGCATTGTTTCCAAACTGTAATGCGGAACACGCCAAACGCCTTCTTTTCGCCGTCATCAGACCGCGTTAGAAAGCGCGAACCGTTACCTGCCGAAAGATTCCCATGAACCACCCGCCTGAACAGCGCCGGTTGCTGGCCATCGTGGTGGCCGACATCGCCGGATACAGCCGGATGATGGCCCATGATGAGAACGGCACCTTCGCCCAGCTGCGCGTGTTGCAGAGCGGGGTCATCACCCCGTGTGTGTCGCGCAACAACGGCGATGTGGTGAAATGGACCGGCGACGGCTTCATCGCCAGCTTCCCGAGCGCGGTCGATGCGGTGCGCGCGAGCGTGGAGATCCAGTCCGGTGTGCAGGCGACGAATGCCAGCCTAGCCGAAGATCGCCAGCAGCACCTCAGGATCGGCATCAATGTCGGCGATGTGATCGTCGTGCCGGGCGATGTCTATGGCGATGCAGTGAACATCGCCGCGCGGTTGCAGACGCTGGCGCCCGAAGGAGGCATCGCGGTGTCGCAGATGGTGCGCGACACGGTGCGCGGCAAGTTTTCGGTGGAGTTCACCGATCGCGGCAAGGCGCAGGTGAAGAATATTCCCGACCCGGTGCGCATTTTCGGCGTCGGTTTTGCACCCGAAACATGGGTTGCTCCCATCACGGATGCGCAAGGGCAGCCGATTTCCGCTCCGCTCGCCCCCCTGCCCCAGCCGAAGCGGCGCCGGAAATTTCACGTTGGCTATGTCATCCTGGCCATCGGCCTGGTGGGTGCCGCCGGGTTCGGCATCCGACGACTCATGCGGCCCCCGCCGCAATTGGTCACAGCCCCGCCGCCCAAGCCCGCCCAGAGCCTTGCCGACGGCCCAGCGACACGTGCGCCGGCCATAGCGCCCTCTCTGAAGCCCGAGGTGCCGCCGGCAGACCCGGCCACGCGCGCCGCGTTCAACGAGCGCGTTGCGGCGTTGCTACCCTCTTTGCCCGAGAATGCCCGCGAGCGGCTGGCGCGCGATTATTTCAACGCCCCCGCGAACCGGGCGCTGGCGGTGGCGCCGGCCGAGGGCAAGGTCTGGCGGGTCGAAAACCGGCCGACCGTGCAGATTGCCGCCAACGAGGCGCTGGAGGGCTGCGAGATCAGCGCCGGAATGCCCTGCGGCCTGATTGCCCAGAACGAGAAGCTGGAGCCGATGAACGGCCCGCTGCCGATCCTGATCAAGGCGATGCCGCGTGTTGCCTATTCCGGCCCCTACGATCCGGCCATGATTCCGACCGGCGAGTTTCAGGCGACTGATCTCGCGCGCGGTTATGCGATGCCGTTCCGGTACAAGGCGCTGGCGCTGCATCCGACCGGCTGGATCTATGGCAAATCGGGCGGCTCAAGCCAGCAGGAAACGGAGCGCGAGGCGCTGAAATCCTGCGCGGACGACCAGCGGAAGAAGCGGGTCGAGGGGGCGTGCTACCTCTACGCCGCCGGCGATTACACGGTGTTGCCGCAGCACATTTCGGCCGCCTATTCCGAACTTGGCGCAGAAGCGGATCTGCTCGAAGGGACTTGGCGCGGCAAGCTGTCGAATGGTCAAGCCGCAGGCGTCGTGGTGCTTGGCGGGCGCGCGGTGCAGTTCACGCTGGGCGATGCTATACAGCCGATCACCAAATCCACCATCGAAGGCAAGGTGATCAGCTTCGGCGACCGGCGATATGCAGCTTCGATCAGTCTGGACGGAGCCAATGAGATCGCCGTCGACTATACCGGCCCGACGGCCAGCGCCTCGGGCGTGCTGCGCAAGCAGTAGCGCGGGGTGTCAGCGCGGGGGCACCGAATAGGTTGCCGTAGCGTGGGCCACCGGGTCCTCATGCCCTTCGGAATGGATCATCGCCTCGCCGATGCACAGGCGCTTGCCGATCTTGAACAGCCGGCATTCGGCCAGCATATCCGCCGGTTCCGGCTTTTTCAGGAAGTTGATGTTGAGGTTGGTCGTCACCGCCAGCGGCACCTTGCCGAGCGCACCGAGCACCGCGACGTAAATCGAAAAATCCGCAAGCCCCATCATGGTCGGGCCAGAGATGGTGCCCCCCGGACGAAGCTGGCCCGCGCGAAATTTCAGCCGGATGATACAAGAGCCGTAGCCGACCGCCTCCACCACCATATTCGTGCCCTTCGCCATGACTTCCGGGAAAACGTCCTCGAGATAGTGGGTCATTTCCTCAACGGTGAAGGCGGGCGTGTGGCGGGCGTGGCTTCGCATCGGCGACCTCTGGAACTGCGGAAAAAGGAGGGGTAGCATATCCGCCATGACAGTTCCTACCCCCCCGAAGTCCGCTCCCCCTCTTCTGCGCACCGATGCGGAGGGCATCGCCACGCTCACGCTCAACCGGCCTGAGGCACGCAACGCGCTTTCTGAAGCACTGCTTGCCGCAATGACCGCTGAAGTGGCGGCGATTGCCAGGGATTCGTCAGTGCGGGCGGTCATTCTGGCTGCCGAAGGCAAAGTGTTTTCCGCCGGGCATGACCTCAAGGAAATGACCGCCCATCGCGTCGAGGCGGACCGGGGACGCGCCTATTTTGCCGAGATCATGGACCGCTGCGCCACGATGATGAAGGCCATCGTGCGCTGTCCGAAGCCTGTCATCGCAGCAGTGGAAGGGGTTGCCACAGCTGCCGGCTGTCAGCTTGTTGCCAGTTGCGACCTTGCCGTGGCAGGCGCAAATGCGGGGTTCTGTACGCCGGGCGTTCATATCGGCCTCTTCTGCTCGACGCCGATGGTGGCGCTGACGCGTAATGTCGTGCCCAAGCATGCGCTTGAAATGTTGTTGCTCGGCGAGATGGTAAGCGCGGAGGCGGCGCAGCGCATGGGGCTCGTCAATCGCGTGGTGCCGGCGGGCAATGCACTTGCGGAAGCCCAGCGCATGGCGGCGGTCATCGCAACGAAGTCCCCGCTGACGTTGAAGATCGGCAAGGAAGCGTTCCACGCCCAGCGCGGCATGGACCTTGACGAAGCCTATGCCTATGCCGCGAATGTCATGGTGGAGAACATGCTTGCGCGCGATGCAGAGGAAGGCATCGGCGCTTTTGTGGGCAAGCGCGAGCCCGTGTGGCGGGGCGAATGATGAACCACGACCATTACCCTGATGCCTATGTCCGCGCGATCCTCAACGGGACGAAAACCATCGCCATCGTGGGAGCGTCCGATAATCCGGCGCGGCCCTCGTTCTTCGTGCTGAAATACCTGCTTGAGCGGGCCTATCGCGTTTTTGCGATCAATCCCGGCAAGGCCGGGGGCAGCATTGCCGGCGCGCCGGTGTTCGCACGGCTTTCGGATGTGCCCGAGCCCATCGACATGGTGGATATCTTCCGTAATTCAGAAGCCGCCGGAGGCGTTGTGGATGAGGCGCTGGCGCTTCAACCACTGCCCAAAGTTATCTGGATGCAACTCACCGTGCGCAACGATGCAGCAGCGGAACGGGCGGAAGCACAGGGCGTGAAGGTGGTGATGAATCGCTGCCCGAAGATCGAATATGGCCGGCTTTCCAGCGAAATCGGCTGGATGGGCGTCAATTCGGGCGTACTGTCCGCAAAACGCCCCACCCTGCTCGGCAAGGGCGTGCAGAAAATGGGGCTGGGCGAGAAGACCTGAGGCCGGCGTTCGGCTGCTCCAACCACGACGATGAAGGCGCGCCCCTCAGGGCGCGATTATTCGCCCGGCTGTGACGAAGGGCCGCGAGATCGTCGTGCCAGCCGCATTGAACACATAAGCCCCCACATGTCGCAACCCGTCGAACGCACCGCTGCCCGCGCGACGGTCGAGCTTGTCCACGTCAACGGCAAGGAAACGGACAAAGCGATCATGCCCTATCGGCCCCAGAGATTTCACGGACGAGATGTCGATCAGGCGAATGCCTTCCTTTTTGGCCAGCTCCTGCACCTTGGGATTTTCGACGTTGACATTGCCTTCCCGTGCCCGGTCGAAGGCCAGGCTCCGTGAAAGCGCCAGCGCATCGTCGTTTGTGGCGGCAAGCACGGTCAGGGGCGGGTCCAACCGGCCGATGTCGCCGATATGCCGGCGGAAAACATCGATATCGACATCCGGCGCGGCCATGGCCACCTGGAACCGGTCAATGACCTGGCCCTTGCCGCTGATCCGCAATTGCCGCAGCGATTCCAGTGTCAACTGGCAGCCCATGCTGTGGGCCAGCAGCACCATCTTGCCCTTTACCGGCACGGTGCCGAGAACCCCGAGCACATGCACAAGGTCATCGCGCGCATACATCACCGCATCACGGTCGGCGAGGTAGCCCGTGAGCGTGGCGTCCGACGGCCATGAAAACAGGATCGGCGTGACCGGTTTGCCTGCATCTGCCGTGATCTGGGCAACGCGGAACACACCATCCTGATAGCTGTTGTTGTAGCCATGGACGAAGAGGCCGGTCACATCGCTCTGCCGCGACCGTTCGGCAACCCGGCGCTTGAATTCCGCTTCATCGAGCGCACGGGTACCAATGACCGCAAAGCTCGCGTTCACATCATCAGCGCTGCCTTGCGACCATTCCACCTCGCCGATCTTGTGATGGGGCGGAATGGAGACCGTGATCTCCTCATAGCGCAGACGGGCACGGACGCTGCCACCATCGGCGGTCGCCGGCGCTCCGGTGCCGCGATCCGTTGCAGCGAGAATCTTGACCTGCCGAGTGACCGGCGCAGTCGGCTTCACTGTGTTCAGCGCATCGGGCGCAAGATTGGGGGTGCAGCCGCCGAGCAGCACCGCCATCAGCAGCAGAACGAGCGCAACAACGCGATGCAGCATGAGGACCTGACGCCCCTGCATCGTAACAAGACCTGTAAAACTCATGACACCGCGACCCCGCCCCGTCCCCAGCCGCATCTTCTTGTCATGCGGTATGAGGGTTCACTCCAACAATTATGACAAGCGGCCCTTCTCTGCAACGTCCGCGACAAGACGCGCAACGGCGCCTGCCAGATCCCGAGCCTGCGTGACGATGATCGCGGGGCCTGATGCAGCCAGGAGCTCGCCGCCATGCCCCCAATCGACCCCGATGCAGGGGATGCCGTGATGCCGCGCGCCGTCCACGTCAAAGCGTGTATCGCCGATCATGATGCAATCATCAGCCGCGAGATCGTGGGTTGTCAGAATATCGGCGATGACCTCGTGCTTGTGGTCGTTCCGGCCATCAAGTTCAGAGCCATGGACCGCCTCAAACACATCGGTGAGTCCGAAATGGGCGATGATCGGCCGGGCATAGACATGTGGCTTCGAGGTGGCGACGAACAATCGATGCCCCTGCCCCTTCAGGTGACGCAGCACCGCATCCATGCCCTCGATCAGGTCCGCCTCATACATGCCGCCGGCGCGATAATGCTCGCGATAGACTGCGAGCGCCCGTTCGGCCCCTTCCGGCGTCGCGCCGAGGCTCGCCAGACTCTGGCGCAGGGGCGGACCGATCATCCAGCGCATGTCGTCCGGCGCTTTGAGGCCCACTGCCGCCATTCCCTGCCGCATCGCCGTGAGCATGCCGCGCGCCGGGTCGGTGATCGTACCATCAAGATCGACAAGCAGGTTCATCGGTGGTTCTTTCGCTCGGTTTGCGATGCGGAGAAGGTCATACTCCGATCGTTCGCCAAAACATCCGATTGTTCTATTTGACGAACGATCGAAATTTGCCTAGCTTCGCGAAACAGCGGCCCATCAGGAGGATGCCATGACAGACAAGACCCCCGGTTTCAACACCCTTGCGGTTCACGCCGGCGCTGCGCCCGATGCGGCCACCGGCGCGCGGGTGACGCCGATCTATCAGACCTCCTCGTTTGTGTTCGACGATGTGGACCATGCCGCCTCGCTTTTCGGGCTTCAGGCCTTCGGCAATATCTACACCCGCATCACCAACCCGACGACTGCCGTGCTCGAAGGGCGCGTGGCGGCACTGGAGGGCGGCACGGCGGCGCTGGGCGTTGCTTCCGGCCATGCCGCCGAGCATCTCGTGTTTCACACGCTGCTGGAGCCGGGGGACAATTTCATTGCCTCCAAAAAGCTTTATGGCGGTTCGATCAACCAGTTCAGCCACGCCTACAAGAAGTTCGGCTGGGACGTGATCTGGGCCGAGGGTGACGATGCTGCGGATTTTGAAAAGGCGATCACCTCCCGGACCAAGGCGATCTTCATCGAATCCATCGCCAACCCCGGCGGCGTGATCTTCGACATTGCGGCCATTGCCGCGGTCGCGAAAAAGCACGGTATTCCGTTGATCGTCGACAACACGCTTGCCACGCCCTACCTGATCCGCCCGTTCGAGCATGGCGCGAACATCATCGTTCATTCGGCAACGAAGTTCCTCGGCGGCCATGGCAATTCCATCGCCGGCGTCATCGTTGACGGTGGCAACTTCGACTGGATGGCGCATAAGGCGAAGTATCCTTCGGTTACCGCTCCGCGTCCGGAATATGCCGGCATGGTGCTGGGTGAGACCTTCGGCAACTTCGCCTTCGCCATCGCCTGCCGCGTTCTCGGCCTGCGTGATCTTGGCGCGGCCCTGTCGCCGTTCAACGCCTTCCTGGTGCTCACCGGGATCGAGACGCTGCCGCTGAGGATGCAGCGTCATTCGGACAATGCGCTTAAGGTGGCCGAGTATCTGGCCAAGCACCCGAAGGTGGCCTGGGTCAGCTATCCGGGTCTCAAGGGCGACAAGTATCATGCGCTGGCGCAAAAATATGCGCCGAAGGGTGCCGGTGCGGTGTTCACATTCGGCCTCAAGGGTGGATATGAGGCCGGAATCAAGCTCGTCGCGTCGCTCAAGCTGTTTTCCCATCTTGCCAATGTCGGGGACACGCGCAGCCTCGTCATCCACCCGGCCTCGACCACGCACCGGCAGTTGTCCGATGCGCAGAAGGTCGTTGCGGGCGCGGGGCCGGATGTCGTGCGTCTGTCGGTCGGCATCGAGGATGCGCCGGATCTGATCGCCGATCTCGACCAGGCGCTCGCGTGAGACGAACGGAGGGACACATAGTGTCCATGGCCAGCACTTGGGCCAACACCTGAAGTGCTTCATCCAAGCAAAGGGCGCCAACGGCGCCCTTTGTCACTTCCAATGCGCTGTTCGCACCCCGATCAGTCCTCGTCCTGCGCGAACTTCTTCGTGTTGGTGACGAAGGGCGCGATCAGCGCCACCGCAGCGATGGCCAGAATGGTGACGGCAATCGGGCTTTGCACCAGCACCATCGGATCACCAATGCTGATCTGAAGTGCGCGGCGCAACTGGCTTTCGGCCATCGGCCCCAGGATCAGCCCCACCACCATCGGCGCGACGGGATAGTCATGGCGGCGCATCATGAAGCCGAGGAAGCCGAAGACCATCAGCATGAGAAGTTCGGCCACCGATCCCTTCGTGGCGATGGAGCCCATGGCCGCGAACATCAGGATGCCGGCGTAGAGCCAGGGCGTCGGGATTTTGAGGAGTTGCACCCACAGTCCCACCAGCGGCAGGTTGAGGATGACCAGCATCACGTTGGCAATGAACAGCGAGGCGATCAGGGTCCAGACCAGCCCGGCATTTTCGGCGAACAACAGCGGGCCGGGGTTCAGTCCGAACTGCTGGAAGCCCGCAAGCAGGATGGCCGCCGTGGCAGAGGTGGGCAGGCCCAGCGACAGCAGCGGCACGAGCGTGCCCGCGACCGAGGCGTTGTTGGCCGCTTCCGGCCCCGCCACACCCTCGATGGCGCCGGTGGTGCCCCATTCTTCCGGGTGCTTGGACAGCCGCTTTTCCGTGGAATAGCTGAGGAAGGTGGGAATTTCCGCGCCGCCCGCCGGCAGGGCGCCGATGGGGAAACCGAACAGGGTGCCGCGGATCCACGGCATCCACGAGCGCTTCCAGTCCTCCTTGGTCATCCAGAGCGAGCCGGTCAACGTCAGGAGCGAACCTTCATCGCGCTTCTGCGAGGCGACATGCAACGCCTCACCGATGGCAAAAAGACCGACAGCGAGCGTCGTCACCTCAACGCCATCGAGCAGTTCCGGCAGGCCAAAGGTCAACCGGGACTGCCCCGTGAGCTTGTCGATGCCGACAAGCCCCAGCGCGAGGCCAAGGAACAGTGAAATCAGCCCGCGAAGCGGACTGTCGCCGAAGGTGGCGGACACCGTGATGAAGGCCAGAACCATCAGCGCGAAATAGTCCTCCGGCCCGAACATTACGGCCAGCTTGACCATCCAGGGCGCAAGGAAGGCAATACCCGCCGTCGCAATCGTTCCGGCAACGAACGAGCCAATGGCGGAGGTGGCCAGCGCCGGGCCGGCCCGGCCGCTCTTTGCCATCAGCGAGCCCTCAAGCGAGGTCGCCATCGAAGCGCTTTCGCCGGGCGTGTTGATCAGGATGGCGGTCGTCGAACCACCATACATCGCGCCGTAGTAGATGCCGGCGAACATGATGAGCGAACCGGACGGGTCGAGCTTGAAGGTCACCGGCAGCAGCAGCGCCACCGTCACCGCCGGGCCGATACCCGGCAGCACGCCAACGGCCGTGCCGAGCAGAACGCCCATGCTGGCATACATCAGCTTTGCCGGGGTCAGCGCCGCAGCAAAGCCGCTCATCAGGGCAAGAAAGGAATCCATGACTGTTCTCCTCAGCCGAAGATCTGCTCAAGCGGTCCGCGCGGCAAGGACAGCGCGAGCAACTTGGAGAACAGCAAATACGTCAGGGTCGCGAGCACAAATCCGATGGCAACATCCGCCAGCAGAGCCCGGCGACCGAACGCAAAGGACGTGACGGCGAAGAGCACCGTCATGGCCGGGATGAAGCCTACATTGAGGCCGATCATTACTGTGAGGGCCAAAAACCCGCCGAGAATGATCACAACCGCGCGCCAATCAGCAGGCTCGGTCTCACGCGCCGGATTGCGGAGGCCCGAGATGATCGACAGGATTCCCAGTACACTGAGGCCAACGCCGATCACCTTCGGCATCATGTCCGGGCCGATGCCATAGGCAACGGTTCGTCCGAGATTGACCGCGTCGTACCACAGGATGGCCGCGAGCAGCAGCAGCAGAACACCCACAATGACGCTGGCGCGGTCGCGAGCCGCGGCGGTTCCGTGGTTCGACATGGCAGATCCCCTTTGCCCGATCGGTCCCCGCCCCGGCAGGGAGGTGGCAAGGCCAGGGCATCGCCCCGGCCTCGCGCGGTTCTTACTTCACAAGGCCGACGGCCTTGAGAACAGCCTCGACACGGATCTGCTCGCCCTTCAGGAACTCGCCGAAAGCCGGCTCGCCGAGGTAGGCATCATCCCAGCCCTTCTGCTTCAGGATTTCCTGCCATTCCTTCGACTTGGCCATCTTCTCGATCACGTCGGACAGGGCCTTCTTCTGCTCTGCAGTGATGCCGGGGGCAGCCACGACCGAACGCCAGTTCAGGAGTTCGAGGTTGATGCCCTGCTCCTTCAGCGTCGGCGTCGGGTTGCCCGGCAGCTTCGCCGCCGTGGTCACAGCGATGGCGCGGAGCTTGCCGGCCTTGATCTGCCCCTCGAACTCACCCCAGCCGGAAATGCCGGCCGTGACGCGGCCCGACAGCAGCGCCGCCAGCGCTTCGCCGCCGCCCGAGAACGGAACGTAGTTCACCTTGGCGCCATCAAGCCCGACCGTGCCGGCCAGCAGGCCCGCCAGAATGTGATCGACGCCACCGGCCGAACCACCCGCGAAGGTCACCTTCGAGAGGTCAGCCTTCATGGCATCGATGAGGCCCTTGGCATCCTGGATCTTCGAATCGGCGGGAACGACGATCACGAGTGCCTCAGCGGTCAGGCGGGCGATGGGCGTGACCATCGACAGGTTGACCGGCGATTTGTTGGTGATCAGCGAGCCGACCATCACGAAGCCGTTGACCATCAACTGGTTCGGATCGCCCTTGGCGGTGTTCACGAACTGCGCAAGGCCGATGGTGCCGCCGGCCCCGGCGACGTTGGTGACCTGAACGTTCTTGGCAAGACCTGCTGCCGTCAGCGCCTGCTGCATGGAACGGGCTGTGCCGTCCCAGCCGCCGCCCGGCGCCGCCGGCGCCATGATCTTCAGTTCCATCTGGGCACTTGCGGTCGCCACCGAACCGGCCAGAATCGCTGCCGTAAGGGCACTCTTCAAGAACCCACGCTTGCTGGACAACATCATTCTTCCTCCCCTAAAAAAGCCACGGCGCTTCGCCGCATTGGTGAGCGACCCTATAAAGCGCGTCTGGGTGTTACAAGTCCAAAGTCGCAAATGTCCACTCAGGCGATGCGCGCAAGGTGAACCGTGGCCTTGGCCAGGATCAGCACGGCAAGGGCCTGATGGGCCAATCCTGCCCACAGCGGAACGGAGAGCAGCAGCGTCACGATGCCGAGAAGAACCTGAACCAGCACCACGCCGGCAAGCGCCGCAGCCCGTCGCGAGACCGGGGCTCGGCCCAGTTTGCGGCGCAGAAGAACGGCCTGCGCCACGGCGACAATCAGCACAAGATAGGCCACCATCCGGTGGTTGAACTGCACGAGCGTGGGGTTATCGACGAAGTTCTCCAGCCATGGCGTGACGACGAAGAGCTTTTCCAGCGCGGGGATGAAAGCGCCGTCCATCAGCGGCCAGGTGTTGTAGGTGAGGCCCGCACGGCTGCCGGCCACAAAGCCGCCGAGCAAGATTTGCAGAAAGATCAGCCCCCAGAGCCAGATTACCGCGCCACGCGGCCCCGGCGCATCGTCGTCGCGCGCAAGGCGGATGCGTGCCCATACAAACATCAGGCTTGCGAGAAACAGGCAGGCAAAGCCGAGATGCAGCGTCAGCTTGACCGGCGCGACCGCAATCATGCCCGGCTTCAGCCCGGAGGCGACCATGATCCAGCCGATGGCACCCTGAAGGCCAAGCACCAGCCCCATGCCGAACAACAGCACGCCGAGGCGGGTGGTGACCCAGCCGCGCGCCGCCGCAAGGATCAGTCCTGCGAGATAGGCAAGGCCGATGAAGCGACCGAGTTGCCGGTGGCCCCATTCCCACCAGTAGATGAACTTGAAGTCTTCCAGCCCCATGCCGGCGTTCAGCAGCTGATATTGCGGGCTCGCGCGGTATTTCTCGAACTCCAGCAGCCAGTCGGCGGCATTCATCGGCGGGATGGCTCCGGTCACAGGCCGCCATTCCGTGATCGACAGGCCGGACCCCGTCAGCCGCGTCGCACCACCGACGATGACCATCAGCACCACAAGCCCGGCAATCGTCAGCAGCCAGCGCGCGACGAAAGGGTTGCGCACATCCCATGGGCCAAGCGCAGCGGTGTTTGTGGCGGCAGATGCGGGCATGGCGGAATTTCCTTGATCGACGTCCCCCGCGCTCATAAGCCTCCCGTGACCTGAGAACAAGGAGGCGGCATGGGCCGGCGTACGCGCAAACTGATCGGAACTGCGGCGATCCTGCTGTTCGTTATCGCCTATGCGCTGCTGGTGATGGCGCTGGCACAGCCCGTCCTGAAGGGCGCCGGGCCGGTCACACAGCTTCTGTTCTATGCGCTTGGCGGACTGGCCTGGATCCTGCCGATCATGCCGCTGATCGCCTGGATGGAGCGGCGGCGCGAGGGCGAATAGCGCAGTTCGGTGCTGGTTCAGGCGATGTTGAGGCGCCGTCCGCGGTTCTGCAACGCCGTCGGCACGCCCGAGATCAGCGCCGCGACATCACCGCGTCGCTGGAACAGCCCGTTCACCGAAATGCGCGGCAGCGCTGTCAGATGCGCAAGATGGTCGGCGAAAAGCACACCCGGGCGCGTGGTGACGGCGGTTTCAAAGCCGCAGGCGCGGGCAAGCGCGAACTCACGCGCGCCGGCGGAACCGGGGTCCCCCACCGGGAAGGCGAGATGCCGCACCTCGCGGCCAAGCTGCTCCTCGATGATGGCCTTGCTTTCCGCCATTTCAACGCGGGCAATCGCCTCGGCGTGTTTGGCAAGCATGGGGTGCGTCATGGTATGGGCGCCGATGGTGCAGAGCGGATCGGACGCCATGGTGCGGATTTCGTTCCAGCGCATGCAGAGGTCGCGCGTGCGCTGAAGCGGGTCGATGCCCGCCTCCTCCGCCATGCGGGCGATAACGGCGCGCATCTCCCCCTCCGGGCCGGGGCGCAGGGCCCAGTAAATCGTCTCGAAGGCGCGGGTCTTTTCCTCCGCTGTCGCGGCGGGCAGTTCCAGCCGACCGGTGGAAAGCGGGGCGGAGACGTGATCCTGACAGGCAATCGCCTCTTCAAGATCGAGCCACCAGAGCGGCGCCGTCGCGTCCGCAAAACCCGGGGTGACAAAGATCGTGAACGGCGCCTTGTGCCTGTGCAGAACCGGCCAGGCAAAATGGCCGTTGTCGCGATAGCCGTCATCGAAGGTCAGCACGGCAAAGGGCGGACCATCGGAACGGAGCCGCGCGGGCACTTCATCGAGCGCGGCAATTTCATAGCCCTGATCAGCCAGAAGCTGCACGGTCTCTTCCAGAAACTCCGGCGTGATTTCCAGAATGCGGTTGGGCGCGAAGGAAAAATCACTGGCCGGGCGCACATGGTGCATGGTCAGTATGACCCCGCGCCCGCGAAAGGCCGGTGCCAGCGCCCGCGTTGCGCCGGTCAGACGCAACAGCTTCAGCAGAGCCGCAATCGCTGTGTAACGCAGGTCACTCATTATCCACCATACCAACCCAAATATGCCCGTTCCTCCTTTATGCGCGGGGCGCGTTGAGGATTCGTTGCCGTTGAGCGGCCATGGTGTCGAAAACCTCGCGTCACTTCGGGAAGCCCATGTCTGCTGTCACATTTCATGATGCCGCCGCCCTGCCCCACGCCACAGGCACCGACGGCATCATCGTCGAGATCGCCCGCACACCCGCCGCCTTGCGCGCGGTGTGGGAGGCGCTCGGCACCACTGGAACGGTCTCGCCCTATCAATCGATCCGCTGGATCGAGGCCTATCTCAAACACGTCAATGAGCCGGCCAGCGAAGATGGCGCCATTCTCACCCTGCGTGGGCTGACCGGCACCGTGCTGATGGTTCTGCCGCTGGCCATCGCGCGCAGTGGCGGGCTGAGGGTTGCGCGGTTCATCGGTGGCAAACACGCGAATTTCAATCTGCCGCTGTTCTCCGGCGCTGCGGATACTGTCTCGCGGGACGACATTCTCAAGGCACTGCATGATGCCGGACGGCAGCTGAATGTCGACATTTTCCAGTTCATCAACCAGCCGCTCGAATGGGATGGCCGGGCCAATCCGCTCGCGCAGCTCTCGGGCCAGCCTTCACCGAGTGCCGGCTACAAGTTCTCGCTCGGCAGCAATGCCGAAGATGTGCTGCATGCGCGGTTCTCCAAGGACACACGCAAGAAGCTCCGGCAGAAGGAAGCCAAGCTGCAACAGGTGGCCGTGGTGCGCTATCATCGGCCCGCGCCCGGCCCCGAGGCGCTTGCCATGCTCGACAGTTTCCTTGCGCTCAAGGCGGCCCGCTTCAAGGATCAGGGCATTTCCGATCCCTTCGCGGGCGATGACGTGCGCGCCTTCCTTCAAACCGTCACGCGCGACGGTACGCTGGAATTTCATGCGCTGATGGTGAACGATGCCCCGGCCGCAATCTATGCCGGCGTGGCCGATGCCAAGCGCTTTTCTGGCGTTGTCACAGCCTTCGATGCCTCGCCGGAGATTTCGCGCTCCTCGCCAGGCGAGGTCCTGCTGGTTCACATGATCCGCAATCTCTGCGCGCGCGGCCTGACGACTTTCGATCTCGGTGTGGGCGAAGCCCATTACAAGAGCAAGATCTGCGACCAGACCGAACCGCTCTTCGACAGCTGTGTGCCGGTGTCCATCAAGGGGCGGCTTGGCGCCCTTGCCCTGTCAACCGGCGGACGGCTGAAGCGCTGGCTGAAGCAGTCGTCGCACGGGCAGCGGCTCATCGCGGCTGTCCGAAAAATGAAAACGCGGGGCTGAGCGGGCCCCCGCGTCTTTCGTCCGTTCCGTTGTCCTATGCCGCCGTCGTGGACTGGCGTGCCGTGTCGTTGGCCGGAGACGGCGTTCTGATCGTGGGCTCCTCGACCACAATCGTCACCCGACCGGGCAGATGCGCATCCAGCCGCTCGAAGGCGCCGCGCACTGCAGGATCGCTGTCATCGCGGCTTGCCACCAGCACCATGGCGCCGGTGTGGGCAATCAGCGCCGTGCCCGCGCCCAGCGGTCCGGCATCGACCAGCACAAAGTCATAGGTCTGGCTGAGCGCGTCGATCATCTCGGCGAAGTCAATACTTCCGGCGTCCACATGCTGCCCTGCGCCGCTGCCAAACGGAATGATGTGCAGGCGCGACTGGCGATCCCGGTGGATGATATCGGCAAAACTCGCCGCGCCAGCCATCATGTCGGCAAGGCCTGCCGGCTGATAGCGACCGATCGCCTGCTCCGCTTCCGGGCCGTGCCCTGTCATGTCGAGCAGGATCGTGCTGCCGCGCATGGCCAGCGCCCGGGCCAGCGGCAGAGCCGTGGTGCCGGAGGCGACATCGCCGCCGAAAGACTGGCACCCGATCACCAGCGCCGTTGCTGAACGTTTCAGGCCACAAAGATCATCCACCAGCGGTTCGAGCGCAGCCAATGCGTCCGCGGGCCGGGGCCGCGGGGTCGGGCGGGGCTGTGGCCGTTCCGCCGGCGGGGCCATCGGCGCTGTGGCGACGGCTTCTGCGGGCGGCGGCCCGGTGTTCGGATACATCACGGGCTGTTGCGGTTGTGGCGCGTAGCCCGACAACGGGGGCGGAGCCTGGACATAGGGCGGCATGACCACCCCGGTGCCGACATCGGCAGCAAACAGGAAGCGCGTGATGATGATGGCCGAGGTCAGCACCAGGGTTGCGAGCGTTGCCAGAAGGATGATCGGCACCTTCTTCGGGAAGGCCGGCAGTTGCGGCAATACAGCGCGCGAGATGATCCGGGCATCGGCCGGAGCCGCCGCATCGGCATCGCGCGACAGAGAATCGCGGTATTTGGCGAGATACTGCTCATAATTTTCCCGCAGGGCCCGCGCCTCACGTTCCAGCGCGCGGAGTTGCACCTCCTGCTCGTTGGCATTGGCTGCCGTGCGCTTCTGGCCCTCGAATTCGGCCTGGAGGCTCTGGACACGGGCGCCGGCCACGCGGGCGTCGTTCTCCAGCGTCCGCGCTGTCCGCTCGGCGGCGGTGCGGATCTGGTTTTCAAGGTCTGCCAACTGGGCGTGCAACTCCTTCATGCGCGGATGGCCGGGCAGAAGCGAGCGCTCTTCCAGCGCAATCTGGGTTTTCATGCCCACACGCTGTTCGAGAAGCCGCCGGACGAGTTCGTTGTTGACCACTTCGGACGTCTCGAAGATGCGCCCGGTGCGCAGCGCATCGCGGATCATCTTCGCCTTGGCGTTGAGCTCGGTCTGGGCTGCCCGCGCCGCTGACATCTGCGTGTTCATCTCGCCCAGTTGCTGTGTTGCGATGGTTGCATTGCTGGAGCCGATCAGCAGGCCATGCTCGGCCCGGAAGGCTTCCACCTTTGCTTCCGCCTCGGCCACCCGCGCGCGCATTGGCTCGATGGCCTGCGCAAGCCAGGCGCTGGCCCCCTGTGTCGTCGATTTCTTCGCCTCGCGCTGGAAGGAGATATACTCCTCGGCAATGACATTGGCGCCCCGCTCCGCCAGTTCCGGGTCGCGGGAGGAAAACTCGATGGCAATCACGCGGGACTTGCCGACGTTGAACACGAGCAGCTTCTCGAAGAAGGTCTCAAGGATGCGCTCTTCGGGCGGCACAGCCAGCGGATCCTTGGTCAGGCCGATCAGCGCGAGGATGCGCTTGAGCACACTCGGGTCTTTCTTCACCGGGTCGAATTCTTCGCGGCTGGCGAGATCGAGCTTGCGGATCGCCGCCTTCGCGATATCGCGCGACATGATCGTCTGCACCTGACTCTGCACCGCCTCGGTGTCGAGTGGCGGATCGGAACCGCGCTGTTCCTTGTCCGGACGGGTGAAATAGTTGTCGCGGTTTTCCAGCAGGATGCGCGCCTCGCCGGTATATTTAGGCTTGACGACATTGACGAAAATCACCGCGCCAACGAGCGCCAGCAGGGTCGGAACAAGAATCCAGAGTTTCTTGCGATTAAGCTCCGTGAACACGCCGCCGATGGTGTTGTCACCTTCGGGCAGGCGTCCAAGTTCGGCAGGGTAAGCGCCAGACATAAGCACACGTCTCCAGACTCGTCAGTTCACCAGATTACGAACGAACATGGTTATTGCCGGGTTAATCCCCTGAAAATCAGCGGAAATTCGTAAAACATTAACCATAAGTGCCGATGCTCGGGGCCAGAACAAACGTTGAGTCCCGTCACGCCATGAAACGATCGAACGCATTCATTGCCGTGCTGGCGGCCCTGCAGCTCGCGGGCTGCGCGCCGACAGTCATGCCGCCGGATGTGCTCCAGGCCAGTCTGCATGAACCGTATACGCTGAGCGCCGGCGACAAGCTGCGCATCATCGTTTTCGGGCAGGATGCGCTGTCGAACATCTATGCCGTGGACGGCGCGGGCCGGATTTCGATGCCGTTGATCGGCGCGGTGGACGCGCGCGGCCTGACCACCGGCGCGCTCGAAAAATCCATCGAAGGGCGCCTGCGCAACGGCTTCCTGCGCGAGCCGAAGGTCAGCGTCGAGGTGGATACCTACCGCCCCTTCTTCATTCTCGGCGAGGTGACCACATCCGGGCAATATCCTTACGTCAACAACATGACGATCCAGACCGCCGTGGCGATTGCCGGTGGCTATTCCCCCCGCGCCGCACGAACCTATGCCGAGGTGACGCGCGTGGTGAATGGCGATCTTGTCACCGTCAATGTTCCTGTGACCACACCCATTCGCCCCGGCGACACCGTGGTCGTCAAAGAGCGCTTCTTCTGAGCGTGAGGTGGGTTCGATGAGCGGGCTGCGCATCCTTTACGTTTTCCGCGCGCCGCTGGGCGGTCTGTTCCGCCAGGTGATTGATCTCGTGCGGCATCAGGCCGAGGCGGGGCACCAGATCGGCATCGTCGCCGATTCCATGACTGGCGGCGCAAGAGCCGAAGAGGTGTTCGCCGAACTCGGGCCGATGTGCCCGCTTGGCATTCACCGGATGCCGATGCACCGCAATCCGCACCCCAGCGACGTGACCAACATCCGCGCCATCGCCCGGCTCGCGCGCGAACTCAACGTCGATGTCATCCATGGCCATGGCTCGAAGGGCGGGCTTTATGCGCGGTTTGACGCATCGCTCTGGCGGAACGGGCCGGTTCGCGCCTACACGCCCCACGGCGGCAGCTTCAACTACCGGCCCGGCACGCTCGTCAGCAAGCTCTACATGCTGACCGAGACGTTTCTTGAACGGGGAACCGATCTCTTCACCTTTGAAAGCGCCTATATCGGCAGCCGCTTCCACGAGGAAGTCGGCCAGACGGACAAGCTGGTCCGCGTGGTGCTGAACGGGCTCTATCCGCATGAATTCGAGCCACGGAAAACCGTCGAAAATCCAACCGACTTCCTGTTCATCGGCGAGTTGCGGGCGGCCAAAGGCATCGACACTCTGCTGAAAGCGGTTGCCCGCCTCTCAACCAACGGCAAGACTCCGACGATCACCATCATTGGCGGCGGGCCGGACGAGGCGCTGCTCAAATCCATGACGGTGGAACTCGGCATCGCAAAGCAGGCGACGTTCACCGGGCCAATGCCCGGTGCGGAAGGGCTGAAGCGCGGGCGCATCATGGTCGTGCCGTCGCGGGCCGAATCCCTGCCCTATATCGTTCTGGAGGCGGTAGCCGCGCAGGTGCCGCTGATCACCACGAATGTCGGCGGCATTCCCGAGATCGTGGGTCAGGATTATGACTGGATGATCCCGCCGGAAGATCTCGACCGGCTGACCGCCCTGATGGGCGAAGCGCTCACCTTGTCACCCGAGGCGCTGGCGAGCCGCTCGCTTGCGCTGGCGGACCGCGCGCGCCCGATCTTCGACGTTAGCAAGATGGCCAATGCCGTCATTGCGGCGCATCGCGAAGCCATCGCGCTGCGGAAGAGCCGGGCCTGACACCGCAAAGGCGGGAACGATGATGGTTGAACACGACACATCGACCGCACCACCGCCCCCACCGGAGGCGCCGGCACGGCCCCGGCTGGCCGAGACGGTGGGGCAGCCCACCCGCCGCAACGAGATTTCACCCGTGATGGTGGCCGGCGCAGCCCGGCTGCTCGACTTCGTCCTGGTCGCGACCATCGGCGCGCTGATCACCTATCTCTGGATTCCGGCACATGAAGCCGTAAAGCCCCAGTACTGGTGGGCGGTGCCCGGCGTGGCGTTGACGACGGTTGTGATTCTCCAGAATCTCGGCGTCTACCGGATCAGCAATTTCCGACAGGTCTTCCGCCCGGCGCTCGCCATCGTCGGCGGCTATTCCACCGTCTTCTTCGCCCTGATGGCGGTCGTCTTCTTCCTCAAGCTGGAAGGTGTGTTTTCGCGCGTCGTCTTCGGCGGCTGGTTTATCTTTGGCTTGATGGCGCTCCTGGTCCGGCATGTTCTTCTCAATGCGGTCGTCCGGTCCCTCACCCGGCGCGGGCTTCTCGATCGGCGCACCGCCATTGTCGGCGGCGGCGACCATGCACTCGAGCTGATCAACGCCCTCAACGCAGGCGAGGCGAATGACATCCGAATCTGCGGCATTTTCGATGATCGGGATGAGCTGCGCTCGCCCGATCTCGTTGCGGGCTATCCCCGGCTTGGCAGCGTCGATGATCTGATCGCCTATGCCCGCAATGTCCGGGTCGATCTTGTCATCTTCACACTGCCGGTGACGGCGGAGGAACGCATCCTCGCGATGCTGCGCAAGTTGTGGGTCTTGCCCGTCGATATCCGCCTTTCTGCGCATACGCAGCGGCTGCGCCTGCGGCCGCGTAGCTATTCCTTCATCGGCTCGGTGCCGATGTTCGATGTTGCGGACAAGCCCTTCAACGATCGGGACATCATTATCAAGGCGCTGTTCGACCGGGTGATCGGCTCGCTGCTTCTGGTGCTGCTCTCGCCTGTCATGCTGCTGGCCGCGCTGGCGGTTAAGCTCGATTCGCCCGGACCGGTGCTGTTCCGACAGAAGCGCTACGGCTTCAACAACCAGCTCGTCGAGGTGCTCAAGTTCCGCTCGATGCATGTGGGCGACGCCGATCATGACGCGCGCAAGCTGGTGACGCGGGACGATCCGCGCGTCACCCGTGTCGGGCGTTTCCTGCGCCGTACCTCCATCGACGAACTGCCGCAGCTCTTCAATGTCGTATTCGGCGGCAGTCTGTCGCTGGTTGGGCCGCGCCCCCATGCCATTCACGCCAAGGCCGAGAACCGCCTCTATGACGAGGTGGTCGACGGCTATTTCGCGCGTCACAAGGTGAAGCCCGGCATCACCGGCTGGGCGCAGATCAACGGCTGGCGCGGGGAGACCGACACGCGCGAGAAGATCCAGCGCCGCGTCGAGCATGACCTCTTCTACATCGAGAACTGGTCGGTTCTGCTCGACCTCTACATTCTCATCCGCACGCCTTTCGCACTCATCAACGGTGACAGGGCCTACTGATGCACGCTTCGATTTATCCGGCGCCCTATGCCACCCTGCCCCATACCGAACGCACCCGGCGCAGCATGGGCGATATCATCCGGCTGACGTTGCTCTGGCTTGCCATCTATTCAAGCTCGGTCGTCCTGCTCGATATTTTCTACAACGTTTTCATCCTGGCGGCGCTGGGCGCCTTCCTGCTGACGGGGCTGAAGATCGACCGGCTCAACATGCCGTTCATTTTCTTTCTCGTGATCTACAATCTCGGCGCGCTGATCGCCTTCCAGCCCTATATCGATTTCGAATGGAGCCGCGAGTTCGTCATCGGCACCAATTTCGTCGCCGTCACCGCCATCTTCTTCTGCCTGATGTTGAACGAGGATGCGCTGACACGACTGAATGTCTGCCGTTCCGCCTTCATCATCGGCGCCGTGCAGGCCGCGACCGCAGGCATTCTGGGCTATGCCAATGTCGCGGGTCTCGGCGAAATCTTCTCGATGTATGGCCGCGCCTCCGGCACCTTTCGCGACCCCAACGTGCTTGGCCCGTTTCTGGTGCTGCCGGCTCTTTATCTGCTGTGGGACATCTTCCACGGCGGACGATACATGGCCGTGAAATCGGTCTCTCTTGTCATCATCGTCACCGGTCTGTTCCTGTCATTCTCACGCGGGGCCTGGGGCTCGATCGTGGTGGGAGCCGGCACGATGATCGTGCTCGCCTATTACACCAGCGAAGATCGTCGCCTCAGAAACCGGGTCGTCAAGGGCTGCATTCTTGCCCTGGTGGCGTTGACGATCATTCTCACCATCGCGCTCTCCATCGACGATGTGGCACAGGTCTTCGCCGACCGCTTCGTACTCCAGAAGGACTATGACTCCGGCCCTTCCGGCCGTTTCGGCAACCAGAAGCGTTCGATCCCCGAACTGCTCGTCCGCCCCTTCGGCTATGGCCCCAACCGCCATGGCCTGTTCTGGCCGGAGAACCCGCATAACGTGTACCTCATGGCGTTCTCGTCCTATGGCTGGCTCGGCGGGCTGACCTTCATGGGCTACATCGCCTCGACCTGTTATCTCGGGCTCAGGAACTGCTTTCTCAAGACGCCGTTCCAGATGCATTCCATCGTCATCTGGTCGGCCCTGTTCCCGCATATCCTGCAAGGGTTCCAGATCGATTCCGACCGCTGGAGACACCTGTTCTATCTCTATGGCGTGACCTGGGGCCTTGCGGCCATCAACCGCAAATGGCTGCTGCTGAACCGGCCGAAGGGATAGGCCTCACCGCCCGGGCAGCACCATCACAGTTGGCTTCTCCGGCAATGTCTCGCGCCGCAGCCTGATCGCTGCGGTCTCGCTGCGGCGGATTTCATAGTCCTGCCCGAGCCGATCGAGAAAGCGATCCAGCGTAGCCCGGCCGAAGTAGTGCATCGGGATCATCAGCTTTGCATTCAGCGATTTGAGCACCTCGATCATTCCGTCAAGGTCCATCGTGAAGGAGCCGTCGACCGGAACCAGGACGACATCGAGCTGACCGATGGCGCTCAAATGCTCCGGCGTCAGCGTGTGATGCAGATGGCCGAGATGGCCGATGCACAGGCCCGCCACCTCGAAGATGAAGATCGAATTGCCGTTGTGCTGCGTGCCGCCCGCATTGCGGATGTTGGTGGGCACGTTGCGTACGCGCGTATCCGCAAACGCGAGTTCATGCCGTGCCATTTGCCCGCCCTCGCCCCAGCCGTGCAGGATGTGCTTGATCTGCGGATCCGGCATCAGACTGTAATGCGTGTCATGGGCGTAGTTCATTGTCGCGATGTCGGGAATCGCGCGGGGACGAATGTAGTCGTTGTAATCAGTCGCGATTCGCACGCCCTTCGGGCTCTCGATGAGAAAGGTCGAATGGCCCACGAAGGTCAGCCCCACCTCGTCCGCAGCCAGCTGGGCCGGAATGACCTGGACCACCCCATGCCGAGCCATATTGGCCACACAGGCGGTGTCTGCCCTCGCGAAGGCCGTGGCGAGGAACACCAGAACCAGCGACAGAAGGGCTTTCATGGTCTCTCCCAGCGTTTCAACGTCTGATAGTAGCGATCCGAACGGGCAATTCGATTCACAATACGGTGTAAATTTCTGGCAGATTCCAACTGCTTGAGAAATTGAAGTATATCTTGTTGCAATGCGGCAACTAATTCATGTGAGCTTCTTCTTTTAAGACAATGTTAACCTTGAATTGGTTCGCAGCCATGTCATAAAGACTCGAATACTGAAATTGGAGATGAATATGAAAAAGATTTCACTGGCTCTCGCGTCCCTGTTTGCTGCAACAACCGCTTCCCTTGCTGCCGATCTGCCCTCGCGCACTGCGCCCCCGATGGCGCCGGCGCCGACCATTTCGCAGATGACGTTTTCGGGATTCTACGTTGGCATTTCCGGCGGCTGGGCGCAGGCCGAATTCAAGGACAAGGATTCTTCCGGTTCCCTGCGCGGCAATGGCGGCCTGCTCGGCCTCACGCTCGGCTACAACTACCTGCTGACCGACCGCTTCGTTCTGGGTCTTGAGGGCGATGTTTCGTGGATGAGCGCCCGGAAGAAGCAGACTGTCGTCGACCAGTGGACGGGCGGCTATTCCATCGGGACCGGTCGTGTCGAACAGACCTTTTTCGCTACGATTCGTCCGCGCCTCGGCTACACCTTCGGCAACTGGATGCCGTATATCACGGGCGGTCTGGCGATTGCCGACACCAAGCTGAAATACTCCGACGCCAGTTATGTCGGCACCACGCTCGTCTTCTCCGAAGCGGACAGCGTGTCGAAGACCCGCACGGGCTGGACCATCGGCGGCGGTGTTGAGGTGCTGCTCACTCAGAACCTCTCGGCCAAGCTTGAATATCTTTATGCCGACTTTGGTTCCACCCGTTATCACTGGAACAACGGCTTCAGCACTGGAAAAGTCAGCATCAAGGACAACATCGTCCGTGCCGGCGTGAACTACCGGTTCTGATCCCGGTTGCGGCGCGGACAGGAAGGGGGCTCCGGCCCCCTTTTTTGTTGGGAAATGCGGATCAGCGATTGCGGATCGTGATTGCCCTGCTATAAGCGCCGCCAGTCGGAGTGTAGCGCAGCCCGGTTAGCGCACTAGTCTGGGGGACTAGGGGTCGTGGGTTCGAATCCCGCCACTCCGACCATTTAATCCCTTGATTTAAAAGGGATTTACGAAAATTCAAAGAAATGACGTTGATTTTCGTGACCAATATGTGACCAAATGACCCCTTTGATGATGGGGTTTGGCCATGGCCAAAAAGCTGAAAACCGAGGAAAAACTGCCCACCGGCATTGATCGGCTTGATTCGGGAACATTGCGCGTACGTGTGCGTGTTAGAGGGCGGGAAGAAGCAACACGGTCTTTTCCTCTGCATGAGAACACGCGTGAAGCCCGCGAGCGTCAATTGCACGAGGCGACAGCCTGGCAAGCGCAGACAGCGGCCAAGGTCAAATCCGGAATGCATATCTCTACGCGCGAGGCAGAAAAGCTGAAGCTGCGCGATGCGTTGATCATGCTGCGGGAAGAGGGACTGAATACCCGCAACGAGAGCGCCCGTGAGATCGCCCAATATCAAATCGGTGTTCTCCTCAAGGATCCGATTGCCGACTTGCCGCTGGCGAAGGTTTCCAAGCCCGATCTCGCAGCGTTGCGGGATCGGCTGATCCAGCGTGGCATTGAACTCAGCGACGAGAAGGCTCTCAAGCGGATATCCAAGCTCGAAGATAAAGCCGAACGCCAACAGCGCCTTGCTGACCTTCAAAGCCTGCCGAAGCTCAGGAAAAAACTCAGTTCCTTTTCCGCGCATCCTGCCTCAGTGGAGCGAGATGGAATCGCCGCAAGGATCGCTCAGGTCGAAGTCCGAGAAGGTATCAAGCCGCCCGCAAGCTCGACCGTGAAAAACACGCTTGGGAAGGTCAATGTCGCGCTGAAATTGATCGGCCAGAAGGTCCACGGTGTCGCTGAACCAGTTCGTGGCGTCTCCATGCCCAAGGCATCACCTCCCCGCACACGGCGTCCATCCAAGGACGAATGGGAGCGCCTGCTGGCAGCAGCGGAGGCGGTGAACCCGTTATGCCCGCTGATCCTGAGATTTGCCGTTCTGACGGCTCTGCGGCGCGAACGCTGCCTGACGGTGAGGTTATCAAACATCAGCCAGATCGCCGATGGCAAGCAGGTCATCCATTTCCCGAAGGAGGACGGCTCGAAGAAGATCGGCATCATTCCGGTAACGACCGAAATACGCGCTATCATCGATCAGGCGCTGGCGATGCGTCAGGATAAATCCAACGACCGGCTGGTGTTTGCCGTTCCCATCGAGACGTTCGAGGCCTGGTTTGAAAAGTCTCTTGCCTCCGCCGGGATCAAGGACCTGCATTTTCATGACCTGCGTCATGAGGCGACATCGCGCCTGTTCGAGCAAGGGCTGAACATGATGGAGGTCATGACCATCACCGGTCATACCACCACGGAGATCGTGGAGCGTTATAGCCACTACAATTGCGGGTTGATTCACGACAAGCTGGAGAAGGCGCACCTGAAGCGCAGCCCGGAATCCATTTTGGAAGACATCCGGGTGATGGTGGGGAGGTATCTGAAGGCGGGTGGGAAACTATTATCATTAAAATTTTAAAAGAAACATTACCTCTTGTTAAAATATAGATAATCAATATCAGGGTTTTATAAAGTGAATAAAACAAATTAAAGCACATTAATAGACATATAGATTGTCTTTATGTGTGAATATAATATATATTCATAATATTATTTCGGTACTCCAAACGATCTGTCCTTATTGTTTTTTTCAAAAAACAAGGATAGAACACAAAGTATCATAATAAACAATACTCCAACCAATATTGCATCCAGGTGCTTGGAAAGATTTTCAGGAATTTTTCCTGATGTTACGACAGACTTCGCAAATGTGACCACGAATGCAAATAAAAAACTCACTCCACAAATGAACATTCTGACTTTTATCGATACACGACTCAGATATTGTGGAAAAGCAAGAATATCATGATCTGTAGCTCGCGTAGCTTTCGCCTTCTTAAAAGCAATTACAAAGTTTTCATCAAGCGTTGTAATTGCGGAAGCGTAATATCTATATGCTGCCACCAGAAGACCCACCTCGAAAAGCAATGAGGTGATGAAGATGTTATCAATGGTTGCGTTCACGTCCGATTCTCCCCGCCACAAGGATCACTGATCCAGAAATGCCCAATCCGACAACAACAGCCAGAGCAGCGATAGTATCGTCCTTGTTATAAAAAGTTCCGTATAATGCTGTTACAAGAGCGCTAGTTGACCCCAAAAATATCGACAATCCAATCAATCTTGCCGTGTAAAGATGTCGATTAGCATCATTTACAAGTGCAATATATACCGCTGGAAAAAACGGAATCATTAGAGAGTACATTCCAACCCAGAAACTCAAAAAGTCAAACTTCCAGAATGCAACTAAAATAGATAGAACGCAAATAGCAGTTATCACCACACGCGATATAAGAAGGATGCGTGCTTCTTCTGTATTTTCGATTTGAGCAATCGGCTTTGCGTTGGGGAAAAGAACAGGCCGCCAATCAAAAATTATTGTCTGAGCTGCGGAAATTGCAAAGGCGTCAAACGTCGATAGAGCGGCAGCTAAAAATGCTGACATGATGAGCGTTAGCAGGATGGCAGACCACACTGACGTCTGGGAGCTTGCGCTGAGTTCTTGGAGGTACCAGGCTAAAATATCCTGCCCATTAGTAGCATTAATCCCGTGACCAAGAGCGAAGATGCCAATTGTATACCAACCCGCAAATACAATGCAAAATGGTATCAATGAATCTCGAACCAAAAGCCGCCTAAGCGCTGAAGAAATATCAGCATCCGTCGGTGCATTGCCAGACAGCAGATCGGTCGAATTAATAACTGAAATGCATCGTTGCCACATATCCATTACGCAAAATTGATATAGAATTAATAGCACAAGGATTGATAAAGATACAGATACGTCAGGTCCGACAGTAATATTTCGCAAATTAAAAAAGTCTATCGGCAATTCAATTGGATGGTCAGCTTTTAGTGTAAATACAGATATAAAAATTGCAATAACGCCTATTATCATGGATCCCATTTGAAGATTGGCGACGGACGCTACACCGCGAAAGCCATTAATAGCCGTGTACAAGATGCCGCATATGCCAAGAAAAATAGCTAAGTTATACTGAGATAATCCGGTAATCGGAGCAAATACATCGGATGTAATTTTAACCTCGATACCAAGCGATCCAAAGTACAGAAGAAATGTTATTACTGACGATAATGCACCCAGTGCCGCGCGTTCTCGGGGGGTGGTCCCAAAAGATTCGGCTATAAACTGATGTAAGGTGGTTCCGGTTCTGAAAAACGGTATCATTTTATGTAAGTGAGCACTAAAGAATATAAGACCAAAGAACCAAGCAATTACAGATAACAAAGCAACGCCAATTCCAAAAAAATATATCAATGATGCGGAAAATACAATAGAACTAGCAAAGCCGACGTTAGTAGCTACCAGAGTTCCTACAAAATGTTTGGATGGCATTTTTCGTTCGTAAAAGAAAAAATTCGAAAGCGTATCTTTAGAAATACTTAGTGGTAGTCGATAAATTGCATACACAGCACAAATTGCTACAAATACGTAGGAAGCAAGAAATGTAGGAGCGCCAATCAGCGTTGCAATCCAGCCAACGGAAAATATTGACAGCAATGCGATATTTTCTGACGTCATTGCGTGGTTCCTTTCACTTCGACTGAGCGTAATAATTGACACGCTACAAAGAGGCGTTCGAGTCCAATGCCTAGTCCGTAAAGCCCAGTGCGATATTGAATAAGATCGTCGCCATTGCCGCGTAGGCAATATGCTAAGGGGCTCTTTCGCCCAGCTAAGCCAAGCGCGCCAATTTCTAAGAAGCCATATGGAGTGCTTAGAAATAGCTCCTGGCGTGTGGAGTGACCGTTTTCATCTAAATCAAAAAAAGAATTTCGAGGCGTGTATCCGCTTGTAATAATCCATGAAAAATTATTAGATTTAATAGAGGGGGCATCACTATGCTCATCGTGATTTGAATTAATCCAGTCTATTTTGGGTAAACCGGTCTCAATTAATACGTGGTTTATTATATTTGTTAGAAAGCGAGATATGCCATTTGTTGTCGTGAAATAATAAGCATCAAAAATATGAAAACACCGCAATCGGAAAATTGAAGTATATAATTCATTACGAAAAATAGGTGATATCGAATAAAAACGAGGTAGATTATTTCCGGACCAAATCTCGGGTTCTGTATTGAACCGCAGTTGTTCGCCGGTAGAAATATTTATAGATTCAGAGTGTGTATTAGGAAATGCGTCAAAAGGAGACATGGTAAGTTCAGAAAACCGCTGACGTGTCATTATGCGGCGAAAAATAGTTGCAAGCGATCCGAGCTCGGCCGCCGAAGGTGCGGCAAGAAATGATAATTGAGCCGGCAATAATTTCAGGTGAGCCAAGTTCGTGTCTGGTGATAGGACTTTTGGGGACATATATCCGCCTAATATGCTGATTCCGCCATTTGCTATGGTAACCAGTATGCGGGAAGTGCTGATTTGAAAAGGAGTAAAGAGATAAAAATTGGTATTTCGACCGCAGGCTGTATGGTAGAAATTAAGAGTTACGATGCCGGTCGCTCAAAACTGATCCGCAGCTTCGTCCCCGTCGCCTCGGCATAACGTTTCAATGTGCGAGTGGAAGGCATCGTGCGCCCGCTTTCCAGCCGTGCAATCTGCTCCTGGCTGGTGCCCATGGCCTCTGCGACTTGTTCCTGGGTCATATGTGCCTGCGCCCGCGCCTTGATGAGAGCTTCGGCCAGCGAGAACTCTTCCTCCAGCGCGTCATAGGCTTCCACGAAGGCAGGGTTCTTGAACCATTCCTTGGCGGCATCCTCGACAGGGATGAACCTCTTACTCATTGGACCTCCTTCGCCCGGCGCAGGGCTATCTCGATTTCACGGCGCGGTGTTTTCTGCGTTTTCTTCTGGAAGACATGGACGACAACGACACGGCGACCGGATGCCGTGACATAGGCCGCGCGCGCGATGCCATCCTTGCCCTTCATCCGCATTTCCCAGATCGGGCCTTCCAGATGCTTCACGTATGGTTCGTGCACCATCTGCAAGCCACCGGATTCAATCAGCCGGGATATGCGCAGGAAACTGGCGATGATATCGAGCGGCAGCGCCTCAAGATCGCCGCGCACCTCATCGTTCAGAAAACCGACCGTCCACTTCATTGAGATAATATACTGTTTTCGGCATAAACTACAAGGGAGACGGATGGAGGAAGGATTGGATCAAGCGGCCTTGCCGGTATTCTCCCCGGTCATTTCCTGCGCCTCTTTCAAGGCTTCCAGTGCTTCATCGGAATAAACCAGCGCCGCCGCCTGCGCGGCCATCGCAAGCGCCATCGCCGGGCTGTTACCCCCGGCCATGAACAGCCCCATTTGCTGGTGCATGACCGCCCGCAGCTCGTCCAGCTTTTCGGGATCGGCGAGAATTTCATCGAATTTCGACATTTTCATTCTCCTTGCTTTCATTCGTTTATTTGAGAGGCTGCTGGGAAATTTTCTCCAGCACCCCCATGCTTTTTTCGGATTTTTCCCAATCTGCCTTCCGATCAAAGAGCCGCAGGAAAGGTCAGGTTGACCCTTTTGTTCATTCTCGTCCCGTCACGTCATGACAGTTCGTGCAATAACGGACATCAGCGTTTTCCGGACTTTTTCGCTCGAAACAGCCCGTTTTCGAGAGGGTGCTGGCGTTCATAATTCGGATTTCGGACAGATATCGCCATTTTGCCTGCCTGATTTTTCGATCTGAAAACGGCGCAGGAAAGGGTAATGAAAGGGGCAATGCTCAACGACATGGCGAGCACACGGGGGTAGCCGACAAGCAAGCCGGAAAGGGCTGTTGATTACCGCTGAGAACTGACCCGGCGGGCTCGTAAATTTCCACTGAGATTTGACCCATGTTCTGACCTTCTCCCTGGCTTTGGGTCGGGGGAACATGGAGTGATCGACATGGCATTATTGAGC
>Ga0209571_1000143_pt1 | contig 156535 bp, 147 predicted proteins | sample EBPBio102011_DNA_FD_185866 | JGI IMG/M metagenome (GOLD analysis project Ga0209571, IMG submission 185866) | Wastewater treatment Type I Accumulibacter community from EBPR Bioreactor in Madison, WI, USA - Reactor 1_1/10/2011_ DNA (SPAdes)... | ecosystem: Engineered > Bioreactor > EBPR >...
TGCGTGGTGACGACGGCTGACTAGGCATCGCCACCGTCGCCACGCAGGGCCCTCAAGGACTGCTACAACACGCGAAGAACGAGGAGCGGGGACTTCTACTTGGCCACCACCGGGGACTGGTCATGGCCACCAGCGGGGACCGCTACCTGGCCACCAGTGGGGACTTTTTCATGGCCACGGACACCGACGACACCTGACCAGTCGAAGTCGACGACGCCGATCAGACCGACTCCGTCCTCGTGAGAAATCTGCAGTCTTGGTCGCGGAATGTTGAGGACGAACATCTGGGCTCGGGAAAGGCTCTCACCGGGCGACATGGACAATGGATCGGCAAGGTCGCGGACCAGGCGAGCCATCACGATTCCTGGTGAACCAGCCTCGAGGTTGCCCACCTCGGCGATGAGTTCCGCATGAGTGCACAACTCATGGCGGAGTGCGTGGTCGGCGGCGGCAAGGGCGGTGGGCCATGACCCGGTCGCGCACAGATCCACGATGGTCTTGGCGGGCGACGTCACACGCAGACCATGGAGCCGGCGCTCGTCCGCGCGTTCTGAAGTGTGGCGTTGGATCAAGCCCGAGGATCGGACCTGGCGGCCCACGTAGGTCACATGGCACGTCTTGGGCCACGGTTCGATCCGTGGCAACCCCCACAGGACGGCCGCAGACTCGTGGGAGAAGAGTGGCGGCTTCGACGGATCGCAGCTGACCGCCGTTCCATGGACGAAGGCGGCGTAGCGGTGGTCGTAGCTCAGACTCGTCCATACGCCCTTGGGGATCCAGATCCCATGGCGCACCGGGAGGTATCCCGAATCCTCGGGCTCAATGCCTCGGCGCCGTAGATCCGCGGCTACTCGCAGAGGTGAGGGGTCAAAGGGCGACGGTGGAGGCGGTCCCAACATGACGAGAGCGTCGCAGAACCTCGCGGGACACTTTGCCGCTATCCACAGCCCCTGGGGAACGCCGGAGGAAACGCGCAGATCGTGGCCGGTGGCGCAGGTATACCTGCGCCACCGGCCACGATCTGCGCTGGAGCGGGACGGTGCACATGTGGGGTCCGCGCACAGCTCGTCGAGTGGCGCAGCTATACCTGCGCCACAGGGCAGGATCTGCGCCTTGGGCCGCAGGTGGGGGGCGCCGCAAGGGGAGCGGGTCAAGTGTGGGTGTTGACGAGCATGTCGGCAGCGCGCACGAAGTAGTCCTTCATGGCATCCGCATGCGCCTCGTCGATCGGCGCTCCGTCGGCGATCACCGTCTCCAACGCCCCGACCATGTGCCGCAGCCAGCGGTCCCGCTGGTCCATCGTCACGGCATACGGCACGTGCCGCATGCGCAGCCGCGGGTGACCGCGCTCCTGCGAGTACGCCGTCGGACCGCCGAAGTACTGCTCGAGGAACATCCGCAAGCGACGCTCGGCCGGCCCGAGCTCGGGGGCCTCGGGGTACAGGGAACGCAGCGGCTCGTCCCCGGCCACGCCGCGATAGAAGGCCGCGACCAGCGCCTCGAACGTCGCCGCTCCGCCGACCTCGTCGTAGAAGCTCATCGCGCACCCCCGACCGGGCCGCCGAAGGGGGCCACCGGAGGCGCCTTGACACCCGCGGCGTCCAGGGCAGCCTTGATCCGCTCGCGCAGCTCCCGCTGGACGGCGAAGTTCTGGTTCGGCGCGCACTTGGCGACCGTCCGGATCGTCATCGTCTGACCCGAGATCGACTCCACGCCGACGACATCGGGCTCCTCGAGCAGGCTTTCCTGCCACTCCGGATCCGCGTCGAACGTGCGTGCCACACCCCGGATGATCCCGATGACGCGCTCGGCGTTCTCGTCATAGGCCACCGGGCTGTCCACCGTGGCCGTCGACCAGCCCTGCGACTTGTTGCCGATGCGGACGATCTCGCCGTTGCGGATGTACCAGACCACGCCGTTGGCATCACGCAGCCGCGTGACGCGCAGCCCGACCTCCTCCACGGTGCCCACGGCCTCGCCGGTGTCGACGACATCGCCGACGCCGTACTGGTCCTCGAAGATCATGAACACCCCGGACAGGAAGTCCTTGACCAGGCTCTGCGCGCCGAAGCCGAGCGCCACCCCACCGACACCCGCCGACGCGAGCAGCGGGCCGAGCGGCAGCCCGACGAGGGCCATCACCGTCAGCGTGGCGATCAGGGCCACGACGAAGGTGACGATGCTCCGGAGCAACGACCCCAGCGTGGTGACCCGCTGCACGTGACGCGCGTGCGCCAGCCCGGTCGCCTGCGCGAGGACTCGACCCGCCCGTCCGCCGACCGACTCCTCGGACCTCGACCGCGAGGTCATGACCGCGACCACTCGGTCGATCGCCCGGTGAGCGAGCCACCGCACGACCAGGGCGAGCACGATCGTGAGCAGCACGCGAAGGCCGTCACCGATGAGCCAGGTCACCAGCCGGTCCCAGAAGGTCTCCCACGCCGCCACGCTCGTCGGCACGCCAGCCACCTCAAGGAACCCCCAGGTCATCACGCGTCCTCGGCATCCCGGGCCTGTGCCCGCAACGCCCGTGCCAGCGGGTCGCGGTTCTCCACGACCAGGCGTCGCAACGCGGCCGGCGCCTCGGGGTGCGCATCAAGCCAGCCGGTCGTGGCGTCCAGCAGCCGCTGCGAGGCCAGCGCCCTCGGGTAGAACGTCTGCACGATCGCCTCGACCAGGGCGTGCGACCCCTTGCGCTCCAGCCCGAGCAGCATCTCGTGGTAGCGGTCGACGAAGCCCTCGAGCGCCGACACCTCGCCGCCGCGCCCGAAACCGAGCCCGAGCGCCTCGACTGTCGCATTGGCCAGGCCGTCCTCGACGACAGCGGCCTGCCAGGCAGCCTCCTTGGCCTCGACGGTCGGGATCGAGGCGCGCGCCCGCGCCGCCCGCTCGCGCCCGGTCGCCGTCGCATCGCGCTCCAGCTCGGCCGCGATCGCCTCCTCGCCGGCCGCGCCGGCACCGGCCAGCGCCGTCAACAGGGTCCAGCGCACCTCGGTGTCGACGGCCAGCCCGTCGAGGCTCTCGCTCCCGTCCAACAGGCCAGCAAGGTATGCCGTGTCGTCACCGACCGTGGTGAACGCGGCGGCCGCGCTGACCGCCTGGAGCTGGGCGTCACTGCCCGGTGCTGCGGTCGAGGCGATGCCCCACAGTCGCTCGAGGGTGGCGCGGCGCGTCGCCTCGCGGTGCTCCGGCGCGGTGTAGGACCCGACGGCGACCGCCAACTGGCCATAGAGCGTGCGCAGCAGCGTCGAGTCGCTCTCACCGGGCAGGGCTGAGAGCACCAGGTCCACGAACCGGCGCGCTCCCATCTCCCCGTCGCGGGTCATGTCCCAGGCGCTGGCCAGCACCAGGGAGCGGGGGAGTGAGGACTCGAACGCCCGCGGATGGGACAGCGCCGTGGCCAGCGACCGCGGGTCGAGGCGGATCTTGGCGTAGGCCAGGTCGTCGTCGTTGACGAGCAGCAGGACGGGCTGCTCGGTGCCGATCAGCTGGGGCACCTCGGTGCGCTCACCGTCGACGTCGAGCTCGATCCGTGACGTCCGCACGAGCGAATCCCCCTGCAGGACATAGGTGCCCACGGCGAGACGGTGCGGTCGCAGCGTCTCGTAGCCCTCGGCATACGACTGCTCGATGACCACCGAGGAGTAGAGCCCGCGGTCGTCGACGGCCACCACGGGACGCAGCGTGTTGACGCCGGCCGTCTCCAGCCACAGCGCCGACCACGACCGCAGGTCACGCCCCGAGGTCGCCTCCAGCTCGTCGAGGAGGTCGTCGAGGGTGGTGTTGCCCCAGGCGTGCTTGGCGAAGTAGGCACGCAGCCCGTCGCGGAAGGCATCGCGCCCGACATAGGCGACAAGCTGCTTCAGCACCGACGCGCCCTTGGCATAGGTGATGCCGTCGAAGTTGACCTCGACGTCCTGCAGGTCGCGCATGTCGGCGACGACGGGGTGGGTCGACGCCAGCTGGTCCTGCCGGTAGGCCCAGTCCTTCTCGTGGGTCTGGAAGGTCGTCCACGCATCGACCCACTCGGTGGCCTCGGCCTGGCAGGTCGTCGAGGCCCACTCGGCGAAGGACTCGTTGAGCCAGAGGTCGTCCCACCAGCGCATCGTCACGAGGTTGCCGAACCACATGTGCGCGAGCTCGTGCAGGATCGTCAGCGCCCGCCGCTCGACCAGGGCCTCGGTGACCTTGGCGCGGAAGACGTACATCTCGTTGATCGTCACCGCGCCGGCGTTCTCCATCGCGCCCATGTTGTACTCCGGCGTGAAGAGCTGGTCGTACTTGCGGAAGGGATACGCGCAGTCGAACTCCGCCTCGAAGAAGGCGAATCCGCGCTTGGTCAGGTCGAAGATGTTGTCCGCGTCGAGGTGCTGGGTCAGCGACTTGCGGCAGTAGATCGCCAGCGGCACCTCACCGCGGCGCGAGGCGGCGACATCGCGGACCACGTCGTACGGGCCGGCGATGAGCGCGGTGATGTAGCTCGAGATCCGCTCGGTCGGCGTGAAGGACCACCGGGCGACGCCGTCACGCACCGGCTCGGGCTCGGGCGTGGGGGAGTTGGACACGACCTGCCAGTGCGCGGGCGCCGTGACCGTGAAGGTGAACTCGGCCTTGAGGTCGGGCTGCTCGAAGACGGGGTACATCCGCCGGCTGTCGGGCACCTCGAACTGGCTGTAGAGGTAGACCTCGTCGTCGACCGGGTCGACGAAGCGGTGCAGGCCCTCGCCGGTGTTGGTGTAGCGACCGGTCGCCTCGATCTCGAGGACGTTGTCGGCCGCCAGCCCGGGGATGCAGACCCGTCCGTCCTCGTATGCCGTGGGCACCACCTCGCCGTTGAGCCTCACCTTCTCGACGGAGGCGCCGACGAAGTCGACGAAGGTGTCGGCGCCGGGAGCACTGCAGGTGAAGGTGATGCGGCTCGTCGTCGCGAAGGTGGTCTCCGACGTCGTGAGGTCGAGCGTGACGTCGTAGGTCGAGACGTCGATGAGTGCCGCACGGTCAGCGGCTTCGGCGCGGGTGAGGTTGGTTCCGGGCATGAGGTCCATCCTCGCACTGGCAGGATGGGGGACATGCCTGCACCGTTGCCTGTCACGTACTACTTCGATCCGGCCTGCCCGTGGGCCTGGATGACCTCGCGGTGGATGACCGAGGTCGCGCAGGAACGCGACCTCGACCTCACCTGGTCGGTGATGAGCCTGCGCTACCTCAACGAGCCCCGGGACATCCCGCAGGAGTACCGCGACTACATCGCCCAGCGCCAGAACCTCAGTGGAGCAGTCGCGGCCGCGGTCCTGCGCGACGGGCCCCAGGTCGCGGGTCCGCTCTACACCGCGCTCGGCACCCGGGTGCACCCGGGCGGCCGTCGCGACATCGACGCCGTCGTCGCCGAGGCCCTCGCCGAGGCGGGTCTGGCCCCGCTCAGCCAGGCCGAGATCGACGCCGAGGGCCCGCAGCAGCTGCTCCGGGACACGACCGCCGCCGTGGTCGGCAAGGTCGGCGAGGACGTCGGCACCCCGACCATCGACATCGACGGTGCCGCCTTCTTCGGGCCGGTCGTCACGCCCGCCCCGACCGGTCAGGCCGCCCTCGACCTCTGGGACGGTTGCGTGCTCGTCGCCGGGGTCCCCGGCTTCTACGAGATCAAGCGGTCGCGCACCGCCGACCCGATCTTCTGACCTCCCAGACTCCAGCAGTTCCAGCGAGAGGAACGTCCTGACATGCGCGTCCACATCGGTGGCGACCACGCGGCATACGACCTGCAGAACGCCCTGGTGGCCTTCCTCGAGGAGGAGGGCCACGAGGTGACCAACCACGGGCCGCACGCCTACGACGCCCTCGACGACTACCCGGTGTACGTGCTCCGCGCGGCCGAAGGGGTCGCCGCCGACCCGGGGTCGCTCGGGGTCGTGCTGGGTGGCAGCGGCAACGGCGAGCAGATGGCTGCGAACAAGGTGACCGGCATCCGCTGCGCCCTCGCGTACTCGACCGAGCTCGCGGAGCTGGCCCGTCAGCACAATGACGCCCAGGTCGTCTCGATCGGCGGTCGGTTCACGGCTCTCGAGGAGGCCAAGGAGATCGTCGCGACCTTCCTCGCCACCCCGTTCACCGGCGAGGAGCGCCACCAACGCCGCATCGACATGGTGAGCGACTACGAGGCCGACGGATCCCTGCCCGAACTGCCCTGACCCACCCGTGGGGGGATGGCAGGTCAAGGTTTGGTCAAGTTTCACCGCGGCACCCCTGAACCACGGCTACGGTGATCACCAGGTGGTTACCTGCGAGTCAGGAGTGGCATGACCCACGCAACGGTCGTGCTCGCGAGCCGCAGTCCGCGGACGGTGGCTCGGCGGTGGGCGCGCAGCCACTCCCTGAGGCGCCACTGGGACCGCCTGCGTCTGGTCGCCTTCGTCCTGGCGGTCTTCGTCACTGGGGCCTCGCTGTGGCTCTGGCCCCAGATCGTGCCGCACATCGTCCTGGCGCCCTGGGTCGTGCTGGCTGCGCTGTTCCTGCCGGTGCGGGACCTGCTCTTCGTCTATGCCATCGCCACGGTCTTCCTCCTCGGACCCGTGGTGGGGCTGGTCGACATCGGCCCCAAGACCGAGCTGGCCTTCCTCGGCGTCGTGGCCCTCATGGGGACGATGTACGTCCTGGCCGAGTCCCGGGCACGGCTGGGCATCATCGGCTTGACCGGTGAGAGCATGCTCGTCGACCTGCGCGAGCGACTCGAAGGCAGCTCGCGCATCCCGGACCTTCCGGCGGGATGGCGCGCCGAGCTGGCGATCCGCTCGGCGCACGGCGAGGCCTTCGCCGGTGACTTCCTCGTCACGGCCCTCAGCGAGGACAATCGGCTGCTCGAGGTCGTCCTCGTCGACGTCAGTGGCAAGGGCCGACAGGCAGGATCGCGCTCGCTGCATCTCTCCGGAGCCCTCAGCGGGCTGCTGGGGTCGGTTCCGCCCGCGGACTTCCTGAGCGCGGCGAACTCCTACCTCGTGCGGCAGCGCTGGGAGGAGGGCTTCGCCACGGCCGTGCACCTGGCCGTGGACCTGCACACCGGTGCGTATGCCGTGGGCCGGGCCGGGCATCCACCCTCGGCGCTGTTCCGGCAGGGCTCCGGGGCTTGGGAGGTCGACATCACGCCGAGCGGGCCGGTCCTGGGGATCCTCTCGGATGTCCGCTATGAGCGGGCGCACGGCGTGCTGGGGCCGGGCGACGCGCTCCTCATCTACTCTGACGGCGTGATCGAGAGCCCCGGGCGCGACCTGGCCGACGGTGTCGACCGGATGCTCGGTGTCGCCGCACGCGCCGTGGTGCGCGATGCATTGGCCGTGGCCGACGAGGTGGTCTCCGCTGCTCCTTCGGGGATGAGCGACGACCGCGCCGCCTTCGTCCTCCGCCGCACCTGACGCCCCGCCAGCCACCCCCTCGATTCCCCCGCCACCACCCCTGATTCGAGGTAATAACGCGCGGACATCCGCGCGCTATTACCTCGAATCGGGGGTGGGGAACAGGGGGAGCCGGAGGTCAGCGGGGCTGGCGGGTGAGGCGGAAGTCGGTGATCGAGCGACCGGCTGCCAGGCCCTTGGCCTCGAAGCCGTCGGTGGGCCGCCAGGACGGCCGCTCGCCCTCGACGACCTCCCAGCCGCCGTGGGCCGCCACCTGCTCGCGAACGTGGTCGGCATAGACCGCGTGGTCGGTCGCGATCCGCAGCGGCGCCCCCGGGGCCAGCCGGTCCGCGATCAGCGCGAGGGTGTGCTGCTGCACGAAGCGACGCTTCGCGTGCTTCTTCTTCGGCCACGGGTCGGGGAAGAACAGGTGCACGGCGGCCAGTGACGCCGGCGCGATCGCCTCGGTGAGCAGGGGCAGGGCGTCCCCGCGGTGGACCCAGAGGTTGCGCACGCCCAGGTCATCGGCCGCCGCCAGCATGCGGGCGACACCGGGCACGTGCACCTCCACGGCGAGCAGGTCGTGGTCGGGGTGCGCCGCGGCATACGCGATCGCGGCCGCACCATGACCAGAACCGATCTCGAGGACCACGGGGGAGCGCCGCCCGAAGGTGGCCACCGGGTCGAGTGGCCCGTCCGGCACCTGGGCCGCGGGAAGCAGCCGCTCCATCCGCTCCGCCGTCAGGGGCGAGGTGCGCCAGCGAGGGGTGAAGGTCCGCACGCCCGGCCGGGGCGCGTGGTCGAGCTGCTTGCGGATGGACACGAGGGTCGATCCTAAGAGTCGGGGTGACAGGATTTGAACCTGCGGCCCTTGCGTCCCAAACGCAATGCGCTACCAAGCTGCGCCACACCCCGGTGCGGTCATCCTAGACGCGCGCGGCGGGTGCCCTGATCACCGAGCCCGATCACCGAGGGTGAGCCGACGGCATACGAACTTGGTCGCGGATGGGGGAGCGATTACGCTGGTCCGGCCCCCGGCGGTGTCCAGCCGTGCTGGAGAGAAGTCGGGTGCGCGGGCGTAGCTCAATGGTAGAGCCTCAGTCTTCCAAACTGATTACGCGAGTTCGATTCTCGTCGCCCGCTCGTGGATCCATCCCCCATCGGCGTCTTCGACTCCGGCTACGGGGGGCTGACCGTCGCACGCGCCATCCTCGACCAGCTGCCCCATGAGTCGGTGGCCTACCTCGGGGACACCCTGCACGCGCCCTACGGCCCGCGCCCGATCGCCGAGACGCGCGCCCTGGCCCTGGACTGCCTCGACCGCCTCTACGACCACGGCGTCAAGCTCCTCGTCATCGCCTGCAACACCGCGAGCGCCGCCGTGCTCCACGACGCCCGCGAGCGCTACGACGTCCCCGTCATCGAGGTCATCCGCCCGGCGACCCGCCGCGCCGTGCGTGCCACCCGCAACGGCCGCATCGGGGTGATCTCGACCGTGGGGACCCACCAGTCCGGCGCCTACCTCGATGCCTTCGCCGCGGCACCGGACCTGCACGTCATGAGCGTGCCGTGCCCGCGCTTCGTCGAGTTCGTCGAGGCCGGCATCACCGGCGGGCCCGAGCTGGGCGCGATCGCGGCGGACTACCTCGCCCCGCTCCGGGAGGCCGATGTCGACACCCTCGTCCTGGGCTGCACGCACTACCCCCTGCTCACCGGCGTCATCGGCTACGAGATGGGGGAGGGGGTCACCCTCGTCTCCTCGGCCGAGGAGACCGCCAAGGACGTCTACCGCGTCCTGCGCGAGCACGACCTGCTGCGCCCCGACGACGCGCCGCCGCCGACCCACGGCTTCACCACCACGGGCGACCCCGCCGAGTTCCGTCGCCTCGCCACCCGCTTCCTCGGGCTCGGCAGCGAGCTGGGCGAGCTCTTCGTCTCGCTGCCCCCCGCGGCCCGTCGCGACTGACCCGACCCCAGGGCAGCGGTATGCCGTGTGCTCGGGTGAGCACACGGCATACCGACCGATGGGGCGTGGGTGTCAGGCCTTGCTGCCGGAACCGCTCGCGCGGAAGGCGATCCAGGCGTCGTTCATCCGCTCGACCTGGCCGGGCGTGAACATGTTCATGCACGAGTCCTGCGTGTAGTCCATGAAGTTGTGGATCGGGTCCAGACCCGGTGCCGTGCAGGTGTCGGCGCCCTCGGGGCAGTTGAACTGCGGCTCGGCCTCGCGCGGGGTGTCGGCCACGTAGTCGCCAGCGGCAGGGCAGCCCTTGTTGAAGGTGTGGTCGAGCATCATCCAGTGGTGCTCATGGGTGCTCCCTCGTCCGCCCACGGGTCAGGGCCACGGAAGTCGCAGGCAACCGCCGCCAAGGGCGTAGGTGGCCCAATGGAGGGCGATGCATGGGGAGTGCTCCCCGTGGCCGGGCTGGGAGACCGCGCTTAGGCTGGCAGGAGCATTGAGTCCACAAAGGGGGAGTATGACCGAGCACTCGACGACCTCGGACGGCGCCGCGGGCTTCGAGGAGTTCGCCGAGCGCCAGCGCGCCATGATCCCGCCCGTCGTCTACCTCCCGGTGGTGGGGGTCGATGGTCGCGACCACGAGGTCGAGATGCGGACGACGAACGATGGGCGCATCGCGCTGCTCGCCTACACCGCGCTCGACCGTCTGGCTGCGTGTTGTGGTCCCGGACAGAGCTGGATCCTCGCGCACACCGAGCGTCTGGCCGATCTCGAGCAAACGCAGGCCTACGACGTCATCTACTTCGACCTACCGCTGCCGGAGGACCTCCGCAAGGAGGCATCCATCGAGACTGAGGAAGGCTCCGGCTCCGGAGAGGTGGGGCCGCAGTCCACGGTGCCGGAGGTCGAACCGCGAGCTGCTCTGGGCACGCCTCGCCTGACGAGTGGCGAGGGGCCGACGCATGGGTGACTTCCAGTACCAGTTCGATCGCTGCCAACAGCTGGCCAAGGACCACGACAGCATCGCCAAGGACATCGACGCGCACGCGGAAACCCTCGTGACCAGTCTTGACGGAGGCGAGGGCGCCGAGTTCATCCTCAACGGCTTGGCCGCACTCGGCGCGGCCATGGGCCAGCTGAGCGCCGTCCAATCCTCAGCAGCCGTGCGCCTGCGGAACGCCGTCGACGTCCACAAGGGCATCGAGGACCAGGTCGACGACGACTTCCGCGCGCTCGAGAGGCAGGTGCCATGAGCATCGACACCTCCATGCCCGGCAGCCCCAGCGACGTCTTCGCCGTGGCTGAATGGTTCGGCAAGGTCGAGACGACGATGAACACGGGGGCTCGCGAGACGCGGCGATTGGGCAGCGCCTCCTGGGGTGCCCTCGACGGCCCCGCGGGAGATGCCTACCGAGACTTCCTCGGCGACCTCAACAAGGCCACCCAAGAGCTCGAGGACCTCGCCGGTGACGCAGAGGACAAGGTGCGCTCCTACGGCCAGCAACTGAAGTGGCGTCAGGAGGACATGGCCGATCACCGCTCGACCGCCCGTTCCGGAGGTCTCACCGTGGTGGGAGAGGTCATCCAGCGGCCCCCGGACGCCATCTCGCCGGGCGACCTTCCCGCCGGTGCCACACCGGAGGAGAGCGCCGAGTGGCAAACCAAGAAGACGGCCTACGAGGCGGCCAAGGACAAGGTCGAGCTCTACAACGAGCTCCTCGGCGAGGTGCGTAGCACCTTTGACCGGCTGGACACGTGGGTCACCGACAATCTGGTCGACCTCGAGAAGAAACTGTCCTCACCATTGACGATTGCCGCGATCTTCGGCGCCCTCTCCGGTCTTGGACTCACCATTCCCCAGAACAGGTTCGAGGCCCGCGCCCGCGACCTGCGCAGCAGTGCGATCCGGACGGCCGAGGCCCTCGCTCGCCGCCGGTCGGGAAGCCCCGCGGTTCGCAGTGGCAGCCGCGCCCCGCGTCAGCAGGCCATCGATCGTGCCTCGCGTCCGGGAACGCGGGCCGGCAATCTGCTGGGGCAGGCCGACGATGTCGCGAAGATCGGGAAGTGGCTGGCCCGGGGAAACGCCGTCACCGCACTGGTCATCGGCGGGTGGGAGATCGCCAATGGCAAGTCCCCCTCCAGCGTCCTGATCGAGACGGGCACCAGCATGCTCGCCGGCGCAGCTGCGGCGGCCATCATTGCGGGAGCCGCCGTCACCCTGCCGGCGTGGGGAAGTGCTGCCATCGTCGTCGGAGTCGGCGCCGGTGCGGCGGCCCTGGCCGGTTGGGGCTATGAAGCACTGGTGCCCCAGGCCACGCGCGAGAAGATCGACGAGGGACTCAGGGACGCGTGGGATGCCACGGGAGGCAAGGCCGTGGACGCCATTGGAGACGCCTGGAACTCGGTGTTCGGATGAGCGCCCCGACGAAGGTGCTGGAGATCTCGCACCCGCCGGTCGCCGAGTCGCTGCGTTCCGGCGGAGGGCTCATCCCAGTGCTGGTCCTGTCGGCTCCCCTGTTTGCCGTCGCTGCGGCGGCGTGGTGGGCAGGTGAGGAGGAGCTCGTGATCCTGTTCACGACGGGAGCCGCGTGCCTTCTTCTCCTGCTCATCGGGCTCATGTCAGCGCGGTGGCCCGGCCGCGCTGGCCGCCTCCGCCTGGCCGTGGACGAGGACGGAGTGACCGTGGTTGGTTCCCCCTGGCCCTCCCGTCTCGAGGCACTGGCGGTGGTCCCTGCCGTGATCGGCACGGGCTGGTTCCTCGTGCGACTCGGCTGGCCGGGCGATGTCCTCGGTGCCCTCACCCTGGTGCTGCTGGTGGGCCTGCTCGCGCTCACCGCGCGATCCGCACTCCGGATCGCCAACGGGACTCGACGGGTGCCGGCGATCACACTGACGAGGTCGGGTGTGAGCGTGACCCAACCGGACGGGCGGGAACCCTTCGCCTGGTCGGACCTGGTCGGCGTGAGCCTGGAGGGCAAGGGCGGTCGGCTCCTTCTGCGCGGGCACGAAGGCTCGTCGGTGCCGATCCTGACGCAGGAGCTTCGATCGGACCCCGCGCTGGTGGCTGCCCTCGTGCGGACCTACCTGGCGACGCCGTCCCGTCGCCCCGAACTCGCCGACGAGCGCGTTCTCGACCGCCTTCGAGCGGGACGACTCGACCACGGCTGAGCCGACAGCGCAACGGGGTGAGGCCGGAGACGCGAGGTGCCAAGACGCGCGGTCCCCACCCGTGCCATGCTTCGCGCGTGAGTTTCAGCGGTGACCGCGCTCCGGGAGGGAAGCGGCGGATCTTCCGGCATCCCGCTCAGGTCGTGGTCTTCTCCTTCGCCGCGGCGATCGCCATCGGCACCGCCCTCCTCATGCTCCCCATGTCCCGCACCGGGGAGGGCTCCGCACCCTTCATCACGGCCCTGTTCACCGCGACGAGCTGTGTCTGCGTCACCGGTCTGGCCACCGTCGACCCGGCGACCTACTTCACGCCCTTCGGCCAGGCCGTCATGGTCGGGCTGATCCAGGTCGGCGGCTTCGGCATCATGACCATGGCCTCCCTGCTGGCGCTGTTCATCTCGCGCCGGATGGGCCTGCGCACCCGGCTGACCGCGGCCGCCGAGACCAAGAGCGTCGGCATCGGTGACGTCCGTCGCGTCTTGCGCGGCGTCTTCGCGATCACCGTGACGGTCGAGGCCTGCGTGGCCCTGGCGCTGACCCTCCGGTTCGCGACCGACCGGCCCCTGCCGACCGCGATCTGGCAGGGCGTCTTCCACGCCGTCTCCTCGTTCAACAACGCCGGCTTCGCCCTCTTCAGCGACAACCTCATCGGGTATGCCGGTGACCCCTTCGTGCTCATCCCCATCTCGCTGGCGATCATCATCGGCGGCATCGGCTTCCCCGTCATCATGGAACTCCTGCGCCGCACCCGACCGCGCCACTGGAGCCTTCACACGCGGATGACCCTGCTCATGACCGCGGTGCTCCTCATCGGCGGCACGGTGTTCATGGGCTGGAGCGAGTGGTCCAACCCGGCGACGATGGGCGGCTTCGGCATCGGCGACAAGATCGACCTCGCCTTCTTCCACTCGGTCCAGCCGCGCACCGCGGGCTTCGCCGCGTGGGACTACGGCAAGGCGACCGACGAGACGATCATGGGCACGATCCTGCTCATGTTCGTCGGCGGCGGCTCCGCCGGCACTGCCGGTGGCCTCAAGGTCACGACCTTCCTGCTGCTCTTCTTCGTCATCGTCGCCGAGGTGCGCGGCGAGCCGCACGTCACGGCCTTCGACCGACGGATCAACCCGCGCGTGACGCGCCAGGCCCTCACCGTGGCCCTGCTCGGGGTGGCCGCCGTCGTGGGCGCGACCATGGCGCTGACCGAGGTCACCGACCTGCCGCTGCGCGAGGTGATGTTCGAGGCGACCTCGGCCTTCGGCACGGTCGGGCTGTCCATGGGCATCACCGGCAAGCTCAACGTGCCCGGCCAGCTCATCATCATCGGCCTGATGTTCCTGGGCCGGCTCGGCCCGATCACCCTCATCTCCGCGCTCGCGCTCCGCGAGACGCACCGGCACTACACCCTCCCGGAAGGAGCGCCCCTCATTGGCTAGGCACATCGCGGAGTCCGACGGCGTCGTCGTCATCGGACTGGGCCGCTTCGGGAAGTCCCTCGCGCTCGAGCTCGAGTCCGACGGTGTCGAGGTGCTCGGCATCGACCGGGACGAGCGCCTCGTGCAGTCCATGGCCGGCCGGCTGACCCACGTCGTCGCCGCCGACTCCACCGATGTCGAGGCCCTGCGCCAGCTCTCGGTGCAGGACTTCTCGCGGGCCGTCATCGCCATCGGAAACAACCTCGAGGCCAGTGTCCTGACGGCCTTCGCCCTCAAGAAGCTGGCCGTGCCGCACATCTGGGCCAAGGCGACGAGCGCCTCGATGAAGGAGATCCTCACCGAGATCGGCGTCGGCCACGTCGTCCGCCCCGAGCACGACATGGGCCGGCGGGTCGCCCACCTCGTGCGCGGCAAGCTCATCGACTACATCGAGTTCGACGACGGGTACGCCATCGTCAAGACCACGCCGCCCAAGGAGATCCAGGGCAAGACGCTCAAGGAGGCCGGGGTCCGCAGCAAGTGGGGCGTGACCATCGTGGGCACCAAGGCGCACGGGCAGGACTTCACCTATGCCACGCCCGACACCGTGATCGACCCCCAGGGCCTGATCATCGTCAGCGGCGACCGGCGCAAGGTCGAGGCCTTCTCCAACACCGACTGATCCCCGGGCTCGCCACGCCGGTTCGGCCCGCCACGCGTGGCCGGTTAGCATGGTGCCCTGCGTATGCCGTGTGCTCACCTCTCGTGGGCACCGCCACCGCCGGGACGCCCCGGTGAGGGGGAGGGCTGACCGGCTCCACGGCATACGAATCCGAAGTTTCCCCGACCACCACCGTGGAGTGCGCCAAAGTGAAGTCTGCCGTCGAGACCCTCAGCCCGACCCGGGTCAAGCTCATCGTCGAGGTCCCCTTCGACGAGCTCAAGCCCGACCTCGACGCGGCCTACCGCACCATCGGGTCCCAGATCCAGATCCCCGGCTTCCGCAAGGGCAAGGTCCCCACCCGGATCATCGACCAGCGGGTCGGCCGCGGCGCCGTCGTGCAGGAGGCCGTCAACGAGGCGCTGCCGCGCCTGTTCGCCGAGGCTGCCGAGGCCGAGAACCTGCGCGCGATCGGCCGCCCGGACGTCGAGGTGACGGCCGTGCCGCTGCAGGACGGCGAGGACTTCGAGTTCACCGTCGAGACCGACGTCCGCCCCGAGATCGAGCTGCCCGAGCTCTCCGGCATCGCCGTCACCGTCGATGACGTCTCCGTCTCCGACGAGGACGTCGAGGCCCGCCTGACCGACCTGCGCCAGCGCTTCGGCACCCTCGTCGGCGTCGACCGTGCCGTCGAGACCGGCGACCACGTCTCCATCGACCTCTCCGCGACCATCGGCGACACCGAGATCGACGCGGTCGAGGGCATCTCCTACGAGGTCGGCTCCGGCAACATGCTCGAGGGCATGGACGAGGCGCTCGTCGGCCTGAAGGCCGGCGAGACCAAGGAGTTCAAGGCTCCGCTCGCCGGTGGCGACCACGAGGGTGAGGACGCCGACTGCGTCGTCACCGTCCAGTCGGTCAAGGTCCGCGAGCTGCCCGAGCTCGACGACGACTTCGCCCAGCTCGCGAGCCCCTTCGACACCCTCGCCGAGCTCCGGGCGGACATCACCAAGCAGGTCGAGCAGAGCAAGAAGTTCGAGCAGGGCGTGCAGGCGCGCGACAAGGTCCTCGAGCACCTCCTCGAGGTCACCGAGATCCCCGTGCCGGACGGCATCGTCGAGGACGAGGTCAACTCCCACCTCGAGGGCGAGAACCGCCTCGACGACGACGAGCACCGCGCCGAGGTCGACGAGTCCACCCGTCGGGCGCTGCGGGCGCAGTTCCTCCTCGACGCGCTCGCCGAGAAGTTCGAGGTCCAGGTCGAGCAGCCCGAGCTCATCGAGTACCTCATCATGAGCGCCCAGCAGTACGGCATGGACCCCAACCAGTTCGCCCAGGCGATCGACAGCCAGGGCCAGATCGGCGCCATGGTCTCCGAGGTCGCGCGTCGCAAGGCGCTTGCCGCGGTGCTCGAGGAGGCGACCGTCACCGACGCCTCCGGCGACACCGTCGACCTCGAGGACCTCGTCCCGCGGGCCCAGGGCGAGTCGGCGGACTCGGCCGACGAGGCCGGCGAGGATTCGGCGGCTTCCGAGGCTGACGAGGACGGCGCCGACAAGGCCTGATCCTCCCGCGGACCTTGCCCAAGGGCGCCTGGAGGCGCCATCGGGCACGGTCCCGACCACGGCGGTCCGTATGCCGCGCACCCACCCGGGTGCGCGGCATACGGCGTTTGTGGGATGGGTTGTGGGACGCGGTGCGTGTCCTCGACACTCTCACGCTGGGTGCGCGAGGGGCCGCTCGGTGGCGCGGCCGGGAGCTTGTGTCAGGGCGTGTCGAGAAGGGTCCTCAGGCAAAGTCCCGACGCGGGGACTGTCGTGGGAGTCCGTGTGGGCCCGGGGGAGCGGTGGTGGAGCCCCGACGCAGGCTGACCTCGTAGGTGTCGCGCGTGATCGCCGAGCCGGAGAGGGCCTCCCGCACGGCCTGGCCGATGCGGTGACCCTTCTCCACACTCGGCTGGACCACGGTGGTCAGGGTGTGGTCGAGCCAGGTCAGGTCGATACCGTCGAAACCGGTGACCGAGAGGTCCTCGGGCACCCGAAGGCCCAAGGACTCGGCGGCGCGGATGACGCCGGCCGCGAGCAGGTCCGACTGGGCGACGATGGCCGACGGGCGAGTGTCGGCCGGCAGGCCGAGGAGGAGGCGGGCGGCCGCTTCGCCTCCGGTGACATCGGCGGCGGACGCCTCGACGAGCGGGGCATCCGCGCCGGCGGCGTCGAGGAACCCCCGCGCCCGATCTCGCGCATCGGGGTAGGTCGCACGCTCGACCTCCTGCGCGCCGACAAGGGCCGTCGTCGCCCGAGGATGGAGCGGCATGCTGACGTGGCCGATCCGGGTGTGGCCGAGCTCGCGCAGGTGGGCCACGGCGAGGGCCTGGGCGCGCCCCTCGTCGGTGCGCACGTGACGCACCCGAGGGTCCTCGGGAGCGCCGGTGCCGAGGAGCGGGATGCCGCGGGCCGCGAGCGGCTCGACGACCGGATTCACGGAGGGACCGCAGAACGGGAAGACGACGGCGTCCATCGCCATCGACGCCACGCGGCCGTTGAGCTCGGTGGGGTCGTGGGGATCCTGTGCGAGCAGGAGCAGTCCCAGCCCCTCGCGGCCGAGCTCGTCGGCGAGCCCGTCGAGGACCTGCACGGCATACGGGTCCCGGAGGGCCATCGTCAGTGGGGCGTCGACGATCACCGCGACCACGCCGGAGCGCCCCGCGCGCAGCGAGGACGCGACCGGGTCGGGTCCGGCGTACCCCAGCTCGTCAGCGGCGGCGCGGACCCGCTCGGCGGTCTCGTCCGCGACCGGGCCCTTGCCGCTGAAGACGAGGGAGGCCGTCGACACCGACACGGCGGCACGGGCGGCCACGTCCTTGAGGGTGGGTCGACGGGAGGTCACGGGACCAGTATATCGAATCGTTTCGACTTTCTCAGCCTCCAGGTTTGACATGGCCCTGTCGAGAGCCTCACACTCGGTGTCGAAACGATTCGACTCCCGCCCCGGAAGAACACTCATGACCTTCATCGACCTTGACGCCCGCACCGTGCAGCGGGCCAAGCTCGCCACCTTCGCCTTCTTCGCCTTGGCCGGCGTGGCGTTCGCGACCTGGGCGAGCCGGATCGCCGACGCGAAGATCGCCCTCGGCCTCAGCGCCGGTGAGCTGGGCGCCACGCTCTTCGCGATGAGCGCCGGCTCGGTCCTCGCGCTTCCGCTCACCGGTCGCGTCGTCGAGAGGTTCGGCGTCGTGCGGACGATCCGCGCCGGAGTGATCATCGCTGCGCTCGGGGCGATCGTGGTGGGCCTGGGCGTCGACCTGTGGCACTCGCGCCCACTGGTCATGGTCGGGCTCTTCCTCCTCGGCATCGGCGTCGGCGGCTGGGACGTGGCCATGAACCTCGAGGCCACCGACGTCGAGCGGCACCTGGGGCGCGCGATCATGCCGCACTTCCACGCCGCCTTCAGCGGCGGCACGGTGGTGACTGCCCTCCTGGGCTCGGCTCTGTCGTGGGCGCAGGTGCCGATCTCGGTCCACCTGACCGTCGCGCTCCTCGCCACCATCGCGGCCGGACTGTTCGCGCTGCGCTACTGCCTGCCGCATGAGGCGACCGCGGCCGGCGCGGCTGCGGCTCACCGCGAGGAGACCGGGACCCGCGGCCGCTCGGCCTGGCTCGAGCCGCGCACCCTCGTCATCGGCGTCGTCGTCCTCGTCGCGGCCTTCACCGAGGGCACCGCCAACGACTGGCTGGCCGTCGCCTTCCACGAAGGACACCACCTGCCGACCTGGGCCGGGGTCCTCGCCTTCGCCACGTTCCTGTCGTTCATGACCCTGGGCCGGATCGTCGGCACGCGGCTGCTCGACCGGTTCGGCCGGATCCCGGTGCTGCGCGTGAGCTTCGTGCTCGCCGTCCTCGGCTCGGCCATGGTGATCTTCGGAGACCCCTGGGTCGCCTTCGCCGGCACCGCCGTCTGGGGCCTGGGCGCCGCGCTCGGCTTCCCCGTCGGCATGAGCGCCGCCGCCGACGAGCCGGCCCGGGCTGCCGCGCGCATGTCGGTCATCGCGACGATCGGGTATGCCGCCTTCCTCGCCGGTCCGCCCCTCCTGGGCTTCCTCGGCGACCACGTCGGCGTCCTCCGCTCGCTCACCGTCGTCGGAGCCGGGGCGCTGCTGGCGCTGCTGCTGGTGCCCGCCCTGCGTGAGCCGGCGAAGCACGAGTCGGTGGCGCCCGAGCCGGTCGCGCCTGTGGCCCACTGACGCAGCGGCCGGCAGCCAAAGGTGGGCGTTGTGCTCAGGGCGAACACACGGCCTACCCGGGAGTGCGACGGGTGGGCCGCGCGTTAGGGTCACTGACAGTGCACCAACCCCTCACTTCCTAGGAGCATGCGAGCGTGAGCACCGAGATCGTCGCCGCCGGTCCGGGCCCCCAGGCCGGGCTCGACGACCACATCTACAACCGCCTCCTCAAGGAGCGGATCATCTTCCTCGGATCCGACGTCCGCGACGACAACGCGAACGCGATCTGCGCGCAGATGCTCCTCCTCGCCGCGGAGGACCCGCACAAGGACATCTGGCTCTACATCAACAGCCCCGGCGGATCCGTGACGGCCGGCATGGCGATCTTCGACACCATGCAGTGGGTGCCTTGTGACGTCGCCACCGTCGCGATGGGCATGGCGGCCTCGATGGGCCAGTTCCTGCTCTCCGCCGGCACGCCCGGCAAGCGCTACGCCACCCCGCACGCGCGCGTCATGATGCACCAGCCGAGCGGTGGCATCGGCGGCACCGCCTCCGACATCAAGATCCAGGCCGAGCAGCTGCTCCACATCAAGAAACAGATGGCCGAGCTCATCGCGCAGCACACCGGCCAGAGCGTGGAGCAGATCGAGAAGGACTCCGACCGCGACCGCTGGTTCACCGCGGCCGAGGCCAAGGAGTACGGCTTCGTCGACCACGTCTTCACCAGCGCCGCCGACGCCGGCCCCAAGGCCGACAACCCGGTCACCGACTGAGCGCGCGAGACGAGAAGGACACCCCGATGAACTTCCCCATGCCGATGGGCCCGTCCGGCCGCCTGAGCGCGCCGGCCCCCTCCAGCCGCTACATCCTGCCGAACTTCGAGGAGCGCACCTCCTACGGCATGAAGCGGATGGATCCCTATACCAAGCTCTTCGAGGACCGCATCATCTTCCTCGGCGTGCAGGTCGACGACGCGTCCGCCGATGACGTCATGGCCCAGCTGCTCGTGCTCGAGTCCCAGGACCCCGACCGCGACATCCTCATGTACATCAACAGCCCCGGTGGCTCGTTCACGGCGATGACCGCGATCTACGACACCATGCAGTACATCCGGCCCGACGTGCAGACCTTCGTCATCGGCCAGGCCGCCTCCGCTGCGGCCGTGCTGCTCGGGGCCGGCGCCAAGGGCAAGCGGTTCGCCCTGCCGAACGCGCGCATCCTCATCCACCAGCCCGCCATCGAGGGCACCGGCGGCATGGCCTCCGACCTGGAGATCCACGCCAACGAGGTGCTGCGCATGCGCTCCTGGCTCGAGGAGACGATCGCCAAGCACTCCGGCCGCGACATCGAGGACGTCCGCAAGGACATCGAGCGCGACAAGATCCTCTCCGCCGAGCAGGCCAAGGAGTACGGCCTCATCGACGTCGTTCTCGAGTCCCGCAAGGCCAACACCTGAGCGACTTCTTTTCGGTATGCCGTGGGGCCGGGTTCGCGTGAACCCGGCCCCACGGCATACCGGCGTTGAATGCGCCAGGGAACCGAACAGGCTGCGCGGTGCGCGGACGGCGCCAGTTGCGGACGGGAGGGAATTGCGTGGGCGGCACCTGTCTCGTCGCGGCGTCGGGTGAAGGGTCCGCTGTCACGAGTGGCCTGTGCAGCGGCACCCGATCCATGACCGACGACGTGCGCGCCGCTCTGGTCGGCATGGACCCGCAACCCAAGGTGGACCCGCAGATCCTGCAGAACGAGGCGGCCCCGGCGGCCAGCTCCGGGGAACCGTCCCCGGACGCGGGGGCGAACCCGGTCTGGGTCGCCCTGGCCGTCGGGGGAGGGCTGACGGTCCTGGCCCTCCTCGCCTGGCTCCTGCGCCATTCACCCCGTCGAGCGAGCACGAATCGCCGGTGATCCGGCCGATTCCCCGGCGATTCGTGCTCGCTCGACGGGGGTGACTGCTGACCGCTCCCGGGATGCGGCGGGCCGTTTCCGCTGTCAGCGGACAAACGCGACTCGTCTTCGACCCGCGACGTTCAATGGGGGAGTCCAGCCGACCCAGCGGGTAGCGTCGCGCAGGTCGGAGCAGGGCACCATGAGGGTGGTGCCGGTGGAGGAAGGATGGACGCGTGGCGCGTGTCGGGGAGAGCAGCGACCTGCTCAAGTGCTCCTTCTGCGGCAAGACCCAGAAGCAGGTCAAGAAGCTCATCGCGGGCCCGATGGTCTACATCTGCGACGAGTGCATCGACCTGTGCAACGAGATCATCGAGGAGGAGCTGGTCGAGTCCTCGGACGTGGGCCTTGACGAGCTGCCCAAGCCCCGGGAGATCTTCGACTTCCTCGAGCACTACGTCATCGGCCAGGACGTCGCCAAGCGCGCGCTCGCCGTGGCCGTCTACAACCACTACAAGCGGATCCAGGCCGGGGCGAGCACCACGGGCAAGAAGGACCCGGAGCACGTCGAGCTGGCCAAGTCCAACATCCTGCTCATCGGCCCGACCGGCTGCGGCAAGACCTACCTCGCCCAGACCCTCGCCAAGATGCTCAACGTCCCGTTCGCCATCGCGGACGCCACGGCGCTGACGGAAGCCGGCTACGTCGGCGAGGACGTCGAGAACATCCTGCTCAAGCTCATCCAGGCCGCCGACTACGACGTCAAGAAGGCCGAGACCGGGATCATCTACATCGACGAGGTCGACAAGATCGCCCGCAAGTCCGAGAACCCCTCGATCACCCGCGATGTCTCCGGCGAGGGTGTGCAGCAGGCCCTGCTGAAGATCCTCGAGGGCACGACGGCGTCGGTGCCGCCGCAGGGTGGGCGCAAGCACCCGCACCAGGAGTTCATCCAGATCGACACCACGAACGTGCTCTTCATCGTCGGGGGCGCCTTCGCCGGCCTGGAGAAGCTCATCGAGTCCCGCAACGGCAAGAAGGGCCTCGGGTTCGGCTCCGAGCTGCACAACCCCAAGGATCTCGCCGAGTCGATCCACGAGGTCATGCCGGAGGACCTGATGAAGTTCGGGCTCATCCCCGAGTTCATCGGGCGCCTTCCCGTCATCACGACAGTGGCGCCGCTGGACACCGCGGCCCTCGTGCAGATCCTCACCGAGCCACGCAATGCGTTGGTCAAGCAGTACCGCAAGATGTTCGAGCTCGACGGAGTCGAGCTGGAGTTCACCGACGACGCCATCGAAGCGGTCGCCGAGCAGGCGCTCGGTCGGGGGACCGGCGCCCGCGGCCTGCGCGCCATCATGGAGGAGGTCCTCCTGCCGGTGATGTTCGACGTGCCCAGCGACGACGCCATCGCCAAGGTGGTCGTCACGCGCGACGTCGTGCTCAAGAACGTCGTGCCGACGATCGTCCGTCGTGACGACTCCGAGGCCGTCCGCAAGCGGGCCCCGCGCAAGCGCAGCGCCTGATCGCTCGGCAAGCGCAGCGCCTGACGGCTCGCGTCCGCAGGCCCGATCCGTCCCCAGGGCTGGTCGCGCCGACGGCTCTCGGCCACGATGGGTCTGTGGCCACGGCATACCGACTGCGGGCCGGTGACACCGGACCGACCCAGCAGTCCCCCCTGACCTGCGGGTCGGCCTGCCTGACGGTCGCCCGCATGCTGGTCGACCCGGTATTCGCCGGCTGGATACGCACGGGCCAGCCGCGGCTGCCCGGCGCCCCCGGCGGGGCCACCGAGGGCGAGCGCTTCGCGGCCTACGAGCGGGTCGTCATGCGCCGCACCAACGCGCTGTTTCCTCGTGGACTGCGCCCCAGCCTGCCCTGGCCACATGCGCTGGGCACGCCGCCGTGGGGCGCCAAGCGGGAGCTGGAGTTCGGTGCCTCCCGCTCCGGCACCCGCTATCGCGTCGAAGTCCTGCGACCCGACGACGCCGACACCCTGCGCGAGGGCTATGACCGGCTCGTCGACGTGGTCGCCGAGGGGGAGCCGGGGCTGCTCTACGTCGGCACCGACCTGCTGCCGCGACACGTCGTGCTCGTCCTCCCCGGCGACGGGGACCGCACCCTCGACGTCTACGACCCGGACTCGGGGCGGGTGAGCCACATGCGGCGGGACGCCTTCGTGGAGCACCGGCTCGAGCTCGCCGGGTGGGACGTGCCGTGGATGGCCATCCAGCCCACGGGGCTGCGCCGGGCGCGGGCCAACGGTTACGCCACCGACCTCGACCCCGCCCCGGCCTGACCGCCCGCGACGCACAGGCTGGTCAGCGGCGCAGGTCTGGGTGCGCCATCGGCCAACTTGTGCGTCGAGGCGCGGGCCGGCTCAGGGCAGGCAGAACCGCTCCGAGTCGGCTCGGGGCACGTAGGGGGCCGGTCAGGCCGCTTCAGACCACGTCAGGCGGTGGGCCTGGGGGTCTTCTCGACCGGGATCAGGTCAGCATCCCGGCCGACGGTCTCGGTGCCCTCGCCGGTGGCGAAGGTCAGCTCGCCGGTGATCCGACCGGCCGCGCGCAGGTCGTCCTCACCGAGACCCACGAGGTCCCGGTGGGCCTCGGGCAGGCTCAGCGTGAGGGCCTTGACCTCGGCACGCATACCGACCTTGGCCTCCGACTTCACCTTGCGCACGGCAGCGAGGGCGTCGGCGACCGCGGAGAGCACGGCCGGGTCACCGCCCTCGGGCAGCTCGGTGACCGAGGGCCACGCGGCCCGGTGCACCGAGCCGTCGTGGGTCCACGACCACACTTCCTCGGTGACATAGGGCAGCATCGGCGCGAGCAGGCGGAGCACGACGTCGAGCGCGATGCGCAGGGTGGCCCGGGCGCTCGCCGCGGCCTCCTCGCCGCGGCCGCCGTAGGCACGGTCCTTGACCAGCTCGAGGTAGTCGTCACAGAAGCTCCAGAAGAAGGCCTCCGTCGCCTCGAGCGAGCGGGTGTAGTCCCACGCCTCGAAGCCCGCCGTCGCCCGCTCGACGACTGTCCGGAGCTGCGCGAGCACCGCCTGGTCGAGCGGCTCGGTGACCTGGTCCACGAGGTCCCCGCTCACCTCGCCGAAGCCGAGGGCGAACTTGCTCGCGTTGAGGATCTTGATGGCCAGCCGCCGACCGACCTTCATCTGGCCGATGTCATAGGCCGCGTCCGTGCCCAGCCGCCCGGAGGCCGCCCAGTAGCGGACCGCGTCCGCCGAGTGCTCCTTGACCACGTCCTCGGGCGTGACGACATTGCCCTTGGACTTGCTCATCTTCTTGCGGTCGGGGTCGAGGATGAACCCGCTGATGGCGGCATTGGTCCACGGCACCGAGCCGTGCTCGTAGTAGGCGCGCACCAAGGTCGCGAACAGCCAGGTCCGGATGATGTCGTGGGCCTGCGGACGCACGTCCATCGGGAAGACCTTGGCGAAGAGCGGGCTGGTGCCCTCCTCGTCGCCACCGAGGGCGCCGCCGGCCCGCCAGCCGCCGGCGATCTGCGGGGTCAGCGAGGACGTGGCCCAGGTGTCGAGCACGTCGGGGTCGCCGATGAAACCACCCGGTATGCCGCGCTGGGACTCCTCGTACCCGGCCGGCGGGTTCGCGGCCGGGTCCACCGGGAGCTCGGCCTCGCTGGGCAGGATCGGGTTGTCCCACAGCGGTTCTCCCTCGTCATCGAGGGCATACCAGACCGGGATCGGCACGCCGAAGAAGCGCTGGCGCGAGACGAGCCAGTCACCGTTGAGGCCGGCCACCCAGTTGGCATAACGCGACTGCATGAACGCCGGATGCCAGGCGATGCCGTCGCCCATCGCGACGAGGGCAGCGTTGAGGTCGGTGTCGCGGCCACCGTTGCGGATGTACCACTGGCGCGTCGTGACGATCTCGAGGGGCCTCTCGCCGCGCTCGTAGAAGTTGGCCTTGCGCTGGGTGGGCGTCGGCTCACCGTCGAGGTCGCCTGACTCGCGCAGCGCCTCGACAATGGCCGTGCGGGCCGCGAAGGTCGTTGCGCCGGAGAGCTTCTCGGCATACAACGCCTCACCGGCGGTCCCCGCCAACCACTCGGGCGTCTCCACCTGGAGGCGACCGTTGCGGGTGATGATCGATCGCGTCGGCAGCTGCAGCTCGCGCCACCAGAGGACGTCGGTGAGGTCACCGAAGGTGCAGCACATCGCGATGCCTGCGCCCTTGTCGATCTCGGCCGCGGGGTGGGCGACGACGGGGATCTCGACCCCGAACAGCGGCGAGGTCACCGTGGAGCCGAACAGCCCGGCATAACGCTCGTCGTCGGGGTGCGCGATGAGCGCCACGACCGAGGGGATCAGCTCGGGGCGGGTCGTCTCGATGTGCACCGGGCCGGCCTCGCCGTGGAAGGCGACGCGGTGGTAGTGACCGGGGTAGTCGCGGGCCTCGAGCTCGGCCTGCGCGACCGCCGTCTGGAAGGTGACATCCCACAGGCCGGGGGCCTCGGACTGGTAGGCCTCGCCGCGGCGGACATTGCGCAGGAAGGCCTGCTGCGAGGTCGCCCGCGAGTGGTCGTCGATGGTGCGGTAGCTGATCGACCAGTCCAGGCTGAAGCCCATCCGGCGGAACAACGACTCGAAGGCCGCCTCGTCGCGCACGGTGAGGACGTCACAGAGCTCGATGAAGTTCTGCCGGCTGATCGGGACCTCGTCCGCGGCCTTGGTCGAGGTCCGGTTGCCCTCGAAGGGCGGAGTGAAGTCCGGGTCGTGGTGCAGGGCGGCGTCCCCGCGGACGCCGTAGTAGTTCTGGACCCGCTTCTCGGTCGGGAGGCCGTTGTCGTCCCAGCCGATGGGGTAGAAGACGTTCAGCCCCTGCATCCGCTTGTAGCGCGCCATGCAGTCGGTGTGCGTGTAGGAGAAGACGTGGCCCATGTGCAGCGAACCGGAGGCCGTGGGCGGGGGAGTGTCGATGGAGAACACGTCGGCCCGGTCGGCCTCGAGAGCGCGCTCCCGGTCGAAGGTGTAGGTGCCCTGCTGCTGCCACACCTCGGTCCACTTCTCCTCGAGGCCGTCGAGCGAGGGGCGCTCCGGGATCCGGGCAGCGGGAGGCACAGTGGACGTGTCGGTCATGGGCACGATTCTCTCAGAACGAGAAGGCTCGGCCGACCGGCCTCACCGCTGGGTCGGAGCGCGGCGCAGCATCCCCAGCAGGGACAACCCCACCACCCCGCTGCCGGCGATCAGCAGCAGCCACAGGGTCGCCCGCCGGGCCGGTGCGGTCGGGTCCGGTGCCGGCCCCAGGTCCAGGGCCTGCGGGGTCGGGGACACCGGCACCGTCGGTGCGGCGCCGGGGGGCACCGGGCCGCCCACGCTCGCGTCGTAGGCCCAGGTCATCGCGGCATACGGCTGGACGACCCCCCACCCGGAGAGGTCGTTGCGGCGATCGCGCTGGGGTCGGGAGGCTGTCACCTCGAGCCGGTGAACGACCTCGGCCGCCGTGGCCTGTGGGAAGCGTTGCCGCACGAGTGCAGCGGCCGCCGAGACGAAGGCGGTGGCATAGCTGGTGGACAGCGCCGGGGGGATGCCGAAGACGCAGTCACCCCAGTCGCGGTTGGCCGCGACGATGTCGTAGCCGGGCGCGGCGAGGCTGACGTGCGCACCGTGGATGGACGCCTCGTTGACGGTGTCGGTCGCGTCGGAAGCGGCCACCCCTACCACCCCGGGGTATGCCGCGGGGTAGCGCAACCCGTCAGCCGTCTCCGACGCGGTGGCCCGGTTTCCCGCGGAGGCCACGACCACGACGTCGCTGGCCACGGCATACGCGATGGCATCGCGCACCAGGGCGTTGTCCGATGGTGAGCTCGACGAGATGTTGATCACCCGGGCGCCGTGATCGGTGGCCCAGCGGATCCCCTCGGCGAGCCGGGGGAAGCGCTCGGCGTCCTGGTCCTCACGGGCGTAGACGCGGACCGGGAGGATCGAGGCTTCCCGCGCCAGGCCCACCAGTCCGGACTGCGGCGCGACCGGGCGACCCGCGATGATCGAGGCCACGGCGGTGCCGTGGCCGAGCTCGTCGCTCGTCGCCGCTCCCTCGACGAGGCTGTGGCCGGGCAGCACGCCGCTGGTGAGGTGGGCGTTGTTGGTGGAGACCCCCGAGTCGACGACGGCCACGACGACACCGGCGCCGGTGGCCAGGGTCCACGCCTGGTCCGCTTCGAGACGGTCCAGGCCGGGTGACCGGCTAGGCACCCACCGCGTGACGCCCTCCTCGCACTTGGCGGCATCGGCCGCGGTGAGGGCCGACACGGTGCCGGTCGAGGAACCCGCGGGGGCGGCTGCGGCGCCCGTGGCCGCTCCCAGGGCCAGGCACGCGCAGGCGAGGGTGGCCAGTGGCAGCCGCGATGCGCGGTTGATGACCATGGCGGGGCTCACCCCGAACCGGCGGAGATGACGGTCTGGGCAGCTGCCGGGTCCAGGCTCGGCCCGGCGCGGAACAGCTCCAGCCAGGCCGCACCGACGGGGGTGACGTCACCGGGCCGGTAGCCCAACCGCCCGAGGATGTCCTCGCTGGGTGCCGGGATCGCGTAGGCCGTGGCGGTCGGGTCGATCGCGAACACCTGACCCGCCTCCGGGCTCCCCGCGCCCACGGCCCGCACGAGGGCGCCGCTGCTGGAGTCGACGGAGGCGCGGACGCCGCCCTGCGGAGCACGCACTGCCTCGGACGTGCTCAGCGAGGTCGTGGGGCTGGTGCCTCCGGCGGCCGTGAGGGTGGCGCAGGGTGGGGCCTCCAGCGGCGAGGGGATGGGCCCTGGCCATTCGGGCGGGGTGAGGGCCTGCTTGACGACGGTCAGTGAGCTGATCTGCGAGGGCTGGACGGCGATGTCGGTGGCGCCGCTGCCGGAGCCGAGGCGGTACATCGCATGCGCGACCTCGGGCAGGGGTTCGAGGTCGCCCTGGGCGTTGACGAGGTACCGCCGGTCCGCACTGCCGCCCACGGCGAGCACCGATCCCAGGCTGGTGCCCGGCGGGAGGCCGGTGATCGGGCGGCCGAGGTCGGCGATCTCGACGGGGCGCAGGGCCGGCCCGAGGTCGAAGAGGTTGAGCCAGCTCGCGGGCACGGCCAGGGGGGTCTGGCGATCGAGCGCCAGCGCGATCGTGACCGCCGAGACCTGGCCGGCGTCGACGGGGTAGCGCCGGGAGCCGGACACGACCCACGTCTGGCCCGCCGAGGTGACGACGACGGCCTTGTCCGTGGCCACGGAGTGCTCGGCCGAGGGACCCACGCCGACCCCGACGGCCTCTGCTTCCCCTGTGCAGGCCGTCCAGCCGGTGTTGGCGAGGTGGTCCGGGGGCGTCAGGCTGTCGGGGGCACCGAGGATGCCGAGCGTGGCACCCCGGGGCTTCGAGCTGAGCTTCGCGTCCTCGACGGTGATGACCTTGAAGTCCTTGGAGGGGATGAGCAACCGGGCGCTCGTGGTGTTGATGACGGGGTGGAGCACGCCCTTGATCGAGACGAAGCGGGCCCCCGAGGCCTGGCCGATGATGAGGCGGTTGTCGTCCCAGCCCATCGGCAGCGAGCCCTTGATCCACCCGAAGGCGAGGCTGCCCAGGACGAGGACGACCGAGAGCAGCAGCCCGCCGATGATGGCCTTGAGGGGCTGGTGGGGCTCGACCTCACGACCGCCGGGTGCGCCGGCGACGAACGCGGTCGTCAGCCGTCGCTTGGCGAACGACTGGGCCTCGACGAGGTCCTTCTTGGTGGCCACGACGTCCTCAGGTGAGCCCGGCGGCGAACCAGGCGAGCGGCACCAGGGCCACCAGGGCCGCACCCTCGAGCGCATCGGCCACCCGGCCCAGACGCACGCGGGTCCGCGGGAGGAGCAGGGCCAGGGTCACGACCAACGCTGCGGCGCCCGCCAGGGCCAAGGTGATCCACGGCCGCCAGCCCGGCTGGATGTGGATGGCGGACACCGCCACCAAGGCGATGCCGGCGATCCCGGTCACCATGGCCAGCAGGACCGTGGCGCGCGTGCGCGCATGCCGGGTTCCCAGCAGGACGGCGACGAACCCCACGGTGGCGAAGACGGTGCCCAACAGGCCGGCCGAGACCAGCTGCGGAGTGCAGGCGAGCAGGCCCAGTCCGGAGGCGAGCCCCACGCCCAGCATGAGGTCGTGGCCGCGGTCGACCCGCGTGGCCACCTCGCGCGGCTCGACGGGGGGCGCATCGGCCCAGATCTCGACGTCGGTCTTCGGCGGGTTCGTGGTCAGGCGGCTCGACGACAGGCCGATCCAGGGCAGGAGGCAGGCGGTGACGGCGGCGAGGAGGAAGCCGGCCGCGCACAGGGCGGCCATCGGCCAGTGCAGCCAGGTCGCCAGGCCCCCGATCACGGCCAGCGCGGCTCCTGCCACACCGAGGGCGAGGAAGACCAGCCGTGCCGGTGCCAGGGCCGCTGCGGCCACGACAGCGAGGAGGGCGACGCCGGCGCCGGACCACACCAGCCCCTCGCCCCACAGGGGCGCCCCGGGGCGGACCGCGGATCCCGCCACCACGGCATACACCAGGGCCGTCAGGCCGAGGGTGGTGGCGGCGCGCGCCTGCTTGCGCACCTTGAGCAGGACTGTGGCGGCACCGACGAGGAGCAGCCCGCCGATCCCGGCCACGGCCGCGACGAGAAGACCGCTGTCCCGGGTCGTGAACAGGGCCCAGGCGGCCGCCAGGAAGAAGGTCGCTGCGGCACCGATCGCCGTGAGCGAGGCGTGGGCGGTCGACCAGGGGGTGAACCGGGTCTCGACGAGGTCGGCGACGGCCTCGACCACGTCGTCATACACCTTCGCGCGTGCGCCGGGAGGCTCGAGGAGGAGGACGCCACCATCCTCGATGCCCTGTGCCGCAAGGGAATTCGACGGATCAAGGGGTGTCCCGTCGGCGCGGAGCAGGCGATGGCCGGCGCTCGCCACACCGGGGTCGAGGATGCCCAGCTCACGGGCCAGGTCCGGGACCAGCTCGGCGATCGGCAGCCCGGAGGGGACACCCAGGTCGGCGCGGCGCGTGCCGGAGGTGACCGACAGGCGGACGAGGGAGCCGATCCCTGCGCTCGAACTCACTGCATCCCCTCCGTCGCGCGGGCGTCGTGTCACCTTCACGCCGCGGAGAACCCCCGGCTCGGTGGCGCCCCAGCATCATAGGGGAGTGCTCCCCATTGGCCTGTTCCTGGAAGGCACCTAGGGTCTTCACTGTCCCCAGGGAAACCGGGGGACGCACCAGAGTCCGGGACCATTGGTCCAGTCAATGGTCCGACGGGACCGAAGCACGTCAAGGGAGGGCACCACCATGGGCAACAAGTCTTTCTCCGCCGCAAGCGGTGTGATCAACGAGTCGGCCAAGATCGTGGACCAGGCGCGGCAGGACCTGCGCAACCAGATCGGCCAGCTCACCGAGAAGATGGGTGCGGTCCGGTCCGCATGGCAGGGCGAGGGCGCGTCGAGCTTCGACGGCGTCCAGCGCGCGTGGACCAAGAACGCGCAGGACGTCATCGACGTCCTCGACATCTTCGAGCAGAACCTTCGGGCGAACGAGGCGACGTACAACGCCAAGGAGGCCGACGCCTCGCAGCTGCTCAGCAAGTACAACTCTCAGCTCGGCTGACGCCACCCGACTTCTCGAAAGGACATGACAATCATGAGCGGAATGATGAAGGTCGACGCCGCGGGCATCGACATCCTGATCGCGGACATGAAGGCCGGCTGCGACAAGCTCCAGACCCGCCTGGACGACATGGACAAGGACCTGCAGAAGTACATCTCCCAGTGGGAAGGTGGCGCGCAGAAGGCCTACGACGTGGCGCAGAAGCAGTGGAAGCAGGAGATCGGCGACCTCAAGGAGCTCCTCGAGGACGTGCGCAAGGCCGTGCACGAGTCCAAGGAGAACTACCTGGCCGGCGAGCTCAAGAACGAGCAGAGCTGGGCCTGAGGCTGAACCACCCCGGTCACTCCCGGACCTGACTGCGCGTCCACCCACGCGCAGCCGGGCCCGGGATTCCGGGTTGAGGGATCGAGGGAGGACGTCATGGGTACCCAGGGGATGAGCTACCCCACGGACTACATGCAGACGTTGGCGACGAGCCGGCAGAAGCAGTGGAACACCGAGGCTGCGGCCAGTCGGGCCAAGATCAAGGACAACTCCCTGCGCCAGGAGCACTTCGGTGACCTCGGCGCGTTCCGCGCGTTCGGCCAGGTGTACATGGCGGCACGCGCGATCTACCTCGACACCCTCAAGGGCGTCGACGAGGACCTCGATGCCGCAGCGGCCGGCATCGTCAGCTCGGCCAAGCAGATGAAGGACAAGGACGACGAGGCCGGCGCGGCCTTCATCGCTCTGCGGTCCCGCTGGGCCAACGGCATGGCCAGTCGCGCCCAGCAGGTCGCGGCGAGCGGTTCCGCACAGGCCCAGCAGGCCGAGGGAGCCCAGCAGCAGGCCAAGGCGGAGACCACCAAGGCGCCCGCCGCGGGGGCACCTGCTCCCGGATCCGCGCCGGCCCCGGCTCCGGCTCCGGGCAGTGCGCCGGCGCCGGGCATGAACACACCACAGATCGGCTGAGGGGGAGGACGATGGCATACCTGGTCGACGGCGGGGGCGGAGGCCCGGTCCTGGACCCCAAGGCCAAGGCGAACGAGCGCGAGCTCTTCAAGCTCTTCAGCTTCACCGCCTTCATGGTGGACTGGGCGGCGGACGACTGGAAGGCCTCGGCCACCGCGGTGGCGGGCCTGTCCAAGGACGTCAAGGAGATCCGGTCCCGACTCATCGAGGGGGACGGCACGACACCGGGGTGGACCGGCCCGGCCGCCGAGGCCGCGGGTGGCAGCTTCGCGCTCCTCTCCTCCAGCCTGGACGCCCGGGCGAAGGAGCTCACCGATGCCCAGGCCGCCATGCGTCAGGTGACCAAGGCCGCCGAGTGGGCCCGCGAGCAGTGGTACGCCAAGGTCGCCTCCATCAGCACCTCCCTGGACCCCACGAACTTCCAGAAGCCCATCTATCCGACCTCGTCGACGATGACGACGGACACCGCGGCGATGCAGGCGGCCGAGGAGCAGATCTACGAGCAGCGCGACCAGGCGGCCAAGAAGATCCTCGAAGGACTGAACCTGCGGGTCGCCGAGGCCACGACGGCCATGCCGGTGGACTACGTGCCCCCGGATGCTCCGTGGACCGCGGGGGGAGGCGGAAGCGGAAGCGGTGGGTCCGGGTCGTATCCGTCGTCGTCGACCACTCCCTCCGGTCCGGGGATCACCCTCATCGGGACCCAGCCGCCGGAGCCGGGCACGGTCGTGCCCCCGTGGCCGCCGGAGCCGCCGGAGCCTCCCACGTCCTGGCCGCCGGAGCCGCCACCGTCGTGGCCGCCGGAGCCGCCACCGCCATGGCCGCCGGAGCCGCCACCGCCATGGCCGCCCATCGGTCCGGGTGAGCCCGAGGTGATCTCGATCGACGACGGTGGTGGAGGCCTCACCGGTCTCCCCACGGGTCCTGGAAGATCCGGGGGAGGCGCGGGCACGGCGTATGCCGTCGGCACCGGTGGCGCGTCCGGGCCCGGGTCCGGCGTGGTCGGCCTCGGTGGCTTCGTGGGTGGTCGCGGGAGCGCCGGCGCGGGGAGCGGCCGGGGCGGAGCCGGCGTGCGCGCCTTCGGCACCGGTCAAGGAGCTGCGGGCCGCGCGGGCTCGGGCGCTCGAGGCAGCTCGGTGCGTGGTGCCACCGGCACGGGCAAGTACGGCACCCCCCTCGTGGGCAACCAGCAGGGCGGCAAGGCGGGCGGCGCCCGCGGTGCCGGCGCCCGCGGCGCGTCCGGACGCGGTGCCGGGGGTCGCGGTGGCGGCCTGCCGGGCAGCCAGCAGGGTGCCGGGCGGGCCGGGGCCAAGGGGGCCCGCGGAGGCGCCGGGGCCGCCGGTGGTGCCGGCGGTCGTGGCGGCAAGGGCGATCGCGAACGCGACGACCTCGAGTACCTGACCCACGAGGACGAGCAGACCTGGTTCGAGGGCAGTGACCAGGCCGGTCCGGAGGTCTGGGACTGACCCATCGATGCGGCCCGCGGTGTCGATCCGCGGGCTGCATCGATGCCTCACCGGCCCCGGCCGGGCCGAGCGCCCGGCCCTTCCCGGTCGATCGCCCGTGACCCTGACGTGAGGGGACTCAGCCCGAGGCGAGCCGCCTCAGGGCCTCGATGCCGTCCGCAGCCACGATGCCGAGCGGCAGGCTGAGGGCGACGGCCAGTCCCTCCACCACATCGGCCAGCCGGGACAAGCGAGTCGATCGGTAGCCGGAGACGATGAGCGTCGACGCAGCCACGCACACCCACCCCAGGACGAGGGCACCGAGGACGACGAGGGCAGGTGCCGGCGTCCAACCGGTGCGGAGCACGCCGTGGACGCAGGCGCCCAGGAGGGCGGCTGCCGCTCCGAGCATGCTCCACCGGGGGAGCCGGTCGCGCACCCCGCGCGACGGGTACGCAAAGGCCAGCGCCGCGACACCGGTGAGGGCCACTGCGCCCCAGGTGGGGACGGCGGGCCGGGGAGGTGCCGTCACGAGGACCCAGCCGGCAATGACGGCGGCCAGCGCGGCATACGCGGTCCCCAGGGCCACGACCTCACGGGCGCCCTGGAACTGCTCGCTCACGGTGTGCCGCACGACGCGACGACGGCGGCCGGCGGACCGCTCTCGCACGGACCAGATGGTCGTGGCGAGCCGCTCGGTGTCGAGGAGCTGGGTGGGGTCCACGGTCAGGCTGGTCGTCGGGAGCGCACGCACGACCAGGGGGGAGACGCCCAGCACGAGCGCCGCGATGGCCGACCCGGGCCAGCCCTGCGTCGTGCCCACGCCGCACACGAGGCCGAGCCCGCCGATCACGGCCATGACCGCGCGATCCCCGCGCTCTTCGTCCAGGCGCCGCACCCTGGCCAGCGCCAGCGCCAGCACGGCGAGGGCACACGCGGCGACCAGGCTCACGGCGATGCGACCGGGCGTCTGGGCCAGTGGCAGGGTGAACCCGGCGCCGAAGGCGAGGGCGGGTGCGACGACCACGGACAGCAGGCGCTGCTCGGCACGTCGGACCGCAGCCAGGCCGACCGTGGCTGCGAGCAGGAGCATGGCCGCGACCGCGTGGAGCGCGCTGGTCGGGAGGGTCGCCTCGACCAGCGGGAGGTCGACACGCGGGCTGTCGGACCCGGCCATGAGGGCCGAGAGTGTGACGACGACCGCCAGACCGGTCGCCGCCCACAGGAGACGCTCACCCGGCGCACCGGTGTCGGTGGCCGCGGCTGCCGTGGACGCGACCGACCGCAGGCGCGGGCGAGGGCGCGTGTCGCTGGCCGGCTCGAGCACGAGTCGGTCCCGGCGCCGGGTGGAGTCGTCCACCTCGAGCGGGGTGGCGCGACCGCGCGCCCGACCGCCGGAGGCCGCCGCATCCCGCGCGCCGGCAGCCCCACCCGATCGATCCAGGTTCTGCACGTCCCGGTGGAGGGCGTGGGTCGGCATCCGAACCACAGTGAGCACCCCGCCGACGGGCACGTCCTCGAGCAGGTCGTGCGGTCCGAGCAGTCGACCCGACGGCGTCGCCACCGCGTGCGGACTGGCGCTGGAGGCGATGCCGAGGACCGAGAGGACGTCGGCGACGCGAGTGCCGTCCGGGACGACGAGGTCGTAGCGACGCGCGGAGGCGATCAGGGTGAGGCGATGGCCCGTCGCGCCGGTGGCGCTCGTGGCGCTGGTGGCGCTCATGCCTCGACCTCCTCCCCGTGACTGCGGCCGACGCATCGGCGGGCCCGGAGCTCCGGCCGTGGATGCGTCTGCCACACAATAGTGCGCCCGGTAGGTTGGCTCACGGCGCGAACTGACGGTGGGAGAGGGGACCGATGACGACGGCAGGGGGGCGCACCATGCTCGCGGGGCCTCCGGCGGTGCCGCAGGGGCGGGTCGTGCTCCAGGCGCCGCCGGAGATCAAGCCCGCCGAGGGCCTCAACAACCTGCTCATGCAGGCGATCCCGATGCTCGGCAGCGTCGGTTCGATGGCCTTCGTCGCGATCTCCAACCCCACGCCCAAGGGAATGATCGGCGCGGGCATGTTCCTGCTGGCCTCGATCGGTTTCGTCATCGCCAGTGGAGTGCGGCAGCGGCAGCAACATGCCGCAGAGGTGGTGGCCGCCCGGCGGGAGTACCTTGCCTACCTTGCCGAGGTGCGGGGGACCATCCGCGATGCCGCGCTCGCGCAGCGCGAGGCCGCGGAGTGGAACTTCCCCACGCCCCAGTCGCTGGCCCTGCTCGCCGAGGAGCGTTCGCGTGTGTGGGAGCGCCGGCCCGGCGGTGAGCACTTCCTCCAGGTGCGCATGGGCAGCACACCCCAGAAGCTCTGCCTCACCCTCGAGGCCGCGGAAACCGCCCCCTTGGCCCAGCTCGACCCGATCGCCGCCAGTGGCCTGCACCGCCTGCTCTCGACGCACAGCGTCCAGCCCGGCCTGCCGGCGTCCGTCGCACTTCCCGGGTGGGCGCGGATCGAGGTGACCGGGGAGGCAGCCCCTGCCCGCTCCCTCGCGCGCGCCATGGTCGCCCACGCCGCGCTCATGCACTCCCCGGAGGACCTGGTCATCGCCGCACTCGTCTCGCGGGAGTCGCGCGCCGAGTGGGACTGGCTCAAGTGGCTGCCCCACGCCCAGAGCGGGCGCCAGCGCGACGCGCTCGGCCCGGCCCGCATGGTGTCCGACTCGCTGAGCGAGCTGCTCGAGTGGTTGCCCGACAACGTCGCGGAGCGGCCGCGATTCGTGCCGGGTGGTGCCGAGGCGCCGCACGTGCTCCTCGTGATCGATGGCGGTCGGGTCCCGATCAACCACCCGGTCGTGGCCGGTGACGGTGCGATGGGGGTGACCGTCCTCGACCTGCCCGAGCAGTGGAGCGAGCTCACCTCACCGCACACCCTCCGGCTGGCGGTGGAGGGATCGGCTGCCGGACCCCAGGTGGACGGACCGCCCGAAACCGTCGTCCCGATGGAGATCATCACCCTCGCGCGCGCGACGACCCGGGGAGCCGCGGACCAGCTGAGCGTCATCGAGGCCGAAGCGGCCGCCCGCCGCCTGGCTCCGCTCTATGCCGGGGGAGAGGTCGAGGTCGTCCGCGACAACCTCACCGCCACGAGCGACCTCCTCGAGCTCCTCGGGCTGGGCGACGTCCGGGACTACACGCCCGAGAAGGCCTGGCGCCCTCGGCTCCAGCGTGACCGCCTCCGGGTGCCCATCGGGGTCGGCGAGAACGGGCAGCCGGTCGCCTTGGACATCAAGGAATCGGCCCAGCAGGGCATGGGCCCCCACGGGCTCATCATCGGCGCCACCGGGTCGGGCAAGTCCGAGGTCCTGCGCACCCTGGTGCTGGCCCTGTCGATGACGCACTCGTCCGAGGCGCTCAACTTCGTGCTCGTGGACTTCAAGGGTGGCGCCACCTTCGCCGGGATGGCCGACATGCCGCACGTGTCGGCGGTCATCACCAACCTCGGCCAGGAGGTCTCGCTCGTCGACCGCATGCAGGACGCCCTCGCCGGTGAGATGACGCGGCGCCAGGAGCTGCTGCGCTCGGCCGGCAACTTCTCCAATGTCACCGACTACGAGAAGGCCCGCGCCGGTGGTGCGGACCTCGAGCCGCTGCCGGCCCTGCTCATCGTCGCCGACGAGTTCTCCGAGCTGCTCACCGCCAAGCCCGAGTTCGTCGAGACCTTCGTGGCCATCGGTCGGCTGGGTCGCTCGCTCCAGATGCATCTGCTGCTGGCCAGCCAGCGGCTCGAGGAGGGCCGACTGCGCGGCCTGGAGTCCCACCTGTCCTACCGGATCGGCCTGCGCACCTTCTCGGCGGGCGAGTCGCGCACCGTCCTCGGCGTCCCGGATGCCTACGAGCTGCCCCCGGTGCCGGGCCTGGGCTTCCTCAAGCCGGACCAGACCAGCCTCATCAAGTTCAAGGCCGCCTACGTCTCCGGACCCCCCAAGGGGCGTCGTCGTCAGCTCCCCGCAGGCGGTGATCGGCGGACCCAGGAGCAGATCCTGCCGTTCAGCTCCTACCCCTCCATGGTGCGCACTACGCCGGAGGCCGACGCGGTCGAGGTCGTGAGCGTCGAACCCGAGGAGACGCGCGCCGTCTTCGACATCGCGGTCGCGGCCATGAAGGGCAAGGGCCGGCCTGCACACCAGGTCTGGCTGCCCCCGCTCGACGTCCCCAACTCCCTCGACCAGCTCTTCGGCGACCTCACCGTGGACCCCCAGCTGGGGCTGGTCAGCCCGAGCTGGCGGCGGCAGGGCTCCTACACCTTCCCCATCGGCATCGTCGACCGCCCCTTGGAGCAGCGCCGGGACCTGTTCGTCCTCCGGCTGAGTGGTGCGGCCGGGCACGTGGCCGTCGTCGGTGGGCCGCGCTCGGGGCGCAGCACCTTCGCCCGCAGCCTGCTGTGCTCGATCGCGCTCACGACCACCCCGATCGAGACCCAGTTCTATGTCCTGGACTTCGGTGGCGGGACCTTCACGCCCCTGGCTCGACTGGCCCACGTCGCCGGGGTGGCCAACCGCAACGAGCCGGAGGTCGTGCGGCGCACCGTGGCCGAGATCAAGGGGATCATCGACCGCCGCGAGGCATACTTCCGGGAGCGGGGGATCGACTCGATCGAGACCTATCGTCGGCGTCGCGCCGAGGGCCGCGCCGACGACGGCTACGGCGACATCTTCCTCATCGTCGACGGCTGGCCGACCATCCGGGCCGAGTTCGACGAGCTCGAGGCGGAGATCCAGGGCATCGCCGGGCGTGGTCTCACCTTCGGCATCCACGTCGTCATCACGACCTCGCGCTGGATGGACTTCCGGATGCAGATCCGCGACGTCCTCGGGACGCGGGTCGAGCTCGGCCTGGGTGACCCCAGCGACAGCGAGATCGACCGCAAGCAGGCCGCCAACGTGCCCAAGGGCCGGCCGGGCCGGGGCCTGACGATGACCAAGCACCACTTCCTCGCTGCGATCCCGCGCATCGACAACTCCGGCTCGGTGGACGACCTCGGCGAGGGCGTGGACCAGCTCGTCGACGCCGTCAACGCCGGATGGACGACGACCGGTCGCCCGGCGGGCCCGAAGCTGCGCTTGCTGCCCCTCGAGCTTCCCCTCGAGGAGGTGCGAGCCATGGCCGGCCAGGACGCGTCGCGGATCCTCCTGGGCATCAACGAGAGCGACCTGGCACCCATCGGCCTCGACGTGCGGGAGGAGCCCCACCTCTACCTCTTCGGCGACAGCGACTCGGGGAAGAGCGCCATGCTGCGGGCCTATGCCAGTGAGGTGGCCCGGCTGTTCACCCCCAAGGAGGCGCAGCTCTTCGTCATCGACTACCGCCGCTCGTTGCTCGGCGACCTGCCCGAGGGCTACGTCATGGAATACCTCACGACCGAGGAGCAGGTCGTCGCCGAGATGGAAGGCCTGGCCGCCTACCTGCGGACCCGGCTGCCCGGTCCCGACGTCACGCCGGAACAGCTCCGGACGCGATCGTGGTGGAAGGGTGCCGAGGTGTTCGTCCTCGTCGACGACTACGACCTGGTCGTCACCTCGTCCGGGACGCCGCTGCGCCCGCTCATCCCGCTCCTGGCGCAGGCCGGGGACGTCGGACTCCACGTCGTGCTCTGCCGCCGCTCCGGTGGGGCCTCGCGCGCACTCTACGAGCCGGTCATCCAGTCGCTGCGCGACCTGGCCTCACCCGGCATCATGCTCAGCTCCAGTCCGGACGAGGGCGCTCTCGTCGGCCGCGTCAAGGGTTCGGTCCAACCGCCGGGCCGGGGCCGGTTGGTGTCGCGTGAGCTCGGGGACCAGGTCGTCCAGCTCACCTGGCTCGCGTCGGCCCACGAGTAGTCCACGGCCAACCTACGCTCGCGTAGGGTGACGCCATGGAGTTCCCCTACACGCCGGTCATCGGGTTGGCCCGGACGGTGTTCTTCCTCCAGGGCCTGCGGTTCACGATGCTCGGTGAGGAGAACGTCCCGACCGAGGGTGGGGCCGTCATGGCCATCAACCACACCGGCTACTTCGACTTCACGTATGCCGGCCTCGCGGCGCGTCGTCACCGTCGCCTCGTGCGCTTCATGGCGAAGAAGTCGGTCTTCGGGCATCCGGTGAGCGGTCCCCTCATGCGTGGCATGAAGCACATCCCGGTGGACCGGCACGCGGGGCAGGACTCCTTCGAGCGTGCCCTTGCCGCCCTGCGGTCGGGGGAGATCGTCGGTGTCTTCCCCGAGGCCACGATGTCGCGTTCCTTCGAGCTCAAGGAGTTCAAGACGGGGGCGGCTCGGATGGCCCGCGACGCGGGTGTGCCCCTGCTCCCGACGACGGTGTGGGGTTCCCAGCGGGTCTGGACCAAGGAGGCGCCCAAGCACCGGCTCCGGAGCAACACGACGATCCTGGTGACCGTGGGTGCGCCGATGCACGTGGCCCCGGACGCGGACGTGGTCGACGTGACCGCCCGGCTGCGCTCGGTCATGCAGGAGCAGCTCACCGCGCAGCAGGAGGCCTACCCACCGCTCACCGGGGCCGACCTGAGGTATCTCCCGGCGCGACTGGGTGGCACGGCGCCGACGCCGGAGGAGGCCCAGGCGCACGACCACCGTGACATGACGCGCACGGTCGACAAGTTCAACAAGAACAGTGCCCGCTGACCGACGAGCCCCGCACGTCCTCCTGCTGGGTGGCACGGCCGAGGCGCGGGCGCTGGCTGCGGTGCTCGTGGACCGCGAGGTGTCGGTGGTGTCCTCGCTGGCGGGCCGGGTTGCGCGTCCCCGCCAGCCCCTGGGCGAGGTGCGGATCGGAGGCTTCGGTGGAGTTGCGGGTCTCGTGAGTACCTTGCGCGACAACGATTTCACGCATCTGGTCGATGCGACGCATCCCTTCGCCATCACCATGCGGCGCCATGCGGTGGAGGCCGCGCACGAGGTCGCGCTGCCCGTCGTCCGGCTCGCGAGGCCCGGCTGGCGGGATCTCCCGGACGCCGCGGCGTGGACCTGGGTGCAGGGTTATGACGAGGCGCGTCGACAGGCCGAGCGCCTGGGGTCGCGTCCCTTCATCACGAGCGGGCGCCAGACCCTCGGCCACTATCTCTCCTGGGACGACCGGCCGGTGCTCGTGCGCGTCGTGGAGCCGCTCGAGGAGCCCGTGCCGGCCTCCTGGCAGGTGCGCCTCGACCGCGGCCCTTTCTCCGTCGACGACGAGCGCGAGCTCATGCGCTCGGCCGGCATCGACGTCCTGATCACCAAGGACTCGGGCGGGGCCTATACCTCCGCGAAGCTGCAGGCCGCATCCGAGCTGGGCATCCCGGTGGTCGTGGTCGCCCGCCCGGATCCGCCCGAGGGTCTGCAGGAGCTGAGCGACATCGACGAGGTGCTCGCCTGGCTGGACGCCGGAGCGTCAGCGACGGCGTAGCACGAGGCGGCCGAGGACCACCACGCCGAGGCCGGCCCACGAGAGCCTGCCCAGCATGGCGGTCGCTCGCGGGATGTCCTCGGCCCGCACCGGGCGACCGTCGCCGAGGGTGCCACGATGCTCGACCTGTGTGCCATAGGTGTTGGTGCCGCCGAGCCGGATGCCGAGGGCCTGCGCCCATGCTGCCTCCACAGGACCCGCGTTGGGGCTGGGGTGTCTCGGGGCGTCGCGTCGGACGATGCGCATGACGTCCGGTGCTCGACGACCGGCGAGCGCGGCGGCCAGCGCCACAGTGAGCCGCGCCGGAAGCCAGTTGGCGATGTCATCGAGTCGTGCTGCGGCCCAACCGAACTCGCGATATCGATCACTGCGATGACCCCACATCGCATCGAGCGTGTTGACCGCCCGATAGCCCAGTACGCCGGGTATGCCGGCGACGGCTCCCCAGAGCAGCGGCGCGACCACGGCATCGGCGGAGTTCTCTGCGAGCGACTCGACACAGGCGCGGGCGATCTCGTCGGGGTCGAGGTTGCGGGGGTCGCGGCCGACGAGGTGGGTGATGCGGACGCGAGCACCCTGGATGTCGTCGGCCCGTAGCAGCGCGTGGAGGGCACGGCCCTCACGCTCGAGGGAGCTCCCGCCGAGGGCTGCCCAGGTGGCCCCCGCCATGGCGACAGTGCGCCAGGGCGGCGGGAGGCGTTGCGCGACAACGCCGAGCGTCATGGGAGGCGCCACCGCAGCGGCGACGGCGAGAGCGCCACGCGAGCGCTGCGGGGTCCAGAGGACCTTCTCCAGGCGTGCCGCGCTCTGGCCGAAGCCGGCGACGGGATGGAGTCGGGAGGGGTCGCCGAGCAGCCGGTCCGCGACGAAGCCGAGGACGAGGCCGCCCGCGATGGCGTCCCAGCGCATCAGGGTTCCTTGAGGACGAGGGGCAGGCCCGCCGCCACGAGCACCACGCGGTCACTGGCCGCAGCCATGCGCTGGTTGAGGCGCCCCAGCTCGTCTGCGAAGATGCGGCCGCTGCGGTGCTCGGAGACCACACCCCAGCCCACCTCGTTCGTCACAGCAACCAGGTCGTGGGGGCTCTGGCTCCAGGCAGCGATCAGGGCCTCCGTCCGCTCCTGGAGCCCTGCGGACCAGGCTGCTCGGGGCGCCTCCCAGGCCGCCAGGTCATCGAGGACGGCTGTGAGCCAGGTGCCCAGGCAGTCGACGAGGGCCGGAGTCGAGAGGGCGGCAATGGCTGTCGCGGCATCGGTCGACTCGATCGTCGTCCAGCACGCGGAGCGCCGGGAGCGGTGTGCCGCAACCCGATCGCCCCAGTCGGCATCGTCACGGGTTGGACCGCAGGCGAGATAGGCCGCGGGGGCCGTCGGATCGAGGAGCCCCTCGGCATACGCCGACTTGCCAGAGCGGACGCCTCCGGTCACCAGTGTCCTCATCGGGTCACCCCGATGGCCAGGCCCACGAGCAGGCAGCTCTGGAGGATGAGGACTCCTGCGCCCAGCACGTCGCCGGTGATGCCGCCCAGGCGTCGGGTGCAGACCGTCTGGAGACGCCACAAGGCGCAGAGGCCGAGGAGCCAGGAGCCGCCGAGCCACGGGGCGGTGGTGGGGCCGTCCCCGGCGGCCACGACAGCGAGGCACCCGAGGAATGCGACCGAGGTGACGAGCAGTGCCGCCGGTGACGGCACTGCACCTGCCACGAGCGCGCCCAGGCCCTCGGGTCTCGCAGACGGGACACTCTCGCGTGTGAGCAGGGGGAGTGCCGTCCGAGCGGCGCAGACCGTCGCCCCTGCGACGAGCCCGCCCCACTCAGCCGTGACGAGACCTGCGTAGGCGGCGGCCTGCAGGCCGAGCACCACCACCAGCGTCACCACGCCCATCGGGCCGATGTCGCCGCGGCGCATGATCGCCAGGGCACCCTCGCGCTCGCGCCCGGAGCCGAGCCCGTCCACGGTGTCGGCGAGGCCGTCGAGGTGCAGGGCTCGCGTCAGCAGGGCCTCGACCCCGACCGCGAGCAGGCCCACGAGCAGGACCGGCAGCCGGAGTGAGGCGCCGAGCCCGATGAGGACCGCCACGGCGGTGGCGACGGGCGCGATGGCAAGAGGGGCGAGGAGCATCGCCCACCGGGCGGTGTCCCGCGTCGGGGTGTCGATGCGCCCGGCGGGCACGACCGAGAGCAGGCCGACAGCCAGCCTCACACCTGCCAGGGGAGTACTCACTGTGGCGTGAGCGCGCCCACGACGCGGCCGATGATCGTGATGGCCGGCGGCGTGAGCCCGGCGGCGGTGGCCTCGACGGCGATGGTCGAGACGGTGGCCCTCACCTCGCGCTGGCTGGGCATGCCGCCGTCGGCCACGCAGGCGGCCGGCGTCTGCGGATCGAGCCCCGCAGCCACGAGCGCTGCGGAGATCTCCGGGAGGGCGGCGATGCCCATGAGCAGGACGATGGTCAGGCCTGAGGTCGCCAACGAGGCCCAGGACACATCGCTGCGCTCGTCACCGGGGGCGACATGGCCCGAGACGACGACGAAGCCCTGGGAGAGGCCGCGGTGGGTCACCGGGATGCCGGCGAGAGCGGGCACGGCCACCGAGCTCGTGACGCCGGGGATGACATGGACGGGCAGGCCGGCCTCGACGCAGGCGTTCCACTCCTCACCACCGCGGCCGAAGACGAAGCTGTCGCCGCCCTTGAGGCGCACGACATCGCGCCCCGCGCGGGCGTGCTCGACGAGGAGGCGATTGATCTCCTCCTGCGGAGTGAAGGCACCGCGCGGGATCTTGCCGACGTGGATGACCTCGGCGTCAGGCCGGGCGTGCGCCAGCGCGCTCAGAGGTGCGAGGCGATCGGTGACGATGACGTCCGCGGTCCTGAGGGCCTCCAGCCCGGCGATCGTCAGCAGCCCGAGGTCACCGGGGCCACCGCCGACGAGGGTGACCCGACCGGTGTTGTTGCCGGAGGCTGCGGCCGGTTCGGGGGCGGCCTGGTGCAGGCCGGGATCGCGCAGCGTGACCGCGAAGCCGCGGGGGTCGGGACCTGTCTCCACCGTGGCGAGGCCGCGCCCGGCGAGGTCGGCGAGCAGCGGGGCGACGGCGGGGTCGTCACTCGCCTCGATCGTGACGCGCGCGCCCTGGCCGAGCAGCTGGTGCACGGTCTCGGAGACCTGCGGCCCGGGGGAGGTGATGAGAACCTCGGCGGCAGCGACGGGGAGGGTGATGCTCATGCGGTGCGCTCCTGGGCGTCGAGGGTGACCGCCAGCGCCTCCAGGAGCCGGTCGGTCGTATGGCGATCGCGCACGGCGATCCTGATCCAGGAGGGGCCCAGTCCCGGGAAGGTGTCGCCGCGGCGCACCGCAAAGCCTTGGGCCCGAAGACTTTCGCGCACTCCGACGCCCACGTCGACGAGGACGAAGGAGCTACGGGAGTCGACCGGGCGCAGCCCGAGATCTTCTAGTCCGGCGACCAGATGGGCACGGTCGGCCGTCAGGGTGCGTGCGCCGGCGTCGGTCTCGGCGATCGCCGCCGGCGTCGCCGTCGCTTCCATGACGAGGCCGGCGAGGGTGCCCACGGACCAGGGCACCTGGAGCCGGGCCAGGCGGTCGATGAGGGTCGGGTCGCCGACGACATACCCGGCCCTCAGGCCCGCCAGGCCCCAGGTCTTCGTGAGGGAGCGGGTGACGAGGAGACCGGACAGGCCGGTGCCGATGAGAGAGTCCGGTTCGCCCTCGATGGTGTCCATGAATGCCTCGTCGACGACGAGCACCCGACCCGGTCGCCGCAGTGCCTCAAGGGTTCCTCGCGGGTGCAGCACCCCGGTGGGATTGGTGGGATTGCCGACGACGACGAGATCGGCGGCGCCCGGCACGGCGGCCGGGTCGAGCGTGAAGCCGACCGAGGCGTCGAGGATGACGCGGTCGGGCACGATGCCGACCCGGCGCAGCGCGGCTTCGGGCTCGGTGAACTGCGGATGCACGATGACGGCATGCCGGGGAGCGAGGGCCTGGGCGAGGAGGCTGAACGCCTCGGCGGCGCCTGCCGTGGGCAGGACACACTCCGGCGGCACCGCGTGCCGGGCGGCGATGGCCACGCGGGCGGCGGCGGGGCTCGGGTAGGCGGCGAGCCGGCCGATGCCGTCGTGCAGCAGGTCTGCGAGCCAGCGGGGTGGCTCGGTGAGGCGCACGTTGACGGCGAGGTCGACGAGCTCGCCGCCCACCTCCTGGTCACCGTGATGGTCGAGCAGCTCCACCGGCATCTCGGGGTCGGTCGCCGGACCGAGTGCGTGAGGATGCTGCCGGAGACGTGGGACATCGGTCGAGGTGCCGGTGAGGACGACGGACGCCTCCACGGCATCGGCGAAGCGCTGGGCCATGACCGGGTTGCCGGCCCAGTGCGTGTGCAGGTAGGACGCGTGGAGGGTGGGTGAGCCGGTGCCCGCCGGGTCGAGGCTCCAGCCCTCGAGCTCGTCGCCGCCGTCGAAGGCCCACGCGGCGTTCGCACCGTGACCTGGGGTGGTGCGGGTGCGGTGGAACTCGTGACCGCGGACGAGCTCGCCCGCGCGCGTCAGCAGGGTGTCCTTGGGACCACGGGCCTCGCGGTAGCGCAGCACGAGCCGAGGGTGCATGGCGGCAGTGGCCGGCACGGCGCCGACCATGGGGTGCCCGTCGACGGCCTGCGCGAGATAGAGGAGCCCGGCGCACTCCGCCACGGTGGGCAGCCCCGCGGCGATGGCCTCGCGGATCTCGGAGAGCAGCGCACGGTTGCCCGAGAGGCTGCCGGCGTGGACCTCGGGGAAGCCGCCACCGAGGTAGAGGCCGGCCGTGCCCGCGGGCAGGCTCGTGTCGCCGGCGGGATCGACGACGACGGGTACGAGACCCTGGGCCCTCAGCAGTTCGTCGGTCTCGCTGTATCGGAAGGTGAAGGCGCGCCCGCCCGCCACCGCCACGATACGACCGGACGCGCTTGCGCGCACCGGAGGGGACCAGGGATCGACGTCGAGATCCGGTGCTGCAGAGGCAATCTCGATGATCGCGTCGAGGTCGATGAGCTCGGCGGTCTGCTCGGCGAGGCGGTCGAGTGCCCGCTGCGCCTCGGGCCGCTCGGCCACCGGCACGAGTCCCAGATGACGTGACGGTGCAGAGACGCCGGTGTCCCGCGGCAGGACGCCCAGCACCCGCACCCCCAGCTGCTCGATCGAGCGCCGGACCTCGTCGGCGTGCCGCTGCGACCCCGCCTTGTTGAGGATGACGCCGGCCAGCGTGATCGTCGGATCGAACTCCCGCAGTCCCAGCACGGTGGCGGCGACGGTGCGAGCTGCCGAGGAGATATCGAGGATGACCACGATCGGCGACTGCGTGAGGCGCGCGATGTGCGCCGTGGAGGACCAGCCGTCGCTGGCCAGCCGTCCGTCATACAGGCCCATGACGCCCTCGATGACGGTGAGATCCGCGAGGGTCGGCGTCAGCGCCGCGTGCGCGAGCAGCGGCAGGATGCGCTCCTCGCCCTGCAGCCAGGGGTCGAGGTTGCGGCCGGGACGGCCGGTCGCGAGCGAGTGGTAGCCCGGGTCGATGTAGTCGGGGCCGACCTTGGCCGCAGCGACCTCGTGACCGGCGCGGGTGAGTGCAGCGAGCAGGCCTGCGGTGATCGTCGTCTTGCCCTGGCCCGAGGCTGCCGCCGCGATGACGAGGCGGGGGAGTCTCATCGACGGGTCACGGCGCTCACCACTCGATGCCCTTCTGACCCTTCTGGCCGGTGTCGAAGGGGTGCTTCACCTTGGTCATCTCGGTGACGACGTCGGCGATCTCGACGATCCGCGGGTCGGGGTCGCGGCCGGTGATGACGACATGCTGCGTGCCCGGACGGGTCCGCAGGACCTCGACGACCTCGTCGACATCGACCCAGCCCCACTTCATGACATAGGTGAACTCGTCGAGGACATAGAGGCCGTGAGTCTCCGCCGCGAACCGGCGCTTGATCTCCTCCCAGCCCTCGCGGGCATCCGCGGCGTGGTCCTCCTCCGTGCCTGCCTTGCGCGACCACGACCAGCCGGAGCCCATCTTGTGCCACTCGACCGGGCCGCCCTCGCCGGTCTCCTCGTGGAGCCGGCCGAGTGCCTCCAGGGCCGTCTGCTCACCGATGCGCCACTTGGCGGACTTGACGAACTGGAATACCCCGATCGGCCAGCCCTGGCTCCACGCGCGCAGCGCCAGACCGAAGGCGGCCGTCGACTTCCCCTTGCCGGTGCCGCTGTGCACCAGCAGGATCGGCCGGTTGCGCCGCTGGCGCGTCGTGAGACCGTCGTTCGCCTCGGTGGTCACTTGTCCCTGGGCCATCAGGCCACGCTCCTTGGAGTCTGTATGGCGGAGGTGCCCGCCCGGGCTTGGGTCACGGCCTCGACGAGGGCGCCCTCGCGCAGCTCGCCGAGCGGGAGGTAGTCGGCGCCCATGCGGGCGGCGATGTCAGCGGCCAGGCCCATCCGGAAGCGGCCGGTCTCGCAGTCGACGACCACGGCCTGCACCCCGGTGCGCGACCAGGCGTCGGCGATCGCCCGCGCCCGGCCGAGGGCCTCGGGGCCGGCGGTGGCACGCCCGTCGGTGACGAGGACGAGCAGCGCCCGGCGGGTGCGGTCACGCATACGTTCGAGCTCGAGCACCCGCGCGGCCGTGCGCAGCCCCTCGGCCAGCGGGGTGCGACCCCCGTGGGGGAGGTCGCTGAGCGCACGGGCCGCGGCGTCGACCGAGGAGGTCGGGTGCAGGGTGAGCTCGGCCGAGCTGCCCCGAAAGGTCACCAGGCCGACCCGGTCGCGGCGTTGATAGGCGTCGAGAAGGAGGGAGAGCACCGCGCCCTTGACGGCTTCCATGCGCCGCTTGGCCGCCATGGAGCCGGAGGCGTCCACGGCGAAGAGGACGAGGTTCGACTCCTCGCCCTGCCGGATCGCCGTGCGCAGGTCACTCTCGACGAGCCGGACACGACCGATGTCGCGCCCACGTGCCGGCTGGTGCGGTGCCGCCGCGACGAGTGTCGCGGGGAGGTGCACGGGCCCGGGGCGCGCTGTGGAGCTGCCGACGGTGCGCCCGCTGCCGGTGATCGCGCGGGAGCGCCGGCCGGCCGCGCCCTGGCCGACCCCGGACACCGTGAGGCGATGGACCCGGAAGGGCGCCGAGGCTCCGGCCACACCGGTCGGGGCGGGGGTGGGGGTGTCCTCGGGGGCCTGCGGCGTGCCGCTGTCGGTGGGCGTCTGGTCGTGCTGTTCCTGAGACGAGGCGTCCCGCGCGCTCCGGCTGTCGGTGCGGTCCTGGGGGCGATCACTCGACTGGGGAGCGGGCCCGTCGTCCTCACGCTCGGGTCGCTCGTCCTCGCCGCCACCGTCCGGTCCCTCCGGGGGCTCCGGCGCCGTCGGGGGCTCAGGATCGGGTTCGGGCTCCTCGTCGAGCAGCCTTTCGAGCAGATCCTCGTCGAGCCCGGGGGCATCGAAGGGGTTGCGACGACGCCGGTGGGGGAGTGCGAAACGAGCGGCGGCGCGGATGTCCTCGCGCTCGACGCGCTCGGCACCGCGCCAGGCCGCATGCGCCAGGGCGGCGCGCGTCGTCACCAGGTCGGCCCGCATGCCGTCGACGTCGAAGCCGGCGCACACCCGCGCAATCGTGGAGAGGGCCCAGTCGGGCAGTGTCACCGTGGCCAGGTGCTCACGCGCCGTGGCGAGCCGCTCGACGAGGGCGTGCTGACTCTCGCCATACGACGCGGTGAAGGCCTTTGGGTCGGCGTCGAAGGCCAGGCGGCGACGCACCACCTCCGCGCGCACCAGCGGGTCTCGGCTGGCGGCGACCTCCACCGTGAGGCCGAAGCGGTCGAGCAGCTGCGGGCGCAGCTCGCCCTCCTCGGGGTTCATCGTGCCGACGAGGACGAAGCGGGAGGCATGGCTCACCGAGACGCCATCGCGCTCCACCGTGTTGCGCCCCATCGCCGCGGCATCGAGCAGCAGGTCGACGAGGTGGTCGTGCAGGAGGTTGACCTCGTCGACATACAGCAGGCCGCGATGCGCGTCCGCGAGCAGGCCGGGCTGGAAGGTGGCGGCACCCTCGCCGAGGGCCTTGCCGAGGTCGAGGGATCCGACGACCCGGTCGTCGGTCGCGCCGACCGGCAGCTCGACGAGACGCGCAGGGCGGCTGCCGGTGGGGGCGCTCGCGGCGTGCGGGCCATCGGGGCAGGTCGAGTCCGGACGGGCGGGGTCGCAGCCGAAGCGGCAGCCGAGCACGGTGGTCACCGGGGGAAGGACGTCCACGAGTGCTCGCACGATGGTCGACTTCGCGGTGCCCTTCTCCCCACGGATGAGGACGCCACCCACAGCGGGGTCGATCGTCGTGAGGATCAGCGCGAGCTCGAGATCGTCGGCGCCGACCACGGCGGTGAAGGGGAAGTGCGTCACGGATCCTCCTGATGGGTGACCACGCCCATCTCAAAGTCTCATCCGCCGCCCCGGGTCCGGGCCGGTGGCCCCGCGCGACGTCCTGGCTCTCCCTCTCGGGATCACAGTGGCGGGACCGCTCCGGACTCACACCGGTATTCCTCGCGCCTGGGCGTGGTCATCCTGCCACAGGGTCAGGGGGCGCGTCCTGGACGTGGGTACAGTGCCACGCGTGATCGACATCGTGGGCGTGCCCTTCGAGGGACCCGAGGCGCTCCCGCCGGCATCACGGACCCTCATCGAGGGTGCCCGGACCCTCATCGGGTCACCCCGGCTGCTCGAGCACCTGCCGGTCGTCGGCGGTCAGCGGCGGGAGTCGTGGCCCTCTCCGCTGCTGCCGGCGCTGCCCGGGCTGATGGAGCGGGTGGGCACCGAGGGCGTCGTCGTGCTCGCCACGGGCGACCCTCTGCGCTCTGGGATCGGGAGCACCCTGGTGCGGCTGCTCGGGGCCGATGCCGTGCGCATCCACCCTGCCGTCTCGTCGGTCGGCCTCGCTCGGGCCCGCATGGGCTGGTCGGCCGAGGAGACCGTCGTGGTGTCGCTCGTCTCTGCCCCGGTGCCGACGCTCAGGCGCCAACTCACGCCGGCAGCGCGCCTCGTCGTGCTGAGCGCGGGTGCCCATACACCGGGGGATGTCGCGCACTGGCTCGTCGAGCAGGGCTGCGGACCCAGTCGTATGACGGTCCTCGGTCACCTCGGCGGCGATGACGAGAGCCGCATCGACACCACGGCGGAGGCCCTGGCGGCGACCGCTCCCGGCATACCGGCCCTCAATGTCGTGGCCCTCGAGGTGATAGCGGCCCCTGGTCGGGTGCTGCCCGGCAGCGCGCCGGGGCGGGAGGACGACGCCTTCGACCACGACGGTCAGATCACGAAGAGCGAGATCAGGGCCCTGGCACTCGCCGCGCTGCGGCCGATGCGCGGGCAGCTGCTGTGGGACCTGGGCGCGGGGTCGGGGTCGGTGAGCATCGAGTGGTGCCTCATGGCGGAGGGAGGCCGAGCCGTCGCCGTAGAGAGCAACCTCGAGCGGGCCGCGCGTGTCACCGCCAATGCTGCTGCCTTCGGTGTGACGGTCGAGCTCGTGCACGCGGCGAGCAGTGAGGTGATCGCCGACCTGGAGGCCCCTGATGCCGTCTTCATCGGGGGAGGGGGGAGCGGCGAGGTCGTCGATGCGGCCTGGCAGCGGCTGCGCCCCGGTGGGCGTCTCGTCGTCCACGCCGTCACCCTGGAGACCGAGGCCGTCGTCATCTCCGCCCAGGCCGCCCACGGGGGCCACCTACGCCGAGTGAGCGTCGAGCGCGCCGAGCCGCTGGGGCGCTTCCTGTCATGGACGCCGGCCCGCTCCATCGTCCAGTGGTCAGCAACCAAGGAGTCCTGACGTGACCGTCCACTTCATCGGCGCCGGCCCCGGCGCCTACGACCTGCTCACCCTGCGCGCCGTGCGACTGCTGGAGTCCAGTCCCGTCTGCCTGTATGCCGGGACCTATCTCGACGCGCAGGTGCTCGCTCACTGCCCTGCCGATGCGCGGCTGGTGGATACCCAGCACCTGAACCTCGACGAGATCACCGCGGTGCTCGTGGAGGCGCATGCCGCCGGCCAGGACGTCGCGCGGCTGTGCTCGGGCGATCCGTCGATCTACAGCGCCGTCGCCGAGCAGGCGCGCCGTCTCGACGCCGCGGGCGTCCCGTGGGATGTGACCCCGGGTGTGCCGGCCTACGCCGCCACCGCAGCGATCATCGGCCGGGAGCTCACCGTGCCGGAGGTCGCCCAGTCGGTGGTCCTCACGCGCGCTCAGCGTGACTCCACGGCGATGCCGGCCACCGAGCAGCTGTCCGCGTTCGCCGCGACCCGCGCGACGCTGGTGCTGCACCTGGCCATCCGCCATACGCGCCGGATAGCCGCCGAGCTGGCCGAGCACTACGGCGAGAACTGCCCCGTCGTCGTCGGTTCCCTGGTGTCGCAGCCGCAGCAGCAGATCCTGCGGGGGACGCTCGCGGACATCGCCGACCAGGTCGAGGCAGCCGGCCTGCGCCAGGCAGCCGTCATTCTCGTCGGCTGGGCGCTGGCGGCCGAGGACTTCGTCGAGAGCCACCTCTACTCCAGCCGGGTGCGCCCGCAGCCGGGCCCGCAGACGGGGACTGTCTGAGCCTGGAGGCCTGGGATAATCTGGGCCACCTACCCGACGGGGTGCGAGGAAGCCGGTGAGAGCCCGGCACGGTCGCGCCACTGTGAGTGAGCCGGCAGGCAGAGCCCGCCGAGCCCGCGAGTCAGGAACTCGTCCTGTCGGCTCGACCATGCGGGACGCGTCATCCCGAGAAAGGTGCCACGCGTGCACGTCAGCGAAGGCTTCCTGCCACCCCTGCACGCCGCGGGCTGGGCGCTGGCAGCGGCGCCATTCGTCGTCCACGGGTCGCGCGTCGTCGTGCGACAGGTGCGGGAGCACCCCGAGTCGCGCCTGCTGCTGGCCGGGGCCGGCGCCTTCACCTTCGTCATGTCGGCGATGAAGCTGCCGTCGGTGACCGGCTCGTCATCGCACCCGACGGGCACCGGGGTCGGGACCGTCCTCTTCGGCCCGGCGGTCATGGCGCCCCTGGGGACGATCGTCCTGCTCTTCCAGGCGCTCCTCCTCGCGCACGGCGGCATCACCACCCTCGGCGCGAACGCCTTCTCGATGGCCGTCGTCGGGCCCTGGGCCGGCTGGCTCGTCTACCGGCTACTGCGACGCGCGCCGCACGCCGTCGCGGTCTTCGGGGCGGTCGTCATCGCGGACCTCATCACGTATGTCGTGACGTCCTTCCAGCTGGCACTGGCTTACCCGGACAAGGTGAGCGGCGTCCCCGGGTCGATGGAGCGTTTCCTCGGTATCTTCGCGATCACCCAGCTGCCGTTGGCCGTGGTCGAGGGAGTCATCGGAGTCGTCCTCGTGCGCGCCCTGGCGAGCTGGTCGGGTGCGCGAGCCGAGGAGCTGCCAGGGCTGCGCCCGGGGTCCCTCGAGGTCGCGGAGGCCGGAGAGCCGGCCCACCATGGCTGAGCGCTGGCGGTGGAGCCTCGGCCTGGCCGTGCTCGTGGTGGCGATCATCGTCGGCGTGAGCCTGGGGCTGGGTGCGAACCTCGGCGGCACCGACGACCTGGCCCGACAGGCAGCCCTCGCCGACGGCTACCACCCGTGGTTCTCCTCGGTCCTGACCCTGACCAAGCCGCAGGAGATCGCGATGTTCGCCCTGCAGGGCGGGCTCGGAGGAGCCGTCCTGGGCTATGTCCTGGGCGCGCTGCGTGAGGGTCGGCCGGCATCTCGGCAGCCGCGCTGATGGCCCGGCTCGCCCTGGACGAGGCGGCCTGGAGCGGGCCCTGGCGGTCGCGCTCGACCGCGGAGAAGGTGCTGCTCTCCGGAGGCATGTTGCTGCTCGCCGTGACGGCCCGCTCGGTCTGGGTGGCCGGCGGCCTGCTCGTGGTCGTCGTCGCCCTGGCGCTGCTCATGGCCCGGGTCCCCTGGCGCACCTACCTGCTGGCGCTCGCCGGTCCGCTCACGTTCGCCCTGCTGGGCGCGCTCGCCATCGTCGTGACCTTCTCGGCGGCTCCAGGGGCCGATGACATCGTGCGCCTGGGGCCGGGAGCACTGACCCGATCCGGGCTCATGACGGCCACGCTGGTGGTCGTGCGCTCGACCGCCGGCGCGGCAGCCATGCTGCTCCTCGCGTGCACGACGTCCTTGCTGTCGATCATCGAGGCCCTGCGCCGGGTGCACGTGCCGGACGCCATCGTCGACATCGCGGCGCTGATGTACCGGATGCTCTTCGCCCTGCTCGACTCGGTGGGCGCCATCCGTGAGGCGCAGACGGCGCGGCTGGGCTATGCCACGGCCGGCGCCGCCCGGCGCTCCTTCGGGATGCTCGCGGCCGCGACGCTGCGGCGCTCCTGGGAGCAGTCGCGACGCCTCGAGGAGGGGCTGGCCGGGCGTGGTTCCAGCGGATCGCTGCGTAGCCTCACCGTCGACCACCCGGTCGACCGGCGCTTCCTGGCGCTGACCGGGATGCTGCTGCTCGGACTCGCCGGGTGGTCCATCCTCATGGGAGGCGCGCGATGACCCACCGGCTTGAACGGCAGGAGCCCGTCGCCCACAGTGTGCTCGCCGTCGAGGGCCTGCACGCGGGCTTTCCGGGCAACCCCGATGTCCTCGACTGTGTGTCTCTGGCCGTGACTCCTGGCACCCGCCTGGCGCTGCTCGGAGCCAACGGCTCGGGCAAGACGACGCTACTGCGCTGCCTCTCCGGTGCCCACCGTCCGTCGTCCGGGCAGGTCAGCGTCGACGGGGAAGCGTTGCGCCACAATGCCGCTGGACTGAACCGGCACCGCCAGCAGGTGCAGCTGGTGCTGCAGGACCCCGACGACCAGCTGTTCTCCGCGCAGGTCTACCAGGATGTCGCCTTCGGCCCTCACAATCTCGGCCTGCCGGAGGCGGAGGTTCGCGCGCGCGCCGACGAGGCGCTCGAGGTGCTCGGCGTGGTGCACCTGGCCGAGCGGCCGGTCCACCGGCTCTCCTTCGGTGAGCGCAAGCGGGTCGCCATCGCCGGCGCTCTCGCCATGCGCCCGCGCGTGCTCCTGCTCGACGAACCGACCGCAGGCCTCGACCCGGCGGCCGTCGTCGAGATGCGCGCGGCCCTCACCGCTCTCGAGGCGCATGGCGCCTCGGTCGTGCTCTCCACCCATGACGTCGACCTCGCCTGGCAGTGGGCCGACGAGGTCGCCATCGTGGCGGACCGTCAGATCGTGCAGGGGATGACGGGCAAGCTGCTCGCCGACGAGGCGCTGCTGCGGCAGGCTCGGCTCGGCCTGCCGTGGCCGGTGGCACTCCTGCGAGGGCTCGGGCGCGAGATCGACCCGATGGCCCTGCCACGAACGGTCGAGGACGTCCGGCGCGTGCTCGGCTGAGACGTCAGCCGCCGTCGCTCGCGTGGCTCTCGCCCGCCGGACGCTCGTCGACATACCGCGGGGTCCACACCCGGCCGGTCGAGGAGACCCGCGTGCTGCTCGCCCCGATGACGACGAGGCACCCCATGTCGACCGTCTCCGGGTCGAGCTCGCCGAGGGTGGTCACCCGCAACTCCTCCTCGGGGCGCCCGACATGGCGCGCGACGACGACGACGCGCTCAGGGGCTGCCACCGCGCGTACCGCGACGAGGGCTTCCCCGAACTGGTCGGATCGGGTGCGCGAGCGTGGATTGTAAAGAGCGACAGCGAGATCCGCGCGTACGGCGCTCGTGAGTCGGTCGACGAGCACGTCCCACGGCTTGAGGCGGTCGGAGAGCGAGATGAGAGCATGGTCGGCGCCGAGCAAGGCTCCGGCGAGGGCCGAGGCGGCGTGCGCCGCCGTGATGCCTGGGACGACATTGATGGGTACGACGGAGTAGCGCTGCGGATCGGTCTCGGCAGCCTCGAAGACCGCCGCCGCCATGCCGAAGACGCCGGCGTCGCCACCGGAGACGACGGCGACATCATCTCCGGCGAGAGCGAGCTCGAGCGCCTCGTGGCCGCGGTCGACCTCGACGGTGTTGCCACTCGGGCGACGGGTGAGCCCGGGGCGCTGCGGCACCCGCGCGACATAGGGCGCATAGCCGATGACGTGGGCGACCCGGCCCAGGACCGCGCTCGCCTCCGGGCTGGTGCGGTCGTCGCCGCCCGGGCCGAGCCCGACGACATGAATCGTCCCGACACGCCCCGGCTCCGTATGACGAGGAGCCTTCGGCCGCGCCCGGCCTGCGGCGTCGGCGCGACGGTCGAGCCCGGGCACGACGACGACGGACATATAGGGCACGCTCGCCGGGTCGACCTCGGCGGCCGGCAGCACGCGCTGGTCAGTGCGGCTCGCGCGCTCGATGTACACCGCGCGCTCGAGCAGGCCGGCCTGGCGCAGCGCCTCGCGGACGTCGGCGAAGGTCCGCCCGAGCTTCATGACGACGGCGGCATCGGTGTCGGCGAGGCGGCGGGCCAGCTCCTCGACGGGCAGGGTCCCCGGCAGCACCGTGAGCACGTCCTCGTGCCGGGTGAGGCCACCGGCCGCGGCCGCAGAGGCCGCCGCCACGGAGGTCACGCCAGGCACGACCTCGGTGGGGAAGCGCTCGCGCAGCAGGTCGTGGACGTACATGAATGATCCGTAGAAGAGCGGGTCGCCTTCCGCGAGGACGACGACGCTGCGGCCCGCCTCGAGATGTGCGGCGAGACGCTGCGCGCACTCGTCGTAGAAGTCGGCGAGCGCCCCGTAGTAGCCACCCGGGTGACTCGTCGTGCCGGTCGTGACCGGATAGGCGAGCGCCTCCTCGATCACATCGTCGGAGAACAGCTCTGCGGCGATGGTGCGAGCAGTGGAGGGACGCTTGGGTGCCTGGTGGTAGGCGATGACGTCCGCGCTCTCGATGAGCGCGGCCGCGCGCCGCGTGATGAGACCGGGATCGCCGGGGCCGACGCCGACGCCGTACAGGTGGCCGGCCTCCGCCGCGTAGCGCGAGGGGTGGGCCTCGAGGCCGGTGCTCATGCCAGCTCGTCCGGGGTGCCGAGAGCATTGATGGCAGCGGCGGCCATCGCGGAGCCGCCGCGGCGGCCGCGAACGACGAGCCAGGGCACCTGGCCGCCATCGGGCAGACGGTGCTGCGCGAGGGCCTCCTTGGACTCGGCCGAGCCGACGAAGCCGACCGGCAGGCCGATGACGGCGGCGGGGCGCGGACCGCCGTCGAGCAGGACCTCCAGGAGGTGGAAGAGGGCGGTCGGGGCATTGCCGATGGCCACGACGGAGCGCTCGAGGCGAGGCAGCCAGAGCGAGACCGCGGCCGCCGCACGGGTCGTCGACCACTCCATCGCCAGTGCGGGTACCCGCGGGTCGCGCAAGGTGCACAGCACCTCGTTGCCGGCGGGCAGTCGCCGTCGAGTCACGCCGGAGGCGAGCATGTGTGAGTCGGTGATGACCGGGGCGCCAGCCACGAGAGCCTCATAGGCGGCTGTCACGACGGTGTCGCTCATCGCGAGGTCGGTGAGCACGCCGACATCGCCCGCGGCGTGCGCGATCCGGGTGGCGACGGCCAGGGCGTGGCCCTCCCAGGGGCCCACCTCACCCGAGGCAAGCGCATCGGCGACCTCGTCGCGGATCATCCCGAACGACCGGCGGTAGATCTCCTGGCCGTCGGTCACATAGTCGAAGCGGCGCGTCGGCGGGCGCGGCTGCTCGCTCGTCATCGGTGTCCTTCGGTCAGGGCGTCGGCCACGCCGACGGCATCGGTCACATCGGTGGGGGAGAGCAGCACGAGCTCACCGTCCTGCGCTCCGCAGCGGCGCTCGCAGGCGACGAGGTGGACGTTGCGGGCCAGGGCGCGGCCCTCCCGCTGCACCAGCCGGGCGCTCTCGCGAGCGAGGCCCATGACATCGGCCTGCCCGTTCGCGCACCAGGGGGCACCGGTGCAGGCGGACAGGTGGCTCCAGACCTGAGCCGGTGCGGTACTGAGCCCCGCGGCGGTGAGCGCCTCTGTGTGCGCGGCACCGCCGGGCACGAGGAGCGAGCGCCAGGGGGTGAGCGTCACCTGATCGGTCACCGCGCGCAGTGCGTCGAGGGCGGTGCGGTCGAGCAGACCGAGCGGGAGGCCGGCGATGAGCGCATCGCTGCCTGCCACGGGTCCGGGGCGCAGCGGCTCGGCCGGAGAGATCGTGGTCGCCGTGAGCTCCGAGAAGAAGTCGCTGTCGGGGCCGAGATCGCGCACGTTCCACTGCCGCTCGACCCGTATGCCGAGGAAGCGCGCCGCGAGCCCGGTCAGTACCTCCGGCGCCCGCACCGGCGCGCAAGGTCGACAGAAGACTCCCTGTGGACCGCGGGCCAGCACCTGCCCCGAGCCGTCCGCCATACGCCGCCAGGCAAGATCCCACGGCTGGTCGAGCGCGACCCCGGAGGCATCGGTGACGAGGAAGAGGAATCGGCCCGGGAGGGAGGCGAGCTCCGGTGTCGCACACAGGGTCTCGTCGAGCGCGTCGACCACCGGCTGCAGGTGGCTCGCCAGCGGGTCCCTGAGGATGTTGCGCGCCCGCTCGTGGCTCGCCGAAGGGAACCAGCCGGTCGCCATCACGGCGGCGACCGCCTCATCGGGCACGGGGTCCGGGAGGGCCCGCACCTGGAGGTTGGCGCGTGTCGTCAGCTGGACGAAGGGTGCACCCCAGCGCTCGCCGACGGCCAGGAAGCGGTCGAGCGCGTCGAGGGCCACCTCGCCTCCGGGCACACGCGCGCGCACGATCGCTCCGTCCTTGGACGTGTAGGGACGAAGTGCGCTCGGGCACCGGTCGAGGATCGGGCGGGCAGGCACGGCGCACAGACTACGCGCCGTGCGGCCGGTAGGCTGCCGGTGGCTGACGCGACGGAATCCGGTGCAAGTCCGGGACGGTCCCGCCACTGTGAGCCTCGGACCTGCGCCGGGGTGAGTCAGGAACGTCAACGCAGCCGCGCTGAACCTCCGGTCCGGCGCGGACTCACCACGACGGGCGCGGACCCCGAAGGAGCACCACTCGATGCCGACCATCGCCCTGCTGTCCACCTCGGACACCGACCTGCTCTCCGCGAAGGCGAGCGGCGCCGACTACCGTTGGGCGAACCCCGCGCGCCCTTCCCACACCGACATGGGTGCGGCCATCGAGGGCGCGGACATCGTCATCGCCCGCATCCTCGGCTCCCCGCAGGACCTCTGCTCCGGGTTCCGACGCATCGCCGCGACCGGCAAGCCGGTCATCGTCCTCGGGGGCGAGCAGGCCCCGAACGCCGCACTCATGGAGCTCTCCACGGTCGCTCCCGGTGTCGTCCACGAGGCGCACCGCTATCTCGCCCACGGTGGCGCGGACAACCTGCGCCACCTGCACGCCTTCCTCTCGGACACCCTGCTGCTCACCGGCGAGGGCTTCGAGCCGCCGGCTGAGCTGCCCGTGTGGGGCGCGCTCGAGCGCCCCGGGCTGCCCGCTCTCGCCGAGGGCGCCACCCGGCCGCGCGTCGCGGTGCTCTTCTACCGCGCCCAGCAGGCCGCCGGGAACACCGACTTCGCGCACGCCCTCGCCGACGCGATCGACCGTCAGGGCGGGCAGGGGGTCCCCGTCTTCGCGACCTCGCTGCGCGATGCCACCCCCGAGCTCCTCGCTCACCTCGGGTCGTATGACGCGATCGTCACCACCGTGCTGGCCGCCGGAGGCACCCGCCCCGCGACGGCGCAGGCGGGAGAGGACGACGGTGCCTGGGACGTCGCCGCGCTCGCGGCCCTCGACATCCCGATCCTCCAGGGACTGTGCCTGACATGGGGACGCGCCGAGTGGGAGGCGAGCGACGACGGCATGTCCCCCCTGGATGTCGCAACGCAGGTCGCGGTGCCGGAGTTCGACGGTCGCATCATCACGACGGCCTTCTCCTTCAAGGAGACCGGCGAGGACGGCATCGCCCACTATGTCGCCGACCCGGAGCGCTGCGAGCGCGTAGCCGGCATCGCACTCGGTCACGCCCGTCTGCGTCATACGCCTGCGAGTGAGCGGAAGATCGCCGTCATCCTCTCGGCCTACCCGACCAAGCACGCTCGCATCGGCAATGCCGTCGGCCTCGACACGCCCGTCTCGACGATCCGCCTGCTGCGCGCGATGCGCGACGCCGGCTACGACCTCGGCGCACCGGGAGATCTGCCCGGGCTCGACCCGCTGCCCCCGATCGAGGGCGAGGACGCCGACACGACCGCGGGCAATGCGTTCATCCACGCGCTCATCGCTGCCGGCGGCCAGGACCCCGAGTGGCTGACGCAGGGCCAGCTCACCGAGCATCATGTGCGGATTCCCGCCGCGTCCTATCGCGAGTGGTTCGCCGAGCTTCCAGAAACCCTGCGCGACACCATGACCCAGGCCTGGGGCGAGGCCCCGGGTGAGCTCTACGTCGACACCCAGACCGATCCCGAGGGTGAGATCGTCACCGCCGCGATGCGGGCGGGCAATGTCGTCATCCTCGTCCAGCCCCCGCGCGGCTTCGGGGAGAACCCGATCGCTATCTATCACGACCCGGACCTCGCGCCGACGCACCACTACATCGCGACCTACCAGTGGATCGCTCGTGAGTTCGGGGCCCACGCGATCGTCCACGTCGGTAAGCACGGCAACCTCGAGTGGATGCCCGGCAAGAACCTCGCCCTCGATGCCGCCTCCAGCCCGGACGCCGCTCTCGGCTCGCTGCCGGTGATCTACCCGTTCCTCGTCAACGACCCCGGCGAGGGTACCCAGGCCAAGCGGCGCGCCCACGCGACGATCGTCGACCACCTCGTGCCCCCGATGCAGCGCGCCGAGTCGTATGGCGATATCGCTCGTCTCGAGCAGCTGCTCGACGAGTACGGCAATGTCTCGGCGATGGACCCGGCCAAGGCGCCGGCGCTCCAGGGCGAGATCTGGACCCTGCTCCAGGCCGCGAAGATGGACCAGGACCTCGGGCTCACCGACCGTCCGACCGAGGAGACCTTCGACGAGCTCGTCGGCCAGATCGACTATCACCTGTGCGCGATCAAGGACGTCCAGATCCGCGACGGCCTGCACGTGCTGGGGCAGGCCCCCGAGGGGAGTGTCCTCACCGGGCTCGTCCTCGCGATGCTGCGGGCGACACAGGTCTTCGGCGGGCGCACCGACGGCATACCGGGCCTGCGGACCGCGCTGGGACTGGCGGCCGAGGGCGCGACCTCCGCCGAGACCGACCGCGTGGAGGCGCTGGCCCGCACTCTCGTCGAGGGCCTTGGGGCCGCCCACTGGAGCGTCGACGGGATCGACGAACTCGTCGCAAACACCTTGTCCGACAACGGCATCGACGCCGGCAGTATCGACCACGCCGGAGTCATCGCCTCGCTGCGCTTCGCCTGCGAGGAGGTCGTGCCCCGCCTCGCACAGACCTCCGGTGAGCTGCCGATGGTGCTGCACGCGCTCGACGGCGGCTATGTCCCCGCCGGCCCGAGCGGCTCGCCGCTGCGCGGCCTCGTCAACGTCCTGCCGACCGGCCGCAACTTCTACTCCGTCGACCCGAAGGCCATCCCCTCGCGCCTGGCCTACCAGACCGGCTCGGCGATGGCCGAGTCGCTGCTGGCCCGCTATCGCGACGAGGAGGGCGAGCTGCCGCGCTCGGTCGGCATCTCGGTGTGGGGCACCTCCGCCATGCGCACGAGCGGTGACGACATCGGTGAGGTGCTCGCGCTCCTCGGAGTGACACCGGTCTGGGACGCCCAGTCGCGTCGCGTCGTCGGCCTTGAGCCGATCCCGCTCGAGGAGCTGGGCCGTCCGCGCATCGATGTCACTGTGCGCATCTCCGGCTTCTTCCGCGACGCCTTCCCGCACGTCATCGCCCTGCTCGACGACGCGGTGCGCCTCGTCGTCGAGCTCGACGAGCCGCTGGAGCAGAACTTCCCGCGCGCCCACGCCCTCGCCGACCGCGAGGAGCACGGCGACGAGCGCCGCGCTCGCACAAGGATCTTCGGCTCGAAGCCCGGCTCGTATGGCGCCGGCATGCTCCAGATCATCGAGTCGGGCAACTGGCGCGATGACGCAGATCTCGCCGAGGTGTACACCGCCTGGGGCGGCTTCGCCTACGGTCGCGATCTCGACGGCGCCCCGGCGCGTGACGACATGGAGCGCAGCTATCGCCGCATCCAGGTGGCCGCGAAGAATGTCGACAACCGCGAGTCCGACATCCTCGACTCCGACGACTACTTCCAGTACCACGGCGGCATGGTCGCCACGATCCGCGCGCTCACCGGTGAGGCCCCGAAGGCGTATGTCGGCGACTCGACCGCGCCGGAGTCGGTGCGCACCCGCACCTTGCAGGAGGAGACCAACCGGATCTTCCGTGCGCGCGTGGTCAACCCCCGGTGGATCGCCTCGATGCAGCGCCATGGCTACAAGGGGGCCTTCGAGCTGGCCGCCACCGTCGACTACCTCTTCGGCTTCGATGCCACCGCGGGTGTGGTGCCGGACTGGATGTATGACGCGGTCGCCCAGGAGTACGTCCTCGACGAGGCCAACCAGGAGTTCATGCGCCGGGCCAACCCGTGGGCGCTGCGCGGCATCATCGAGAAGTTGTCGGAGGCCCGCGACCGTGGCCTGTGGGAGGAGCCGGACGCTGCGCTGCTCGAGGCGATGCAGCAGGTGTACCTCGACATCGAGGGTGACCTGGAGGAGTGAGCGGTATGACGGGCTCCTTCCCGCGGCCGGTGCCTCAGGTCGGCGACGCGACCTCGGCGCGTGAGCGTCGCGAGGCGCCGGACGGCTGGGCCTTCTCGTCGGAGACGATTGCGGCCCTGGGCGAGGTGATCGAGGGGCGCCGCGACATACGCCGGTACCGGCCAGACCCGGTGCCCGACGAGCTCGTCACGCAGGTCGTGCGCGCGGGCCACCTCGGGCCGTCGGTGGGACACAGCCAGCCGTGGCGCTTCATCGTCGTCACCCACCAGGGACTGCGCGACCGGGCTGCCGCGATGGCCGACCGCGGGCGGCTCGCGCAGGCCGAGCTGTTGACGAACGACCGCGCGGCGCGACTGCTGGACCTCAAGCTGGAAGGCTTGCGAGAGGCCCCGATCGGGCTCGTCGTGGCCTGTGACCGGCGCACTCCGGCGACCGGTGTACTGGGGCGTGCGACCTTCGTCGACGCCGACATGTGGTCGTGCGCCTGCGCCATCGAGAACATGTGGCTCACCGCGCGTGCCTACGGCCTCGGGATGGGCTGGGTGACACTCTTCGAGCCGGCCGAGCTCGCCGCGCTGCTGGGCCTGCCAGAGGGTGTCGAGACGCTGGGCTGGCTCTGTCTCGGCTGGCCCGACGAGCGCCCGCCGGAGCCCGGCTTGCAGCGCGCTGCCTGGTCGACGCGGCTGCCGCTCGAGGAGGTCCTGCTGCGTGACCGCTGGCCCGAGGGGGATGGCCCGGTGCTCGCCGCGCCGGTCTCGCACCTGCGCGGCCCGGCCCCGGAGCGCCTGACGTCGGCGACCGACGCCGCTGATGACCTGCTGGCGCCCCCGGAAGCCCTCGGTGTGCTCGACCGCGCGCTCTCGCGGGCCGTGGCGCTGCAGCCCTCGCTGCCCGAGCAGGTGATCTCGGGTGGACCGTGGGCGACGCTTGTGCTCGCGGCGGCGGACCATCCGGTGGCCGGGCTCGGCGTGAGTGCGTACGGCCAGCACGTGACCCGCGATGTCACGCAGGCGGCGGTCGCCGGCGTCTCCATGGGTGCGGTGGCAGCCCAGCAGGCGGGCGCGCAGGTCGTCGTCGTCGATGCCGGGGTGCTCGGGGGGGCGGTCGAGGGCGCCGTCGCGGCGCGGGTGCAGGATCCGCAGGGCGACCTCGCGAGCAGTCCCGCTCTCTCGCAGGCAGATACAGCACGTCTCATCGCCGCCGGCCGGACCGTAGGCGTCGAGGTGGGGGCGCGGGGGATCGTGCTCCTCGGTGAGGCCGGCGTCGGCAACACCACGCCGGCGGCGGCGCTCGCTGCCGCTCTCACTGGGCTCAGCGTCGAGGAAGCGGTCGGTCTCGGTGCCGGCGCCGACGCCGCGATCATGGAGCGTAAGCGTGAGATCGTGTCAGCAGCCTTGACTCGCGCCGGGGACCTCGCCGGCGCCGGGTCGCAGCAGCTGCTCGCGAGCCTGGGTGGGCCGGAGATCGCCGTCCTGGTCGGCGTCGTCCTTGGTGCGGTGGAGAAGGGCGCCCCCGTGGTCCTCGACGGCCTCGCCACGTCGGTCGCGGCCGCCCTTGCTGCCCGTATGGCGCCGCCGGTGCAGGCGCATCTCGTGGCCGGCCACCGCAGCCGCGAGCGGGCCCATGCCGAGGTGCTCACGCTCCTCGGTCTCGAGCCGCTCGTCGACCTCCGAGTTCGGGCCGGAGAAGGCGTGGGTGCGGCGCTGGCCGCCGGCATGCTCCGCCAGGGCCTGGCCATGCGCGCCCTGGTCGCCCGCACCTCGGAATAGCGCCCGATCAGTCGGTGTAGATCTCCGAGCGGTGGTCGAGGTCGATCGCGATGATGGCCACCTCGTCGTGGCGTATGTCGAGGATGACACGATTGCGCGTCAGCTCGGACGCACCGTTGAGCAGGTTCAGCGTGCCCACCTAGCCCGTGGCGAGGCGGTGGCCGCGGCACGGCTGGCGACCGCCATCGAACGGGACCTGGTCGCCGTGCATACCCTGTTGTCGGCCGGACCGGCTCCCGGGCTACACCGTCCGTCACGGTCGAGTGCGGTGACCGCTCGTGGGCGTGGACGGGATACGGATCTCGGGCGTGGCTGACAGGCTTTCCAGCCCGGGGCGGGCCGACAGCCTGAGCACCGCCGGCGCCGGAAGCGAAGGGAGGGCAACCCGGAGCCTGCTCCTTGGGGTTGCTGTGACCCGCAACTCCTGCCACGGTATCGAGATCGCCGCGCGGCTCGGGAGGACGCAAATGAAGCAGGTCCGTCGTTTCGCAGTGCTCGTCAGCTCGTTGCTGATGGTGGTTATGGCTGGCGCCGGGACCGCGCAGGCCGCCCCGAAACCGCCGCCCGCAGCGGAGGCGGTGGAATCCGTTCTCCAAGCGAACGAGTTCTACGTGACCTCAGGTGACGCAGTCCTGGTCACCCCTGAGGTCCTCACACGCCTACAGAAGAGCGGCAAGACACAAGATGCCCGAGTCCAAGCTGCTCTCGCATCTGACCCCCCGTGGGCAGCCTGCGGGGTTTACGACAGCAACACCAAGGTCGTCTACACCTACAGCCGGGCACAGATCAGTGGGTATTCAGGCTCTACAGCCAAGCTCCTTTGCGGATCCACCAGCTGGGGATTCAGGCACATCGAGGCCTCACATATGGCTGACTGGCAGGCCAAGGGTGAATACATCGGCGCAACCTGGTCCCAGATGGCCCACTGGGCGATGACGAACACTCTCAGCAAGCCCTGCAGCAAGTACTACCAGTCGTCCAACGACACCTTCCAGTACGTGGCTCCCTTCCAGATCCGAAACAACCAAGGTCAAGTGGTCCACACCTTCGGTGCCCGGGTGGTTGTTGCTCGGGTCACCCAGAACATCATCACCTCCTATCCCCAGTCATCGACCTGTTGAACGGAGGCCCCAGCGTGAGCAACCAGCGCTCCGAAATGTTGATTGACGTAGCCCGCATGGCCATAGAACAGACTCAGTGGATGGCCAGCACTGTCGATGACGGGATCCAGTTCACGCGCCCGGACGACCCCGCCAAGAGGGTGCTCTGGCTTCCCTCAGAAGCAGAGCTCAGCCAGTTGGTGCTCGATCTGCAGTCCAGTGCTCAGGATGCGTTCGGTGCTGGAGCGACGGGGGCCCAGCTATTGAGTGTCTGGGTTCTGGAGGCTCTCGAGACAGCCAAGGTTGATGAGGGCCTCCTGCGCCGATCCGGGAGCGGGCTCGTCGTGGATCCCACAAGGTAGAGCTCCACGGGCCTTCCCTGGCCGAAGCATGGTCGAGCGCGCCTTGCCCCCACGTCGTGGGCACGGTCACGCGCGTGACGGTTCTAGTCCGGGGCGGGTCCGTGTTGCTTGGCCAGTGCCCGGGAGGGTTTCCCTGCGTGGACTGAGTGCCGGGCCCTTGCGGGCCCGGACGACGGAGCGCGTGGGGCGCGGGACCGCTTGGGCGCTGGTGGCGCGGGCGTGGCGCGCGGCCGGTGTTGGCAGGGCCGCCAGATCGGCGGCGGCGGCACGGGTGTAGCTGGTGGCTCCCGCCACGGCGGCGAACGTGTCGAGGTCCACGGTGCCGTCAGGGTGCTGCCACAGCTGGGCGTTGCCGGCGATTCGCCAACTCGTCGGTGTCGAGAATGGATTGCACGCTGGAGAGCAACCACTCCTCGTAGTCGTGGACGCGGTCGCCGCTGGAGAACACTCCAAGCACGGTCTTGGTGTCCGGGCGCACGATGACCTGCCGAGTGGCGTCGGGACGCCCCAGCTGGCGCTGGCAGAAGCGGGTCGGCGACTTGAGATGGTGCCTCTTCTGATCCCCGTTGACGCACACCGCTTCATGCTCGCGGCGCCTGCTCCGTCGAGCTGCCCGGTGTTCTCGGTCTACCGGAGGGATGTCATTTGCTACGGGTCAAACATCGTCGACTTATTCCAGCGAGAGTTCGCCCACGGGGTGAAGCCGTGGCCAGCGCAGTGCGCTCACGTCGACTTCTAGTCCGACCTCGCCAGTGGTGAGGACTACACCCTGTTCTGGTGAGTACCGTCCCTGGACTCCGGCAGGGAGAGGGCGTAGGCGTCCATGACCCAGCCGTGCTCGGCACGCACCTGGGCCCTCACGTCCGTGATCTCGTCGATGACGTCCGCCAGTCGCCCGGAGCGCAGCTGCTGGCTCGGCAGTCCGAGGTTCGCGCCCCAGTGGATGACCAGCTCGGGCTCGCGCTCCATGAGCTCACGGCAGTGCAGCGAGCCGTCGAGCATGACGACGACGGTGCCCAGATCCGGCCGCCACTCCGAGGCCAGCCGTCGCCCGGTCGTCACGTGGATGGCCTGCCCGATGCCGTTGAGGACGATGCCATGCTCGGCGGCGAGCACCTGCACGGCGGACAGCCCGGCATACACACGCCGCTGCACCGGGAGGTAGGTCGCCACCGCGTCGACGATGCGGATCGTGCTGTCGTAGAACGCCGGGTCACCCCACACGAGGAAGCCGACGACCGTCTCCGGCGGTAGCGCGGCGATGACATCGGCGTAGGCCTTGGCCCGGGCGGCGTGCCAGGCGTCGACGCCTTCGCGGTAGGCCGCACGGTCACGCTCCGCATCCGGCCCTCGCTCCGGGTCGGCAACTGTCACGAAGCGGTAAGAGCCCGGTTCGAGATAGCGCTCGCACACCGCTCGGCGCAGCTCGACGAGCTCGGACTTCACCTCGCCCTTGTCGGCGACGAGGAAGACGTCGACCTCACGCATCGCGGCGACCGCCTGCCCGGTGAGGTGGTCGGGGGAACCGAGGCCGATGCCGATGATCTCGATGCGTCGCACGGAATCCATTGCGGCAGAGGGGGAACTCATCGGGCCAGCTCCATGATCGCGGGGACGTCGAGGTGCTCCTCGACGGCATCGGCGAGGAGGTCGATCATCCCCTCACGGCGGGCGGAGAATCCGGGCGCGCTCCCGTCGGGCACCCACTCCGACCCGGCGGCCACTGCCACCTGACGCAGCCAGGCCCGGCGGAAGCCGTCCTGCTCCATCGTCCCGTGCCAGATCGAGCCCCACACCTGCCCGCGCACCGCACCCCCGGGGAAGGAGCCGTCGTCGTCGACGACGCCATGGTGGATCTCGTAGCCCTCGACGTGATGCCCCTCCCACGTCCCGACCGGACGCCCGAGCACCTTCTCGGCCGCAAAGGTCACCGTGCCTGGCAGCAGCCCGAGTCCGTCGATGCGGCCGGCGCCGCTCTCGATGGTGTCGTCGATGGTCGTGCAGAGCATCTCGTAGCCGCCGCAGATACCGAGCACGGGGCGCCTGGCCGCGGCCCGCTGCCGGACCACCTCGGCCAGGCCTCGCGTCTCCAGCCACTCCAGGTCCGAGACCGTGGCGCGCGACCCGGGCAGCACGACGAGGTCGGCGTCCCGGCATGCGTCGGGGTCAGCGGTGACCCGCACGTCGACGCCCGGCTCCGCGGCGAGGGCATCGACATCGGTGGCATTGGAGGTGCGGGGGAAACGGACGACGGCGATCGTGAGCCGGGCCGTGCCGGTGTCCCGCGTCGGACGCCAACGGCCCACGGAGAGAGCGTCCTCGGAATCGATCCACACGTCCTCGAGCCACGGCAGCACGCCGAGGCAGGGCATGCCCGTGCGCTGCGTGACGATGTCGAGACCGGGGGTGAGGACATCCGGGTCGCCGCGGAACTTGTTGATGACGTATGCCGCCAGGTGCGCCCGGTCGGTCTCATCGACGATGGCCCAGGTGCCATAGAGCGAGGCGAGGACACCGCCCCGGTCGATGTCACCGACGAGCAGCACGGGCAGGTCGAAGCGGCGCGCCAGCCCGAGGTTCACGTAGTCGCCGGCGCGCAGGTTCACCTCGGCGGGGGATCCTGCGCCCTCGACGATGACGAGGTCATTGGTGCGCGACAGCTCGTCATACGCGGCGAAGGCGGCCTCGGCCAGATGAGCCCGGCCCGTCGCGTACTCACCCGCGGCGAGCTGGCCGGCCGGCTGACCGCGCAGCACGACGAAGGCCTGGCGGTCCGAACCGGGCTTGAGGAGAACGGGATTGTGGAGGGGAGAGGCCTCGACGCCCGCGGCCTGGCACTGTAGGTACTGTGCGCGCCCGATCTCCGCGCCGTCGCGGCAGACCATCGAGTGGTTCGACATGTTTTGGGCCTTGAAGGGGGCGACCTTGACGCAGCGACGCGCGACCGCCCGCGCGAGGCCGGTCACGACGAGTGACTTCCCTGCGTCAGAGCTCGTCCCTGCTACCACCAGTCCCGGCACGCGTCGGATTCTACGCAGCCCCTACAGTGTCGCCGGTGAGCCTGCGGACGATCCACCTGGTGCGCCATGGCCAGTCGACGTGGAACCTCGAGGGCCGGCTCCAGGGGCAGACCATGGAGGTGCCGCTGACCGAGCTCGGTCTGAGCCAGGCGCAGGAGGCGGCCGAGTGTCTCGTGGGCCTCATCGCCCCCGGTGCAGCGGTCGGGCTCTGGTCGAGCGACCAGCAGCGCGCGTACCAGACCGCGCAGGCCATCGCGTGCCGTCTCGGGCTCTCGATCCGGGCGAGCGCGGCGCTTCGTGAGCAGGCCCTGGGCCACCTGGAGGGGCGACTGACCACCGAGCTGGTGCCTCAGGAGACCCCGCCCGGAGAGCACGTCAGCGAGATCGCCTGGGGCGGGGGAGAGAGCATCGCGCAGGTGCATATCCGGCTGTCGGACTTTCTGGCCGGCCTCCGTCAGGAGCCCATCGAGGAGGCGATCGTCGTCACCCACGGAGACACCCTGCGCGTCGCCCGGGCCGTCCTCGCCGGGCGCACTCATCGCGAGGTCGAGTGGGGCGTCATCGGCAACGGTGAGGTCGTCACCCTCTCCGTTTGAGCCTCAGATGGGGAAGCCCAAGTGCGCCAGCGCTTGACGCAGCAAGATGTCGTGGCCACGGTCGAGGTCGGCGAGCAGGTTCGGGTCCATGGCTTCACGTGGCGTGAGCCAGGCCAAGTCGAGGGCGTCCTGCTGGGGCGCGCAGTCACCGGAGACCGGCACGACATACGCCAGGGACACCGCGTGCTGGCGCGGGTCATGGAAGGGCGTCACGCCGGGAGTGGGGAAGTACTCGGCCACCGTGAAGGGCTGTGGGGTCGCCGGGACGCGGGGGAGCGCCACCGGGCCGAGGTCCTTCTCGACGTGGCGCAGCAGGGCGTCGCGCAGCCGCTCCTGGTAGAGCACCCGACCGGACACGAGCTCGCGGGTGATGCGGCCGTCGTCCGAGACCCGCAGCAGCAGCCCGATCGCCGTGACCTCGCCGCGCTCGTCGACGCGCACCGGCACGATGTCGACGTAGAGGATGGGGAGGCGGTCGCGGGCCTCGTCGAGGTGCTCGCGGCTCAGCCAGGCCGACTGGCTGTCCAGCTCCAGGTTGCTCATAGGGGCAAGTCTGCCTTGCCGCCCGGGTAGACTTCTCCCACAGGCGCTCGAGCCGCTATCACCGGCGAGCCTTCGGAAGAACGGCGGGACTCCCGCTCACTAGACCCGAACGTCCGGGCCACGTCACGGCCTTGCACAAGAGCGGTCGTATGCCGTCCGCTCGCCGGGGGTTCCCGGCGAGAGGTGGGCACGCGGCAAGCGAGGTGGCACCGCGGAGGTGAGCACCCGGCATACGTGCTGGTGCCCCGTCTTCGTCCTCGTGAGTGAGCACGAGTCGACGACCCGCAGGAGACGCGAACCACCATGTCCTACCCCAAGAGCTCGGTCAGCCGACCCGGCGAGGCCCTCGGCGTGCCCGCCAGCCCGCGTTTCCCGGAGATCGAGGAGCGGGTGCTCGCGTACTGGGAGGCCGACGGAACCTTCCAGGCGTCGATCGACCACCGCGACGCGGGCGTGGACGGTGCCAACGAGTACGTCTTCTACGACGGGCCGCCGTTCGCCAACGGACTGCCGCACTACGGGCACCTGCTCACGGGCTACGTCAAGGACCTCGTGCCGCGCTACCAGACGATGCGGGGTCGCCGGGTCGAGCGCCGATTCGGTTGGGACACCCACGGACTGCCGGCCGAGCTCGAGGCGATGAGCCAGCTCGGGATCAAGACGACGGACGAGATCCGGGCGATGGGCATCGACGCCTTCAACGACAAGTGCCGGGCGTCGGTCTTCGAGTACACCGACGAGTGGCGCGACTACGTCACGCGGCAGGCGCGCTGGGTCGACTTCACCAACGACTACAAGACCCTCGACCTCGACTACATGGAGTCGGTGATCTGGGCCTTCAAGCAGCTCCACGAGAAGGGGCTGGCGTACGAGGGCTTCCGCGTCCTGCCCTACTGCTGGAACGACCAGACGCCGCTGTCCAACCACGAGCTGCGGATGGACGAGGACGTATACCAGAACCGTCAGGACCCCGCGGTCACCGTGGGCTGTCGGCTCACCGAGGGGCCGTATGCCGGTGCGCTGGCGCTGATCTGGACGACCACGCCGTGGACCCTCACCTGCAACCTCGCGATCATGGTCGGCGAGGACATCGACTACGTCGTCGTGGAGTCGTCGGTGCCGACGGGGGCGGCGGAGCGGTACGTCATCGCGGAGGCGCGCGCTGCGGCCTACGCGCGTGAGCTCACCGGGGATCCCAAGGGCGACGTGGCGGCGCTGGTCGTCGGGCGGGTCAAGGGTTCGGAGCTCGTCGGCACGCACTACACGCCGCCGATGTCGTACTACCTGGGGCACGAGAACGCCTTCCGGATCGTGCCGGCCGAGTTCGTGACGACCTCGGACGGCACCGGGCTGGTGCACACCGCCGGTGCCTTCGGTGAGGACGACAAGGTGGTGACCGACCGCGAGGGCATCGAGGTCGTCGTGCCGGTCGCGATCGACGGCACCTTCACGCACCCGGTGACGGACTATGCGGGGCTCTTGGTGCTCGACGCGAACGGGTTGGTCATCGACCACCTCAAGGCGCGGACGCGGGTGGACGCCGACGGTCAGGGTGCGGTCGGAGAGTTGGGGACCGGGTCGATCACCGAGGGCACGGTGCTGCTGCGGCGGGAGACCTATGAGCACTCCTACCCGCACTGCTGGCGCTGCCGCCAGCCGCTGATCTACATGGCGGTCTCGTCGTGGTTCGTCGCGACGACCCAGATCCGCGAGGACATGCTGCGCCTCAACCAGGAGATCACCTGGGTGCCCGCGCACGTCAAGGACGGTCAGTTCGGACGCTGGCTGGAGAACACCCGTGACTGGTCCATCTCGCGAAACCGGTTCTGGGGCAGCCCGATTCCGGTGTGGAAGTCGGACGACCCGGCCTACCCGCGGGTCGATGTCTACGGCTCCCTGGACGAGCTCGAGCGTGACTTCGGCGTGCGGCCGACCGACCTGCACCGTCCGTACATCGACCAGCTCACGCGTCCCAATCCCGACGACCCGACCGGGAAGTCGACGATGCGGCGGGTCACCGACGTCTTCGACTGCTGGTTCGAGTCGGGGTCGATGAGCTTTGCCCAGGTGCACTACCCGTTCGAGAACCGCGACTGGTTCGAGCACCACTTCCCGGGCGACTTCATCGTCGAGTACATCGGCCAGACGCGGGGCTGGTTCTACACCATGCACATCCTGGCGACGGCGCTCTTCGACCGGCCGGCGTTCAAGACGTGTGTCTCGCACGGCATCGTCCTCGGCAACGACGGGCTCAAGATGTCGAAGTCGCTGCGCAACTACCCCGACGTGCGGGAGGTCTTCGACCGCGACGGCGCCGATGCCATGCGCTGGTTCCTCATGTCCTCGCCGATCCTGCGTGGTGGCAACCTCATCGTCACCGAGCAGGGCATCCGCGAGAGCGTGCGCCAGGTGCTCATCCCGCTGTGGAACTCGTGGTACTTCTTCTCGCTCTATGCCAACGCCTTCGGCGGTGAGGCTGGGTACGACGCCCAGTGGCGCACCGACTCCATGGACCCCCTCGACCGCTACCTGCTCGCACGACTGCGGGTGCTGGTCGAGGAGACCCAGGAGCAGCTGGACCACCAGGAGATCGCGGCGGCGTGTGACTCGTTGCGTTCGTTCACCGACGTGCTCACCAACTGGTACATCCGTCGGAGCCGGGAGCGGTTCTGGGACACCGGATCTGGTGACGATCAGAATGCGCGCGACGCGTTCGACACGCTCTTCACGACCCTCGAGGTGCTGTGTCGCGTGGCCGCCCCGCTGCTGCCGCTGACGACCGAGGAGGTCTGGCGTGGCCTGACCGGTGGACGCTCCGTGCACCTGGCGGACTGGCCGGATGCCTCGCTGCTCCCGCGCGATGCGACCCTCGTGGCGCGCATGGATGAGGTGCGCGCGATCTGCTCCGCGGCCTCCTCCCTGCGCAAGGCCGAGAAGCTGCGCACCCGACTGCCGCTGCAGGAGCTCACGGTCGTGGCGCCGGATGCGGCGGGGCTCGAGCAGTTCGCGGGGATCGTCCGCGACGAGGTCAACGTCAAGACCGTGGCCCTGATCGACGTCGAGGACGCTCACCAGAGCGACTTCGGCATCAGCCAGCGCCTGACGGTCAATGCTCGCGCGGCCGGCCCACGCCTGGGCAAGGATGTCCAGACCGTCATCAAGGGCAGCAAGGGCGGCGACTGGCAGGTCGATGCCGATGGCGTCGTCACCTGCGCTGGCGTGCCGCTGGTCGAGGGCGAGTACGTCCTGGAGACCGTCGTCGACGACAGCGCGGCGACCGCCGGGTCCAGGGTCACCGCGATGCTCCCGGGAGGTGGCTTCATCGTCCTCGACACGGAGGTGACCGAGGAGCTCGAGCTCGAAGGCACCGCGCGCGACCTGATCCGCGCCGTCCAGCAGGCTCGCCGCGAGGCCGGCCTGGAGGTCTCGGACCGGATCACTCTGACGGTGGCGGCCGGTGAGCACACCTGGCGGGCCGCGCTTAATCACCGTGACCTCGTCATGAACGAGACGCTGGCCGAGCAGTTCTCGGTGTCGATGAACCTCGACGACCTCACCGTCGGCGAGGGCGTCACCGAGGTCGAGGTCGGCAACGCCCAGCGCGCCCGGATCCACGTCACCAAGCGCTGACCCCGCCCTGTCTTCTGACTCGAGATAGAGCAACACTCCCGGAAAACCGCGGTTCTCCGGGAGTGTTGCTCTATCTCGACGACGGAGTTTGGGGGTGGGGTGGGTGTCAGGAGAGGAGAGCGTCGAAGCGCGTGAGCATCGCCATCCGGCGCTCGCGGTCGAAGAGGTCCTCGGCCCAGATCTCCCGCGTGCGCCAGCCGTGGTCGTCCAGGCGCTGGCGGCGATCGGCATCGGCGCTGGCTCGCGCTCGTTCCGCGTGGTGGGCGCCCTGGTACTCGCCGATCACCATCTGTTCCGGCCACACCAGGTCGCCCTCGGCGACCCAATGACCGTCGGCAGCGTAGATGTCGAGGTTCACCACAGGTTCGGGGAACCCAGCCCAGTGGAAGGTCAGGCGCGCTCGGGACTCCATCGGGGACCTGACCTTGCTTCGGATGAGAGGGAGCGCGAGTTCGAGCACCCGCTTTCCGCGAGGCCGACAGCGAGCGTCCAGCCGGCGGAACAGTTCAGCGCGCGCCAAGAGGTCGCGGCGTTCCTGCGCCTCGAGCCGCTCGGTGAGGGTGGTGGTTGCCCAGGGCTCGGGCCAGATCCCTTCGAAGTCGTATGCCGTGCGCTCGGGCCGCAGGACCACGTTGGCCGCGGCGTCCCCCAGGACCACCAGGTCATCCACCGAGAGACCGTCTCGTCGCACCAGCTCGCCGAAGTCGCACCACGTGTCTGCCGCGTCGACCACGGGAAGGCCGTCTCGGCATGTCACGGCGCGACTCTCCAGCCCCCGATGTCCACGCACCCCCGACCGGCGGATGGGACCCCGACCACTCGGACACATCACCTCGTCGCCGGCGCGCTGCAGTTGCCTGGGCGTCAGCGGCATGTCGTGGAGGGCGGCGGCTGACGTGTGGGAGAACGCGGAGCCCCGGGGCAGCCCCAAGAGGAGCGCCGCGCGCCGTGACCCCTCCTCGACCCCGGCAACCGCGTGCACACCGTGGGTCACGCGGACCAGCCCCTGTCGCTGGATCGAGCCGTTGCTCACCCCCAGGTCTCGCGCTTCCCGGCGGGTGAACGCGCGAACCGTGAGGTCGTCGGGGAAGGAGGCGGACGGCATACCGGAAAGGACAGCGGAAACCGCGGCAGCGCCCCGGAGTTATCCACAAGGCGCCCGTCCCTCGCCAGTCGAGATAGCGCAACACTCCCGGGCTCTGCGGCTCTCCCCGGAGTGTTGCTCTATCTCGACTGGTGTTGGGGATGCGGGAGAATGGGGCCGTGAGCCGTGCACCCGACCATGCCCAGCGCGAGGCCGCGCGTTCCCTCGAGCTGCGCAAGCGGATGCGCCTGGCCGAGGAGGCGATCCTGGCCCGCGCGCCGGAGCACCAGCTCCAGCCCTCCCTGGATCGCATCCGGGCCGTCATGGAGCTCCTCGGCGACCCCCAGCGCACCTTCCCGGTCATCCACCTCACCGGCACCAACGGCAAGACCTCCACGACCCGCATCATCGAGTCCCTCCTGCGTGAGCTCGGCCTGCGCACGGGGCGCTTCACCAGCCCCCACCTGCACTCGATGACCGAGCGGATCGCCCTGTCCGGCAGCCCGATCGATGCCGAGCGATTCCTCGCGGCCCACGACGAGGTCATGCCCCTCGTCGAGTTGGTCGATGCCCGATCGCTCGCCGAGGGCGGACCGCGGATGACCTACTTCGAGGTCATCGTCGCCATCGCGTATGCCGTGTTCGCCGATGCGCCGGTCGACGTGGCCGTCGTCGAGGTCGGCCTCGGTGGGTCGTGGGATGCCACCAACGTCCTGGAGGCGCCCGTGTCGGTCATCCTCCCCATCGACATCGACCACCGGCACTTCCTGGGCGACACCGTCACCGAGATCGCGACCGAGAAGGCCGGCATCATCAAGGCCGACGGCATCACCGTGCTGGCCCTGCAGGCGCACGACGAGGCGACCGAGATCGTCCGCGATCGGGTCACCGAGGTCGGCGCACGGCTCGTCGCCGAGGGAGTCGACTACGGCGTCACCGCCCGTGACGTGGGCGTGGGCGGCCAGCAGCTCTCCGTCCGAGGACTGGCCGGCGAGTATGCCGACCTCTTCCTCCCGCTGCACGGCGCCCACCAGGCCCAGAACGCCGCAACCGCCATCGCGGCCGTGGAGGCCTTCGTCGGTGGGGGCGAGCAGGCCCTCGACGTCGACGTGCTCAGGGCCGGGCTCGCGGCCGTGGAGTCGCCCGGTCGCCTCGAGATCGTCCGTCGCAGCCCCACGGTGATCGTCGACGCGGCCCACAACCCGCACGGCGCCGCGGCGTTGCGCGCGGCGCTCTCTGACTCCTTCATGTTCACCAGGACGATTGGGGTCGTTGCGATCCTCGCCGACAAGGACGCGACCGAGATGCTCGAGATCCTCGAGCCCGCCTTCGACGAGATAGTGGTCACCCGCACCACCTCGACGCGCGCGATGCGCCCGCAGGAGCTCGGCGAGCTCGCCGGTGAGATCTTCGGCGAGCACCGGGTGCACGTCGTCCCCGACCTGCCCGACGCCCTCGACCTCGCCGGTCAGCTGGCCGACGACGGAGGTGTCGGTGGCGGCATCGTGGCCACCGGGTCGGTCACGACCGCCGCCGAGGTCCGCATGCTGCTGGGGACGACACGCACCTGACTGCTCAGTCGAGGTCCTCGCCGGCGAGCGCACGAGCCGCCAGCCGCTCCTCCTCGGAGAGCTCCCAGACCTCCCAGGCGGCGCGGCCGTTCAGCGCGAGGATCCCCAGTCCCAGCACGAGGTCCGGCCACCCGGAGCGCACCCACGCCGTGACCCCGGCCATCGCGATGATGGCGACGTTGACGATGACGTCATTGCGTGCGGAGAGGAAGGCCGCGCGCGACAGCGATCCGGCGTGGTGCTGGCGGCGAGCGAGCAACCAGGCGCTGACCCCATTGACCATGACGGCGCCGAGGGAGACGACGACCAGGCTGGTCACGTCCGGAGCCTCCGGGTGGCGGAACTTCGCGACCGCCTGCCACAGGGCGACGGCCGCCGGCATCAGGATGACCGCAGCCATCACCTTGCCCGCCACCGCGCGCCGACGCAGCGGCCACGCCAAGGCGAGGGCGATGAGCAGGTTGACCGCCAGGTCCTCGAGGAAGTCGACCCCGTCGGCGAGGAGAGCGACCGAACCGATCGCCAGGGCGACCGCGGTCTCGACCCAGAAGTAGCCGAAGTTCAGGGCGGCGACGACGAGCACGACCCGGCGCAGCCCGGCATACGCATTGGGGGAGTCGTTCAACGAGGAGGAGGCGGCCACCGGGGCAACCTATCCGGCATACCCTGTCTGTCGTGAAGTGGCTCATCCTCCTCGTCCTGCTGCTCCTCGTGGCCTTCGCCATCGGGGTGCGCGCGGGACGATCCTCCGGCGGCGGGACGATCGCGTTCCAGCCGGTGCGGGACCTCGAGCCCGCCACCCGGGCCGGGATCGATGAGGCCCTCGCCCATGGCCGGGCCGCCCGGGCGACCAGGATCTACCGCGACGCCACCGGTGCCGGGCAGGCCGCGGCGACAGCCGCCGTCGAGCAGCATCGCCGAGGACCGGTCCGATGAGTGGACTGCGCCTGTGGGGTCGCACCGGCACCTTCACCTGGCGGATGCTGGCCACGGTCCTGGCCGCCCAGTCGATCCTGCTCTTCTTCGGTGCCCTCGTCGCTCGTGGACTGGCCATCGCCGAGGGTCGGGACGGTGAGCGCATCCTGATCCTGGGGAGCGGCATCGCGGTGCTCGCCATCGTCGCGGCCGGCCTCATGCGTGGCCCGCTCGGCCTGCCGCTCGGGTGGCTGGTGCAGGCCGCGACCTGGGCCAGCGCGCTCGTCGTCCCCGCGATGGTGGGGGTCGGGATCGTGTTCACCTCGCTCTGGCTCTACGCGCTCGTCAAGGGCCCACGGATCGAGGCGATGATGGCGGCGCGCCGCGAGCAGGGCCAGCCGCAGGAGCCGGGGTCGGCCTGACCGGGGCGTGGGTAGGCTGGGCCCGTGAGCACTGAACGTTCCCTGGTCCTGGTCAAGCCCGACGGGTACGCCCGTGGTCTCACGGGGGAGGTGCTGCGCCGGATCGAGGCCAAGGGGTACGTCCTGACCGCGCTCCAGGTGCTCACGCCCACCACCGAGATGCTCGCTGCGCACTATGCGGAGCACGAGGGCAAGCCGTTCTTCGAGCCGCTCGTGGCCTTCATGAGCAGCGGACCGGTCACGGCGGTCGTCATCGAGGGCGACAACTGCATCAAGGGCTTCCGGTCGCTCGCCGGCGCGACGAACCCGACCGAGGCCGCGCCGGGCAGCATCCGTGGTGACCTGGGGCGCGACTGGGGCCGCCCGGTGCAGGAGAACATCGTGCACGGCTCGGACTCGCCCGAGTCCGCGGCCCGCGAGATCGCGATCTGGTTCCCCGGGCTCTGAGCGTGTCGCCGTCGGGCGCTGAGGAGGAAGCTGCCGCACCGGCGGCGGACGGCCGCGAGTCTGCGGCAGTCCCGGTCTCGGTGCTCGCGCGCTTCGCGCATGCCAGCGTCCAGGCGGTCGCCGACCGGGTCGGGGCCGACGTCCTGCACATCAAGGGGCCGAGTGTCGACCCGGCGCTCAACCCCGGTCGCGGTGAGGGCAGCGATGCCGACGTCCTCGTGCGTCCGGCCCACGTGCGACGGCTGGTCGAGGGACTGGCCGACCACGACTGGGTCATGTGGTGCGACTTCGACGAGGGATCGGCGTTCGAGCACGCTGCCTCCTTCCACCACCTCTCCTTCGGCATGCTCGACGTCCACCAGAACTTCCCCGGGCTCCACCGCGACCCCGAGGCCAGCTTCGAGCAGCTGTGGCAGGGGCGCGTCAGCCGCGACATCGCCCGCCGCCCGTGCTGGGCGCCGGGTCCGGTCGGGGAGCACCTCATCCTGCTCCTCCATGCCGCACGGAGCCCCGGCAAGGGGACCGATGTGCAGAACCACTGGCACCGCCTGCCCGACCCTGAGCGGGAGAGGGTGCAGGCGCTCGCGGACGGACTCGGGGCCGGCCTGGGGCTCGAGATCGCCATCAGTGGTCGGGTCCCGGAGGGCCACGCGGAGACCGATCTCTGGCGAGCGATGCTCGGCCAGTCCGACCAGCTCACGACGTGGCGGGCGCGCTGGGCGACGACCCATGGCCTGGTGGCGCGCGGCCGGCTGCTGCGGCGGGCCGTGCGGGTCAACCGGTTCGTCCTGGGGGAGCGCCTCGGGCACGTGCCCAGCCGAGCCGAGGTGCGCCGTGAGTGGTGGCGGCGCACGGGTGCCGGACTTCGTGCGGTCACCGTGCTGGTCCGGCGGGTGGCGCCGACGACACGGCGCCGGTCATGAGGATCGGTCCCGCCGCGGAGCTGGCCCTGCATGCGGTCGACGGGGGTGAGCCCCCGGGCGCCGACCGGGTCCTCTACGTCACCACCCTGCCCACGGGTCACCCGGTCGTGCTCAACGCGATGGCGGCCGAGATCCTGGAGCGGGCACTGGAGCTGGAGTCCAGGGAGGCGGTCGTCGCCACCCTGGCCGAGGACTTCGACGCGGACCCCGACCTCATCGGCCCCGACGTCGACCGCGTCCTCGAGGGGTTGGCCGCGCAGGGCATCCTCCGGCTCGAGGAGGATCCGGCGGACGATGGCCCGCCATCTCCGACTCCCGCGTAACCTGCTCGCCATGAGTGGCGTGGCGACCCGGTGGTGGAGGGGGCGCGACCTGGCCATCGACCTGGGCACGGCCAACACGCTCATCCACGAGCGCGGCCGAGGGGTGGTCCTGGACGAGCCGTCGGTGGTCGCCGTGCGGCGCGGATCCTCCGAGCTGCTCGCCGCAGGTGCGCGGGCCAAGGAGATGATCGGGCGGACGCCGGACTCCATCGTGGCGCTGAGGCCGCTGCGCGACGGGGTCATCTCCGACGCCGACGTCACCGAGCGGATGCTGCGCTGGTTCGTGGACCAAGTGGCTCCCTCGCGCCTGTTCCGTCCGCGCGTCGTCGTCTGCGTCCCGAGCGACATCACCGCTGTGGAGCGACGAGCCCTGGAGGATGCCACCCTGCGCGCCGGGGCCCGCCGCGTGCTGGTCATCGAGGAGCCGATGGCGGCCGCGCTCGGCGCGGGCCTGCCGGTGCACGAGACGGCGGCCTCGATGGTGGTGGACATCGGCGGCGGGACGACCGACGTGGCCGTGATCAGCCTCGGGGGCATCGTCACGGCCCGGTCGGTCCGCGTCGGCGGCGACGAGATCGACGAGGCGATCGTCGCCCACATCAAGAGTGAGTACTCCCTCCTGCTCGGGGAGCGCAGTGCCGAGGACATCAAGATCTCGGCCGGCTCGGCCTTCCCCCTGACCACCGAGACGACCGAGCGGATCCGTGGACGTGACCTCGTCACCGGGCTACCCCGGACCGTGCTCGTCTCCTCGGTGGAGGTCCGGCGGGCCATCGAGGGACCGGTCCAGCGGATCAGCGAGCTGGTGCGCAGCGTGCTCGATGTGTGCCCACCCGAGCTCGCCGGGGACATCCTCGAGCGCGGGGTGACCCTCACCGGCGGCGGGGCCCTGCTGCGCGGCCTCGACGAGCGGCTGCGGCACGAGCTCGGTGTGCCGGTCCATGTCGCGACCGACCCCTTGCGCTCCGTCGTCCGCGGAGCCGGGCGATGCGTCGAGGAGTTCGCCAGCCTTGAACAGGTCCTCGTCGACCACGGTCGACCATGACCGACCCACGCCGCCGTCGGCGACCATCGGTGCTCGCCGTCGCGGCCGCCCTGACGGTCCTGGTCGTGCTCGCCGGCCTCGGGGGTGCGGCCCTGCCCGAGCGTGTGCGCACGACGGCCGCTACCGCCCTCGGCCCGCTGGAGCGGGGCGTGGCCGCCCTCGTCCCGGCCCCGGCCGGGTCCGCCGCGTCGGTTCGGGACCGCCGGGACGGATGGCTGGCCGCCAACGCCGACGCCGACCGGTCGGCCCTGGATCGACTCGCCGCGACCCCCTCACTGGCAGGGACCGTGTTCGTGCCCGCGCGGCTGGTCGCCGTCGGTCGTCCGGGGCCCTCCGGCCCCGAACGCCTCACCCTCGACGTCGGGAGCCGCGACGGGATCGCCGTGGACACCACCGTGGTGTCGGAGGACGGCCTCGTGGGACGGGTCGTGTCCGTCTCGCCCCGGACCTGTGATGTCGCCGTGCTCGGCGCCCCGGACGTCGTCGTCGGTGTCCGTGTCGGCGACAGCGGGGTGATCGGCACCGTCGCGCCCGGGCCCAGCTCCGGGGGTGGCTCCGGGGAGGGGACCGGCCTGCGTCTGGACCTCGTCGAGCAGGGCGAGGTCCGGGTCGGTGACGCCGTGACCACGCTGGGCAGCGTCGACGACCGGCCGTTCGCCGCGGGCATCCCCGTGGGCACGGTCACCGCGGTCAGCAGCCCGGCCGGACGGGCCACCGTGACGGCCGTCGTCGAGCCCGCCATGGCCCTGTCGCGGTCCCGCGTCGTCGGCGTCCTCCGCACCGAGCCTCGGGCCGAGCCCCGGCCGGCCGTCACCGCAGGCGCCTCGTGACCCTCCGCCAGGGCGTGCTGCGGGGGAGCCTGCTGCTCCTCGCGGCCCTCGCCGCGGCCGTGGCCGGGACCCGCGCCCTGGTGCTGCCGGACCTGCTCGCCGTCGTCGTCGGCGCACTCGCCCTGCGGATGGGCTGGCGGACGGGCGCCGGCACCGGCCTCGCCGCCGGCTGGGTCAGTGACCTGTTGCCTCCCGGGGCCCTCCTCCTCGGCCTCTCGGCCCTGACGTATGCCGTGGCCGGGCTCCTCGCGGGCCGGCTGCACCGGCGGGGGGCCGCCCCCGCACTCCTCCTCGCCTGGAGCGTGCTCCTCACCGGACTCGTCGTCGAGGCGGTCGGCGTGGTCATCGCGCTCACGCAGGGGGCTCCCGTGGACGTTCCGCAGGTCGCGCTCCGACTGGCCCTGACGGCCACGACCGGACTGCTCCTCGGCCCGCTCGTCATCCGGGTCGACCGGCGCGCGGATCGGCCGCGGTGAGCGGGATCCTCCGGGGGCGCCGCCGCCGCGTCCGGCCGGTCGGTCGCCCCTTGGCGCCGCTCGGTCCGTCGTCGACGCGCGCCCCGGTCGAGCGCCGTGGGCGCCTGGCGGCCGTCGCGGTCGTCGTCGGCCTGCTGCTCGGCCTGCTCGTCGGCCGACTCGGGCAGCTCCAGCTCCTCGGGTCGGCCTCCGTGGCGCAGCCGGCGGCGAGCAACACGCGCACGGTCTCCCTCCCGGCGGTCCGCGGCCGCATCCTGGACCGCCACGGCATACCGCTCGTCGACAACGCCTCGTCGGTCACGGTGACCATGGACCGCCGGGTCCTCGTCGGTGACCCGGCGCGGGGCGAAGGCTCCCTGACCGCCCTCGCCCGATCCCTGGGCGAGGACCCGGCCGCGGTCATCGGGCGAGCCCGCCTCTGTGGTGAGCAGGGTGCCCCTCCACCGCCGGCCTGCTGGAACGGGTCGCCGCAGGTGCCCATCCCGGTCGCACCGGGCGTGGACCCGCGACGCATCCTCAGCCTGGTCGAGCGCCCCGACCTCTATCCCGGGCTGGCCGTGCGGGCCGACCTCGCCCGCCAGTTCCCCCGACCGGACGGCGTCAACGCGGCCCACGTCCTGGGTTACCTGGGTCGGGTCACTGCCGGCGAGCTGGCCGCCGACGCCGCGCTGGCGCCGGACGACCTCGTCGGGCGGGCCGGGCTGGAGGCCGGCTACGACGCCGTCCTGCGTGGTCGCCGTGGCTCCCAGGTCGTCTCCGTCGACCCGCGCGGTCTGGTCCTGGGTGAGGTCTCCCGTCGTGAGCCGACGCCGGGTGCCGACCTCGTGACCTCCCTCGACGCCGGGATCCAGGCCGCTGCGGAGCGAGCTCTCGCCGACGGCATCGCCGGCGCTCGCGCCCGGGGTGAGGTGGCCGACAGCGGTGCCGTCGTCGTCCTCGACGTGCGGGACGGCTCCGTCGTCGCCGCCGCGAGTGCCCCGACCTACGACCCCTCGGTGTGGACCGGCGGCATCGGCGCGTCCACCTACGCCGAGCTCACCTCGGACGCGAGCGGGCACCCGCTCCTCTCGCGCGTCGACGAGGTCGCGCTCGCACCGGCCTCGACGATCAAGGCGCTCTCGGTGCCGGCCGTGGTCGCCGCGGGGGACTCCCTCGAGCGCACCTATCCGTGTCCGGCGAGCTACCAGATCGGCAACCTCGCCTTCCACAACTACGAGTCCTCCGCGCACGGGGACCTCACCCTCGCCGATGCCCTCCGGGTCTCGTGCGACACGATCTTCTATGCGGCGGCCCATCGCTCGTGGCAGGCGCAGGGTGGCCTGGGTGCCGACTCCGACGCCGCTGATCCCTTCATCGGGATCGACCGGGCCTTCGGGCTGGGGGAGCGGACGGGCGTCGACCTGCCGGGTGAGGTGGCCGGGCGGGTGCCCGGTCGCGCCGCGAAGCGGGCGACCTGGGAGGCCTCGAAGGAGCAGCTCTGTGCCCGGGCGGTGAATGGCTACCCCGAGGTCGCCGCGACGGATCCGCAGCGGGCCGCCTACCTCACCCAGGTGGCCGCGGAGAACTGCCAGTCCGGTTATCAGTACCGCGCTGGCGATGCCGCCAACCTGGCGATCGGCCAGGGCGAGCTCGCGGTGACGCCGCTCCAGATGGCGGTGGCGTATGCCGCACTGGCCAACGGAGGCACCCTCCACACCCCTCGGGTCGGGTTGGCCACCGTCGACCCGGTCACCGGGACGCGCACCGCGCTGCCGACCGCCCCCGGCCGTGCCTCGGGTGTCGATCCCGTCGTCGCGTCCTACGTGGCCCAGGGCCTGCGTTCGGTCGTCACCGCGGGCACGGCCGCCGGTGCCTTCGCGGGGATGCCCGCGGACTGGCCGGTGGCCGGCAAGACGGGCACGGCCGAGGTCCTCGGCCGAGGGGACACCTCCTGGTTCGTGTCGTGGGCGCCCAGCGATGGCCCCCGGTATGCCGTGGCGGTCGTCGTCGCGCAGGGCGGCACCGGGGCGGAGACGGCTGCGCCGGTGGCTCGCGTCGTCCACGAGGCACTGCGCGCCACGGGACTCTGAATCCACCGAGTCGTGGGACCGAGGTCGTGGTCAAGCGCGTCCAGCGTCCCACGACCACCCCTCAGCAGCAGCGGGCCCTGGGGTTGCGCTCCTGGTCGGCCCACTTCTCCTTCCAGAAGGTGCGCTCGTCCGGCACCGGCTGCGTCGGGTGGGCGGCGCGCAGGTGCGCGCAGTAGCGCTCGTAGGCATCGGCTCCGGTGACCCCGCGCATGAACCAGCGCACCGCTTGCCAGGCCCGCGCCGGCGACGGGCCCGCCTGGGTGGCGGACGGCATACTCAGTGCCCCGCGCCCTGAGGACTCGGATCGAGACCGGCCGCCCGCCACTCCTCCAGGACCTCCTTCTCCGCCGGGGTCGGCAGGAAGGAGCGGGGGGCGAAGATCTGCGACGGCACGTCCTCGGCCTCGGCCGTGGGCAGGCCACCCCTGCGCAGGGCGTCGACGCAGACCTTGAGGGCGACGAGCACGACGATGATGACGAGCACGGCATACAGGATCGACAGCGAGCCCTGGATCATCGTGTTGCGGATGACCTTGTCCATGTCCGCCATCGTCTTGGCCGGGGCGATGACCTCGCCGGCGGCCTTCGCGGCCACGAACTTGTCGTGGTTGGCGAAGTAGCCGATCGCGGGCACGTCACTGAAGATCTTCTGGTAGCTCGCGGTCAGGGTGACGATGAGGTCCCACACGAGGGGCACGCCGGGGATCCAGGCCCAGCGGAACTTGCCCTGCTTCATGAGGATCGTGAAGACGACCGTGAGCGCGATCGCGGCGAGCAGCTGGTTGGCGATGCCGAAGAGGGGGAACAGGGTGTAACTGCCGCCGAGCGGGTCCTTGACGCCCATGACGAGGATCGAGCCCCAGCCGGCGACGACGAGCAGCGAGCACACCCAGGCGCCCATCCGCCAGCTCGGGTCCTTGAACTTGCCCAGGCCGGGGACGTTGCCGATCGTGTCGGAGAGCATGAAGCGCGCGACGCGGGTGCCGGCGTCGACGGTCGTGAGGATGAAGAGGGCCTCGAACATGACGGCGAAGTGGTACCAGAAGGCCTTCATCCCGGCCCCACCGAAGACGCTCATCACCTCGGCCATCCCGAAGGCCAGCGTGGGGGCGCCTCCGGTGCGACTGATGATCGTCTTCTCGCCGACGTCCTTGGCGGCCTGGGCGAGCAAGTTGGGGTCGATGTCGGGGAGCAGCGCGCCACCGGGGCTGACGAGCTTCAGGCCGTTGACATAGGCCGCGGCCGTCTCCGGGGTGCCGCCGGTCAACCCGGCGGGGGCGTTCATCGCGAAGTACACGTGCTGGTCGATGCTGACCGCGGCCACGAGGGCCATGATCGCCACGAAGCTCTCGGTGAGCATCGAGCCATAACCGATCATGCGGGCCTGGCTCTCCTTCTCGATGAGCTTGGGCGTGGTGCCCGAGGAGACCAGGGCGTGGAAGCCCGAGAGGGCGCCACAGGCGATGGTGATGAAGAGGAAGGGGAAGAGGTTCCCGGCGAACGCCGGGCCGGTGCCGTCGCTGGCGAAGTGGGTCACGGCCGGCATCTGCACCGAGGGCATCGCCACGAGTATGCCCAGCGCGAGCAGGGCGATGGTGCCGACCTTCATGAAGGTCGAGAGGTAGTCACGGGGCGCCAGGAGCAGCCACACCGGCAGGACCGAGGCGGCGAAGCCGTACCCGATGAGGCACCACGCGAGGGTGACCTTGTCGAGGGTGAAGACCTCGGCCCACGCCGCGTTGTGCGAGACCCAGCCTCCGGCCACGATGGCGAGAAGCAGCAGGGCCACGCCGATGAGCGAGACCTCGTTGACCTTCCCCGGGCGCAGGAAGCGCAGGTTGACCCCCATGAACAGGGCGATCGGGATGGTCATGGCGATCGAGAAGACACCCCAGGGGCTCTCGGCCAACGCCCCGATGACGACGATGCCGAGCACGGCGATGATGATGAGCATGATCGTCATCACGCCGATCATCGCGGCCCAGCCGCCGAGCGCGCCGAGCTCGTCGCGCGCCATCTGGCCCAGGCTGCGGCCGCGCCGACGGATCGACATGTGCATGACCATGTAGTCCTGCACCGCTCCGGCGAAGACGACGCCGACGATGATCCAGATCGTCCCCGGCAGGTAGCCCATCTGGGCCGCGAGGACGGGGCCGACGAGCGGCCCGGCGCCGGCGACGGCGGCGAAGTGGTGCCCGAAGAGGATGCGCCGGTCGGTCGGCGTCCTCGGTCCCACGACTCGACGGAAGCGCCAGGGAGCGGCCTCTGGACACACACGGCATACGGAATGGCCGGGCCCACTAGGCTGGGCGCCATGGCTGACTTCGATGTCGTTGTTCTCGGTGCAGGTCCCGGTGGGTACGTCGCGGCGATCCGCGCCTCGCAGCTCGGCCTCAAGGCCGCGGTCGTGGAGAAGAAGTACTGGGGCGGGGTCTGCCTGAACGTCGGGTGCATCCCGTCCAAGGCGCTGCTCAAGAACGCCGAGCTCGCCCACCTGCTCACGCACGACAAGAAGAAGTACGGCATCGAGGGCGACGCCACGATGTCCTACGGCCCGACGCACGCCCGCTCGCGCCAGGTGAGCGCCGGCATCGTCAAGGGCGTCCACTTCCTCATGAAGAAGAACAAGATCACCGAGATCGATGGCTGGGGCACCCTCACCGGGCCCAAGTCGATGTCGGTGGCGATGAACGACGGCTCCACCAAGGAGCTGACCTTCGACAACCTCATCATCGCCGCGGGCGCCGTGACGCGCATGCTGCCGGGTGTGCAGGTCTCGCAGAACGTCGTGACCTACGAGGAGCAGATCCTCGACGCCGAGCTCCCGGGCTCGATCATCATCGCCGGCTCGGGCGCCATCGGCGTCGAGTTCGCGTACGTGATGAAGAACTTCGGCGTCGACGTCACCATCGTGGAGTTCCTCGACCGCATGGTCCCGACCGAGGACGAGGATGTCTCCAAGGAGCTGCTCAAGCACTACAAGAAGCTCGGCATCAAGGTGCTCACCGGCACCAAGGTCGAGTCGGTCGAGGACACCGGATCCGGGGTGCGCGTGACCGTGTCCCCGGCCGGTGGCGGCGAGCAGCAGGTGCTCGAGGCCGACAAGCTCCTGTCCGCGATCGGCTTCGCGCCCCGCACCGAGGGCTACGGCCTGGAGTCCACCGGCGTGGCCCTCACCGACCGTGGTGCCATCGCGATCGACGACCACATGCGCACCAACGTCGAGGGCGTCTACGCGATCGGTGACTGCACCGCCAAGATGATGCTCGCGCACGTCGCCGAGGCCCAGGGCGTCGTCGCCGCCGAGACCATCGCCGGCGCCGACACCATGCCGATCGAGTACGACTTCATCCCGCGAGCGACCTACTGCCACCCGCAGATCGGCTCCTTCGGCTACTCCGAGGCCCAGGCCAAGGAGCGCGGCTACGACGTCAAGACCGCGACCTTCCCCTTCGCCGCCAACGGCAAGGCTGCGGGGCTGGGGGAGACCGCCGGCTTCGTCAAGGTCATCGCCGATGCCAAGCACAACGAGATCCTCGGCGCCGCGATGATCGGCCCCGACGTGACCGAGCTGCTGCCGGTGCTCACGTTGGCGCAGAAGTGGGACCTCACGGCCGATGAGGTGGCGCGCAACGTCTTTGCCCACCCGACCCTGTCCGAGTCGGTCAAGGAGGCCGTCGAGGGCATCGTCGGCCACATGATCAACTTCTGAGCTCGGCGCTGGAGCAGGAGAGCCGCGCGTCGGTGTCGGGTCGCGAGTTCGACCACGTCGTCATCACGCGGTTCTCGGCCGTCCTCGGTCACGACGCCGGGCCGGCGGACGAGGAGTGGCTCTCCTACCGCCTCGGGTTCTTCGTCGATGCCTGCCCGCTCTTCGCGCGCAGACCGTCACCGACTTCCGCTGGCTGGTCTGGTTCGACGATCGATGCTCCGTGGCGTTCCGGGCCGAGGTCGAGCGCTGGGCGCAGGGGTCCTTCGAGCCGGTGTGGACGCACGAGTCCTTCTGGACGAGCATGCCGCGGACTCTTGCCGAGAGCACGAGTGCGCCGTGGTTGATCACGACGTGGTACGACAGCGACGACGCCGTGGCCATCGACTTCATCGAGGCGGTCCAGCGCGAGTTCAGCTCTCAGTGGCTCATGTTCGTCGACTTCCCCCGGGGCCTGCAGGTGGACCGTGACGGCGCGGTCAGGTGGCCAGTGCGCCCATGTGGCTCGAGATCATCCACGGACTCAATGTCGTCAACGACGTCCGAGGACCCCGGGTGGCCCCCGATGAGCTCAATGCGCGGTTCTCGCTCACGCTGGACTACCGCCGGGCGGTGCCCCGCCGCACGCTGCACCGCGAACGCCTCACCTCGCTGGGCAAGGTCGCCTCGTCGTGGCGGCGGATCCCGATCCTCGCGATCGAGTGGGGGCAGGGCGTCCGTCATCGACTCACGGGGACGGCCATGCTGCCGCACGAGGACGGGCCGACGCTCGAGGACCGCCTCAGGAGGCTCAAGGCAGTGTGGAGAGGACACCGATGACTGCTGAATCCCCGTCCGGGCTGCTCCTGCGAGGAGTTCGCCTCGTGCCGGTCGGCCCCGGGGCGGACGCCCACCAGGACGACCCCGTCGACCTTCGGATCCAGCGTGGCCGGGTCACCGAGGTGGGACAGGGCCTTCCCACGTATGCCGCGGAGCAGGTCATCGAGGCTGGCGGGAGGTGGGCGATCCCCGGGTTGTGGGACGCCCACACGCACCCGGCCATGTGGGCCCTGACCCGACGCCGGATCGACCTGATCGGGGCGGGCGGGCCCCAGGAGACGGTGACCCGCGTGCGGAAGCACCTGGACGGCATACCGGCTGGGGACGGCCTGGTGCTGGGGTACGGCTACCGCTCCGGGGACTGGAGCAGCCAGCCGACGGTGGCCGAGCTCGACGCGGTGACCGGCGCTCGCCCGGTGGCCCTGGCCTCCGGCGACGGCCACAACGGCTGGCTCAACTCCGCGGCGCTCGCCCTGCTCGGACTGCCCTCGCGCGCAGGGGCGCTCGCCGAGGAGGAGTGGTATGCCGCGTACACCCGCCTCGAGGCGCACGACCCCGACTCGGTCGACCCCATCGAGGCGCTGCGGGTGGCGCTCGACGCTGCTCACGCCAAGGGTGTCGTCGGGATCGTCGACTTCGAGTTCGGGTCCTCCTTCGACTCCTGGGGCGAGCGGGTGGCTCGGGGCCTGGACACCATGCGGGTTCGGGCCAGCGTCTATCCCGAACGGCTGGAGGAGTTCGCAGCCCTCGGGCTGCGGACGGGTGACGTCCTCGTGCCCGGGCACGAGCTCGTGACGATGGGCTCCCTCAAGGTGATCTCCGATGGCAGCCTCAACACGCTCACGGCCTGGTGCTGCCAGCCCTATGTCGGCGGCGAGCACCTGGAGCATCCGCACGGGCGCCCCAACTACCCGCCGGACGAGCTCGTCCGCATCATGCGGCGCGCGAAGGAGATCGGACTGACGGCGGCGATCCATGCCATCGGCGACCGGGCTGTCTCGGCCACGCTCGACGCCTTCGAGGCCAGTGGGCAGTCCGGGGCGATGGAGCACGCGCAGCTCATCGCCTGGGAGGACGTGCCACGGCTCGCCGCTGCCGGGATCACGGCCAGCGTGCAGCCGTCGCAGACGTGGGATGACCGGGATGTCTCGCAACGGTGGTGGGGCGATCGCACGGAGCGGCTCTTCGCCTTCCGGGCCATGGCCGACGCGGGGGTGCCCCTGGCGATGGGCTCCGACGCACCCGTGTCACCCCTCGACCCGTGGCTCACCCTGGCCGGAGCGGTGCATCGCTCCGCTGACGAGCGCGAGCCGTGGCATCCGGAGCAGTCCTTGACGATCGAGGAGGCCCTGGGGGCCTCGACCGACGGGCAGGGCACGCTCGGCGTGGGGAGCCGGGGTGATGTCGTCCTGCTCGACGCCGACCCGCTGCAGGAGTTCGACGACACCGGCGAGCAGGCGGCGCACCTGCTCGCCATGCCGGTGGCGGCGACCGTCGTGGCCGGCCGCGTGGTCCACTCGACCCTCTGACCCAGCCTCTTGCCGCGGTTGTTATCTGGTGACGCGGTTGTTCTCGGTACCGAGAACAACCGCGTCACCAGATAACAACCGCGGGGGAGGGGCGCTCAGCCGCCGGAGGGTTCCTTGACCTCCTCGTGGTCATAGTCCCCGTCGACGAGGCGGGCCGCCGCCATGCCCAGGAGCAGGGGCATCTCGGTGTTGCCGAGCCGGACGTGCGCCATCAGCTCATGACGCATCCGGGGCTCCCAGAACTTCTTGATGTGCGTCGCGATCTCCTCGGCCGCCGCATTGCGGTCCGGCCAGTGGGCGAACTGGCGCACGATGTCGGTGCCCATCCGGATCACGGGTGACTCGTGGTCGGTCCCGGGAAGGTGCTTCCCGCCGGCCATCTGGCGCGCGCCGGGGCCGGTCACCGCGGCGCTCCCACCGCGTCCATCGACCGGCCGTCCGAGGCTGCCTCGTGCTCGGCCGCCGCGGCCGCCGTCACGACCGCGACCTGGACCGCCGTCACCTTGTACTCGGGACAGTTGGTCGCCCAGTCCGAGTTCTCCGTGGTGACGACGTTGGCGCCGGTCACCGGGTGATGGAAGGTGGTGTAGACCACTCCCGGCTGCATCCGGTCGCTGACCTGCGCCGTGAGGCGGGTCGTGCCCACGCGTGAGGACAGCTCGACGACGTCGCCAGTGCGCACGCCCCGCAGCTCGGCATCACTGGGGTGGATCTCGAGGATGTCCTCGGGGTGCCACGTCGAGTTGGCCGTGCGCCGGGTCTGGGCGCCCACGTTGTACTGGGACAGGATCCGGCCGGTCGTGAGCAGGAGCGGGAACCGGCGGTTGGCGACCTCCGTCGTCGGCACGTACACCGTCTCGGTGAGCTTGCCCTGACCGCGCACGAACGAGCCGATGTGCATCGTCGGCGTGCCGTGCGGCGCGGCGTCGTTGACCGGCCACTGCATCGAGCCCTCGGCGTCCAGGCGCGCGAAGCTCACCCCGGCGAAGGTCGGCGTCGTGGCAGCGATCTCGTCCATGATCTGCGAGGGCGCGGCATACGACATCGGGTAGCCCATCGCCGTCGCGATCGCGCAGTGCACCGCCCACTCGTCCATTCCGACCCGCGTCGGCATGATCGGGCGCACACGGTTGAGTCGGCGCTCGGCGTTGGTGAAGGTGCCGTCCTTCTCCAGGAAGCTCGTCCCCGGCAGGAAGACGTGGGCGAAGCGCGAGGTCTCGTTGAGGAAGAGGTCGTGGACGACGACCAGGTCCATCGCCCGCAGGGCGCCCTCGACATGGGCGGTGTTGGGGTCGGACTGGGCGATGTCCTCGCCGTGGACGAAGAGGCCGCGGAAGCTGCCCCCGATGGCGGAGTCGAACATGTTCGGGATCCGCAGGCCCGGCTCGGCCGGGATGGTCACCTGCCAGAGCCGCTCGTAGATGCCGCGCACCTCGTCGATGGAGACGTGGCGGTAGCCGGGCAGCTCGTGCGGGAAGGAGCCCATGTCACACGAGCCCTGGACGTTGTTCTGGCCGCGCAGCGGGTTGACGCCGACGCCTTCGCGACCGAGGTTGCCCGTGAGCATCGCGAGGTTGGCCATGCCCATGACCATCGTCGAGCCCTGGCTGTGCTCGGTCACGCCCAAGCCGTAGTAGATCGACCCGTTGGGCGCGTTGGCATACAGCCGCGCCGCTGCTCGCAGCTCCTCGGCCGGTATGCCGGTCACCTCGGCCGTGGCTTCGGGGCTGTGCTCGGGGAGGGAGATGAACTCGAGGTAGGAGTCGACGTTCTCGCAGCGCTCCCGCAGGAACGCCGCGTCGTGCAGGCCCTCGGTGACGATGACATGCGCCATCGCGTTGACGAAGGCGACGTTCGTGCCCGGTAGCAGGGGCAGGTGGTGGGCGGCCTCGACGTGCGGGCTGCGGACCAGGTCGATCCGCCGCGGGTCGGCGACGATGATCTGCGCTCCCTGTCGCAGCCGCTGCTTCATCCGGGAGCCGAAGACCGGGTGGGCATCGGTCGGGTTGGCGCCGATGAGCAGCATGACGTCGGTGACGTCCACACTGGCGAAGTCCTGGGTGCCGGCACTGGTGCCGAAGGCCTGGTTCAGCCCATAGCCCGTGGGGGAGTGGCACACCCGCGCGCACGTGTCGATGTTGTTGTTGCCGAAGGCGGCTCGCACCATCTTCTGGACGGTGTAGACCTCTTCGTTGGTGCACCGCGAGGAGGAGATGCCGCCGATCGAGGCCACGCCGTGCTCGGCCTGGATCGCCCGGAAGCCGTCGGCAACCCGCTGGATCGCCTCCTCCCACGACACGACCTGCCACTCGTCGTCGATCGAGTCGCGCACCATGGGCTGGAGCTGACGGTCCTGGTGCGAGGCGTAGCCATAGGCGAAGCGGCCCTTGACGCAGGAGTGGCCCTCGTTGGCGCCGCCGTCCTTCCACGGCATCATCCGGACCACGCGCGTCGAGTCACCGGTGCCCTGGACCTCTGCCTTGAACGAGCAGCCGACACCGCAGTAGGCGCAGGTCGTCTGGACCGACCGCGTCGGCATGCCCAGCTCGATGACCGACTTCTCGGTGAGGGCATCGGTCGGGCAGGCCTGGACGCAGGCGCCACAGGAGACGCACTCGGAGGAGAGGAAGTCGGTGCCGCCGGGAGAGATCCGGGAGTCGAAGCCGCGACCGTCCACGGTCAGCGCGAAGGTGCCCTGGATGTCATTGCAGGCGCGCACGCACCGGGAGCAGACGATGCAGGCCTTCGGGTCGTAGGTGAAGTAGGGGTTGGAGGTGTCGGCGGACTCCTCGACGTGGCTGCGTCCGCCCAGGCCATAACGCACCTCGGCCACCCCGACCGTCGCGGCGGCAGACTGGATCTCGCAGTTGCCGCGGGCGCACCCGGCGCAGTCGACCGGATGGTCGGAGAGGTAGAGCTCCATGACGCCCTGCCGCACCTGGTCCACGGCCTCGGTCCGCGTCGAGACGACCATGCCGTCGGAGCACAGCGAGGTGCACGACGCGGGTGTGCCCTTGGCGCCCTCGATCTCGACGACGCACAGGCGGCAGGACCCGAATGCCTTGAGCGAGTCGGTGGCGCACAGCTTGGGGATCGCGACACCGGCCTCGGCGGCGGCGCGCATGACCGAGGTTCCGACCGGCACGGTCACCTCGCGTCCGTCGATCGACACCGTGGCGGTGGCCTCGGCGGCCACTGCGGGCGTGCCGTAGTCGGTCTCGGGGACGAGTGTCATGACGCGCTCCCTTCGCTCTCGCTGGGCTCGGTGATGCCGAAGTCCTCGGGGAAATGGGACAGGGCCGTGCGCACCGGCATCGGGGTCAGTCCGCCCATCGCGCACAGGGACCCCTTCTCCATCGTGGTGCAGAGGTCCTGCAGGAGAGCAAGATTGGTATGCCGTGTGCTCGCCTCGCCGTGCCGGATGCGGTCGATGACCTCCACCCCTCGGGTGGAGCCGATGCGGCACGGCGTGCACTTGCCGCACGACTCGATGGCACAGAACTCCATGGCGAAGCGCGCCATCTCGGCGCCGTCGAAGGTGTCGTCCCAGACGACGATCCCGCCGTGCCCGATCATCGCGCCGGCTGCGGCGAAGGCCTCGTAGTCGGTGGCCAGGTCGAACTGGGCCGGCGTGAGGTAGCCGCCCAGGGGTCCACCGACCTGCACGGCCTTGACCGGGCGACCGGTCAGCGTGCCCCCACCGAAGCCCTCGACGAGCTCGCCGAGGGTGACGCCGAAGGCGGTCTCGACGATCCCGCCCTGCTTGACGTTGCCGGCGAGCTGGAAGACCGAGGTGCCCCGGGAGCGGCCGGTGCCGAGCGCGGCATACGCCTCCCCGCCATCGGCGAGGATCATCGGGACCGAGCCCATCGAGATGACGTTGTTGACGACCGTCGGCGCGCCGAAGAGCCCGGAGAGCGCCGGGATCGGGGGCTTGGCGCGCACCTCGCCCCGCTTGCCCTCGAGGGACTCGAGCATCGAGGTCTCCTCGCCGCAGATGTAGGCGCCGGCACCCACGCGGACGTCGAGGTCGAAGGCGTGAGCACTCCCGAGGACGGACTGGCCGAGCACGCCGTGGGCGTACGCGATGTCGATGGCGCGCCGGAGGGTCGCCACGGCATGGGGGTACTCGCTGCGGACGTAGATGAAGCCCTCGCTGGCCCCGACGGCATACGCCGCGATGACCATGCCCTCGACCAGGCTGAACGGGTCACCCTCCATGAGCATCCGGTCGGCGAAGGTGCCGGAGTCGCCCTCGTCGGCATTGACGCACACGAACTTCAGTGCCGCCTGGGCCTTGCGCACGGTCTCCCACTTGATGCCGGTGGGGAAGCCGGCGCCACCCCGACCACGCAGGCCGGATGCGGTCACCTCGGCGACGACCTCCTCCGGGCTCATGGCGAGGGCGCGGCGCAGCCCGGCGAGCCCGCCGTGCGCCTCGTAGGCCGCGAGGTCGGTCGGCTCGTTGAGGCCCACGCGGGCGAAGCTGACCCGGGTCTGGCCGGCGAGCCACGGGTGCTCGTCGACGACTCCGATCGACTCGGCCGAGCCGTCGAGCACCGCAGCGACATCGGACGGTGAGCACGCGGCATACCCGATGCGACCGGCCTCGGTCTCGACCTCGACGAGGGGCTCCATCCAGAGCATCCCGCGGGAGCCGTTGCGCCGGACGGTGGCACCGGCAGCCGCGAAGGCCTCGGCGACCTCGTCGGCCCCGACCGCCACCGCGGCAGCGTCACAGGGCACCCAGACCGTCGTCATGACAGCCACCCCTCGAGTCGTTCGAGCGTCAACCGGCCGTGGAGCTTTCCGTCGAGGAAACCCGACGGGCCGAGCGCGCAGTTGCCCAGGCAGAAGACCTCGCCGACCTCGACGTCAGGTGAGCCCGAGAAGCGGTCCTGCGCTGCGGCATACAGCTCCTGCCCACCGACGGCCTGGCATGCCTCCCCGCGACAGATCTGGGCGCGGTGGCGGGGCGGGGGCGTGCGCCGGAAGTCGTGGTAGAAGGTGAGGACGCCGTGGACGTCGGCGCGGCTGAGGTTGAGCACGTCGGCGATCACGTCCACGTCGGTCTCGGGATCGATCCAGCCGAGCTGGTCCTGCACCGCGTGGAGGATCGGGATGAGCGGACCGCGGGCCGAAGCCAGCCCGAGGGCGATGCCGCGGACCGTCTCGGCGCGGCGGCCATCGGTCGCCGCAGTGGGGGAGCCTGCCTGAGCCGCCTGCACGTCATCTCCTGTGATGGGTATCACTGATGGGCCCAGCCTAGGCAGCGGAGCCGACAAAGGCCACGGTCTGGCCGGACCAATGGTGCGAACTCTGCAACCGGAGGCGCCCTGCGCAACAACAGTCGGATGCGACCCCCTCGCGGCCGCTCAGGGCCGACCGCGAGGGGGTGGTTCCGGTTCCGGTCAGTGGAAGGAGGCCCTCGGCACTCCCATGCCCGGGTCGATCTTGGCCGGCCCGGAGGCGGATGGGCGGATGTCGATGTCGAAGATCGCCGTCGGCAGGTAGACCGTCGAGCACGAGTTCGGGATGTCCACCACGCCCGAGAGGCGGCCCTCGATCGGAGCCGCACCCAGGATCATGTACGCCTGCTCGGGGCTGTATCCGAACGTGGTCAGGTAGTCGATCGCGTGGAGGCACGCCCGCTGGTAGGACAGGTGGCTGTCGAGGTAGCGCTGCTCACCATCGAGGGTGACCGAGGTGCCACTGAAGGCCAGCCACTGACTGAACTGTGGGTCGGTGGTGCCCGGCATGAAGATGGCATTCTCCTTCACTCCGTAGGTGTCCATGCCGCCCTTGATGAGGTCGACCCGCAGGTCCATGAAGCCACCCATCTCGATGGCGCCACAGAACGTGATCTCACCGTCGCCCTGGGAGAAGTGGAGGTCACCCATGGAGAGGTTCGCCCCGTCGACGAAGACGGGGTAGAAGACCCGCGTCCCCTTGGTGAAGTTCTTGATGTCCTGGTTGCCACCGTTCTCACGCGGTGGAGCGGTGCGGGCTGCCTCCTGCCGGACCCGCTCGTAGTCGTCGCCGGTCAGGGTCCCGAGGATCGCGTCGTCGGGCATGGGTGGCAGGGCGAGCGGTGGTACGCGGTCGGGGTCGGTCGCGATGAGCGCCGCCTCGCGGGTGTTCCACGTGCTGAGCAGGTCGTGGCTCGGGGCCGTGCCCATGAGGCCTGGGTGCACGATGCCCACGAAGGAGACGCCGGGCACGTGCCGGGACGTGGCCACGCCACCGGTGAAGTCCCAGACGACCTTGTACGCGTCGGGGAACTGGTCGGTGAGGAAGCCTCCGCCGTTCTCCTTGGCGAAGATCCCGGTGTAGCCCCAGCCCTGGCCGGCGAGGGGGCCGCTGTCCTCCTGCGGGATCGGGCCGACGTCGAGGATGTCGACGACGAGCAGGTCCCCGGGCTTGGCGCCCTCGACCCGGAACGGCCCGGACAGGACGTGGACGCCCTTGAGCGGGGCATTGAGGATGTCCTCGGCGGAGTCGTCGTCCTTGATGGCGCCGTCGAACCACTCGCGGCAGTCGACCCGGAAGACGTCCCCGGGCTTGACGGTGACATTGGCCGGGATGTCCGGGTGCCAGCGGTTGTGGCCGACGTACTGCTGGTCGGTGAACTTCTTGCTCGAGTCGAGCGGGAACACGTTCTTTGGCACTGCTCTCTCCTTGATCTCGATGCGGTGATTTCGCGGGGTGCGTTGGTGCGGTCAGGTGGTCGCGGGGGAGGCGCTGCGCAGCCGGGCACGCGCCCAGAGGAAGCCGGCGATGGTGACGACGGCGACAGCAGCGGCCATGAGCGCATTGGGCAGGGCCGTCCACTGGCCGATGAGGAGCAGGAAGGCGGGGATCGCCGCCGTCGTCCACCCTTCGATGGCGGCCACAGCCCCGGTGTATGCCGTGAGCTCGCCTCGCTCTCGACCGAGCAGTTGGAAGAAGAGCCACCACAGGTAGGCCCAGAGCAGCCAGATGACGGCGAAGGCGTAGTCGCCGCGGAGCGCAGCGACGACGGCATACGCAATGGCCGCGATGGCGACGAAGAGGGAGAACCACCCCAGACCGGTCCCGTCGAAGCCCCAGATCGTGTTCATGGCCACGTAGAGGTAGGTGAAGCCGAAGAGGTAGAGACCGGAGGCGCCGAAGATGACGTCAGGGTCACCGTCCGCGGTGAAGATGAGGTATGTCGGCGTGATCACCTGGAGCAGGCCGACGAAGATGTTGAGCGGGACGGCCCCCCGGTCCTTGACGTGGCCCATCAGGGCCATGCCATTGAGGAAGAGGATGGCCCCGACGTAGAGCAGTCCGACGTTTCCCATGCTTCTCCTACTCGTCGTTGAGTGGTGCGGGATAGGGACGGTCGCGCCGCTGCGGTCAGGGGCGGGGCAGGCGCGCCGTGCGAGGGTCGGCCGTGGGGCGGCGCGGCCGGTGGGGGGCTCGGCCCGGCGGGGCGGAGACGACCGCCGGCTCGGCCGCCGTGGCTTCGGTGGCAGTGATGAGCCGACGTGCTCGGGAATCCCCGAAGCGCAGCTGTGGCACGGACCACCGCCGGGGGGCCGGGTTCCCGCACTCGGGGCAGTCGATGGCCGGCGGGGCCTCGCCCAGCGGCATCGTCCGGGCCAGCACACCATCGGCCCGGCAGGTGAACTCGTACGTCGCCATCGACGACCTCCGCCCATTCATCTCCACTTGGACTAGTCCCAAATGGAATGAAATGGACACTAGCGGCCGGGGATCACCCTGTCCATAGGCAGCGGTGAGTAGGGACGTGCCTGCGCCGCCCCACTGGCACCACGCGAGAAGAGCTAGCGGATGGCGGCGCTGAACTCGGGCGAGAGGCCGAGGGCGGCGACCGCACCTGCGGCCTCCGCGAGGAGTTGCTTGCCCTGGGCCGAGAGGTTCAAGGTCACGCGCCGCCGGTCGCTCTCGTGCGGGGTGCGGAACAGCGCGCCGATCTCGACGAGGGCGTCCACCGTGCGGGTCGCGGAGCTCGAGGGCATGGCCAGAGCGTCGATCAGATCGGCCATGGCCGCCCCCGGCTGCTGCGAAATGCACACGAGCGCTCGCCAGCGGTCTGCCGTAAGATCCAAGGGTCGCAATGCGACGTCCAGACGTGACTCGATGAGCGCCGCCGTGCGCAGGATGTGCAGCGCCTGCTCCTCGAAGTCCGGCCCAGTGCGGGGAGGAGGCGACGTCACCTGACCAGTATGCCCGCCCTGCCGAGCCCGAGTGGACGCCCACGCGGGCCGGAGACCGACTACCGCGTCGCCCTCGTGCTGCCACGTCATGGGCCGGCGGGAATCTTCGGCCTCGAGTGCCTGGCCGCCGCCGAACTGGCGGCCTCCGAGATCGACGCGGCCGGCGGGGTGGCCGGCCGCTCGATCCAGTACGTCAACGTCGATGCCGGTGGGGACCCCCTGGTCGTGGCCCAGGAGATCGGCGCGCTGCTGTCGACCGGCCAGATCGATGCCGTGACCGGCTGGCACCTGTCCAACCTGCGCCAGTCGATCGCGCGGGTCGTCGAAGGACGTATCCCCTACGTGTACGCAGCGGCCTATGAAGGCGGCGAGCGCCGCGACGGAGTGCTCTGCAGCGGAGAGGTGCCGACCGACCAGATCCTCTGCTCCCTGGACTGGTTGCGCACCGAGCTCCGGCTGCGCAAGTGGTACGTCATCGGCAACGACTACGTATGGCCTCGGGAGACCGCGGCACGCACGGTCGAAGGGCTGCATGGCCGTGACATCGGGGTGCTCCGGCGGCGCTTCGTGCCGCTCGGCACCACCGACGAGACCGTGTGGCAGGGCGTGCTCGACGACATCCGGCGCAGCGGCGCCCAGGGTGTGATCACCCTGCTCGTCGGCTCCGACGCGGTGCGGTTCAACCGAGCGTTCGCAGCAGCCGGGATGGATGCCGAACTGGTGCGCTTCAGCCCGTTCATCGACGAGACCGTGGTGCTGGCCACCGGCCCCGAGGCGACGACGAACCTGTTCGTCTCGGCAGGGTGGTTCTCCTCGCTGCGCACCGACTCGGCCGCCCAGTTCAACCGTGACTTCAAGCGCGCGTGGGACCTCGTCTGCGGCACGGCCGGGCCCGAGGAGTCCCACGCCCCTTCGCCGGGCACGATGGCCGAGACGACCTACTCCGGCATCCACCTGCTCGCAAGCATTGCCGGCCGGACGATCCCCACCGTCCACGACACCCGCCGCGCCTTCGCCGACTGGGCCTGGGACTCTCCGCACGGCACGGTCGAGCTCCGTGCCGGAGCGGCCCGGCACCCGGTCCATCTGGCGCTGGCCCACGGCGTGGACCTCGAGGTCGTGAGCCAGGTCAGCGCCGGCCTGGGCTGATCACACTTCACGGGGGTTGCGGCGATTAGGGGTATGCCGTGCCCTCCATTACGCTTGGACCTTGCCGTGAACTTCGGCCGCGGATTCAAGAGAGCCCCGGTGGACCAGCCCGGGAGCGCCGCGCAGCAACCACGAGAAGGAGTGTCGCCCCATGCCCCTGAGCAGCGACGTCAAGAAGCAGATCATGACCGAGTACGCGACCGTCGAGGGCGACACCGGTTCTCCGGAGGTGCAGATCGCGCTCCTCACCCAGCGCATCAAGGACCTCACCGAGCACAGCCGCACGCACAAGCACGACCACCACAGCCGTCGTGGCCTGCTGCTCCTCGTCGGCCGTCGCCGCCGCCTCCTGCGCTACCTGGAGAGCGTCGACATCGAGCGCTACCGCTCGCTGATCAAGCGCCTCGGCCTGCGCCGTTGATCCAAGCTTCCGTCGGAGCGGTCCTGACCTTCAGGGCCGCTCCTTCGGCATGTCCGGCGGGTCATCCCGACCCGGCCTGACGAGAAAGTGACCGCGGCACAACGACGATGCACGCGGCATACGAAAGAGAAAAGGAGGGACCCATGGAGGGCCCCGAAATCACCTTCGCCGAAGCGACCATCGACAATGGTTCGTTCGGCACCCGCACGGTCCGGTTCGAGACCGGGCGACTGGCCAAGCAGGCCGGCGGCGCCGTCGTCGCCTACCTGGACGAGGACACGATGCTCCTGTCCACCACCACCGCCGGGAAGCACCCGCGCGATGGCTTCGACTTCTTCCCCTTGACCGTCGACGTCGAGGAGCGGATGTATGCCGCGGGCAAGATCCCCGGCTCCTTCTTCCGTCGTGAGGGCCGCCCCTCCACCGAGGCGATCCTCACCTGCCGTCTCATCGACCGTCCGCTGCGCCCGACCTTCAAGAAGGGTCTGCGCAACGAGGTCCAGGTCGTCATCACCGTTCTCGCGCTCAACCCGGACGCGCAGTACGACGTGCTCGCGATCAACGCCGCCTCGGCGTCCACCCAGATCTCCGGCCTCCCCTTCAGCGGCCCGATCGGTGGCGTGCGCGTCTCGCTCATCGACGGCCAGTGGGTCGCTTTCCCCCAGTTCTCCGATGTCGAGCGCAGCACCTTCGACATGGTCGTCGCCGGCCGGGTCGTGGGTGACGACGTGGCGATCATGATGGTCGAGGCCGAGGCCACCGAGTCGACCTGGAACCTGGTCAAGAACGAGGGCAAGACCGCCCCGACCGAGGAGGTCGTGGCCGAGGGCCTCGAGGCGTCCAAGAAGTTCATCAAGGCCCTGTGCGACGCCCAGGCCGAGCTCGCCGCCAAGGCCGCCAAGCCGGTCGAGGAGTTCCCGATCTTCCTCGACTACGAGGACGACGTGTATGCCGCGGTCGAGGCCGCGATCTCCGAGGAGACCGCCGCGGCCCTCCAGATCGCCGGCAAGCAGGAGCGCGAGGACAGGCTCGACGAGATCAAGTCGGCGCTGCACCGGGGCCTCGTCGGTGACTACGACCCCAAGGCCGAGACCGGCTCCACCGGTGACTTCGTCGGCCGCGAGAAGGAGGTCTCCGCCGCCTTCCGCTCCGTCCAGAAGAAGCTGGTCCGCGAGCGCATCGTGCGCGACAAGGTTCGCATCGACGGTCGTGGGCTCGCGGACATCCGCGCCCTCTCGGCCGAGGTCGAGGTCCTGCCGCGCGTGCACGGCTCGGCGATCTTCGAGCGCGGCGAGACCCAGATCATGGGTGTCACCACGCTCAACATGCTGCGCATGGAGCAGCAGCTCGACACCCTCTCGCCGGTGACGCGCAAGCGCTACATGCACAACTACAACTTCCCGCCCTACAGCACCGGTGAGACCGGCCGCGTCGGCTCCCCGAAGCGCCGCGAGATCGGCCACGGCGCGCTCGCCGAGCGGGCCCTCATGCCGGTCCTGCCGACGCGCGAGGAGTTCCCCTACGCGATCCGTCAGGTCTCCGAGGCCCTGGGCTCCAACGGCTCGACCTCGATGGGCTCGGTCTGCGCCTCCACCCTGTCGATGCTCAACGCCGGTGTGCCGCTGCGCGCCCCGGTCGCCGGCATCGCGATGGGCCTGATCTCCACGGAGATCAACGGTGAGATGTCGTATGCCGCGCTGACGGACATCCTCGGCGCCGAGGACGCCTTCGGCGACATGGACTTCAAGGTCGCCGGCACCAAGGAGTTCGTCACGGCCATCCAGCTCGACACCAAGCTCGACGGCATCCCCGCCGACGTGCTGGCCGGTGCGCTGACCCAGGCCCGTGAGGCCCGCCTCCACATCCTCGACGTCATGAACGAAGCCATCGACGCCCCCGACGAGATGAGCCCGCACGCTCCTCGCGTCATCAGCGTCCAGGTCCCGGTCGACAAGATCGGTGAGGTCATCGGCCCGAAGGGCAAGATGATCAACCAGATCCAGGAGGAGACCGGCGCGCAGATCTCCATCGAGGACGACGGCACCGTCTACATCGGCGCCACCGACGGCCCCTCGGCCGAGGCCGCGCGCGCGATGGTCAACGCCATCGCCAACCCGCAGATGCCGGAGGTCGGCGAGCGCTTCCTGGGCACCGTCGTCAAGACGACGACCTTCGGTGCGTTCGTCTCCCTGCTCCCGGGCAAGGACGGCCTGCTGCACATCTCCGAGATCCGCAAGATGGTCGGCGGCAAGCGCATCGACGCGGTCGAGGACGTCCTGTCCATCGGCCAGAAGGTCCAGGTCGAGCTCAAGGAGATCGACCCGCGCGGCAAGCTCTCGCTGGCGGCCGTCCTCCCCGAGGGCGCCGAGGCCGGGTCGGCTGCCGACGCAGATGGCGGCGCTGGCGACGGCGGCGAGGAGCACGGCTCGCAGGAGCGCGACGAGCGTCCGGCCCGCGAGGAGCGCGAGGGCGGCGAGCGCCGTCAGCGCAACCGTCGCCGGGGCGGTGGCCGCGGCCGCGGTGAGCGCGGCGACAACGGTGGCGAGCGCAGCGAGAGCTGACCTCCCCATCCGCTGACCCAGCGGGCCGGCACTCCTTCCCGGAGTGCTGGCCCGCTGGCTCGTTGTTAGGGTCGGGCACCATGAAGCGCACCGAACGCCGCGGGATCGGGCCCACCATCCTCGTTGCCGGGCTGGTCCTCACGTTGGCGCTGACCGGTTGTGGCGGAGCGAACGATGCGCGGGGCGCCACCTCGCCCACCGCCTCGGGAAGCAGCTCGGCGAGCGCGACCGGCACCGCAGTCACGGGTGCTCCCGCGGTGCAGCCTGCTGACGTTGCCGCGATCCTGGCCGACTACGACGCCCGCAACAACGCGGCCATCGCGGCCGCGGGCCAGGGCTTCGACTCGACGGCGTGGGCCGACGCTGACACCGGCGCCGTGCTCGAGAGCGACATCATCGGCACCCAGCTGGCCAAGGCCCAGGAGGACCACGGGGATGCGACCCTGGTCCTCACCCACGCTGACCCGGTGGCCTACCTGCCGCTCGTCGACGCGGCCCAGCCCTGGTTCCTCGTGCGCGCCACCCTCAGCGACGTCCCCCGGTTGGTGTCGTTGACCCGAGCCGGCGCCGGCCAGCCGTGGAAGGTCGAGGCCAGCGTGGAACTGCCCTCGGGGGTGGCCGACCCGGCGGCCCCCGGTGCCGACTCGACCGTGGCAGCCACGGACCACGAGCAGGTGCAGAAGGCGATCGCGTCGGTGATCCGCTCGATCGACGACCCGGCGACCGACCCGGGCGTCTTCGTGGGACCTCTCGCCGAGCACCGGCGCCACCTCGACACCAACGCCTCCGGGCTCGGGGCGGACGCCTTCACGAGCACGACGACGCCGTATGCCGGCCCGCTCACCGATCAAGGGGGCCCCGGCGGCAGCACCCGCGTCGTGCGCTCGGCCGACGGCTCGGTGCTGGCCCTGGCCTCCCTGCGCAACCGGGTGGTCTTCACCCGGGAGGGCGGGACCCTGGAGCACGGTCCGGACTTCGCCGTGGTGACCGGTCAGAGCGGCCCGCAGCCGTCCCTGACCTATGACTTCCTCGTCAGCGTCGTGATCCGCCTCGACGAGGACGGCACGGTCGCCGTCGTGGGGTCGTCACTGGGGAACCTGCCGGTGCGCTGAGCCGGCCCGCGGCGCTCGCCCGGGCGGGGGGATGGGGGCCCGCGTCAGGCGGCGGGCTGCTTGGTCACCAAGGACGGGGCGCGCCAGCGCATCTCCATCCGAACGCGACCGTCGGGCAGGTGCACGGGCACCCACGTCATGCGCAGTCCCGTGGCTCCCAGGAGCGAGCTGTCCTTCTTCATGCGTGCGGCCCTCCTCAGCCCGTCATCGACGCCTGCTCCGTCACGCTGACGTCGCGTCGACCTGCGTGCGGCCTTGGTGTCGTTCATCTGGTGTTCACCGAAGTCTAGCAAAAGGTGAACAGAAGGTGAACGAGCGTTGCCGGGTCGGTGCGTCGGCGTGCGGGCGTGGAGCCGGGTCGGCCCCACGGGCCTCGCTAGGCTGCGTGCGTGACCCAGACCTCCCCGCCTCCCACGTCCGTCGCCGTCATCGGAGCCCGTGGGCGGATGGGGGCCACGGTCTGTGCGGCCGTGGACGCCGCGCCGGACCTGGAGCTCGTCGGCAGGTACGACATGGGGGATGAGCTGGCGGACCTGGGGGGTGCGCAGGTCGTCGTGGAGTTCTCGGTGCCCTCGGCCTCGCCCGAGAACGTCCGCGCCTGCCTCGCGCGCGGAGCGCACGTCGTCGTCGGCACCACGGGGTGGTCGGCCGAGCGGATCGCCGACCTCGAGGCCGACCTGGCCGCCCACCCCGGACTGGGTGTCCTCATCGCGCCGAACTTCGCCATCGGTGCCATCCTCATGATGGACTTCGCCCGGCGCGCCGCCCCCTTCTACGAGTCGGTCGAGGTGGTGGAACTGCACCACCCGGACAAGGTCGATGCCCCCTCGGGCACGGCCGCACGCACGGCCGACCTCATCGGCGCGGCCCGCGAGGCGGCCGGGCTCGACTCCGTCCCCGACGCGACCACCGACGACCCCGGCGGCGCCCGCGGGGCCCGGCAGCACGGCATACCGGTGCACTCCCTGCGCCTGCGGGGCCTGGTGGCCCATCAGGAAGTCCTCCTCGGGAACGTGGGGGAGCTGCTCACGATCCGCCACGACTCCTTCGACCGGAGTTCGTTCATGCCCGGCGTGCTCGCCGCCGTGCGTGCCGTCCCGCGGCATCCCGGCCTGACCGTGGGCCTCGAGCACTACCTCGGCCTCTGACCCGGTGCGCCTGCTCAGCCTCGACCTGCGCGACCGCTGGCAGTCCCCGCCGGCCGACCTGCGCGCCCTGGCCGACTACCTCGCCGGCGGTGTCGTCCTGCGCCGGGTGCGCTCCTTCTCGATCGACGAGATCCATCCGGTCCGCGGCCGGGTCGTCGGGTCGAGCGTCCTCACCGACGGCGACTGGGTCTGGTCGGCCGGGCACGCGCACTACGTGCGGACGTATGCCGTGCGGCTGCCCGACGAGTTCGTAGACCACGTGCGCCTCGCGGGCCACCGGGTGGCGGCGGTCGATGACACCCGTCTGCGCGAGCTGACGCTCCGGGCGCGCACACTCGGCGTGTTCTGACCCCGGGGCTCAGCCCCAGCCGAGCGCCCGCAGTCCCGCCGCCACGAGGGCTGCGACGAGCACGACGACGACGAAGTTGGCCCGGGCCAGGAGGAGCATGACGGCGACGGCGACCGCGACCAGGCGGGCGTCGAGCATCAGCGCGCCACCGGCGCCCACGACCGTCTGGACGACGACCAGGCCGGCGAGCAGGGCGACCGGGATGAGGGTGGTGACCCGGCTGGTGCGCTCACCGGACACCCAGCTCTCGGGCACGAGGTAGCCGACGAACTTGAGCGCGAAGCAGGCGCTGCACGCGAGCAGGACCGCGATCCACATGGTCATGGCAGGGGATCCTCCCCGACGAGGTGACCATGACCGTCGCTGCGCGGACTCTCCCCTCGGGGGCCACGCACGCCCAGGCCGACGACGAGGGCGGCGAGGGCGGCCAGGATGACGGGCACCCCGGCGGGGACGAAGGGCGAGCTCAGGGCGGCGATGAAGGCCGCCAGCACGGCGGTGGCCACGGCGTCGCGCGAGCGCAACCGGGGCCAGAGCAGGGCGCAGAAGGCGGCGGCGGCCGCAGCGTCGAGCCCGAAGCGGCGTGGGTCGCCGAGGGCGTTGCCCAGGAGCGCCCCGGCGAGCGTGGCGAGGTTCCAGAAGACGAAGACGGCCATCCCCGTGTGCCAGAACCCCAGTCGCTTGGCCGGCACCGCGTCCTGGGCGATCCCCACGGCCGTGGACTCGTCGATGGTGAGCTGCGCCGCGGCGATCCGACGGGGACCACGCACCCCCAGGTAGAGCGCGTTCTGGATCGCATAGAGGCCGTTGCGCAGGCCGAGCAGGGCGGCCGTGGCAATGGCCGCCGGCGCGGCGGCGAGGCCGCCCGCGGCGATGATCCCGACGAAGGCGAACTGTGACCCCCCGGTGAACATCAGAGCCGAGAGCGCCTGCGCCTGCCAGACGTCGAGCCCGGCAGCGACCGCCAGGGCGCCGAAGCTCACGCCATAGGCCCCCGTGGCGACACCGACCGACCACGACTGGCGCAGCACCTCGGTCCGCACCGCCGGCTGGAGGGACGATGTCGGCGCATCGCTCATGGGTCCAGCGTGCAGGCCAGCCGCACCTCGCGCAGCACCTGTCCGTCGGGGGAGACGACCCGATCCCGGAAGGCGCCGTCGGGAGCCAGGCCCGCCCCGGCGAGGAACTGGCGGGTGCCCTCGTCGTGCAGCGGCACCCACACCGCCATCGAGGCCGCGCCAGCAGCCCGGAGGTGGTCGGCCCCCGCGTTGAGCAGCCGCGAGCCATGGCCCTGACGGCGCGCGGCCGCGTGCACCGCGATGACCGTGACCTCGCCCGCGTCGCCGGGATCGTCGGCATCCTGCGAGGGCCCTACGGCCGCCAACCCGACCACCTGCGCACCGGCGAGTGCCACGAAGAGGGCATGCGCACCCTCCGGCGGGGACTCCAGCGATTCGCGCCAGACCCTGGCGAAGGCGACCGGCTCGAAGAGGGCGATCACCTCGGGAGCCAGCACCGCGGCATACGCCTCGGTGAAGACGGTGGCCTGGACCACTCCGATGGCCGGGGCGTCGCTGACCCGGGCGCGCCGCACGCTCGCGTCCGCGAGCGGCCCTCGCTCGTGCTCGTGCTCGTGCTGATGGGGGTGGTCGGACGCCATCTCAGCGCCCCTCGAAGAGGGGGGCGCGGCGCTCGGCGAAGGCCCGCTGACCCTCGGTGAGGTCCTCGCTCGCCCACGCCCGGTGGAAGGCGTCGCGGTAGGCCTGCGGGTCGCCGACGCGTTCGGCGCGGGCCTCGAAGCCGATCTTCGAGCCCGCCTGGGTGAGGGGGGCGAGGGCGGCGGCGCGGCCGGCGAGGACGAGGGCCTCGTCGAGTCCACCGCGCACCTGCGCGAAGCCCAGGCGCCACGCGTCCTCGGCCTCGAGCACGGCCCCGGTGAGCACCATGTGGCGCGTGGCGCCCTCCCCGAACAGGCGGGTCGCCCGGTCGATCGTCCAGTGGTCGACCATGAGGCCGAGCCTGGCCACGGGGATGGCAAACCGGGCGGAGTCGGCGACGACCCGGACGTCACAGGCGACGGCGAGCTGCATGCCCAGGCCCATGCAGGACCCCTCGATCGCCGCGATCGTCACCAGTGGCAGGTGGGCCAGGTGCGCCAGGACCTCGGCCAGACGCTCGGTGAAGGCGACGTCCTCGAGCTCGGTGAGGTCCGCGCCGGCGCAGAAGTGGCCCCCGGCGCCGGTGAGCACCAGGGTCCGCGCTCCGGCCTCCTCGGCCGCGGTCACCGCGGCGTCGAGCTCCTCCAGGGCGGCCAGGTTGAGCGCATTGCGTCGGGCCTGCCGGTCGATGGTGAGGACGACGCCGCCGTCGGTGGGGTGTGAGGTGATCGCCACCCGGACACTCTATGTGGCGCCCGAGAGCCGACAATGGTCCGATGCCCCTCCTGCGACCCGCGTCCGCGCCACCGCCGCGCTACCGCTCACTCGAGGTCGCCGAGGTCGAGCCCGTGGCCGAGCGCGCCGTCTCCATCGCCTTCGACGTTGCCGCGGACGACCTCGCCGACTACCTGCGTTACGCCGCGGGGCAGTACGTCACCCTCGACCTCACGATCGAGGGTGAGCGGGTGCGCCAGTCGTACTCGTTGTGGACTCCTCCGGCGCGGGCCCGTGCGGAGCGCCGCCTGCGGATCGCGGTCGCGGAGGTCGCCGGGGGGCGGATGTCCCCCTGGCTGGTCTCCCACGTCTGTGCGGGCGACCGGATCCGTGTCCTCCCGCCCCGAGGCGAGTTCACGTATGCCGCACAGCCCGGTCCCGCGCGTCACGTCGTCATCGCGGGTGGCTCGGGCATCACCCCGGTGCTCGCCATCATGGCCGAGGTGCTCGATGCCGACCCCGCCACCGAGGTCGACCTGGTGCTCGCGAACCGGACACGGGGCAGCTCGGTGCTGCGCGCCGAGGTCACGGCCCTGGCGAAGGAGAGCGGTGGGCGGCTGCGGGTCACCGATGTGCTGAGCCGGGAGGTGTCGCCGGGCGCCCGTCACGGACGGATCGACGAGGAGCTGCTCGACGAGCTGGTGGGCACCGGGTGCGACACGGTCGCCGGGTGGTGGCTGTGCGGGCCCGAGGGACTGCTCGCCCTCGCCGAGGCGTGGCTGTCCGAGCGCGGTGTGCGGCCCGACCGGGTGCACCGGGAGCGGTTCACCACGACCGGTCCGGTCGACCCACGGCCCCCCGTGGACACCCCTCGCTGAGGGCGTGCGCGCCGCCCGCCGTCAGCTGCGGTCGTAGGTCGAGAACGCGAAGCCGTCGCGCACCTCGTGGCCCGTGCGCTGCCACTGGGCCGGATCCCACTCCGGGAAGTGGGTGTCCCCCTCGGGCTCGGCCGCGACCTCGGTGAAGACCATCCGATGGGCGAAGGGAAGGGCCTGGGCGTAGACCTCGCCGCCGCCGACCACGAAGACCTCGTCGGCCGGGCCGGCCAGGGCCAGGGCCTCGGTGAAGGAGTGTGCCGTCTCCACCCCGGCGTGGTGCCACTGCGGGTTGCGGGTGATGACGATGCTGCGACGCCCCGGGAGTGGGCGGCCGATCGAGTCGAAGGTCTTGCGCCCCATGACCAGGGGGTGGCCCATCGTCGTGGCCTTGAAGTGAGCGAGGTCCTCGGGCAGGTGCCAGGGCATGTCGCCGTCGACGCCGATCACTCGGTTGCGGCCCAGGGCCGCGATGAGGGTCACGCGGGTCATGAAATCCTCCTCTGTGGGCCCCACGCCAAGCCGTCCGTCGGGCTCAGACCGCGATGGGTGCCTTGATGGCAGGGTGCGGGTCGTAGCCGACGAGCTCGAAGTCCGCGAGGTCGTGGTCGTCCACGCTGGCGCGCGGCGTGATGTGCATCGTCGGCAGCGGACGCGGGTCTCGGCTCAGCTGCAGGTGTGCCTGGTCCAGGTGGTTGAGGTAGACGTGGGCGTCGCCGAGGGTGTGCACGAAGTGGCCGGGCCGGAGACCGACCTGCTGCGCGATGATCATGGTCAGCAGGGCGTAGGAGGCGATGTTGAACGGCACGCCCAGGAAGATGTCCGCGCTGCGTTGGTAGAGCTGGCAGTCGAGGAAGGCTGGACCCCCGTCCGGCGCGGGACGGACGTAGAACTGGAACATCGTGTGGCAGGGCGGGAGGGCCATCTTGTCCACGTCGGCGACATTCCACGCCGACACGATGTGGCGGCGAGAGTCCGGATTGCGGCGGAGGGACTCGATGACGCCGTGGACCTGGTCCACGGTGCGCCCGTCCGGCGTGGGCCAGGAGCGCCACTGGTGCCCATAGACCGGCCCCAGGTCACCGTTCTCGTCGGCCCACTCGTCCCAGATGGTGATCCCGCGCTCCTGGAGCCAGCGGACGTTGGTGTCGCCGCGCAGGAACCAGAGGAGCTCACCGGTGATCGAGCGCAGGTGCAGCCGCTTCGTCGTCAGGGCCGGGAAGCCGTCCTGGAGGTCGAAGCGCATCTGGCGACCGAAGACGCTGCGGGTGCCGGTCCCGGTCCGGTCGGACTTCTCCACGCCATGGGTGAGGACGTGGTCGAGCAGGTCGAGGTACTGGCGCACGGGTTCACCCTACTGACCACCCGGATACCCTTGGCTCCATGACGACGGCTCCTCTTGGCACCCTCCTCACCGCCATGGTGACCCCGATGACGCCCGACGGCGAGATCGACCGCGACGGGGTCGCGGCGGTGGTGGACCACCTCCTCGCCACCGGGCACGACGGCCTGGTGGTCAACGGCACGACGGGGGAGTCGGCCACCTTGACCACGGAGGAGTCGATCGAAGTGGTGCGCCTGGTGGCTGAGCACGTCGCGGGCCGCGCGCACGTGGTCGCTGGCGCCGGCTCGAACGACACCGCGCACGCGGTGCACCTGGCCCGGGAGATGGCCGCTGCGGGTGCCACCGGCCTGCTCGTCGTGACCCCCTACTACAACAAGCCACCGCAGCGCGGGCTGCTCCAGCACTTCCGGACCGTGGCCGACGCGACCGACCTGCCGGTCTGCCTCTACGACATCCCCGGCCGGGCGGGTGTGCCGATCGAGACCGAGACGCTCATCGAGCTCTCGACCCACCCGCGGATCGTGGCCGTCAAGGACGCCAAGGCCGACCTGTTCGCGGCGACCAAGGTCATGGCGGCCACGGACCTCGCCTGGTACTCCGGGGACGACGTGCTGGTCCTGCCGCACGTGGCCCAGGGCGCGGTCGGCCTCATCGGGGTGACGACCCACCTCGCCGGGCGGGAGTACAAAGCGCTCATCGAGGCCGCCATCGCCGGCCGCCGGGATGAGGCGATCGCGCTCAACCAGCGCCTCGCACCCATTGCCGACGCCGTCATGAACACCTCGCAGGGGGCCATCATGGCCAAGGCCGGACTGGTCGAGCTCGGCGTCATCGACCACGCAACGGTCCGCCTGCCGCTGGTCGAGGGCACGCCGGAGCACCTGGACCGCCTCAGGCAGGGGCTCGTGGCCTCGGGGCTGGCGGGGACCCGTTCGTGATCACCCCGCACCCCGACCTGGGGCTCCCGGCGCCGCTCGTCGAGGGTGGCGTCCGGGTCGTCCCACTCGGGGGCCTGGGCGAGATCGGGCGCAACATGACGGTCATCGAGCATGCCGGCCAATTGCTCATCGTCGACTGCGGAGTGCTCTTCCCGGATGACAACCACCCCGGCATCGACCTGATCCTCCCCGACTGGTCGGCGTATGCCGATCGCCTCGACGACGTGCAGGCGATCGTGCTGACCCACGGGCACGAGGACCACATCGGGGCGGTGCCCTACCTCCTGAGGCAACGACCCGGCATACCGCTCATCGGGTCCCAGCTCACCCTCGCGCTCGTCGAGGCCAAGCTCAAGGAGCACCGCATCGCTCCCTACACGCTCGGCGTGCGCGAGGGCGACCGGGAGCGCCTGGGGGTCTTCGACTGCGAGTTCGTCGCGGTCAACCACTCGATCCCGGATGCGCTCGCGGTCGCGATCCGCACCCCCGGCGGCACCCTCCTGCACACGGGTGACTTCAAGATGGACCAGCTCCCGCTCGATGGGCGACTCACCGACCTGCGGGCCTTCGCCCGCCTGGGGGAGGAGGGGGTCGACCTCTTCCTCACCGATTCGACCAATGCAGAGGTGCCGGGGTTCACCACGCCCGAGCGGGAGATCTCGCCGGCCATCGACAAGGTCTTCCGGCACACCGAGCGGCGGATCATCGTCGCCTGTTTCTCCTCGCACGTGCACCGCGTCCAGCAGGTGCTCGACGCGGCCGAGAAGGCCGGTCGCAAGGTGGCCATGGTGGGGCGGTCCATGGTCCGCAACATGGGGATCGCCGCCGACCTCGGCTATCTCCACGTGCCCGACGGCGTGCTCGTGGAGCTGCGGGAGCTGCACGAACTGCCCGACGACCAGGTCGTCCTCATCTGCACGGGGTCCCAGGGGGAGCCGATGGCCGCCCTGTCGCGGATGGCCAACGGCGACCACCGGATCGAGGTGGGACCCGGCGACGCCGTGCTCATGGCGTCCTCGCTCATCCCCGGCAACGAGAACGCCGTCTACCGGGTCATCAACGGGCTCATGCGCCTGGGTGCGACCGTCGTCCACAAGGGCAATGCCCGCGTCCACGTCTCGGGGCACGCGTCGGCCGGGGAGCTGCTCTACGCCTACAACATCGTCAAGCCGCGCAATGTCATGCCCGTCCACGGCGAGTGGCGCCACCTCGTGGCCAACGGAGAGCTCGCCATCGCCACCGGTGTGCCTCGGGGGAACGTGGCGCTCGCCGAGGATGGCGTGGTTGTGGACCTGGTCGACGGGGCGGTCTCGATCGCCGGCGCGGTGCCCTGCGGCTACGTCTATGTCGACGGGTCGTCCGTGGGGGAGGCGGACGAGGGCCTGCTCAAGGACCGCAAGATCCTGCGCGACGAGGGCTTCATCTCGGTCATCGTGGTCGTCGACGCCGTGACCGGCGCCGTCGTGGCCGGACCCGAGATCACCGCACGGGGATTCGTGGAGGACGACGTCGTCTTCGACGAGGTCAGGCCCCGTCTGGAGGCGGCACTGGACGCCGCCATCGCCGACGGCGTGCGCGACACGCACGCCCTCCAACAGGTGATCAGGCGCTCCGTCGGGAGCTGGGTCGGCAAGAAGATCAGGCGCCGCCCGATGATCCTCCCCACGGTCATCGAGGCCTGATCGGGCAGGCCGAACTGAGCACCCCCACCACGCCACTCACTGAGTCGGACTTCGACCCGGAGACGGAGCGAACTGTGATGCGCGTGTGCTCCGTGTGATTGGTGTGACGATCGCCTAACCTGAGGAGCATGGCGACTCGTACGTCCTCCTCCTCGCGTGCCCGCGGTGGCTCGACCCGTCCGGCCAGCCGTCGACCGGCTGCCCGCTCGGGGCGCTCCTCGACCAGCCGCACCGCGAAGGGTGGCGGACTGCCCTTCCCGTTGCGCGCCTTCCGCACGACGTGGATGGGCATGGCCGGCGTCACCGGCTCCGCCGTCCGCCGCGTCGGTGCCGCCGGCCGCGACCTCGAGCCCGAGCACAAGCGTGACGGTCTTGGGTTCGCCCTCGTGGCCGCCGCCGTCGTCGTGGCGGCGCGTGAGTGGTGGGGCCTGCCCGGTCTCGTCGGTGACGTCGTGCATGCCGTCGCCGCGGGGACCTTCGGCGTCGTCGCCTACGCACTCCCCCTGGCACTCCTTGCCTTCGGCATCCACGTGCTGCGCGGCCCGCAGCAGCGCGAGCACACCAGCCGGATGGCCCTCGGTGCCGTCATCCTGGCCTTCGCCATCTGCGGCCTGGTCCACGTCGCCAAGGGCCTGCCCGAGCCGCCGCAGGGCGCGGACGCCATGCGCGCTGCCGGCGGCATCATCGGCTTCCTCGCCTCCACCCCGCTCGTGGCCGCGGTGAGCGCCTGGGCGACGGTGCCGCTCCTGACGATCCTCGGCTTCTTCGGGGTCCTCGTGCTCACCGCCACGCCCGTCCACCAGATCGGCGACCGGGTCCGGCAGCTCCGCGACTGGGCCCGTGGGGTCGAGACTGCCGCACCGGCGGTGAAGGCGTCGACGACCCGTCGTCGCCGGGGTGCCGTCGACGCCGATGGCAACCTCGTCGGGGACGAGGCCTTCGAGCAGGCTGCCGTGCTCGACCCCGTCACCGGCAAGCGGCTGCGCCCGGGGCAGCGCCGATCGACCGCGGCGACCGAGCCGGTCGTCCCTGCGGGTGCGGAGGCACGCACGACGCCCAACCCGTCACCGGTCAAGAACAAGGCTCCGCTCGAGCCGCCCCCCACCGCACCGTTGCCGCAGCGCGTCGAGCAGCTGGCCCTCGCCGGTGACGTCACGTACACCCTGCCCGACAGCGCCCTCCTCGAGCCGGGCAGCCCGCACAAGGAGCGCAGCGCCGCCAACGACCGGGTCGTCGAGTCCCTCACCCAGGTGCTCGACCAGTTCGAGATCGACGCCCAGGTCACGGGCTTCAGCCGCGGTCCGACGGTCACCCGTTACGAGGTCGAGCTCGGTCCCGGGATCAAGGTCGAGCGCGTCACCGCGCTCTCCAAGAACATCGCGTATGCCGTCGCCTCGGCCGACGTGCGCATCCTCAGTCCCATTCCGGGCAAGTCCGCCATCGGGATCGAGATCCCGAACACCGACCGCGAGAAGGTCAGCCTCGGCGACGTCCTCCGCAGCCAGGTGGCGCGGACCAACGAGCACCCCATGGTCATGGGCGTCGGCAAGGACGTCGAGGGCGGCTACGTCATCGCCAACCTCGCGAAGATGCCGCACCTCCTCGTCGCCGGCGCCACCGGCTCGGGCAAGTCCAGCTTCGTGAACTCGATGATCACCTCCATCCTCATGCGAAGCACCCCCGACGAGGTCCGGATGATTCTCGTCGACCCCAAGCGGGTGGAGCTCACGGCATACGAAGGAATCCCGCACCTCATCACGCCGATCATCACCAACCCCAAGAAGGCCGCCGAGGCCCTGCAGTGGGTCGTGCGTGAGATGGACACCCGCTACGACGACCTGGCCGCCTTCGGCTACAAGCACGTCGACGACTTCAACAAGGCCGTCAAGGCCGGCAAGGTCAAGCCCCTGCCAGGCTCGGAGCGGGTGCTCCACCCGTACCCCTACCTGCTCGTGGTCGTCGACGAGCTGGCCGACCTCATGATGGTCGCGCCCCGCGACGTCGAGGAGTCGATCGTCCGCATCACCCAGCTCGCCCGGGCGGCCGGCATCCACCTCGTGCTCGCTACCCAGCGCCCCAGCGTCGACGTGGTGACGGGGTTGATCAAGGCCAACGTGCCCAGCCGGATGGCCTTCGCCACCTCGAGCCTCGCCGACAGCCGGGTCGTCCTCGACCAGCCCGGGGCCGAGAAGCTCATCGGGCAGGGTGACGCCCTCTTCCTTCCCATGGGGGCCAGCAAGCCGATGCGCGTCCAGGGCGCGTGGGTGACCGAGTCCGAGATCCACAACGTCGTGGCCTGCGTCACCGAGCAGCTCAAGCCCACCTACCGCGACGACGTCACCGTGGTCGCTGCCAAGAAGCAGGTCGACGACGACATCGGCGACGACCTCGACCTGCTGCTCCAGGCGACCGAGCTGGTCGTCACCACCCAGTTCGGGTCGACCTCGATGCTGCAGCGCAAGCTGCGGGTCGGGTTCGCCAAGGCCGGGCGCCTCATGGACCTGCTGGAGTCCCGCGGCGTCGTCGGCCCGTCCGAGGGCAGCAAGGCCCGTGACGTGCTCGTCAAGCCTGACGACCTGCCGACCACGCTGGCCCTGATGCGAGGCGAGGACGTCCCTGACGTCGAGGTGCCCGAGGAGCTCGAGGGCACCCCGCTCGACGGAGACGCGCGAGCCGTGGGGGAGTGGGATGACGTCGAGGACAGTGGCGAGGACGCCTGGGAACTGACAGGGCGGGAGTGACCCCCGACGCCCCGTGGCGTCCAGGTCACGACGCGGGGCGAAGCGTGAGGCTCTCGTCGCCCTTCTTGTCCGGATCCGCCCACTCAAGCGTGAGCTGATCGTTCGCGATGGAGATGGACGGGTCCTGGAAGATCCGGGTCGAAATCCAATTCGCAAATGCGCCCGCGGGTCCCACGCAATCCCGTGGTTCGGTCCGCACCTGGGCGCTCTGGAGCCGTCCGTCGGCCACCCTGCCGACGAACGAGTGCTTGGAGCACGCTGTGGTCAGGGTGGCGATGTCTCCGTCAGCAGAGAGGGTCAGCTTCTGGCCCTCCGGTGACACGTTCGGTGCGTGGATCGTTCCCTGCCCGAACGCCTCATAGGGCCGCGCCGAGTGCGACCCGCTTGAACAGTTCGATGGGCTGCAGCGGCGCTTGGTAGTCGTGTGTCACGCGGGCACCGTCATCCAACCGTGCGATGGTCGTGCAGTTGCTCCATGGCGGACGAGCTCACGTGGTCGTTGTCAGACGGCTCAGCCTCGGGCAGGCCGTGCCCGAGGGCGTCGCTGATCTCCTCGACGAAGCCGATGATGTCGTCCGTGCCACCCACCGGACCGCCTGCGAGCAGGCCGTCGGCCCCCAGCAGGACCGCTGACGGGCTGGTCCGCAGGCCGAGAAGGGACCACGTCACCGACGACGGGTCGGTCCACGCATCGTTCGTGGGCGCCTCGTCGGTGTGCTCCATCGGAGGGACATGGGAGAAGACGAGGTGCACGTCGAGGGCCGGCATCTCTGCTCGCCATTGAGGAATGCTGCGCGCCATGATGTGGCTGGGCCCGCAGTAGCAGTTCACGAACACGAGGAGCTGCGCGCGCTGCTGCGCCATCTCGGCCAGTCGCCAACTCTTCCCCTCGGGGTCCACGAGCATGGCCGTCGGGATGGGCGTCCGGACATACTCCTCAGGGTCCGTCACCTCTAACATCATCACCGAATCGTCGTCCGTGGTGACCGGAGCCTGGCCGATCGGAGGCTCACCGGCCGGTGAGCCTCCGATGAGGGTCGAGCCGGCAGCCACGAGCCCGGCGACGACCAACCAGCCCCATCCGGTGCCGCCCATCGAAGCGAGCGTCGCGGGCACGGTCGACCCGGCGGCGGTGAACCAGGCGAACAGCCCGGCCAGCAGGAGGAAGACGCCATTGCGCCAGGCCGTCTTCGCCCGGACCCGCTGGTCGCCGATCTTGCCGAAGCATCCACAATTGGGCCTCGGGGAGAAGGTCATGGCCCGAGCGATGACGACGAAGTAGGTCAGGAAAAGGAGAATTGCGGCCCAGCTGGCGATGCGGGCCAGCGCGAGCCAGGGCGCCAGCATCGCGAGGGCAAGGAGTGCCTCCCCGACGGGAAGCGCCTTGGCCACCCACACGCCGTGCAGCCATCGGGGCAACCTCAGCAGGATGATTGCACTCCGGGTGGACTCGGGGGCGCGCCACTTGGCCACGGCGCTGAGCAGGAGCACACCGGCGAGCAGGAGGGGTGCGAGCACCCCGGCAGGAGCGGGCATGCCTCCCATGCTAGGTGGCGGGATTGCCTACTCTTTCCTCATGCCCATGCCCTGGGAGGACTCGTTCACGCCGGTCAGTCGATCGCAACGGTGGCGAGCGATCCTCCGGAAGCAACCTTCAGCCCTGCTCCTGGCCGTCCAGATCGCGGTGATCCTGCTGCTGCCGTGGTTGCAGAGCCTCGACTACGGACGGGTGGTCCTGACGCTCCTGAGCTTCGCTGCCCTCACCGTCGCTGTCATCACCGTCCGCAGCACGCCTGCCCTGACGTGGTTCTCCGCGCTCCTGGGTGTGCCGGCCGCCTGCCTCGAGATTGCCACCCTGTTCACAGACAGCACCGCGGTGACGGCCCTCGCGCACGCGGCGCTGGGTGCCTTCTACCTCTACACCGCGTACGGCCTCATCTCGTACATGTTCGAGGACTCCTTCGTCACCAAGGACGAACTCTTCGCGGTGGGCGCGTGCTTCACGGTCCTGCTCTTTGCCTTCGCCTACATCTTCATGTCGATCCAGGAGATCTACCCGGGGTCCTTCGTGTCCTTCGACGGCCAGGGGCAACGCACCTTCCTCGAGCTCATCTACTTCTCGGGAGCCAACCTCACCAGCGTCGGGCTCTCGGACGTGGGCGCCGTCCGGCCGCACGCCCGAGCCATCACGACCATCGAACAGCTCAGTGGGGTGCTCTACGTGGCGATGGTGATCTCGCGCCTCGTCGCGCTCACCGCGATGCGGAACCGGTGATCCCTCCCGGATCCAGCGATGCGATGGTGGCGAGACTGGGCTCGCGCTCCTGCTGGAGTCGATCGGCCACCAGTTCGGCGTCACCGAGAACGCGCCGGATGTTGCCGCTCGTGAGGGCGCCCAGGTCGGCCCCCGACCATGAGCGCTCGGCGAGGGCCTCGAGCAACCCCGGATAGCAGGACACGTCCTCGAGCCCCTCGGGCAGGGCCTCGACCCCGTCGTAGTCACCGCCGAGGCCGACATGCTCGATCCCGGCGACCTCCCGGACGTGCTCGACGTGCGCCACGACGTCGGACAGGGTCGCCGTCGGCGGTGGTGCCTGCGTCCGCCGCTGCCGACAGAACGCCGTGTATGCCGGGTAGTCGCCGGGGTCGATTCCTTCGGCCCGAGCAGCCTCCGCCGCCGCGAGGTCCCACTCGCGCGCCGCTTCCGAGACGAACTTCGGCACGAAGGTCACCATGCACACGCCGCCGTTGGTGGCCAGGGACCGGAGCACATCGTCGGGCACATTGCGGGGGTGGTCGCACACGGCGCGGGCCGAGCTGTGCGAGAAGACGATCGGTGCCTGCGAGGTCTCGAGCGCATCACGCATCGTGTCGGCCGACACGTGCGAGCAGTCGACGAGCATCCCCAGGCGGTTCATCTCGCGGACGACCTCGTGCCCGAAGGGCGAGAGCCCGCCGAGCACGCGCTCGTCCGTCGCGGAGTCGGCCCAGGGCACGTTCTGGTTGTGGGTCAGCGTGAGGTAGCGCACCCCGAGGGCATGGAGCATGCGCAGGGCCCCCATCGACGAGCCGATCGACTGGCCGCCCTCGGCCCCCATGAGCGAGGCGATGCGCCCCTGCGACCAGGCTCGATCCACGTCGGCCGCGCTGACCGCGAAGGCCAGCTCATCGGCATACCGGATCGTCATCGACCGGACGAAGTCCACCTGTTCGAGGGTGGCGACCACGGCCTCACCCTCTGGAATGGTCCCGGGCACGAAGACCGACCAGAACTGGGCCCCGACCCCACCCGCGCGCAACCGGGGGAGGTCGGTGTGCGTGCGCGTCCCGACGGTGCCGATGTCCAGAGCGGCACAGTCGTAGCCGACGAGGGTGCGCATCTCCCAGGGGAGGTCGTTGTGCCCGTCCCAGACGGGGTGGTCGGTCAGCACGGTGGAGACGAGGTCCGAGGTCACGCGTCCGACTGTGCCACAGGCTCCGCAAGCGAGGGCGCCAACTACAGTGGGGCCATGACGACGGCGGAGGAAGGGGAGCGGACCGTCGCCCTCGTCACCCTCGGCTGCACCCGCAACGAGGTCGACTCCGAGGAGCTGGCCGGGCGGCTGCGCGCGGGCGGTTGGCGGCTCGTCGACGACGCCGCGGACGCCGACGTCGCCGTCGTCAACACCTGCGGCTTCGTCGAGCAGGCCAAGAAGGACTCGATCGACACCCTGTTGGAGGCGGCCGACCTCAAGGAGCACGGTCGCACGCAGGCAGTCGTCGCCGTCGGCTGCCTCGCCGAGCGCTATGGCCAGACGCTCGCCGACGAGCTGCCCGACGCCGACGCGGTCCTCGGCTTCGACTCGTATGCCGACCTCTCCAGCACCCTGCGCCGCATCCTGGCGGGGGAGCGGGTCGCCAGCCACGTGCCGGCTGACCGGCGCCGGCTGCTGCCGCTCACGCCGGTGGCGCGCCAGGCCGAGAGCGTGGCCGTCGCGCTGCCCGGGCACGACTCGAGCGCCGACGGCGTGGTCCGGGCACGACTCGACGGTCGCCCGTGGGCCCCGCTGAAGATCGCCAGCGGCTGTGACCGCAGGTGCTCGTTCTGCGCGATCCCGAGCTTCCGGGGGGCGTTCGTCTCGCGGCGGCCGCACGATGTGATCGCCGAGGCCCGATGGCTCGGGGAGCAGGGTGTGCGCGAGCTGCTTCTCGTCTCGGAGAACTCGACGTCCTACGGGAAGGACCTCGGCGACCTGGCCCTGCTCGAGAAGATCCTGCCGGAGCTGTGCGACCTGCCCGGCATCGAGCGGGTCCGCGTCTCCTACCTCCAGCCCGCGGAGATCCGCCCCGGGCTGCTGGAGACGATGGCCGGCCTCGAGAAGGTCATGCCGTGGTACGACCTGTCCTTCCAGCACGCGTCCCCCACCGTGCTGCGGAGGATGCGCCGGTTCGGCGGCACCGAGGACTTCCTGCGCCTCGTCGAGGGGATCCGCACGCGTGAGCCCGCGGCCGGCATACGCACCAATGTCATCGTCGGCTTCCCCGGCGAGACCGAGGAGGACGTGCTCGAGCTGGAGCGCTTCCTCACGGCGGCCGAGCTCGACGTCGTCGGTGTCTTCGCCTACTCCGACGAGGACGGCACCGAGGCCGAGTCGCTGCCCGGCAAGATCGACCAGGACGTCATCGAGGAGCGTCACACCCGGATCACCGACCTCGTCGAGGAGCTCATGGCCCAGCGTGCTGAGGCTCGGATCGGCGAGGACGTCACCGTCCTCGTCGACGAGGTCGACGCGGAGACCGGTGAGTCGATCGGGCGCGCCGAGCACCAGGGGCCCGACGTCGACGGCGTGACGATCCTGCCCGCCGGCACGGCCACACCGGGCCAGTTCGTCACGGCCCGCGTGGTGGCGGCCGAAGGTGTGGACCTGCGAGGCGTGCGCCCATGACCATGCACCCGGTCCGGCGGGTCAGTGCGTGGAACGTCGCCAACTACCTCACGGTCTTCCGGATCGTCCTCGTGCCCGTCTTCGGCTGGTTGCTCCTCCACGACGAGGGCCGCTCGGTGGGGCACCGGTGGGCGGCCTTCGCCGTGTTCACGCTGGCGATGGTCACCGACCGCATCGACGGCGACCTCGCGCGCAGCCGGGGGTTGGTGACGGACTTCGGCAAGGTCGTGGACCCGATTGCCGACAAGCTGCTCGTCACCATGGCCCTGGTCGGCCTCTCCGCGATCGGACTGGTGCCCTGGTGGATCACGATCGTCATCCTCGTGCGCGAGTGGGGCGTCACCGCCGTCCGCTTCTGGGTCATCCGCCACGGGGTGATGGCCGCCGGGCGCGGCGGCAAGCTCAAGACGATGCTCCAGGCCCTCGCGCTCGGCTGGTTCGTCATGCCGATCGAGCTCCTTCCCTACGCCGCGGTCTGGACGTGGGTGGCCTGGATCCTGCTCGCGCTCGCCCTCGTCGTGACGGTCGTGACCGGCGTCGACTACCTCATCGATGCCCTCCGTCTGCGCCGGACCAGCGAGCGGGCGGCCCGCAAGCGGGCCGAGCGTGCCTCCCGGCGAGCCGGCGGGGCGGGCGGCGGCACCACGTGAGCCCGCCTGACGCGCACTCCCTCGTCGCCTCCCTGCGCGACCGCGGGCTCACCATCGCGACCGCTGAGTCCCTCACCGGCGGTCTGGTGTGCGCCGCCCTCACCGACGTCCCGGGCGCCTCGGCCGTGGTGCGTGGCGGCGTGGTCGGCTACGCCACGGACGCCAAGGCCTCCGTCCTCGGTGTCGACCCCGACGTGCTCGGTCGCCGAGGAGCGGTCGACCCCGAGGTCGCGCGGCAGATGGCCGAGGGCGTATGCCGTGTGCTCGCCTCCGACGTCGGGGTGGCCACCACCGGGGTGGCCGGGCCCGATCCGCAGGACGGCCGGCCGGTCGGCACCGTCCACCTCGCGGTCTCGATGGGGGGAAGCACCCGCGTCTGCTCGTTGTTGCTCCACGGCGACCGCGCGGCCATTCGTCGGGCAACCGTCGTGGCCGCCCTCGACCTGGTGTCGCAGGTGTTGGATGACACTGCGGAGAGGTAACGTGACCGGCAGCACCACAGTTCGTGCGGGTGCCGGTGCAGTGCGTCATCGAGATCGAGCCGTCGTCTGAGTCAAGGAGGAGATCCATGGTCCTGCTTCGCCAGGAGCTCGGTGAGCTCCTCCGGGAGACCCGCCGCGACCAGGGGCGCACCCTGCGTGAGGTCTCCGCTGCCGCCAATGTCTCCCTGGGCTACCTCAGCGAGCTCGAGCGCGGCACCAAGGAGGCCTCCTCCGAGCTGCTCCAGTCGGTCTCCCTGGCGCTTGGCCTGCAGCTCTCGGAGTTGCTCGTCGACCTGACCGAGCGAGTCGCCCGGGCCGAGGCGATGACGCAGCCGGTGCCCCTCCCGGTGGCAGGTGTCACGCGCGTCGCCGCAGCTCGCCGCTCCGCCGCCTGACCCTCGCGGTTGTTACCTCCCGCCGCGGTTCTGTATCCCCCGCCGCGGTTCTGTATCCCCCGCCGCGGTTGTTACCCAATGCCGCGGTTGTTCTCGGCGCAAGATCTCATCCGCGATACGACCGGCGTGACTTTCGCGTCGAACCCAGCGGTGCTTGTCGAGCGCCGGCATCCGTCGGAGCAAGACCGCCCTGGCAGGTCGGGCACGAGAACAGCGTCCGCTCCCGGGGCGCACTCCCCGTCATCGCGACACGGATGGTGTCGCCGCATCGTCGGCATGGGCGTCCCGACCGGCCGTGGACATAGCTCTCCGCCCCCACCCTGAGCACGCCGGTGCTGGACTGGATCGCGTGGTCCTTGGCCCGGTCCATGAGCGCACGGATCCGCGTGACGAGGCGATCGATCCGCTCGCGACCGAGATCGCGTGCCGGCGTCCAGGGCAGGATGCGTTCCACGAAGAGTGACTCACTCGCCCAATAGGTGCCGACACCGGCGAGATTGCGCTGGTCGAGCAGGGCATCGCCGATGAGCCCGTCGTACGCCGCGAGGTTCGTCACGGCCTGCCCGTGGTCCCAGTCCTCACCCAGCACATCGGGACCGAGGTGGCCCACGAGGCGGTCCTCCTCAGGGGTCGGCACGAGGTCGAGCATCCCCAGGCGCAGTCCCGCAGCCGTCCAGGTGTCGGTGCCGACCAGGGCGCGCAGGTCCGCACGCTTGCGGACCCCGTCGGTGTCCGCGCCGGGGTGGACGATGCGCCACTGACCTTCCATCCGCAGGTGCGAGTGCAGGGTGAGCCCGGAGTCGAAGCGGTGGAGCAGGTGCTTGCCCCGAGCGCGGACCTCGAGCGTCGTCATCCCGACCAGGTCCACGGTCGCCAGCTCACCCCAGCGCAGGTCGGAGCGGGTGACCGGGGCGCCGGCCAGGGCGCGGTGCAGCCGATCGGCGGTCCGCCACAGCGTGTCTCCCTCCGGCATACCGTTCCTTCCGCGCTCTGGCGCCTCGGCCCTCGTCGCGGGCTCCGGAGTGGTCGCCGCCATCATCGCGTATGCCGCGGGGCTGGGGCGGGTGGCTGGGTGAGGTGCCAGTGGCAGGCGAGGTGGGCGCGACGCCCCCCGGTGATGCTCAGCGGCGCAGGCGCAGGCCGCGGGGGGTGAGGTGGAAGCCGGCGGCCGAGAGGGCGGCGCTGAGCGGGTGGTCCGAGCCGAGCACGGATGCACCGTCGGCCTTCTCGACGGTGAGGCGTCCGAGGGCTCCACGCTGCACCGCATCCGCCACGGCACGGGCGGCGAGCTCGAGCGTCGGGGGGTCCTCGACCCAGGTCAGCACGGTGCGGCCGCCCCGCTCGACGTAAAGGACGAGCTCTCCGTCGACGATGACGACGACGGCCCCCGCCTTGCGGCCGGGGAGGTGGCCGCCCTCCGTGTCGCGCGGTGGCCACGTGAGCGCCGCACCGAACGGGTTGGCCGGATCGGTGGCCGCGAGCACGACGACCTCGGGGTCCTTGTCACGGTCAGCCCCACTCTGCCGGAGGGCGTCGACGGCGCCGGTCGTGGCGAACTGGGCGGCGCCGAGCCCCTCGACGAAGTACCCGCGACGCACCCGACCGGCCTCCTCGGCGGCCGCCAGGATGCGATAGGCCGACGCGAACCCCCCGGGGACCTCCTCGGCCAGCGCGGCTCCCCGCGTGACGACGCCATAGCGGTCGAGGAGGAGCTCGGCGACCGCGTGCGAGCGCACAGTCGGGTTCATCTCGGCGACCGGGAGCAGGGACCACCGGCCCACCGTGTGCGGCGGACCTGAGCGGGAGGGCAGGGAGGGTCGCGTCGGAGCGCCGCCCAGCGATCCCAGCGCGAGCCGGCGACCGGCATACCTGGTCCGACGGGGACCGGTGGAGGTGCGCTTGTGCGCCGTCCGGCCCCCGGCGAGCAGCGTGCGGACGGGGGCGAAGGTGTCACCCGTGACCCGCCCGGACCACACCAGGTCCCAGAGGGCGCGGGCAAGCTCCTCGTCGTCGAGCCAGCCCAGTCGGTCCGAGAGGGACCGGAAGAACCACGAGCCCCCTCCGGCGAGCACATCGAGCACCCGGTCGCTCAGGGGTGAGTCCTCGGTGACCGACGGCGGAGCGGCTGGCTGCACCGGAAGCGTGAGGTGCGCGGTCTCGGCCAGGTGGAAGGACAGCCATCCGTCGTCGCCCGATGTCGCGCCGTGACCGGCCCAGAGGATGTCGCCCGCGGCGAGGGCCTCGTCGAGCAAGGCGGGGGAGTAGTCCCGGACGCGCGCAGGCAAGACCAGGGTCTCCCACGAGCTGGCCGGCAGTGGCACCCCACTGAGCTGCTCGATGGCGCGCAGCAGCCCGTCACCTCCCCGCATCCGCCCGCCGACCTGCTGCCACCGGGGCAGGAAGCGGGCATAGTCCCGCGGCGGCACCGGCTCCACCTCGGCCCGCAGCGCCGCGAGCGAGCGTCGCCGCAGCAGGCGCAGCACCTCGGCGCCGCACCATTCCTCACCGGCGCCCTGGGGAAGGAACTCGCCCTCGACGACGCGGCCTCGGGCCACGAGCCCGGCGAGCGAGCTGCGGACCACGGCCGCCCCGAGGCCGAAACGGGCCGAGACGTCGGCGGTGGTGAACGGCCCTCGCGTGCGCGCGAAGCGCGCCACCAGGCTGCCGAGCGGATCCTGCTCGGGCTCGAGGAAGGCGCCCGGCACACCGACCGGCAGGGCGACCCCCAGGGCATCGCGCAAGCGTGCGGCATCCTCGATGGCCGCCCACTGCTCCTCCCCGGCGATGCGGACGGCGATGACCCGTCGTGCGGACTCCAGGTCGGCGAGCCAGGAGGTGACCTGAGGGCCGGCGTCGTCCCTGACTCGAGCACGGATCTCGTCGACGCCAAGCGGCCCGAGCATCCGCAGCAGGTCGGCCACCTCGTCGGCGTCCCGGGCGCGCCGTTCGGGCACCAGGTGCTGCAACTCGGCATGGGTGCGCGCAATGGCGTCGGCGTCGAGCAGGTCGCGCAGGGCCAGGCCCTCGCTCGTGCCGAGGAGCTCGGCGAGGAGGGCCGGGTCGAGGGACAGGGCAGCAGCCCGGCGCTCGGCCAGCGGTGAGTCACCTTCGTAGAGGAACTGCGCGACATAGCCGAAGAGGAGCGACTGCGCGAACGGCGAGGGGCGGTCGCTCTCGACGTCGACCAGCCGCACCCGCCGGGATCCGAGGTCGGCCATGAGCTGGACCAGGCCGGGCACGTCGAAGACGTCCTGCACGCACTCGCGCACGGCCTCGTGGACGATCGGGAACGTGGGGTACTGCGCCGCGACCTCCAACAGCTGCGCCGCTCGCTGACGTTGTTGCCACAGCGGCTGGCGGCGATCGGGGCGCCGGCGGGGCAGGAGCAGCGCGCGCGCCGCGCACTCGCGGAACCGTGCGGCAAACAGCGCCGATCCCCCGATCTCGCGCACGACGAGGTCGTGCACCTCGTCGGGGTCAAGGCGCACCAGCTCGAGGATCTCGGCCCCGACGCCGGTCTGCCCGTCCTCGAACTCCAGGTCGGGCAACCGGCAGATGATCCCGTCGTCACCGTGCAGTGCCTGCACGTCCACGCCGAAGCGCTCGCGCATGCGAGCGGCCACCGCGAGCGCCCACGGCGCATGGACCTGGGCCCCGAACGGCGAGTGGATCGCCACCCGCCAGTCGCCGAGCTCGTCGCGGAAGCGCTCGACGACGATCGTCTCGTCGTCGGGGACGTGACCGGTCGCGGCCTGCTGGTCGGCGAGGTAGGCGAGCAGGTTGTCGGCGGCCCAGTCGTCCAGACCGGCCTCCTTCACCCGCTCGGCCGCCGTATGCCGTGGCGCAGACGCGACGTCGCGGACGAAGGCGCCCACCGCTCGGCCCAACTCCGCGGGCCGGCCCAGACTGTCGCCCTTCCAGAAGGGAAGCCGCCCGGGCAGCCCGGGCGCCGGCGTGACGAGCACGCGATCGTGGGTGATGTCCTCGATCCGCCACGTGCTGGTGCCGAGGGTGAACAGGTCACCGACGCGGGACTCGTAGACCATCTCCTCGTCGAGCTCGCCGACCCGCCGCCCGGGGCCGTCACCGGTGGCGAGGAAGACGGCATACAGCCCCCGGTCGGGGATCGTGCCGCCCGACGTGACGGCGAGCCGCTGGGCCCCTCGGCGCCCGGAGATGGTGTCGGTGAGGCGATCCCAGACCAGGCGAGGGCGGAGCTCGGCGAACTCGTCGGAGGGGTACTTGCCCGAGAGCATGTCGAGGACGGAGTCGAGCAGCGGCCGAGTCAGCCCCCCGAAGGGTGCGGCTCGGCGGACGAGCTCGTGGACCTCATCGACCGGCCAGTCGTCCAGCGCGCACATCGCCACGACCTGCTGGGCGAGTACGTCGAGGGGATTGGCGGGGATGTGGAGGGACTCGATCGCCCCGGCACGCATCCGCTCGGTGACGACGGCGGTCTGGACGAGGTCACCCCGGAACTTCGGGAAGAGGACGCCACGGCTGACCGCCCCCACCTGGTGCCCCGCTCGACCCACGCGCTGCAGGCCCGAGGCCACCGAGGGCGGTGACTCGACCTGGATGACCAGGTCGACCGCGCCCATGTCGATGCCGAGCTCGAGGCTGCTCGTCGCGACGACGGCCGGCAGGCGCCCGGACTTCAGGCCCTCCTCGATCTCGAGGCGCTGCTCCCGGCTGACCGACCCGTGGTGGGCGCGGGCCAGCACCGGCGGGGCACCGGCCGAGGCCCCCGACTGGGCCATGATCGCGGCCGGCGGCCCCGATGTCGTGGCCGGTCGGCGAGATGGTGCCTCCGATGTCGCCCACGGGTCGGCGGCGGCCGCATCGGCGCCATCGGCCCCTTCAGCACCGTCGGACTGCCGCTCGGCCCAGATCTCGTTGAGGCGGGTCGTCAGGCGCTCGGCCAGGCGCCGCGAGTTGGCGAAGATGATCGTGGACCGATGGGCAGCGACGAGGTCGACGATCCGCTCCTCGACGTGCGGCCAGATGCTGGCCCGGGACTCCGCCCCCGCGGCCGGGCCGGACAGGTCGCCGGTCGGTTGCCCGAGCTCGGTCATGTCGGGCACGGGGACGACGACCTCGAGGTCCCACTCCTTGGTCGAGGGCGGCTGCACGGTCGTCACGGGCCGCCCGCCGGCGAGGAAGCGGGCCACCTCCTCCACCGGTCGCACGGTGGCGGACAGGCCGATCCGCTGCGCAGGTCGGGGGAGCAGGGCGTCCAGTCGCTCCAGGCTGAGCGCGAGGTGCGCCCCGCGCTTGGAGCCGGCCAGGGCATGGACCTCGTCGATGATGACCGACTCGATCCCCACCAGGGACTCGCGGGTCGCCGAGGTCAGGAGCAGGAAGAGCGACTCCGGCGTGGTGATAAGGATGTCGCTGGGCGTGCGCGCGAACGCCCGTCGCTCGTCGGCCGGGGTGTCGCCGGTGCGGACGCTGACCGAGATCTCCGGCTCGGGCAGGCCCAGGCGGGTGGACGCATGCCGGATGCCGACCAGGGGAGAGCGGAGGTTGCGCTCGACGTCCGCGGCCAGGGCCTTCATCGGGGAGATGTAGAGGACCCGGCAGCGGGCCCTGCGGTCCTCGGGTCGCGGCGTGGACCCGATGCGGTCGATCGCCCAGAGGAACGCCGAGAGCGTCTTGCCCGAGCCCGTCGGTGCGACGACGAGCGTGTGGTCGCCCCCACTGATCGACTCCCACGCCCCGCGCTGGGCGGCCGTGGGCGCGGAGAAGCTGCCCGTGAACCAGGCGCGGGTCGCGGGGGAGAAGCGGTCGAGGACGTCGACGTCGGGGGCCATGACGTGCACAGCCTCTCACCCGCCACCGACAGCGCGCCGGGAAGCACAGGTGAGCGCACGGCATACACTCCCGGCGTGCGGGAGAGCAGGTTCCGGGAGTTGATGGACGACGAGTTCGGCGCGGGCTACGCCGCCTCGGTCCTGCGTGCCCACTCGATCGGCGCCCTGGGCATGACCGCCGAGGCCGCGATGGCCGCGGGCGTGCCCTTCCGCCGGATCTGGGAGAGCCTCTGCGACGACTTCGACGTCCCCGAGTCGCGCCGGTTCGGCCTGGAGCACCCGCCGCGCGCATGACTCACCGCGGCAGCCGCACCTCGAAGGTCGAGCCGCTGCCCGGCCCCGCCGACGTGGCGGTCAGCTCCCCGCCATGGGCACGGACGATGCTGCGCGCGATGGTCAGCCCGATCCCGCTGCCGCCGGCCGTGCGGCGCGTCCCCTGCACGCGGTAGAACCGCTCGAAGATGCGCTCGGTGTCCTCGTCCGTCAGGCCGATGCCCGTGTCGGTGACCGAGACCAGGGCCTGTGAGCCGACGACCCCGGTCGTCACCGTGACCCGCCCGCCGGGGGGTGTGGCCGCGATCGCGTTGCCGACGAGGTTGGTCACCACCTGGGCGAGCCGGTCGGCATCGCCACTGATCCGTATGCCGTCCGCTCGCCGCTCGCAGGCCAGCTCCAGTCCTGCGTCCTCGGCCTGGGCGCGCAGCCGCTCCGCGGCCGCGCAAGCGACCTCGGACAGGTCGATCGGGCTCGGCTGCAGGACGAGGCGACTCTCGTCCGTCCGGGAGAGGGCGGACAGGTCCTCGGCCAGTCGGCGCAACCGTCGCGTCTCGTCGGTGAGGGCGGTCAACGTCTCGGCGTCCGCGGGAAGCACCCCGTCGATCATCGCCTCGACGGTGCCGTCGAGGACCGTCAACGGAGTGCGCATCTCGTGGGCGACGTCCCCGAGCAGCTGGGTGCGGCGGGCCTCGGTCGCGGACAGCGTGGCGCCGAGGTGGTTGATGTCCTCGGCGAGGTCGGCGAGCTCGCGTTCGCGCGGCACCGGCACGTCCGCGGCATACCGCCCCTGGGCCATCGCGTGCGTGGCGGCACGCACCCGCCCGAGCGGACGGATCAGCTGCACCGCGGACCAGACGCCGAAGGTGGCGGCGAGCAGCACGCCGACGAGCCCGCCGATGAGGAGGGAGGTGTCCACGGCGGTCACCAGCTGGCTGCGAAGTGCGCCCCGGGTGCCGGAGGGTCCCAGTCCCTGTCCCTGACCCATGCCCAGCCCATGGAGGGACTCGTCGAAGAGGCGCGGGGCGAGCTGGCGGACGACGAGGAAGGTGGTGAGTGCGCCGAGGAGGGCTACCACGAGGTGGGAGAGGACCAAGCGGGTCACCAGCCGGTTCATGCTGGGGGCTCCGGGATGAACCGGTAGCCGACGCCGCGGACCGTGGCGATCACGTGCGGGTCGTTGGGGTCGTCGCCGAGGGCCTTGCGCAGGCTGCGGATGTGCACGTCCACCACGCGCTCGTCGCCGAAGAAGTCGTAGCCCCAGACCTTCTCGAGCAGCTGCGGGCGCGACCAGACTCGGCCGGGCGCGCTCGCCATCGCGGCCAGCAGGTCGAACTCCAGCGCAGACAGGTGGATCGGCTGGGCATGGTGTTCGACGTGCCTACGCATGCGGTCGATGGTCAGGTCCTGGAACTCCAGCACCTCGGTCGGCGCTGTCGCTGCAGGTGCTCCCACGGCGGAGGCGTTCTGGTGCATCGTCGCCCGTCGCACCGCGGCCTTGACCCGCGCGACGACCTCACGAGGGCTGAACGGCTTGGTCACATAGTCGTCGGCGCCGACCCCCAGCCCGATGATCTTGTCGGTCTCCTCGGCGCGAGCGGTCACCAGGATGACATGGACCGCCGACTCCTGGCGGATGCGTCGGAGCACGTCGAGACCGTCGAGGTCGGGCAGCCCGACGTCGAGGAGGATCACGTCGGGCCGGGTGTCGCCGGAGAAGGCACGGCGCAGTGCATCGGCTCCGGTGGCGGCCTCGAGCACGTCGATGGCCTCGCGGCGCAGATAGGCGCCCAGCACCTCGCGGATCTTCGGCTCGTCGTCGACGACGAGGACGGTCGGGCTCACCTGCCCAGCGTAGGCAGGGCCGGGCAGCGCGGCCGACGCCTGCGGACCGGCTTCTCGGAAGCTTCATATTTCGACGCGGGTCGGCTTCACACACGAGGCGTTGAGTGGGGTGCAAGGACAAGCCACGACCCGGGGCCAACCCGGACGGGAAGGAGCACCACCATGAGCATCAACCGCAGCACCGCCATCGCCTCCGGCGTTGCCCTCCTCATCGTCGGCGGCGGCTACGCCGCGACGTCGTATGCCGCGACTCCCACCGCCACGGCGAGCGCCGAGCTCGCCGAGCAGCTCGCCTTCAGCCGCGAGGAGGAGCGGATGGCGCGCGACCTGTATGCCGCGCTCGCGCAGACCTACGACGGCGCCACGCCGTTCTCGAAGATCACCACGAGCGAGCAGCGCCACTATGACGCGGTGGGCACGTTGCTCACGAGCTACGGCATCGACGACCCCTCGGCGGGTCTGGCACCGGGCAGTTACGCCGATGCCGACCTCCAGGCGCTCTACGACGACTGGCTGGCCAAGGGCTCCTCGGACAACAACGCTGCGTATGCCGTGGGTGTCGAGCTCGAGCAGCGCGACATCGCCGACCTCAAGGCGACCCTCGATGGCTCGCTGCCCGCCGACGTGCGGACGGCCCTCGAGCGACTCCTGGCCGGCTCCGAGAACCACCTCAAGGCCTACACCGCTGCCGTGAATGGCACCACCCGCTCCGGGATGGGCCAGGGGCAACAGGGCCAAGGGCAGTCCAAGGGGCAGGCCAAGGGCCAGGGTCAAGGGAGGGGCCAGCGCGGTCCGGGCATGGGACAGCAGAGCCGGCAGCACGGCTCAGGTGCCAACGGCGTGCAGGGAACGCATTCCGGTGACTGCCCTCTCACCCAAGGCTGACCCTGCAGTCCTGGCGCGCAGGGGATGGTCTCGGGGCACGAGCGCCCCGAGACCATCCCCTGCCTGAGGGCAGGCTCAGGGTGACAGTGCAACGCGTATTGACAGATACCCCAGGGGGTATCTAACTTGGATTCGTCAGCACCGACGTCCCTGGAGATCTCCATGTGCAGCCCTGCCCTCTGCTCGACCTGCGGCAAGACCACCTATCGCGGCTGCGGCCAGCACGTGGACCAGATCAGGGCGCGCGTCCCCGAGGGCCAGTGGTGCACCTGCGCCGAGACCCCGGCGCCCGCGCCGCGCGATCTCAGTTCCTGGCTGCCCGGGCGATGAGCGACGCGGCCCACTGGGACGCGATCTATGAGGGCGGTGTCGAGGGCCGCAGCTGGCACCAGACCAGCGCGACGGCATCGCTGTCCCTCATGGACGCCGCCGGGATCCCTGCCGTGGCCTCGGTCATCGACATCGGTGGCGCCGCGTCGCGCCTGGTCGACGACCTGTTGGCGAGGGGACACCGGGACCTGACCGTCCTCGACATCTCCGACACCGGGCTGGCCCTCTCCCGCTCGCGCTTGGGCGCACGGGCCGCCACGGTCGAGTGGGTCGTCGCCGACCTCCTCACGTGGCAGCCGACCCGCATGTATGCCGTGTGGCACGACCGCGCGGTCGGCCACTTCTTCACCACGGATGCCGAGCGGACGGCATACGCCTCGGTGCTGACGGCGGCCGTGGCACCGGGGGGACACGCCATCATCGGCGGCTTCGCTCCCGACGGCCCGACACACTGCTCCGGTCTTGAGGTGAAGCGTGCTGGTCTCGCCGAGTTCGCCGACCTGGTGGGACCCGCCTTCGACCTGGTCGCCGAGGAGCGTGAGGCGCACACCACGCCCAGCGGCGCGACGCAGTCCTTCCAGTGGACGCTCTGGCGGCGCCGCGGATAACCGACAGCGCACTGTCCGCGCCCTTCGCTAGCGTGGGCGCCCATGAGTCCAGACGTCCTGCTGAGCGCTCGCGGGCTGACCAAGACCTTCGGTAACTTCACCGCAGTCGACGGTGTCGACTTCGAGGTCCGGCCGGGCGAGGCCTTCGGCTTCCTGGGGCCCAACGGGGCGGGCAAGTCCTCGACCATGCGCATGGTGGCGGCCGTGTCCCCGGTGACGAGCGGTGAGCTGCGGATCTTCGGCCTGGACCCGGCCGTCGACGGGCCGGCGATCCGGGCGCGCCTGGGCAACTGCCCCCAGCAGGACCGGCTCGACGAGGAGCTGTCGGTCGAGGAGAATCTCTGGGTCTACGGGCGCTTCTTCGGCCTGAGCAAGGCCGAGGTGCGCGCCCGCGCCGATGAGCTGCTCGACTTCGCCCAGCTCACCGAGCGCCGCCACGACAAGGTCGAGCCGCTCTCGGGTGGGATGAAGCGGCGCCTGGTGATCGCGCGCTCCCTCATCAACAATCCGGAGCTGCTCCTGCTCGACGAGCCGACGACGGGCCTGGATCCGCAGGCGCGGCACGTGCTGTGGGACCGGCTGTTCCGGCTCAAGCGGCAGGGGGTGACGCTCATCCTGACCACCCACTACATGGACGAGGCCGAGCAGCTGTGTGACCGGCTGGTCGTCATGGACAAGGGCCGGATCGTCGCCGAGGGCAGCCCGCGGCAGCTCATCGCCGAGCACTCGACCCGTGAGGTCGTCGAGGTCCGCTTCGACGCCGACGACCACGGTGAGCACCGTGATGTCCTCGACGGCCTGGGGGAGCGCCTGGAGGTGCTGCCGGACCGCATCCTGCTCTATGCCCACGACGGTGACGCCGTGGCGACGGCGGTGACGCACCGGACCCGCGGGGGCAGCGAGCCGCTGTCCACGCTCGTGCGTCGCTCCACCCTCGAGGACGTCTTCCTCCACCTCACCGGCCGCACCCTGGTGGACTGATGACGCTCTCGTCCTCGCGCCTCACCCCCGGCCCGCGTCGACCGCTGTCGTGGGTCGAGCGCACCACCGGCCTGGTCGCCTTCCACCGGGTGCTGCTCAGGCGCACCTGGCGCGGTGAGGCGGTGAGCCGGTTCCTCACCCCCGTGCTCTTCCTCGCCGCCATGGGGGTCGGGGTCGGCGGACTGGTGGACCGGGCCTCGGGAGGGGTGGGTGGCGTGCCCTACCTCCGGTTCGTCGTGCCCGGCATCGTGCTGGCCTCGGCCATGCAGTGGGCCGTCAACGAGTCGATGTGGCCGGTGCTGACGCTCATCAAGTGGAACCAGATGTATGCCGCGATGCTCGCCGCCCCGACCAAGGTCGCTGATGTCCTGCGGGCCCACTGGCTGATGATCTGCGTCAACATCGCGTGGAGCGCGGCGGTCTTCATCGCCGTGGCCACGGCCTTCGGCGCCGTCCACTCCTGGTGGGCGCTGCTGGGCATCCCGATCGCCGTGCTCACCGCGATGGCCTTCGTCACGCCCTTGTTCTGGTTCGCCGCGGCCCGGCAGGACGAGGAGGGCTTCACCACGGTCTTCCGGCTCGTCGTCACCCCGCTCATGCTCTTCTCGGGGACCTTCTTCCCGATCTCCCAGCTGCCCGCGTGGCTGCAGGTCCTGCCCTGGGTGACCCCGCTGTGGCATGGCACCGAGCTCGCCCGGTCGGCCTTCCTCGGCGACCCCGTCGCGGACCGGTGGTGGCTGCACCTGGCGATCATCGCGGCCTGGATCGTGGTCGGGGCATGGGGTGCCCGTCGGGCCTTCCAACGCAGGCTGGTGGCCTGATGCTCAGCCTGGGCCTCGCGCGATTCGTCGTGCTTCGCAACATCACCACCTTCCGGCGCGGGTGGCTGGTCTTCGTCTCCGGGTTCTTCGAGCCGATCTTCTACCTGCTCTCGATCGGTGTCGGGCTGGGTGCGCTCGTCAGGACGGTCGCGACGGACTCGGGCGCCGTGATCCCGTATGCCGACTTCGTCGCCCCCGCGATGCTCGCCACAGCCGCCATGAACGGCGCCATCGCCGACGTCACCTTCAACGTGTACTTCAAGCTCAGGCACGCCCGGCTCTACGACACCATGCTCGCAACGCCGGCCTCGCCCCGGGACATCGCGGTCGGCGAAGTCACCTGGGCCCTGATTCGCGGCGGCATCTACTCGGCGGGCTTCCTCCTCGTGGCCCTCGTCATGGGCCACGTCCACTCCTGGTGGGCGCTGCTCGCCCTCCCGGCGGCACTGGTGATCGGCGCCGCGTTCGCCGGCGTGGGCATGTGGGCCACGACCCACATCCGCAGCTGGCAGGACTTCGACCTCATCTTCCTCATCGTCCAGCCGCTCTTCCTCTTCTCGGCCACCTTCTTCCCGCTCTCCACCTATGCCGAGCCGCTGCGCTGGGTCGTGCGTGCCACCCCGCTCTACCACGGGGTCGTGCTCGAGCGGGCGCTCCTCCTCGGGGATGTCCACTGGGGCCTCCTCGGCAGCGCGGCCTACCTGGCCGCATTGGCCGGCCTGGGCATGTGGGCCGCCGGCCGCCGGGTCGGACGGCTGCTCCTCACCTGAGCCCGGGTCGCGCACCGGGGACCGATCACGAGTGACCGAACCGGGGATGGGGGGATGGGGCCGGATTGCGACCACTGGTCCGCGTGTCGGGCCCCTCCTCCCGCCCTTCGAACACTCGTTCGCCTAGGGTTGTCCACAGGTGCCGCCTCCGATGGCGTGTCGTCCACAGACCGACGGCGACTGCGGACGGCTGTCGGTGGTGGCTCCTAGCGTCTGACCTGACATCGCAACGAGCCCGACCGCGAGAGAGGGTCGCCGGTGGACGCGACCCGACGTTCGACATCGAAGGAGCACGACATGGCAGCAGGACTCACGGTCGTCAAGGCCGGCGGCGAGATGAAGGAGAAGTCGCTCTCCGCGGCCCTCGCCCAGATCGAGAAGCAGCACGGCAAGGGCGCGGTCATGCGCCTGGGTGACGACGTCCGTCCGCCCATCGAGGTCATCCCGACCGGCTCGATCGCCCTCGACGTCGCCCTCGGCATCGGTGGCCTGCCGCGCGGTCGGGTCGTCGAGATCTACGGCCCGGAGTCCTCGGGCAAGACCACCGTCGCCCTTCATGCCGTCGCCAATGCCCAGAAGGCCGGTGGCATCGCCGCCTTCATCGACGCCGAGCACGCCCTCGACCCGGAGTACGCCAAGAAGCTCGGCGTCGACATCGACAACCTGCTGGTCTCCCAGCCGGACACCGGTGAGCAGGCGCTCGAGATCGCGGACATGCTCATCCGCTCCGGCAGCCTCGACATCATCGTCATCGACTCGGTCGCCGCGCTCGTGCCGCGCGCCGAGATCGAGGGTGAGATGGGTGACAGCCACGTCGGCCTCCAGGCCCGCCTCATGAGCCAGGCGCTGCGCAAGATCACCGGTGCCCTCAACAGCACCGGCACCACCGCGATCTTCATCAACCAGCTCCGCGAGAAGATCGGCGTCATGTTCGGCTCGCCCGAGACGACGACCGGTGGCAAGGCGCTGAAGTTCTACGCCTCGGTCCGCCTCGACGTGCGCCGCATCGAGACGCTCAAGGACGGCAGCGACGCGGTCGGCAACCGCACCCGCGTCAAGGTCGTCAAGAACAAGGTCTCCCCGCCCTTCAAGCAGGCGGAGTTCGACATCCTCTACGGCCATGGCATCTCCCGCGAGGGCGGGCTCATCGACATGGGCGTCGACCAGGGCTTCGTCCGCAAGGCCGGCGCCTGGTACACCTACGAGGGCGACCAGCTCGGGCAGGGCAAGGAGAACGCCCGCAACTTCCTCAAGGACAACCCCGACCTCGCCGACGAGCTCGAGCGCAAGATCAAGGACAAGCTCGGCGTGGGAGTCCGCCCCGAGGCCGGCGAGCCGGTCGCCGACGTGCCGGTCGACTTCTGAGCCGGTCCCACCCGGCCCTCACAAAAGGCACGGTCGTATGCCGCTCGCGGACTCGACGACCCCGCCGCCCGATTGGGCGGTGGGGTCGTCGCGCTCAAAGCCGGCAGACCCAAGCCCTGACCCTGATGGTGTCTTCGGTCCGGAGCGGCGCGCCGCACGCCGGCAACGCCGGGTACCCCTCGACCCCGAGGCCGACCCGCGCACGCGAGGCAGCGAGCCCGATCCGCACGAGTGGGCCCGGCAGATCGTGCTGCGCCTGCTCACCAACAGCCCGAAGTCTCGTCACCAGCTCGAGCTGGCCCTGCGCAAGCGCCACTGCTCGGACGAGGTGACCGCCGCCGTCCTCGATCGGATGGAGGAGGTCGGTCTGGTCGACGACACCGCCTTTGCCGGCATGCTCGTGCGGTCCCAGCAGGCCGGCCGTGGACTCGCGCGCCGGGCACTCGCCCACGAGCTGCGCACCAAGGGGGTCGACGACGAGACCGCGTCCGTGGCGCTCGACCAGATCGACCCGCGAGCCGAGGAAGAGCTCGCCCGCGCTCTCGTCGTCAAGAAGCTCCGGTCGATGCAGGGGCTGGAGCGCGTGGTGCAGACCCGCAGACTCGCCGGCATGCTCGCCCGCAAGGGGTACACCGCAGAGACCTCGATGCGCGTCATCCGGGAGGAGCTCGACGCACGTCCGGAGCACCAACGCGACTGATTCGGTTGCCGAGGTCGCTCGCACCCGCGATGTGGGGACGGCACGGGCGCGTTACGCGCTCGCCAGGCTGAGGTCGCCCGTTCGCGGGGGCGTGCGCACGTCGGAGATCTGGTCGTGACTCGGGCGTCATGTGCCCGAAATACGCTCGCCCTAGCCTCCTTCGGGTGAGCACTACAAGGGTGTCCCCGGGCTTGTTCGACGGCTACCCGCTGGGGGCGGCGTGGGACGAGATGATCGACTCCGAGTCCTCTCCGCGCACTCCCTACAAGGCTGTCCACCACACCCTGAAGGCGATGTCACCCGAGGGCCTCAAAGAACGCGCCGACACGCTGGCCAGGTCCTACCTTGACCAAGGGGTCACCTTCGACCATGCGGGCGAGGAACGACCCTTCCCACTCGACGCCGTGCCGCGGGTCTTGTCCGCGCACGAGTGGGATGTCATCGAGACCGGGGTCGTGCAGCGGGTCACGGCGCTGGAGATGCTCCTCGACGACATCTACTCCCGCGAGGGCGAGATCCCGCGGGCGGTTCACGAGGGAGTCCTCCCGTGGCGGCTCATCGCCTCGTCCAAGCACTACCACCGCGCGGTCATGGGTATCCGCCCGGCCAATGGTGTGCGCGTCCACGTGTCCGGGGTGGACCTGATCCGCGACGAGACGGGCACCTTCCGTGTCCTCGAAGACAACGTGCGCGTGCCCTCGGGAGTCAGCTACGTCATGGCCAACCGCCGTGCCATGGCCAACGTCTTCCCCGAGGCCTTCAGTACGATGCGCATCCGGTCCATCAACGAGTACCCGCAGATGCTGCTCAACGTCCTGCGTGCGGCGGCCCCCGACGGGGCGAGCGATCCCACGGTGGTGGTGCTCACTCCCGGCATCTTCAACTCGGCCTACTTCGAGCACTCACTGCTCGCGCGCATGATGGGGGTCGAGCTCGTCGAAGGCCGCGACCTGGTGTGTGCCGGTGGGCAGGTGAGGATGCGCACGACTCAGGGGGATCGACCGGTCGACGTGATCTATCGGCGGGTTGACGACGAGTTCATCGACCCGGTCCACTTCCGCGGGGACTCAGTCCTCGGCGTGGCCGGCATGGTGTCGGCGATTCGCGCGGGCCGTGTCACCGTGGCAAACGCGATCGGCAACGGGGTCGCGGATGACAAGCTCGTCTACTCCTACCTTCCCGACCTCATCCGCTTCTATCTCGATGAGGACCCGATCCTGCCCAATGTCGACACCCACCGATGCGAGGATCCCTCGGCCCTCGAGTACGTCCTGGCCCACGCCGACGAGATGGTCATCAAGCCGGTCGATGGCTCTGGCGGTAAGGGCTTGGTCGTCGGGGCCAGGGCCGACGCGGCGACGCTCGACAAAGTCCGGGCCGCCCTGCGAGCCAACCCGCGGGGATGGATTGCCCAACCGGTGGTGCAGTTGTCGACCGTTCCCACCTTCATCGACGGCACGCTGGTGCCTCGCCACGTCGATCTGCGCCCTTTCGCGGTCAACGACGGGGAGGCGATTCGGGTGCTTCCCGGTGGCCTGACACGGGTCGCGCTGCCGGAGGGGGAGCTCGTGGTCAACTCCAGCCAAGGGGGCGGAAGCAAGGACACCTGGGTGCTCGCCGGCCGTGGTGGACAGCCACCCTCGATGACCAGGGCCGAGGCGGAGGTTCGTGAAGTCGTGGTGATGAGTGCACCGACAGCCTCCTATGAGGACTCGATCCGTGCGCAACAACAACAGCAGCAACAGCAGCAACAACAGCAGGAGGTTCCCCGCCATGCTGAGCCGAATTGCGGAGTCGCTGTTCTGGATCGGGCGCTACACCGAGCGCGCCGACGGGACGGCGCGCATCGTCGACGTGATGCGACTCCAGCTCCTCGAAGACCCCGCGGCGCATGAGGAGGTGGTGGCCCACACGGTGCTCTCGGTCATCATGGGGATGCCCCGGGAGGGCACTCCCTCCTATGCCGACGTAGGCGAGCGTCTGGTCTTCGACCGCACCAACCCCAGTGCCGTGGCCGGTGCCCTGCTCTCGGCCAGGGAGAATGCCCGCCGAGTGCGTGAGACCGTCTCCACCGAGTTGTGGGAGGCGCTCAACACCACGTGGCATCGGTGGCAGGGCTTGGGCCGACTCCACGTCACCGCTCGCCACCTGTCCTGGGTGCGCGAGCGTGCGGCCCTGATCTCCGGAATCGCGGATTCCACGATGAACCACGATGATGCCTGGGACTTCCTCGTGCTGGGGCGCAGTCTCGAACGGGCGGACATGACCGCCCGCATGGTGGCCACGGGTGGCCGCCCGGGAGCCGGTGCGCCGTGGTGGACCGTCCTGTCCAGCTGCGGTGCTCAGCAGGCCTACATGCGCTCTCAGCGGGGCATGCACTCCGACGACCGTGCTGCGGCCTTCCTCGTCCTCGATCGTGAGTTTCCGCGCTCGGTCTTCTTCTCGTTGGTCGAGGCAGAACGCCGGTTGGCCGCGCTCGACACCCAGGCCGACCGCGGCGGGGTCTCGGACGAGGCACGTCGCCAGCTGGGCCAGATCCGCACAGCGCTGGAGTTCCGGGCCACCCCGGAGATCCTCGCCGACCTGCCGCAGCAGATGCTGCGCGTGCAGCGCAGTGTCGATGCGGCCGCGCGAGAGATCACGGCGCGCTACTTCCAGTCCGGGCCGCTCCCGTCGTGGACCGAGGAGTTGGTCTGACGTGCGCCGCTATCGCATCAGTCACACCACCTCGCTGAGCTATGACTCGCCGGTCCGGGCCTCGCACAACGAGCTGCGCATGACCCCGCTCAACGAACGCGGCCAGACCACGCTGGAGAACCGGATCCGGATCCGTCCGCTGACCTGGAGCCAGGTCTACCGGGATCACTGGGGCACGCACGTCACCGCGCTGGAGAGCCTGGCCGAGCACGAGCGGCTCGACATCGACGCCGTCTCGACGGTGGAGAAGACGACCGTTCCCGCCGCCTCGGACTCGGTGTCGTGGGAGGCGGTATGGGACCCGGCGGTGCAGGACCGCAGCTACGAGTGGCTGACGCTCACCGCGCGGACCCGGCCCGGGGCCGGGGTCGTCGAGCTGGCCGACTCCGTGCGCGGCCTTCCAGATCCGAGGGCGGCCGGCTTGGCCTTGTGCGACCGGGTCCGCGCCGAGCTGACCTACGAGCCCGGCGTGACCGGCGTGCACTCCAGTGGGGAGGAGGCCTGGGCGGAGCGGCGCGGCGTGTGCCAGGACTTCGCGCACGTGACGATCGGGGCCCTGCGCACCCTGGGGATCCCGGCGAGGTATGTCTCGGGCTACCTGGTGCCCAAGCGGGACCTCGAGGTCGCCGCGTCGACGACGGGGGAAAGTCATGCCTGGGTCGAGTTCTGGGACGGAGACTGGACGGCCGTGGACCCCACCAACGGCACGCCGGTCAGCCTCGATCATGTGACGGTCGCCCGGGGCCGTGACTACGAGGACGTCCCGCCCTTCAAGGGTGTGTACTCCGGGACGGGGGTGGCCACTCTTGACGTGCGGGTCACGTTCACGCGGCTTGCCTGAGAACGCGTCCACCTGAACCAGAGGACCCGGGCAGCCCCGCGCGCAGGGGTCGCACTCAGAGCGCGTGCAGTGGGCGCTGGCCGGGCGGGAGGGCGCGCGTGGGGACGATCTCCTTGCCGAAGGGCACCAGCGACACCGGAATCATCTTCAGGTTCGCGATCGCCAGCGGGATGCCGACGATGGTCACGGCCTGGGCGATCGCCGTGGTGACGTGGCCCACGGCCAGCCACCACCCTGCGAGGACCACCCACAGGATGTTGAGCACCACGCTGCCGGCACCGGCCTCCGGCTGGGCGACCACCGCGCGCCCGAAGGGCCAGAGCGCGTAGGACGCCATCCGGAAGGAGGCAATGCCCAAGGGAATGGTCACGATGAGGATGCAGAAGAGCACTCCGGCGAGGGCATAGCCCAGGGCGAGCCAGAGCCCGCCGAAGAGGAACCAGATGACATTGAGGAGCGTGCGCACGCCAGACCTTCCGAACTGCCGACCGGGCGAGGATCCGCCCGGTCGCCCAACGTACGACGTTGCCCGAGGATTCCGCTTGCCCGTGGAGGGCGGCGAGCGGTCAGGTCGTCACAGGTAGACGGTGCTTCCCAGTGACACGGTCCTCGACTGCGGGAGCCGGAAGTAGGTGATCGGCGATGCCGCGTTGTGCGCGATCGCGATGAAGAGGCGCTTCCTCGCCCGACTCATGACGGGGTCGTCACTGCGCTCGGTCGTGATCCGCGAGAGGAAGTAGACCGCCTGGGTGTGCTCGTGATGGAGGCGGGCATCAGCGGCCCCGAGAAGGGCCATGGGGGCGTTCTGCTCGTCCTTGAAGCCGAAGTGGAGCTGCACGAGGAGGACCTGGTGCGCCCCCGAGCCGATCTCCTCGACCCTGACCCGCTCCGACGCCGGGACGTGGGGCACGTTCTCCACGATCGTGGAGACGATGAGCACCTGCTCGTGCAGCGTCTTGTTGAGGTGGACGTTGACGCGCAGGGCGAGCGGAATGGTCGGCGTGTTCGGGTGCAGGAAGATCGCCGTCCCCGGCACCCGCATGGGCTTCTCCCGGGCCAGGAAGCTGCCGAGCCCCTCCAAGGGTCCCTCGAGCCTCGTCCGGCGCTCGGTGATGACCTCACCTCCGCGCCGCCAGGTCAGCATCACGAAGGTGACGCTGGAGGCGATGAGGAGAGGCAACCACCCACCGTGCACGACCTTGGTCAGGTTCGCCGCGAAGAAGGCCAGCTCGAGGACTCCGAAGGCCAGGGCCATCGCGACGATCCGGCCCCGGCCCCAGTGCGACGACGTGCGGGCGTGCACGAGGAAGAGGGTGGTAGTGAGCAGGAGGGTGCCCGTCACGGCCAAGCCGTATGCCGTGGCGAGCCGTTCGCTCGTCCGGAACAGGGCGATGAGCAGGAGCACCCCGCCGCACAACAGCCAGTTGATGCTCGGGACGTAGATCTGCCCACCCTCGTGCTCGGAGGTCTGCCGCACCGTCAGCCTCGGCAGGAAGCCGAGCCGTTGCGCCTCGCGCGAGACCGAGAAGGCGCCCGAGATCACGGCCTGGCTGGCGATGACCGTGGCCATGGTCGTCAGCACGACGAGGGGCAGGCGGGCCCAGTCGGGAGCGAGCAGGAAGAAGGGTGCTGAGCTCGCCGAGGGGTTGTCGAGCACCAGCGAGCCCTGCCCGAGGTAGTTCAGCGTCAGGCAGGGAAGGGCGAGGAAGAACCAGGCCGCCCGGATGGCCCGGGCGCCGAAGTGGCCCATGTCGGCGTAGAGCGCCTCGGCGCCGGTGATCGAGAGGACGACCGCCCCCATGGCGACGAACGCGAGGAAGGGACGGTCGAGGATGAAGAGGAAGGCGTGCGTGGGCAGCAGGGCCGCGATGATCGCCGGGTCGCGGAGCACCTGGCCAGCCCGAGCCCACCGAGGACGAGGAACCAGACCACCATGATCGGCCCGAAGAACTTGCCCACAGCGCCAGTGCCGAGGCGCTGCGCGGCGAAGAGCCCGAGGATGATGACCGCCCCGAGCATGACCTCGTAGGGCGCGAGGGAGGGCATCGGGATGCTCAGGCCCTCGACGGCCGAGAGCACCGAGATGGCCGGGGTGATGACCGAGTCCCCGTAGAACAGCGAGGCGCCGATGATGCCCAGGATGGTCGCCACGCTGGCGGTGCGCACTCGCGGTCCCAGTCCCTTGCGGGTCAACGTGGCCAGGGCGAGGATGCCGCCCTCACCGTCGTTGTCGGCCCTCAGGATGAAGACGACGTACTTGAGCGTGACGATGAGGATGATCGACCAGAAGACGAGCGAGATCACCCCGTAGATGTCGAGTGCATTCGGGCGCACGATGCCGCCGTCGATGCTGAAGACCGTCTGCATCGCATAGATCGGGCTGGTCCCGATGTCGCCGTAGACCACGCCGATGGCCCCGAGCATGAGGGCGGGCTGGCTGAGGCCGTGGCCTGGTCGTGATGACACGGCCGCCAATGTGCGCTCCGACCGGACATCGCGACCACCTCGGTTCACCATGTGTCAGTCGGGAGCAGCCTCGAGCCCCAAGGCCGTCCAGCCGGCTGGGGTCATCAGGCCCTCGGACGCCAGTCGCGCCACCAGGCGTCGGTTGCGCTCGGATGCCGTCCCGCGGGATCGACGCGGTGCGAACCGCTGGAGGTAGGTGCGGTCGTCGCCGGCATGGCGGGTGCTCTCGCTCCACCCGAAGCACAGCCCGGCCTCGAGGAGGTCGTGGAATCTCACCGAGGGGATCCCCGAGCCTGACCTGGCCAGGCGAACCCACACCCCGCGCTGGTCCCCGGGTTGCCGGGCCAGCCAGTTCCACAGTCCGGCCCGGTCCTCGAAGGCGACGACGGGAAGTCCGTCGTGCAGCTCGTGCATCATGACGCGAGTCAACCGCAGGGCACCGACACCGGCGATTCAGCGGGAGGTGAGCACGCGGCATACCCTTGTGCGGTTATGACGACGCAACGTGCCTACCGCGTGGTGACCCACGGGTGCCAGATGAACGTCCACGACTCCGAGCGGCTCGCGGGCCTGCTCGAGACCGCGGGCCTGGTGGACTTCGAGTCGATCCCGACCGCCGAGCGCGGCGAGCACCCCGATGTCATCGTGTTCAACACGTGCGCCGTCCGCGAGAACGCCGACAACAAGCTCTACGGCAACCTGGGCCAGCTGCGTCCGGCCAAGACGAAGAACCCGGACCTGCAGATCGCCGTCGGCGGCTGCATGGCCCAGAAGGACCGCGACACGATCGTCAAGCGCGCGCCGTGGGTCGACGTCGTCTTCGGCACCCACAACATCGGCAGCCTCCCCGCACTGCTCGATCGCGCCCGCCACAACAAGCGCGCCGAGGTCGAGATCCTGGAGTCCCTGGAGACCTTCCCCTCGACCCTGCCGACGCGTCGCGACAGCGCGTATGCCGCGTGGGTGTCCATCTCGGTGGGCTGCAACAACACCTGCACCTTCTGCATCGTGCCCAGCCTTCGCGGCAAGGAGCAGGACCGGCGACCCGGCGACATCCTCGCCGAGATCACGGCCCTCGTGGAGCAGGGCGTCGTCGAGGTCACCCTGCTCGGGCAGAACGTCAACACCTACGGCGTGGAGTTCGGGGACCGCGGCGCCTTCGCGAAGCTGCTGCGCGCCTGCGGGGAGATCGAGGGCCTGGAGCGGGTGCGCTTCACCAGCCCCCATCCGGCGGCCTTCACCTCCGATGTCATCGCGGCGATGGCCGAGACCCCGAACGTCATGCCGAGCCTGCACATGCCCCTGCAGTCCGGCTCGGACCGGATCCTCAAGGCGATGCGACGGTCCTACCGCGGGGAGAAGTTCCTCCGGATCCTCGACGAGGTCCGCGACCGCATCCCGGACGCCGCGATCACGACCGACATCATCGTCGGCTTCCCGGGCGAGACCGAGGCCGACTTCGAGGACACCCTGCGGGTCGTCGAGGCGTCGCGCTTCAGCTCGGCCTTCACCTTCCAGTACTCCATCAGACCCGGCACGCCCGCCGCGACGATGGACGAGCAGGTGCCCAAAGCCGTTGTGCAGGAACGCTTCGAGCGTCTCGTGTCGCTCCAGGACGACATCTCCTGGGAGGAGAACCAGCGGATCGAGGGTCGCACCGTCGAGGTGCTCGTCGCCCCCTTCGAGGGCCGCAAGGACGCCGAGACCGACCGCTCGAGCGGCCGCGCGCGCGACAACCGCCTCGTCCACTTCTCCCTGCCGCCGCGCCTTTCGCCAGCTGATGTGCCGCGTCCCGGTGACCTCGTCACCGTCGACGTCACCTATGGCGCCCCGCACCACCTCGTTGCCGACAGCGCCGTTCACGGTGGTTCGTATGCCGTGCGTCGCACCCCGGGCGGGGACGCCTGGGCTCGGCTGCAGGAGGCGCCGGGTGTGGGCAAGCCTGCGGTCAGCCTCGGGATGCCCTCGCTCGGTCGCCCAGCGGCACCGGCGGCCGCCAGCGCGACCGGTGCGTGCGGCATACCCTCCGCCTGAGCCCAGAGGCGCAGAGGCTGGCGAGGGGCGCAGCGATACCTGCGCCATCGGCCAGGCTCTGCGTATGGGGGCGCAGAGGTTGGCGAGGGGTGCAGCGATACCTGCGCCATCGGCCAGGCTCTGCGTATGGGGGCGCAGAGGTTGGCGAGGGGCGCAGCGATACCTGCGCCATCGGCCGGGATCTGCGTGGGGGTGGGCACGGAAAAGGGCCCCGGGTGGATCACCCGGGGCCCTTCCCTGAAGACGTCAGGTCTGTGAAGGAGACGTCACTCGCCGATCTTCTCGTCCGCAGTGTCACGACCCTGCTGGATCTGGTCGGCGTACTTGCCGCCGGTCAGGTCGTTCGCCTTGTCGGCTGCCGCGTCGAGACCCTTGTCCGAGAACTCCTCGACCTTGTCGGGGTTGTCGTTCACGAGGTTCGTCAGCTTCTCCTTGGCGTCATCGAGCAAACCCATGACACCTCCTTCCTCGACGGTCGGGCCCCATCGGCCCGACATCGGGGTCAACCTTCGTCCACCACCTCTTCGGGTGCAAGCGGACTGGCTGGGAGGTCCCTGTGAGTTCGGTGCCGTCGGGGGGAACAGTGGGGGGCCCGCCGGTCTGGAAGAATCGCCGCCGTGACCATCCGCCCCATCGTCATCACCGGTGAGCCCGTCCTGCACCGTCGCGCCGAGCCCGTGACCGTCATCGACGACGAGATCCGCACCCTCGTGGCCGACATGTTCGAGACCATGGACGCCGCGCGCGGTGTCGGCCTCGCCGCCCCCCAGATCGGGGTCGGCCTGCGGATCTTCACCTGGCAGATGCGCAACGGCGACGGCATCCCCGAGCGCGGTGTCGTCATCAACCCCCACGTCGTCTCGACCAAGCCGCCGGCCGGCGACCCGGACAAGCACGACGAGTCCGAGGGTTGCCTCTCGGTGCCCGGAGAGTCCTTCCCGCTGAAGCGAGGCGAGCGGGCGACCCTGACCGGTCAGGACCTCGAGGGCAACGAGCTCAAGTACGAGGCGAGTGGGTGGTTCGCGCGGATGTTCCAGCACGAGTTCGATCACCTCAACGGGTTCCTCTACGTCGATCGCCTCGACGGCAAGTGGTCGCGCCGCGCCAAGAAGGCCGTCCGCGCCAACGGCTGGGGCACCCCGGGCCTGACCTGGATGCCCGGCGTGGACCGGGACCCGTTCGGCCACGACGAGAACGACGAGGACGAGTTCGACGACCGGGACGACCTGGACGAGCGGGTCGAGGCCGAGGGCGGGCGTGCCGACTGAGGGTCCGCCCTCGCCGGTCGTCGCCGTCGTCGGCCCCACCGCCACCGGCAAGTCCGAGCTCGCGATCCGCATCGCCGAGACGCTCGGCGGCGAGGTCGTCAACGCCGACGCGATGCAGCTCTACGCCGGGATGGACATCGGCACGGCCAAGCTCAGCGTGAGCCAGCGCCGCGGCATACCGCACCACCAGCTCGACGTCCTCGACGTGACGCAGGAGGCGAGCGTCGCGGCCTACCAGAAGGCGGCCCGCGCCGATCTGGACGCCATCGCCGAGCGCGGCCGGGTGCCGGTGCTCGTCGGCGGCTCCGGTCTCTACGTGCGCGCCGCCCTCGACGTGCTCGAGATCCCGCCCACCGACCCCGCCGTCCGGTCCCGGCTCGAGACCGAGGCGACCGAGCGCGGCACCGAGGCGATGTATGCCGTCCTGCGGGCTGCCGATCCGGCCGCGGCCGCCGCGATCGAGCCGGGCAACACCCGCCGCATCGTGCGGGCCCTGGAGGTCATCGAGCTCACCGGGCGCCCGTTCTCGGCGACCCTGCCACGCCGCGAGTTCGTCCGCCCCACGGTCATGGTCGGGCTGCGCTGCGATCGCGAGCTCCTCGACGCGCGCATCGCGGACCGGGTGGACCAGATGTGGGCGGGCGGGATGCTCGACGAGGTTCGTGAGCTGGAGGCTCGTGGCCTGCGAGCGGGGAGGACCGCGGCCACCGCCATTGGCTACGCGCAGGCACTGGCCGAGATCGACGGGCACCTCAGCGGCGCGCAGGCGCGCGAGCAGACGGCGGCTGCCACGCGGCGACTGGTGCGCCGCCAGGAGTCGTGGTTCCGGCCCGACCCGCGCATCACGTGGTTCGCCATGGATGACCCGGAGGCCGGCTGGCGGGACGCGGTGGACTTCGTCACCACCACGGCCTGATCCGGCCCCTCATGGCGGGCCCAGTGCCTCCGGCGCTGCGGGACAATGGGGGCATGACGCGCACCCTGCCCTTCGTCAAGGGCCATGGCACGGAGAACGACTTCGTCCTCGTCCCCGACCTCGACGCCACCCTGGCGCTCTCCGCGCTCGATGTGGTGGCGCTCGCCGACCGGCGTGCCGGCATCGGCGGCGATGGCGTCATCCGGATCGTGCCGACCGCAGCCGCTGACGAGGAGGCCGTGAGGGCACAGGCCGGCGAGGCGGCGTGGTTCATGGACTACCGCAATGCCGATGGCTCGATCGCGGAGATGTGCGGCAATGGCACGCGCGTCTTCGCCGCCTACTTGCGCCGCGAGGGCCTGGAGACGGGCACCGAGTTCGCCATCGCGACCCGCGCGGGGGTCAAGCACGTGCGCGTCGAGGGTGAGGAGTATGCCGTCGACCTCGGGCCGTGGCGACTGGCCGACCCGGAGGTCGCCGAGCGGGACGGGTTCGACGCGCTCGTCCACGTCGACGATGGCGACCCCTACTCGGCGCTCTCGGTCGACCTCGGCAACCCGCACACCGTGCTCGCCCTGCCCGAAGCCGTGGACCTGTCCGCGATCGACCTCACCCGGGCGCCCATGGTGCGCCCCGAGCCCGTCGACGGAACCAACGTCGAGCTGGTGCGGCCGCTCGGACCGGACCACATCGCCATGCGTGTCCACGAGCGCGGGGTGGGTGAGACCCGCTCCTGTGGGACCGGGGCGGCGGCGGCCGCCATCGCGACGAGCTTCTGGGCGGGTTCGCTGGCGACCCATCCCGCGTGGACCGTCGACGTCCCCGGCGGGCGGCTGCGCGTCCGTCTCCTCCCGGGCCGGCGCGTCGAGCTCGCGGGGCCTGCGGCACTCGTGGCCGAGGGCAAGATCCGCTTGGTCTAGCCAGACTTAGTCCACCTCGGTACCGTGGGCTGATGAGCGCGCAGCCCGTCTCCCCGGTCCAGCGGGTCTACAACGTCCACGAGGCGAAGACCAACCTGTCGAAGCTGCTCGAACGGGTCGAGGCCGGAGAGACGATCGTCATCGCCCGGAATGGAAAGCCGGTGGCTGAGCTCGTGCGGCCTGGCCCAAGGGGGGTCACGTTCGGCACGATGAAGGGCCAGATCGAGTGGGACCCGGACACCTTCGACGAGGCTGACGAGGAGTGGCTGGCGATGATCGACCTCATGGAGAACGGTCCGATCTGATGTTGATCGACTCCCATGTCCTCATCGACATCCTCGAAGACCGAGGTCGGATCGGCCGTCGCACACGAGCGCTGCTGCAGAAAGAGATGGTCCTCGTCTCCGCAGCCACCCTGTGGGAGCTCACGATCAAGGTGTTCGCCGGTCGGCTCCGCGTCCGAGGACATCTTGCTGCCGGGGTGGAGGAGGCGGGTTTCCGCCAGCTCCCGGTGTTGCCCGAGCACGCAGTGCGGATCGGGGAGGTCACGCAGCTTCAACACAGAGACCCATTTGACCGGCTCCTGCTCACACAGGCCCTCGTGGAGGGCCTCGACTTCTACACCTGGGACCGCTCGATCCTGGCAGCCGGTCTGCCCTTCGTCAGGGACGCCCGGGCCTGACCTCGAGCACGCGGAAGCCCTTGTGGCTCGCGAGGCGAGCACACGGCATGCCAAGCTCGCGTTCGATCCACGCGGCCAAGCTGTCGGACCCGAGGTTGCGCTGCACGACCAGGTATGCCGTGCCGTGGGCTCCCAGCCTGGGGAGCCACCTCCGCAGCAGGTCGTGGAGGGCCGCCTTGCCGATGCGGATCGGCGGGTTGGACCAGATCAGGTCGAAGGTCACCTCGTCCGGCACGTCGTCGGGCAGGGCAGTGCGAATAGCGTTCAGCCCCAGGCGATCTGCGTTGCGAGAGGTGAGGTCGAGGGAGCGTTCGTTGACGTCGACCGCGTGCACCGTCGCCTCCGGGGCGAGCATGGCCATCGACAGGGCGATGGGGCCCCACCCGCAGCCCAGGTCGAGGAAGGTGCCGGTCGGGGGTGGGTTGGGCACCTCGTCGAGCAGCACCTGGGTGCCCTTGTCCAGGCCGCCGGGGGAGAAGATCCCCGGCGCCACCTCGACGCTCACATCCCGCCCCATGAGCCGCACGGCCACCGTGCGTCGCTCGTCGGCACACGCCGGCTGGGCCGTGAAGTAGTGGTCGTGGGTCACGGGAGGCCACGCTAGCGCCGGGCCGCCCCGAAAGTGGGTTGGGCCGGCCCCGGTGAGGATGAGAGGCTGGAGGGAACATGACTGAACGCAAACTCTTTTCCCAGCGTGCCGAGGCCCTCACCGACGACCGATTCGACGAGGACGGGTTCCTGCTCGGGGAGCCCTCCGCCCGCGACGACGGCGACCAGCTCGACCGTGAGGAACGCGCCGCCCTCCGGCGCGTCCAGGGCCTGTCCACCGAGCTCGAGGACATCACCGAGGTCGAGTACCGCCAGCTGCGCCTGGAGCGGGTCGTCCTCGCCGCAGTCTGGTCCGAGGGCACGCTGCAGGACGCCGAGAACTCGATGCGCGAGCTCGCGGCCCTCGCCGAGACCGCCGGTGCCGAGGTCCTCGACGGCGTGATCCAGCGACGCAGCCACCCCGACAAGGCGACCTACCTCGGCAAGGGCAAGGCGCACGAGCTGCGCGACATCGTCATCGCCGAGGGCGCCGACACCGTCATCGCCGACACCGAGCTGGCGCCGAGCCAGCGGCGTGCCCTCGAGGACGTGGTCAAGGTCAAGGTCATCGACCGGACCGCGCTGATCCTCGACATCTTCGCCCAGCACGCGAAGTCCAAGGAGGGCAAGGCGCAGGTCGAGCTGGCCCAGATGCAGTACCTCCTGCCGCGCCTGCGTGGCTGGGGTGAGTCGATGTCCCGGCAGGCTGGTGGCCAGGTCGGCGGCGCCGGCCAGGGGATGGGCTCGCGGGGCCCGGGTGAGACCAAGATCGAGCTCGACCGGCGTCGCATCAACAGCCGGATGGCCAAGCTGCGCCGCGAGATCAAGGAGATGAAGACGGTCCGCGACACCAAGCGCGGCAGTCGGCACGCGCGCGACATCCCGAGCGTGGCGATCGCGGGCTACACCAACGCGGGCAAGTCCTCCCTGCTCAACCGCCTCACCGGCGCCGGGGTGCTCGTCCAGAACCAGCTCTTCGCCACGCTCGACCCCACCGTGCGTCGGGCCGAGACTCCCGACGGGCGCGAGTACACCCTCGCCGACACCGTCGGCTTCGTGCGTCAGCTGCCCACCCAGCTCGTCGAGGCCTTCCGGTCCACCTTGGAGGAGGTCGGCGAGGCCGACCTGCTGCTCCATGTCGTGGACGGCTCGCACCCCGACCCCGAGGGCCAGATCTCGGCCGTGCGGGCTGTGCTCGCCGACGTCGATGCCGCCGACGTCAAGGAAGTCATCATCGTCAACAAGGCCGACATCGCCGATCCGGAGGTGATCGACCGGCTCCTGCGGCACGAGAAGCACGCCATCGCCGTGTCGGCGCGCACCGGCGCCGGCATGGACGCGCTGCGCGACCTCATCGCCGACGAGCTGCCCCGCCCCGACATCGAGGTCGAGGCGCTCGTCCCCTATGGCCGCGGTGACCTGATCAGCCGACTCCACGAGCAGGCCGAGGTGCTCGCCAGCGAGCACGTCGCCGAGGGCACCCGGGTCACCGCCCGCGTCAAGCCCGACCTGGCCGGCGAGTTGGCCCCGTATGCCGTCCGCTGACCCGGTCCTTCGGCCCCAGCAGCCGGGGGACCTGCCCGCTGTCCTCGACCTGACCCGACGCGCCTTCGGAGCCGAGGGCGAGGTCGTGGCCGGGCTGGTCGAGACACTCGCGACGACGCCGATCTATGGCACGCGCTTCGTCGTGGCCTGCGAGGGAGAGCGGATCATCGGGCACGTCGGCCTCACCGACGGCTGGATCGATGCCGTCGAGCGGCTCGTGCCGGTGCCGGTGCTGAGCCCGCTGTCCGTGGACCCCGGCCACCAGGGCTCGGGCCTGGGGCGGCTGCTGGTGGAGCGCGCACTGGCCGATGCCGAGGCCGCCGGAGCGCCGGCGGTCATCCTCGAGGGGGACCCGGCCTACTACGGGCGGCTCGGATTCGAGCCGGCCGAGGCACGCGGGGTGCTTCGCCCCTCGACGGCGATTCCCGACCGGGCCTTCCAGTGGGTGCGCCTGTCGGCGTACCAGCCGTGGATGCGCGGGCGGTTCGTGTACCCCGATGTCTTCTGGCGCCACGACGCCGTCGGCCTGCGGGACTGGCGGCGCCAAGGGTCCACCGGGCTGGAGGTCTCGACGGTGACCCTCGGGGCGCGCGACGTGCCCGCCCTGGTCGCCTTCTATGCCGCCCTGCTGGGGCTGGAGGCGCCGCACGTCGAGGCCGAGGACGACTGGGTGGCCCTGCGGGAGACCGGCGGACGGTCGCTGGCGGTCCAGCACGAGCCCGAGCAGGAGCCCGCCACCTGGCCCGCGCGCACCGGCCAGCAGCACATGCAGCTCCACCTCGAGATCCGCGTCGACGACCTCGAGGCCGGGATCGCCCACGCCCTGTCCTGCGGCGCGACGCCGGCGGACCACCAGCCGCAGGACGACGTGCGCGTGATGCTCGACCCGGAGGGGCACCCCTTCTGCCTCTGGGTCGAGACCGAGTAGCGCCTCCAGCGCAACCCGCCCCACGGCATGCCGGAGCATCGTTCCGCGGTGCGGTTGCTGGCGCACCCGCCGGTGTGGCGTCGGGCTAGCCTGCCGGGATGAGCGCACCCCAGGACTCCGGTGACGTCGGTCGGGTCACCCGCATCGCCACGCGCCGCGCCCTGCCCGGCCGCGAGGCCGAGTACAAAGCCGTCGTCAGCGACCTCTTCGCGGCGATGGCGACCAGCCCCGGGTTCGTCGGGGCCGAGCTCATCCCGCCGCCGGAGACCGGCGGCGAGTACCAAGTGGTGACGCACTTCGCGCGCGAGGAGGCGCTTGCGGCCTGGGACGCCAGTGACCACCGTGAGCGGGTCCTCGAGCGGCTGCGCACCGTCGGCGAAGGGGAACCGGCCTATCGGCGGCTGACCGGGCTCGAGGCGTGGTTCGCCCCGGCCGTGGTGCCTGCGACGATGCATCCGCCGCGCCACCGGATGGCGCTGACGACCTGGCTGGGCATCTTCCCCACCGTCTCGCTGGTGATGTGGCTGCTCGGGCCACTGTGGACCCGGCTGAGGCTGCCCTTCCTGCTCGCCGTCGCCCTCAACACCGCACTCATCGTGGTGCTCATGACCTGGGTCGTCATGCCTCGAGTCACCCGCTGGCTGCGACCCTTCCTCACCAAACCCCCAGCGTGAGGAGCGGGTGTGGCGCGCCCGAGGCCTCAGAGCCGACGCAGCGCCGTCGACCGTAGGACGAGCTCGCCCACCTCATCGGTGGCGTCGAGGTCGACCTCGGCCTCGATGACCCAGTCGTGGTGCTCCTCGGGGTCGGCCAGCGTCTGCCGCACCAGCCAGGTCCGCGCTCGCTCCGGATCGGGGTCGATCGCGAGCAGGTGCGGGCCACGCGCGTTGGCGTCGAGCCCGATCTCGCCGTGTTCGTCCCAGTAGCCGCCCAAGGCCTCGTCCCAGGCGTCAATGTCCATGACGACCTGGCCCGGCGGCTCGGTGAGGTTCGCGCTCGCCTGCTCCACGGCATACAGGCCGGTGAGATCGTCGCGGGCGGCGAGCTCGACCCGACGCCACATCGCCTTGCGGATCATCGTCCGGAGCGCGGCCTCGTTGGCCGACAGCGGACGGACGGGCGCGGCGGCGACACCGGTGTGCACGGTCGGGTTGTCCGGGTGGGTCATCGACTCCCACTCATCGAGCAGGGAGGAGTCGGTCTGGCGGATCGTCTCGCCGAGCCACTCGATGATCTCCTCGAGCTCGGGGCTGCGGTGGCTCGCGGGGACGGTCTGGCGCAGGGTGCGGAAGGCGTCGGAGAGGTAGCGCAGCACCACGCCCTCGGAGCGCGCCAGGCCATAGCGACCGACGAGGTCGGTGAAGGACAGGCCGATCTCCCACATGTGGCGCAGCACCGACTTCGGCGAGAGGGCGTCGGCGGGCAGCCAGGGGTGCTGGGCGCGGTACATCTCGTAGGCCGGCTCGAGCAGGTCGGACAGGGGCTTGGGCCAGGTGACCTCCTCGAGGGCCTCCATCCGCTCTTCGTACTCGACGCCATCGGCCTTGAGCTCGGCGACGGCCTCGCCGCGGGCGACCCACTGCTGCTGGAGCAGGACGGGCATCGGGTCATCGAGGACGGACTCGATGACCGAGATGACGTCGAGGGCCTGGGTGGGGGAGTCGGGCTCGATGAGTTCCAGTGCGGCGAGAGCGAAGTGGGCCAGTGGCTGGTTGAGGGCGAAGTCCTCCGGCAGGTCGATCGCGAGGTCGATGGTGCGGCCGTCGGGGCCCGGCTCGGGGAGTCGGCGGACGACACCGCTGTCCAGGAGGGAGCGCAGGAGTCGTATGCCGCGGCGCGCCAGGGCAGCCTGGCGAGCCGGGGTCTCGTGGTTGTCGCGCACGAGCCGGGAGAGGGCGCGCACCGGATCGCCGGGGCGGGCGATGACATTGAGGATCATCGCGTTGTCGATCCGCATGCGTGACTGGAGGGCCTCCGGGGCCGCGGCGACCAGCTTGTCGAAGGTCGCCTCGGTCCACACGATCTGCCCCGGAGCGGGCTTGACCCGCTGGACCCGCTTGATCTTCACCGGGTCATCGCCGGCCTTGGCGAGCCGGCGGGCGTTCTCCACGAGGTGCTCGGGAGCCTGAGCGACGACCTCGCCGCTGGTGTCATAGCCGGCGCGTCCGGCGCGCCCGGCGATCTGGTGGAACTCGCGCGCCTTGAGGATGCGCTCGCGCTGGCCGTCGAACTTAGCGAGCTGGGTGAACAGCACGGTGCGGATCGGGACGTTGATGCCCACGCCCAGGGTGTCGGTGCCGCAGATGACCTTGAGCAGGCCCGCTTGGGCCAGCTGCTCGACGGTGCGGCGGTAGCGGGGCAGCATGCCGGCGTGGTGGACGCCGATCCCTCTGCGCAGCAAGCCATTCAGCGTCCTGCCGAAGCCGGCGGCGAACCGGACGGTTGCCAGGCGCTCGGCGATGGCGGCCTTCTCGTCCTTGGTCAGGAGCTGCATCGCGTGCAGCGACCGCGCATGCTCGGCGGCAGCGGCCTGACTGGGGTGCACGACGTAGACCGGGGCGCGATGGGTCGTGACGATCTCCTCGAGGGTGTCGCTCAGGGGGTCGAGGGACCAGTCGAAGGTCAGGGGCACCGGACGCGCCGCGGTCGTCACCTCGGCGACCTCCCGACCGGTGCGCCTGGTCAGGTCGGTGCTGATCGCGCTCATGTCGCCGAGGGTGGCCGACATGAGGAGGAACTGGGTGTCCGTCAGCTCCAGCAGCGGCACCTGCCACGCCCAGCCGCGCTGCGGGTCGGCGTAGTAGTGGAACTCGTCCATGACGACCAGTCCGACGTCGGCCGAACTGCCCTCGCGCAGTGCGAGGTTCGCGAGCACCTCTGCGGTGCAGCAGATGATCGGCGCGACGGCGTTGACGCTGGCGTCGCCGGTGAGCAGCCCGACCTGGTCGGCGCCGAAGACTTCGCACAGGGCGAAGAACTTTTCGTTGACCAGGGCCTTGATCGGGGCGGTGTAGAAGCTCACGCGGTCGCCGGCGAGGGCGGCGAAGTGGGCCGCGGTCGCGACGAGGGACTTGCCCGAGCCGGTGGGCGTGGCCAGGACGACGTGCCGGCCGCTCAGGAGCTCGATGACCGCCTCGTCCTGGTGGGGATAGAGGGCCAGGCCGGAGTCGGTCACCCAGTCGGTGAAGACGGCATACAGGGTGTCGGCGTCGTCGGTGACCGCCCCGAGGGCCACCTCGGTGAGGGGGTGGCGGGCGGTGTCGGTCACGGCGCCTATCCTGCCCGGTATGCCGCCCGCCCCCGACATCGTGACCCCGCGGCTGCTGCTTCGGGAGCCGACGGACGCCGACCGTGCGGTGTGGATCCGGTTGCATCGTGACCCGCGCACGTATGCCCACGCCCCGCACGCGATGGCGCCCACCGACGAGGCTGCGGGGGAGCAGTTCGACAAGGTGGTGAGGCACTGGGGCGAGCACGGCTTCGGCTACCACCTCGTGGAGCAGGACGGGTCCGTGGTGGGCTGTGGCGGCCTCAAGGTCAACCCGGCGACCGAGGACCACGGGAGGGAGCTCAATCTCTACTACCGACTGGCGTTCGAGGCCCACGGGCAGGGCTTGGCGCGTGAGGCTGCCCGGGCCTGGGTCGCCTGGGGCATCGAGTGGCTGCCGGCGCAACCGATCGTGGCCGCGGTCTCCGAGGGGAACCCGCGGTCGATCGCCACGGCGCGCTCCAGCGGCCTCGAGGAGTCGGGGCGGCGCCTCCTGCCCGGGGATCCGCCGGAGTTCGGAGCGGCCGTGATCCTCACGGCGCCATCGGTCGAGGTGGTGCGCGGCGAGGCGTTCGACGCCCCGACCCGTGAGGCGGTGCTCGACCTCTGGTGTGCCACGAATGACGCCGGGGGAGCGGTGGGCTTCCTCCCGGGCGCCCCGCGTGAGCGGGTGGCTGAGGCCTTGGCTGCCCACGAGCGTGGCATGACCGCCGGCGACGTGGCTGCGGTGCTGCTGCAGAGCGCGGCTGACCGCGCCGTCGTCGGGCTCGGCTTCTGGCAGCGGCCGACGAATCCACTGCTGCACCATCGGCGCACGGCCTACCGCGTGATGACCGACCCGGGGCGACGCGGCCGCAACCTCGGGCGCCTGCTCATGGGTGCGATGCACCGCGTGGCCCGTGCCGACGGCGCCGAGATCGGGGAGCTCGGGGTGCGCGGAGGTGACGGCACGGAGGACTTCTATGCCGCCCTGGGATGGCGGGAGCTGGCGCGGCTGCCCGGTGGCATCCGCGTGGCACCGGGGGACGACCGCGACGACATCTCGATGTGGCGCCGCTTCGACTGAGGTGGCGCCGCTTGCCTAGTGGATCTCGCGCACTCCGGGCGGGGTGAGCGCATGCATGAGGCGGTCGACGACCGGGCCGATGCCGACGATGACGATGAGCGTGCCGACCCCGAGCGTGGCCCCGAGTGCCCAGCCGACGAGGGTGGTCACGAGCTGGAAGATCGAGTAGCTCCACTTGAACAGCAGGGGCGGGTCGAAGGCGAGCGCTGCGCCCTCGGCCGGGCCGGCGCCCAGGTCCACGGCCAGATAGGCGGCGACCCCCAGGCACAGGACGAGGAAGCCGGCGAGGAACTGCGCCGATCGCCATGCGAGCGACTCCGGGGCCGGCATCAGGTCGTGCACCGCCGAGACCGTGACGCCGACCACGACCGGTTGGACCAGGGTGCCGACCCCTGGACGGTGCCGACGGGCGAGGGCCAGCAGCACGAGGAGGGCGCCGCAGATGGTGTTGACGATCCAGAACGCCACTGCCGTCGCCCCCGACAGGCCGCTGACGAGCATCGTGTAGCCGTCGGCGCCGAGCCGCGCCCGGAGCAGCAGCGCGATCCCGAGGCCGAGGACGACACAGCCCAGCACGAGCTGGAGGGGACGACGCACGGAGGGGGCCACCCCGGTAGCAAACCAGACTGCGTCACCGGTGAGGGCGCCGAGGCCGCCCCTACAGTGAGGGGGGTGAGCGAGCGACCCCCGACCGACGAGCACGAACGGCTGCACGAGTCGCCCGGCGACGACGACCCCTGGCGTCTCTGGGGTCCCTACGTCTCGGCTCGCCAGTGGGGCACGGTGCGCGAGGACTACTCCGCCGACGGCAACGCCTGGGACTTCTTCCCCTTCGACCACGCACATGCCCGGGCCTACCGCTGGGGTGAGGACGGCATCGCCGGGCTCTGCGACCGCTACGGCTTCCTCAACATCGGCCTGTCCCTCTGGAACGGCCGCGACGACCGCCTCAAGGAGCGACTCTTCGGCCTGACCAACGGCCAGGGCAACCACGGTGAGGACGCCAAGGAGTACTGGTGGCACCTCGACGCCACCCCCACCCACTCATGGGCCCGCCACCTCTACCGCTACCCGCAGGCGGCCTATCCGTATGCCGAGCTGGTCGCTCGCAATGCCGAGGCCCGCCTCGACGACCCCGAGGTGGAGCTCGCCGACCTCGGTGTCCTCGACGACGACAGGTTCTTCGACGTCGTCACCACCCACGCCAAGGCCGCCCCCGACGACCTCTGCATCCTCATCGAGGCGACCAACCACGGTCCCGACCCGGCGCCCTTGGACATCGTCCCCCAGGTCTGGTTCCGCAACACCTGGTCCTGGGGGCGCGACCCGCGCGTCCCGACCCTGCGCCACCTGCCGGATCGTGACGTCGTCACGGCCGACACGACGGTCCTCGAAGCGCGGCACTCCTGGCTCGGCACCTACGTCCTCATCGCCGAGGGTGCGCCCGAGGTCCTGCTGTGCGACAACGAAACCCACGTCGAGGCGGTCTTCGGGCCGGACGCGGGACCCAGCACCACGACATACCCGAAGGACGGGGTGAACCGGGCCATCGTGGGAGGCGACCGGAGCGGGGTCAACCCCGCCGGCGTCGGCACGAAGTCGGGGCTGCGCTACCGCTTCGACGCCGTTGCGCCCGGCGAGATGGTGCGAGTGCGGTTGCGGTGGAGGGCGAACCACCAGATCGACCACCCCTTCGGGGCTTCGTATGCCGCGGTGCTGGCCAATCGGGCCCGCGAGGCTGACGCCTTCTACGACGTCGTGATCCCGGCGAGTGCGAGCGCGGAGGACCGGCTCATCGCGCGGCGGGCCTTCGCCGGGCTCAACTGGGGCAAGCAGCTCTATCGCTACTCGGTGCCCGAATGGCTCGCGGGCGACCCGGCCTCCCCGCCACCGCCGCCACAGCGGCGCGGCCCGGCGGGGCGCAACAACGGGTGGATCCACTTCTCGATGGCCGACATCCTCTCGATGCCCGATGAGTGGGAGTACCCCTGGTTCGCGACCTGGGACCTGGCCTTCCACACCGTCGCCATCGCGCACATGGACCCCCAGTGCGCCAAGGACCAGCTGCTCCTCATGGTGCGCGAGTGGTCGCAGCACTCCAATGGCCAGCTGCCCGCCTACGAGTGGGACTTCGGTGACGTCAACCCTCCGGTGCACGCATGGGCGGCCTGGCAGGTCTACGTCCTCGACGGCTCGCGGGACACGACCTTCCTCGTGCGGATCTTCACCAAGCTGCTCATGAACTGGTCCTGGTGGCTCAACCGAAAGGACTCCGACGGGTCGAACCTCTTCGAGGGCGGCTTCCTCGGGATGGACAACATCTCCCTGTTCGACCGGTCGCGAGATGTGCCGGCCGGGTGGCGCCTCGAGCAGTCGGACGCGACGAGCTGGATGGCCTTCTCCTGCCTGGCCATGCTGCGTATTGCGCTCGAGCTGAGCCGGGTCGACAAGGCCTGGGACGGACTGGCCTCGACCTTCCTCGAGAACTTCTTCTTCATCGCCGAGGCGATGGAGACCTTCGGCACCGACAACGTGGCGCTGTGGGACGAGGAGGACGGCTTCTTCTACGACGTCCTCGTCGATCCGCAGGGGCAGTCCGAGCCGGTGCGCATCCGCTCCCTCGTCGGGCTGCTGCCCCTCATCGCGATCACGAACGTGCCCGCGTGGGTGTTCCGGGAGCTGCCCGACTTCGTCGAGCGGTTCCGGTGGCTGCAGCGGCGACGGCCAGAGCTGGCCGACTCCCTGGTCAGCGCTCGCTCTGGCGGTCAGGTCGTCACCACGCTGAGCCCGATCACGGCGGAGCGACTGCACCGGCTGCTGGACCGGATGCTGGACGAAGGTGAGTTCCTGGGCTCATACGGGATCCGTTCCCTGTCGGCGGCCTATCGCGATGGCGTGACGGTGTCGGTCGCCGGGACGCAGATGTCGTTGCGCTATGACTCCGGTGAGGGTTCGACCCGCGCCTTCGGGGGCAACTCGAACTGGCGGGGGCCGATCTGGTTCCCGATCAATGCCCTGCTCGTCGATGCCCTCCGCAGCCACGCACAGGGCGCGCACGAGGACCATGTCGTCGAGTACCCCACCGGCTCAGGGCAATCGGTTCCCCTGGTCGAGGTGGCTCACGACCTCGAGCAGCGCCTGATCGCCCTGTTCCGGGCGGACGCCGATGGGCGTCGACCGAGTGCCGCTCTCGACCTGCCGCGTGGCCCCTTGTGGGACGAGCACCCGACGTTCTACGAGTACTTCGACGGGGACACCGGGCGCGGCTGCGGCGCATCCCACCAGACCGGGTGGACCGCCCTGGTGGCACACCTGATCTGCGGCGCCCCCGCGTCCGGCTGACCGGCAGGGTGCCCCCTTCCCGCCCGGGCGCCGCGCAACCTGCACCCCTCCGCCCCTCCGCCCCTCCGGCCCCGGCTGACGTGCCCCCTTCCCAAGTCGAGGGGTCACGAAACGCCCGGGATCCCCGGGCGTCCTCAGGGGGTGAACGCAACACGACCTTGGAGGCGTGTTGTGACACTGAAATTGGCTCGTCGTTTTGAGGACGCGTTCTGGAAGGAGTACCGGCTACACGGCAGTGCCGATCGGGCGGCTGC